>Ga0070738_10008208_pt1 | contig 10128 bp, 6 predicted proteins | sample Coa_R2_2_FD_66446 | JGI IMG/M metagenome (GOLD analysis project Ga0070738, IMG submission 66446) | Surface soil microbial communities from Centralia Pennsylvania, which are recovering from an underground coalmine fire - Coalmine... | ecosystem: Environmental > Terrestrial > Soil > Unclassified ... | reverse complement strand
CGGCATGCGGGCGCAGGCGGTACACTGTAGGTAGTATGCGCCAGGCCCGGACGTCGCGCGCCGAGGTGGTGGTCCTCAAGGGCATCGACTACGGCGAGACCGATAAGATTCTGACCCTGTATACCCTGCACGGCGGCAAGGTGCGCGCCGTGGCGAAGGGCGTCAGGCGCGTGACCAGCAAGATGGGCGGCCACCTCGACCTGCTGGCCCACGCCACGGTGCTGCTGGTGCACGGGCGTAACCTGGAGATCGTCACCCAGGGGCGAGGGCTGCACAGCTTCCCGCACCTGCGCGAGGACCTCGGCCGCATGGCCAAGGCCTTCTACGCCGTGGAACTGGTCGATCGCTTCACCGAGGATCAGCAGCCCAACCCCGACCTCTTTCGCGTCCTGGTGCGCACCCTCGAGCGCATCGACGAAGCGGCCGAGCCGGACAAGGCGCTGCTGCTCTTCACGCTGCAACTGCTGGCGCTCTCCGGCTATCGCCCGCAGTTCCACCAGTGCGTCCTGTGCAATACCGCCATCCAGCCCGGCAACAACTACGTCGCCGCCGCGCTCGGCGGCGTGCTCTGCCCAAGCTGCGGGCCCACGCAGGCCATCGCACGCCCCATCTCTACCCCCGCGCTCAAGCTGCTGCGCAACTTTCAGACGCGCGGCGAGTCGATGCTGGATGTACCGGTGGGGCAACAGATTATCGACGAGGTGGATAGCGCTCTCTCCGCGTACGTGCAGTTCTTGCTCGAACGCCGTCCCAAGTCGGCGGCATTCCTGGACACCGTGCGCCGCGTGGATGGCGCGCCTGCCTAACATAGGCCCGAATTATGGATAATGAGAGGTTGGGTGGGGCCGTCGACCTGAGGCCCGCCCGGCAGATCGAGAACGGCGCGTCCAGGCGGCACCGCGCGGGGAGTGGTTCATTTGGCGGTAGATGTTGAGAAGATTACGTCGCTGGCCAAGCGGCGCGGTTTCGTCTTCCAAAGCAGCGAGATTTACGGCGGCATTAACAGCACCTGGGACTACGGTCCGCTAGGCGTGGAGCTCAAGAACAACGTCAAGCGGGCCTGGTGGCGCTCCATGGTGCAACTGCGCGACGATATCGTGGGGCTGGATGCGGCCATCCTGATGGCCCCGGACGTGTGGCGCGCCTCCGGCCACGTCGAGCAGTTCACCGATCCGATGGTCGACTGTAAGAGCTGCAAGATGCGCTTCCGCGCCGACCACCTGGAAGGGGACCGCTGCCCGAACTGCGGCGGCGAGCTGACCGAGCCGCGCCAGTTCAACATGATGTTCAAGACCTTCATGGGGCCGGTCGAGGAGGACGCGGCCGTGGTCTACCTGCGGCCCGAGACGGCGCAGGGCATCTTCGTGAACTTCCAGAACGTGCGCACCATCACCCGCCGCAGGCTGCCCTTCGGCATCGCCCAGATCGGCAAGAGCTTTCGCAACGAAATCTCGCCCGGCAACTTCATCTTCAGATCGCGCGAGTTCGAGCAGATGGAGTGCGAGTATTTCGTGCCGCCCGCCCAGGCCGAGGACGCCTACCGCGCCTGGATTCAGGAGCGCCATGCCTGGTACCTGTCCCTCGGCATCAAACCGGAAAGCCTGCGCCTGCGCGAGCACACTCCCGACGAGCTCAGCCATTACAGCGCCGGCACCACCGATATCGAGTTCCTGTTCCCCTGGGGCTGGGGCGAGCTGGAGGGCATCGCCAATCGCACCGACTACGATCTGCGCCGCCACAGCGAGGTGAGCGGCAAGGATCTGACCTACGTGGACGACCTGACCAACGAGCGCTATCTGCCCTACGTGGTCGAGCCGGCGGCCGGCGTGGATCGCACGGTGATGGCCCTGCTCTGCGACGCCTACGACGAGGTGGAGGTGAACGGGGAACAGCGCACCTTCCTGCGCCTGCACCATAGCCTGGCCCCTTATAAGGTCGCCGTGCTCCCGCTCTCCAAGAAGGACTCGTTGATCGGCGTGGCGCACGAGATCGAGCGCACCCTGCGCCCGCACTGGATGATCACCTACGACGAGACGCAGTCGATCGGCCGCCGCTACGCGCGGCAGGACGAGATCGGCACGCCGTTCTGCGTCACTATCGATTTCGACTCGCTGGAAGATCACGCCGTGACTATCCGCGAACGCGACTCCATGGCACAGGTGCGCGTGCCCATCGCCAGGCTTGTCTCCGCGCTGGCGGAAAGGCTGGCGCCGTCCGGCACCGTGCCGCTGCAAGTAGCCGGGATCTGATGGCCGTTTCGTTTAGTAAGGTAGGGAGGGTTCTCCATGGTTCAAACCGCGACCGCAACCTCTGATGCGACCGCGACCCAGAAGAAGTGGGTCTATCTGTTCAGCGAAGGCAACGCCACCATGCGCGACCTGCTGGGCGGCAAGGGCGCGGGCTGCGCCGAGATGACCAACGCCGGGCTGCCGGTGCCGCCGGGCTTCACCATCACCACCGAGGCCTGCAACGCCTTCTACGCCGGCGGCCAGAAGCTGCCGGACGGCCTGTGGGATCAGGTCTTGCAGTCCCTCCATCACGTGGAAAGCCAGACCGGCAAGACCTTCGGCGATCCCGCCAACCCGCTGCTGGTCTCGGTGCGCTCGGGCGCCAAGTTCTCCATGCCCGGCATGATGGATACCGTGCTCAACCTGGGCCTGAACGACGAGGTGGCCGGCGGGCTCGGCAAGCTGACCAACAACGAGCGCTTCGCACGCGACGCCTATCGCCGCTTCATCCAGCTCTTCGGCAAGATCGTGCTGGGCGTCCCCGGCGAGCGCTTCGACCGCGAGCTCGACGCCGTCAAGGAGGAGGTGGGCGCGAAGAGCGACACGGACCTCGACGTGGCCGCCCTGAACGAGGTGGTCAGCCGCTTCAAGCGGATCGTGCGCGAGGCCACGGGGTCCGACTTCCCGACCGATCCGTACGAGCAATTGCGGCGCGCCATCATGGCCGTCTTCCTGTCGTGGAACGGACGGCGGGCCATCGATTATCGCAACCAGAACAAGATCTCGCACGACCTCGGCACCGCCGTCAACGTGCAGACCATGGTCTTCGGCAACATGGGCGACGACTCGGGCACCGGCGTGGCCTTCACCCGCAACCCGGCGACCGGCGAGAAGAAGCTGTACGGCGAGTTCCTGATGAACGCGCAGGGCGAGGACGTGGTGGCCGGCATCCGCACGCCCGAGCCGATCTCCGCCCTGGAGCGGCGCGCGCCCGAGGTCTACCGGCAGTTTGCCGAGATCGCCGACCGCATGGAGCGCCACTATAAGGACGTGCAGGACCTGGAGTTCACCATCGAGCGCGGCACGCTGTACATGCTGCAGACGCGCTCGGCCAAGCGCACCGGGCCGGCCTGGGTCAAGACCAGCGTGGACATGGTGCGCGAGGGGCTGATCGACCGCGACGAGGCCCTGCGGCGCGTGCCGGCCGCGGACGTCGTGCAGCTCCTGCTGCCGCGCTTCGAGCAGGCCGAGAAGGATCGCGCCAAGAGTGAGGGCCGGCTGCTGGCGGTGGGCCTCAACGCCTCGCCCGGCGCCGCCACCGGCAAGGCCGTGTTCACCGCCGATCGCTCGGAGGAGTGGGCGAAGTCCGGCCTGGCCGTGATCCTGGTGCGCCCGGAGACCTCGCCCGAAGACTATCACGGTATGATCGTGGCCAAGGGCATCCTCACCGCGCGCGGCGGCGCCACCAGCCACGCCGCGGTGGTGGCCCGCGGCGCCGGCCTGCCCTGCGTGGCCGGGGCCGGCGACCTGGTGATCGACCCGGAGAAGGGTGAGATGCGCGTCGGCGAGCGCGTGCTGCGCGAGGGCGAGGATATCTCCATCGACGGCGCCACCGGCGAGGTCTTCGCCGGCCACCTGAACACCTACGTGCCGAGCTTCAAAGACGAGGCCGACCTGCAGACCCTGCTGGGCTGGGCCGATGAGAAGCGCCGGCTGCAGATCTGGGCCAACGGCGACTACCCGATCGACGCCGAGCGCGCGCGCGATTTCGGCGCCCAGGGCATCGGCCTGTGCCGCACCGAGCACATGTTCTTCCAGCAGGATCGCCTGCCCGTGGTGCAGGAGATGATCCTGGCCCGGGACGACGCCACGCGCCAGGCCGCCCTCGACCGCCTGCTGCCGGTGCAGACCGAGGACTTCCGCGGTATCCTGCGCGCCATGCAGGGCCTGCCGGTGGTGATCCGCCTGATCGACCCGCCGCTGCACGAGTTCCTGCCCTCGCTGGAGGATCTATTGGTCGAGGTGACCGAGCTGCGCGTGAAGGGCGACAACCCGGCCGAGTTGAAGCGCAAGGAAGAGATGCTGGCGCAGGTGCAGGCCATGCACGAGCAGAACCCGATGCTCGGCCTGCGCGGCATTCGCCTGGGCCTGACCTTCCCGGCCATCATCGACATGCAGGCGCGCGCCATCGCCACCGCCATGTGCGAGTTGGTCAAGGAGGGCGTCGACGCCCGGCCCGAGATCATGGTGCCGCTGGTCGGCCACGTCAACGAGATGCGCATCGTGCGCGAGCGGCTGGAGAAGGTGGTGGACGAGGTCCAGGCCCGCCACGGCACCAACGTCCACGTCAAGATCGGCACCATGATCGAGGTGCCGCGCGCGGCCCTGACCGCCGGTCAGATCGCCGAATACGCCGAATTCTTCTCGTTCGGCACCAACGACCTGACGCAGACCACCTACGGCTACTCGCGCGACGACGCCGAGGGTAAGTTCCTGCTGCGCTACGTGGAGGAGAAGATCCTGCCGGAGAATCCCTTCCAGGTCCTGGACCGCGACGGCGTCGGCTCGCTGATGCGCCAGGCGGTCACGGCCGGTCGCGCCACGCGGCCCGACCTGGAGGTCGGCATCTGCGGCGAGCACGGCGGCGATCCCAGCTCCATCGAGTTCTGCGAGACCATCGGACTCGACTACGTCTCCTGTTCGCCGTTCCGCGTGCCGGTAGCACGTCTGGCGGCGGCCCAGGCCGTGCTCAAGCGCGGCGAACGCGATCGTTAAGCCCCGCCGGTGCGGTGGCCAACAGCCCGGCCATCGCACCGGCGGAATACCACGTACAAAATTGGCGCGACATGTCGATAATATGTGAGTGGGGGCAGTTGCGGCCACCCGGGGTGCGCTGCATCTACGAAGTCACCTGAGACGCTCCCAACAGCCCGTGGGCGGCCAGGTCATGCAGGAGGAGATTTCCAGCGTGCGCGCTCACGCCATGGGCCACCAGGAGACGGCCGGCCGATCTGCGTCCCGGCTGGCAAAAGGAAACGGCATGCTGAATCCCGGAGACGACGTTGAGGACCACGCCGCCGGTGTGGCCGAGGTGCTGGCCGTCGAAGGAGGCTCCCCGGACACGTTGCTCGACGATCCCATGCGCCTGTACCTGCGCGAGATTGGGCGCTATCGTCTGCTCAGCGGCCACGAAGAGGTGGAATATGCCCGCGCCATGCGCCTGGGCGATGAAGAGGCCGAACGGGCCCAGAAGCAACTCTCTCGTGCCCTCAAGCTGGCCCGGCTGACGGCCCCGGAGTGCCGCGAGGTGGAGCGCGCGGTGCGGTCGTGGGCCAAGATCCTTGATCTGTCCGAAGTCGAGCTCCATAGCATGGTCTGGGATCTGGCCGCGCTGGCCCGCAACGACGACGACGAGGTCTTGCGCTTGCTGGGCGATCTCTCGTCCAGCCTGCGGCTGTCCCATCGCACGTTCGACATCGCCATCAACGACCTGCTGCGCCTGCTGGCGCAGGATGAAGGCCCCGCGCGCGATCTCGTCGTGGCCCTCGCCGTGCGCGGTGGACTCGATGCGCTGGTGGTGCACGGGGCGCTCAAGCGGCTGGTCGGCCAGATCGACGTCGCCGAGCGCCTGCCCGTTCAGAGTGAAGAGGATGAGGACGAGGGCGAAGAGCTCGAGTTCGACCTGCCCGCCGATTACGTGGCGACGCTCCTTAACGGACAGTCTGAGCCCTACGCCGGTCCCATCGACTTCATCATCGAAGACGACCCCATCCTCGATGATGACCCCGAGGTCGAACGTTACAACTGGATCGTACGCCTTCAGGGTGTCGAGGCCGGCCGTCACGCCGCGGTACGCGATCTGATCAGGGTCATTCGCCTTGGCGAGCGGGAGGCCGAGCAGATCTGGGCCGAACGCGCCCAGCCCGGGGTCAGCGACGACGACCTGATCCCCTACGTCGCCGGCATCGCACGCATCGACCTGGACGAAGCCGCCGCCATCGTGCGGGCCTGGAGCTTCGATCAGGCGATCATCTCTCGCAGCCTCGACGCGCGCAAGCGCCTGACCGAGGCCAATCTGCGCCTGGTGGTCAGCGTGGCCAAGAAGCACATCGGCCGCGGCATGAACCTGCTGGACCTGGTCCAGGAGGGCAATATCGGCCTCATTCGCGCCGTCGAGAAGTTCGACTATCGGCGCGGCTTCAAGTTCTCGACCTATGCAACCTGGTGGATCAGGCAGGCCATCACCCGCGCCATCGCCGACCAGTCGCGCACCATTCGCATTCCGGTACACATGGTGGAGATCATCAACCGCCTGACCCGCGAATCGCGGCGCATGGTACAGGAATTGGGCCGCGAGCCAACCTCCGACGAGCTGGCGCTGCGGCTGGAATTGCCGCCCGCCCGGGTGCGCGAGATCATGCAGGTGGCCCAGGAACCCGTCTCCTTGCAAATGCCGGTGGGCGAAGAAGACGACAGCAATCTGTCCGACTTCCTGCCCGACGAGAGCACCTCCACGCCGCAGGACGTGGCCACGCACGAGATGCTGCGCGAACAGGTCGAAGAGGTGCTGTACTCGCTGAGCGAGCGCGAGCGCCGCGTGCTGCAGATGCGCTTCGGCCTGGACGGCGGGCGGTCCCGCACGCTGGAAGAAGTCGGCAAGGAATTCAAGGTGACGCGCGAGCGCATCCGCCAGATCGAGGCCAAGGCGCTGCGCAAGTTGCGGCATCCTTCGCGCAGCCGCAAGCTGAAGGACTACCTCGATTAGGTCGGAGCGCGCTTGACGCTCGGCAGCCGGTCGGGTATAGTGTTGGTCTGTGAGGGACATCTCCCCCACGGTCGATCCGCGATAGCTCATTTGGTCTGTGGGGATTCCGCCCCACGGTCGATCCGCGATAGCTCAACGGTAGAGCGGGCGGCTGTTAACCGCTAGGTTCGAGGTTCGAATCCTCGTCGCGGAGCCCGGTAGCGCAGACGTTGCCACGTGGGTGGCGACGTCTGTTTCGTTTTGGCACAGCCGGTGGCGCGATGGCGGCATGCCGCTGCTAGGGGGAAGCTCCGATGAAAGCGATAGTGGTACACGAGACCGGCGGCCCCGAGGTGATGCGACTTGAGGACGTGCCCCTGCCGGAGCCCAAAGCCGGAGAGGTGCGCCTCAAAATCGAGGCCATCGGCGTCAACTTCGTCGACGTCTATCGCCGCGTCGGGCTCTATGCGGTCTCGCTGCCTGCCACGCCCGGCTCGGAGGCCGCCGGGGTGGTGGACGCGCTCGGGCCCGGAGTCTCCGAGCTGAAGGTGGGCGACCGCGTGGCCTCGGCCGCGCTGCCCTCGGCCTACGCCGAGTACGCCGTCGCGCCCGCACAGATGTTGGTGCCGCTGCCCGACAACGTGGACGCGCGCACGGGCGCGGCGGCCATGCTGCAGGGCATGACGGCCCACTACCTGGCCTGCAGCACCTTCCCGCTCAAGGCCGGGGATGTGGCGCTGGTGCACGCCGCGGCCGGCGGGGTGGGACAATTGCTGGTCCAGATCGCCAAACGGCGCGGTGCCCGCGTGATCGGCACCGTGTCGACCGAGGAGAAGGCGCGCCTGGCACGCGAGGCCGGCGCCGACGAGGCTATCCTTTACACGCAGCAGGATTTCGCGGCCGAGGCACGGCGTCTGACCGAGGGCCGCGGCGTCGACGTGGTCTACGACTCCGTCGGACAGACGACCTTCGACAAGAGCCTCGACGCGCTGCGTCCGCGCGGCTACCTGGTGCTATACGGGCAGTCCAGCGGTCCGGTACCACCGTTCAACCTGCAGACGCTCAATGCCAAGGGCTCGCTCTACGTGACACGGCCCACCCTCGGCCATTACACGGCGACGCGCGCCGAGATGCTGGAGCGCGCGCAGGACCTGTTCTCCTGGATCGCCGGGGGCACGCTGAAGGTGCGGGTCGACCAGGCCTTCCCGCTGGCCGAAGCCCCGGCGGCGCATCGCTACCTGGAAGGGCGCCAGAGCAGAGGCAAAGTGCTGCTGATCCCTTAAAGAGATCCGGCCAGGGACTATAATGAGCCTGTGGGCCGACGTGGCGAAACGGTATACGCACGGGACTTAAAATCCTGCGGGCGCAAGCCCATGTGGGTTCGAATCCCACCGTCGGCACCCAACAAGATCGGTACATGTCCACTACCCCGGAGCCCCCAGGCGCACAAGCGGTTTTCATTGCCCGCCCACGACGGCCGCGGCGAAGATGTCGGTGGCTTCCCGTTGCATCTGCGGCAGCACGTGCCAGTAGGTGTGCAGCGTCAGTGCAACGGAGAGTGCCCACCCGCTTTGACGACAGTGTTGGCCGCGATGCTCGTCCGTCGTTGATGATGATAGTGAGGCGGAGCGATTCCACCTGAGCAACCGTCTCGGGCTCTGACGGGCAGTCGTCAGCCACATCTCGGGCGTGGCTGACATGTGCCTGCCCTTCCCGCTCGGCCGGCGGCACGGCGCTCTACCTGTGCGCAACCACACCGATGTGAGAGGTTGCTAGAATCGTAGGTGTGGCCCATACTGTAGGTTGCGAATACCCGTTGGGCTGCTGTGCCGGGCGTTAGGTGACACAAAGCATGGTGCGCGGCAGAGTCAAGAGGAGGGAATCATGGAAGCACCGCGCCCAGGCAACAAGGCACGGACCTCTCAGTCTATTCGAAACGGCCAGAGAGCCAGCAGTGCGGTCGCGCCCGGAAGCCGTGCGGACTGACTAAAGAGCCAGCACAAGTGATAGCTCCAGTCGATGCTGGCACTCAGGTTTAGTCGCCTTCATCACCCCACCGCAACATATAGCCCCTGCCCCGTATGGTGCAGATGAGCTCTATACCCTCAGACAGCCTCTTCATCTTCCGGCGCAGGTTGCTCACGTGCGTCTTGATCGCACTGACACTGCCCTTACCGTAGATGCCGTGAATGCGCTCGAGAATTTGCTCCTCGGAGAGCACATGGCCCCGGTAGCGGAACAGCAGGTGAAGAATTTGGGATTCTGTGCGCGTGATCCTGATGCATCTGCCACGTATGACAATCGTTCTCGACTTCAAGTCGAAGGCGAAGTCGTCGCTGCTGTATACCATCACGTGGCTGGGCGGTGCCTCGGCGAGACCCGCGGTGCGACGCAATATCGCTGCAATGCGCATCATCAAGACCTGCATGTTGAAGGGCTTGACCACGTAATCGTCGGCTCCTAGCTGAAAGCTAGCATTCTCGTCATCCTCTTGCTCTGGCAAACAGGCGGCGAGCATGATGACGGGGACGGACGAAGAGCTGCGGAGCCGTTCGAGCACCTGCAGGCCGGATAGGTCGGACATAGTATTGCCGAGAAGAATGAGGTCTACCCGTTCGGTCCGCGCTACGCGCAGGGTTTCACGTCCCGTATGCACCGACACCACCTTGAACCCCTCTCGCTCCAGCGCGTCGCGCAAGAGCTTAGTCAGCCACTGATCGTCGTCGGCGCACAAGATCGTCAGCATCGAGCATCTCCTCCCCTTTGGGGGTAGGTCTATTCAGGCACATGTCCAGGCTGGGCCGGACGGACCTGCCATCGAGTCAACCGCATAACGGGGCCAGGGCTCGGGCACAAAGTGCACTAGAGCCAATACGGCTCACTTAACGACAATGACGATGAGACGACTCTGGCCGGCCAGGTGTGGCGTCCCGGGGTTTACCACGATCTCGCAGAGCCCCACAAGCAGCCTAGAAGTCATCTATGAGTTATATAACACGTCGCCGCGCCACGAAGATGACTTTCCCCGTGCCCGCCCCTCGTCGATGCGGCCGAGCCCCCGCCGCGGCGAGCTCGCGCGGGCCTAGCGCGGAGTGGCCCGCCTGATCGACAGCTATGCGGGGGTACATCAGCAAGGAGGAGTTCACCCCGCGCGTG
>Ga0070738_10008206_pt1 | contig 10130 bp, 5 predicted proteins | sample Coa_R2_2_FD_66446 | JGI IMG/M metagenome (GOLD analysis project Ga0070738, IMG submission 66446) | Surface soil microbial communities from Centralia Pennsylvania, which are recovering from an underground coalmine fire - Coalmine... | ecosystem: Environmental > Terrestrial > Soil > Unclassified ... | reverse complement strand
ACCGCTAACACTCGTCCCAACGACAAAGCGATCGCCAAGATTGCGCGCTACGGGTGGGGACGCGACTACCACAAAGTGCTGCACAAAAAACTCAAAGCGCTGTCCAACTGGCTCTGCGAGCAAGGAGAAGAGATTCAAGCCCGTTACTATGCTGATACTGGCCCAGTGGCGGATAAAGTATGGGCAGAGCGTGCCGGGATTGGCTGGATTGCAAAGAACGGTAACGTCATTACCCGTGAGTATGGGTCATGGGTGTTTTTAGGGGAAGTGCTGACGAATCTGGCGCTGTCGCCCGATCGCCCGCATACAGCTCATTGCGGCACCTGCACTCGCTGCATGGATGCCTGTCCGACCAACGCGATTCCTCACCCGCATGTCGTGGATGCCAATCGCTGCATTGCTTATCACACGATCGAAAATCGGGCCGAAACATTACCAACCGCGATCGCACCCCATTTAGAGGGTTGGGTTGCAGGCTGCGATATCTGCCAGGATGTCTGTCCCTGGAACCAGCGTTTTGCCCAGCCCACGACCATTGCTGAGTTTCAGCCCTTTCCCTGGAATGTGGCTCCCACCTTAACAGAACTGGCCACGATCACCGATGACGAATACGAACGCCGGTTCACAGGTTCTGCCTTACGGCGCATCAAACCCTGGATGCTCCGTCGAAACGCTCAGGCAGCTCAACAAACCATGCCCCACAACCTTGCCTGATAGCGGCACCACGTCCGCGATCGCCGAAACCCATTACAAGGATTTACATAGCAGTTTCCAATACTTAAGAAAAGCTAAATCTATCGCAAAAAACCTGAAATTTCGTAACTTTCCTTAATGGAACAGGCTATAACTGTTTTTATAAAATACATGTAAATTTCTGGACGCTATGTCCCAGCCATGCACGTCTACTCAAGCTCAGTCGAGTTCTTTGCTTCAGCTCCAGGCAGAGAATGATGAGCTGAAAAAGTATCTGGCGGCTCAGAAAGCAGTCATTGCGTCTCTAGAACGACGGGTTGGGCGATCGTTAGATACGCTGGGCGTTCATCTTCAGTCATTAACCAGCACCAGTCACAACTCGTCCGTCTGGCACCAGCAGCTAAGCTCTGTCCAGGACGAAGTTAACAGTCTTTGTGACCTCATCTCGGACACTATGCTGCTCCAGAAGCTAGAAGCCGGTAAGGTTGAGGTCAAGTTAGAGCACCTGGATCTTGAGCAAGTGCTGACGACGGCTAGCCGCCATTTATTAGAGCCAAAGGACGGCAACGCGGTTCGTCTGGTGCGTGAACTTGCCACACCGTTACCCCTTGCATTCGCGGATCAGGATCTGACTGAAGCGGTGCTCATGGATCTCCTGTCGCGAGGGTTGAAATATTCTGACGCGAGTTCGCCAGTCGTTCTGGGGGCCGAACACGAGGGCGATCGCGTGTACATTCGCGTTACAGCTCAGCGCTTTGCACCGGCTGGGAATCGAGACTTTGCAACCGAAATCAGCCTTTGCTGCCGCCGGATCGAAGTGCAGCGAGGCGAAATAACGTGTCAGCAGCATCCCGATGGGCTGCAAACGGTGACGATTGCGCTCCACATTGCCGCTTACCCAACCGCTTGAGTTCCATTGCCAGCAGACGCGAAGATAGTATTAGTCGTTCGGGTCGCATTGAATGCAGAGTGAGCGGGTATGAAGCGGATTGTTCTCATTGCCGGGTTTGAGTCATTCAACACTGGTCTGTATCGACAGGCTGCCAAGTTTGCCCAAGTACGTTGCCCCGACCTCGATGTCCAGGTATTTAGCGATCGCGACCTGATCGCCAATCCCGCTGTTGTTGAAACCGCACTTCAGGAAGCACACGCATTTTTCGGTAGCCTGTTGTTTGATTACGATCAGGTTCTATGGCTGCGCGATCGCGTCCAGCAGATCCCGATTCGACTAGTGTTCGAGTCAGCGCTGGAGTTAATGAGCCTCACTCAGTTAGGCAAGTTCGCGATCGGCGACCAGCCCAAAGGAATGCCCAAACCCGTCCAGTTCATTCTGAGCAAATTTGGCAGTGGGCGCGAAGAAGATAAACTGGCGGGCTATCTCAGCTTCCTCAAAACCGGGCCAAAGCTACTGAAATTTGTGCCGGTGCAGAAAGTTCAGGATCTCCGTAACTGGCTGATTCTCTACGGCTACTGGAACGCTGGCGGCAGCGAGAACGTTGCTGCCCTCTTTTGGACACTCGCAGAAAAATACCTTGGGCTGGCGGTTGGAGATATTGCAGCCCCGATCGAGACCCCCAATATGGGACTGCTGCACCCTGACTACAGTGGCTATTTTGAATCACCGCGCCAGTATTTAGATTGGTATCAGGAAGGCTTTAAGCTGAGAGCGAAGAAGTTTGGGTCAGACAGTGCAACACGTCACGCACCAAGCGATGTTCAACGCGCCCCTACCGTTGGTCTGCTCCTTTATCGCAAGCACGTTATTACCAAACAACCTTACATTCCCCAGTTGATTCGCGCGTTTGAGGCCGCGGGCCTCGTACCGCTTCCAATCTTCATCAATGGGGTAGAAGGTCATGTTGCTGTCCGAGATTGGATGACTACCCCGCATGAGCAACGGCAGCGCCAGCAGGGAGTGAATGAGATCCGGTCCCTTTCTAGCGAAGCAGTGCCAGTCGATGCGATCGTATCGACCATTGGGTTTCCCCTGGTCGGTGGCCCAGCAGGCTCAATGGAAGCGGGGCGACAGGTAGAAGTCGCCAAACGCATTCTCAGCGCTAAGAACGTACCCTATATCGTAGCGGCACCACTGTTGATTCAGGACGTTCACTCCTGGACACGGCAGGGCATCGGCGGATTGCAGAGTGTGGTGCTGTATGCGCTACCCGAACTGGATGGCGCGATCGATACCATTCCCCTCGGTGGGCTGGTGGGCGAAGACATTTACCTTGTACCCGATCGCGTGAAACGCCTTACAGGTCGCTTACATCAGTGGATTGAGCTCCGACATACCCCACCTGCCGATCGCCGGATCGCTATCATTCTCTACAACTTTCCCCCCGGTTATGGTGCCACGGGAACGGCTGCGCTGCTTAACGTCCCGCGATCGCTCCTGAACCTCCTGCAAACGCTCAAAGCCCAGGGCTACACGGTGGGTGATTTGCCAGATGATGGTGAAACATTGTTGCAGTGGGTGAAAAGTGCTGATGAAGCAGTGATCTGTCCGTGGTCAGCGAACAGCAACGGACAACGGACAACGGATAACGGACTCACAACCGTTAACGTCCGCACCCTCGAACAATGGCTCGGCTACCTCCGCACGGCCTGGATTGAGAAAAATTGGAAGTCGCTCAAAGATAGCGGCATCAAAACATTGGGTGATGAATTACTCCTCGGTGGCGTACAGCTTGGCAACGTTTGGATTGGTGTGCAGCCACCGCTCGGTATCGCAGGCGACCCCATGCGGCTGATGTTTGAACGCGACCTGACACCCCATCCCCAGTACGCGGCGTTTTATCAGTGGTTACAAAAAGGCTTTCAGGCACACGCGATCGTCCACTTTGGGATGCACGGTACTGTTGAATGGCTCCCTGGGTCGCCCCTTGGGAATACCGGCTACTCCTGGTCGGATAGTTTGCTCGGCGATCTGCCTAACCTGTATGTTTACGCAGCAAACAACCCGTCTGAATCCATCCTGGCAAAACGGCGTGGCTATGGTGTCCTCATTTCCCACAACGTGCCTCCCTACGGTCGGGCAGGTTTATACAAAGAGCTGGTGACGTTGAGAGAGTTGATCGCGGAGTATCGAGAAGACCCGGAGAAGAATTACGTGCTCAAGGACGCCATTTGCAAGACAATTGGCGACACGGGACTGGATACCGATTGTCCCTTTGAGGATGCAAAACAGTTAGGAATTGAGCTGACTTCAGAAACGGTTCACTTGTTCAGCAGCGATGCGTTCGATCGCTATCTGGCAAAGCTGTACGAATACCTTCAGGTGTTGGAAAACCGTTTGTTTTCTAGTGGACTGCATGTACTGGGCACGCCACCGACGGAGGAAGCACTGGTCACCTACCTGCAAGCTTACTTTGGTGATACTTTGCCGGAAGAGATTCTAGCCGCGATCGCCTATCAGCCATCTTCTCTGCAACCACTCGTTGCCTCCAACCCACATCTTCAACCCCAAATTGAGGAAGCCCTACAAATCGCTCGTTTGCTGGCGCAAAATTGCGATGAACTCACGAACTTACTGCGAGGTCTTAATGGTGAGTACATTCTCCCCGCCCCTGGAGGAGATCTATTGCGCGATGGCCCTGGTGTATTGCCGACGGGACGGAATATTCACGCGCTTGATCCTTATCGCATGCCGTCACCAGCAGCAGATGCGCGAGGACGCGCGATCGCCCAAAAAATTCTCATGCAGCATTGCGAGGAGCACGGGAGCTACCCCGAGACGGTCGCTGTAATGTTGTGGGGGTTAGACGCGATCAAGACCAAGGGCGAATCGTTAGGCATCCTCCTGGAGTTAGTTGGCGCAGAACCTGTCAAAGAAGGGACAGGGCGAATTGTTCGCTACGAATTAAAGCCGTTAGCGGACTTAACCCATCCCCGAATCGATGTATTGGCAAACCTTTCCGGCATTTTTCGCGATAGTTTTGTGCATGTCATTGAACTACTGGATGACCTGTTTCAGCGTGCTGCTGCCGCAGATGAGCCAATCGAGCAAAATTTCATCCGCAAACACGCGACTGCCCTCCAGTCCCAAGGGATAGAGAATGCGACAGCCCGTCTGTTCTCTAATCCAGCGGGAGACTTTGGCTCTCTTGTGAATGACCAGGTTGTTGCCGCTAATTGGGAATCTGGCGCTGAACTCGGTCAGACCTGGCAGAGCCGCAATGCCTTTAGCTACGGTAGACACGATAAAGGACAGGCGCGACCAGAAGTATTGCAAACGCTGCTCCAGACGACCGATCGCATCGTTCAAGAAATCGACTCCGTAGAGTATGGACTAACGGATATTCAGGAATACTACGCCAATACAGGTGGTCTAAAGCGGGCAGCGGAACAACAGCAAGGGAGAGAGACTCGATCGCGCGTTGCTACCAGCATCGTGGAAAGCTTCGCCAAAGATATTACCCCTCGCAGCCTGGAGGATTTACTCCGTCTGGAGTACCGCACCAAACTGCTAAATCCCAAGTGGGCTGAGGCAATGGCAGCACAAGGGTCTGGAGGTGCCTATGAAATCTCACAGCGCCTGACCGCTCTGATTGGCTGGGGTGGCACCGCTGACTTCCAGGAAACTTGGGTCTATGACCAGGCTGCGAACACCTATGCCTTTGACCCTCAAATGGCGCAGACGCTACGAGATGCAAACCCAGAAGCATTTCGCAATATTGTAGGTCGGATGCTGGAAGCACACGGTCGCGGCTTTTGGCAACCAGACAGCGATCGGTTGGAAATGCTGCGGCAACTCTACGAGCAAACCGATGAGCAACTAGAAGGAGTTATATAGGCGTTGCAAAACCTACCTAACGCTTTTCCAATTTCCAGCAGCGCATTCCTGTGTAGTTGATCAAAACCTTACCTTTATAAGTAACTGGAACAGCGCGATAAGCTGTGCCATTTTGAAATGTTTTCAACCACTCATCCGGTTTTAATCTTATTGCAAAGATGTCACTATAGCCATCCGGAATCTTCAGTTCTCCAGGATTGAACATCTGAGAGTAAGTTTGATTGCAGTTGAAACAATTAGGCTGCATTAAGATTTTAACCTTTGGGTCAAGCTTATAGCTCAAAGCCAGAAATTCAGACAGGGTAGCATTACCAATTAAGAGTGGCCGTTCAGTTTGATTAATCGCATGAGTAAACCCGACAAAGTCAGTTTGGCCTTTAATCCACCAATTTTCCGCCTGCGTACTCAGCGCGCAAGATACAATTCCACAAGTCAACACTGTAGCAACGAACATACACCAAAGCCTTTGCCCCCAAACCGTTTTAGCTGTTTCCAATCGATTTGCAATGAAATAGGCAAATGCAAGTTGAATACCGGTACATAGCGGCAATACGTATCGCGGAATAGTTGATCGAATTCCTCCAGAAGCGATATCTAAAACGGCTAGAGGCAGAAAGGTTGATCCGGTCAGAATCAAAACTAATAACCATACCCGCTTCGGATTATGTCGACAAAGAAGATAGAACGCAAATGCTACCAACAAAGGAAATATGATAAGAAAACCAGCCGCGATCGCTTTGTAAATGAGTGGAGATTGAGCGTCAATATTTAGATCAAAAAAGACTAAGCGAATCTCTCGTAACCATTGAGCGACTAGCTGCAATGGAGTCACCTTGAGGTCAAGCACACCTGAAACAGAGGTAGCTTGAATTTGAGACAGATTGGTGACAATAACAACCACCCACGGTAGGAATGGTAGTATTCCCAAACAAGATGAAGCGAAGTAAGATAGAACTGTTTTAGTGAATCGAAATCTCTCTACAACTAAAATATAAACCGCATGTCCAAATAGGACTAGCGCAGAGAATATAAATGAATAGAGGCTAATTGCCATCGTAAACGAATAAAGTCCCCAAGCCGCCTTTGTTTGTAAGCGCATTGCCCTCAAGAGTGCAGCGCTTGAAAACAGCGTCATCACAATCCACAGCGTATATTCTCGCGCTTCCTGGGCATATAGCAGATTTAGCGGCGAAACTGCTACCAGACAAACAGCAATCCATCCAACAACAGGTGATCCAAATAGCTCAAGGCATAGCCAGAAGATACAGGGAAAGGTGAACAGGCTAAGGACCGTAGACAAACTTCTCAATGCAGTCGCCGAACTACCAAAACACTGCATCCAGAATCTTGTCATCAAGTAATACAATGGAGGATGCTGTGGATCTTCAACAGCAAACGTTTTGATGGTATCGGTAAAACTCCCATTGGGATCCGGATGAAGATACTGCTTTAAGTCGCTGACACTGATGATTCTGGAATCAGAAAAGTGGTTGACGACCTCCCTTTCGGTATAGCCAGAAGACTGTAAAGGCGTATAAGTTTCATCAAACCAAAATGGTTTGCGATCCAGATTGGTAAACCGAAGCAGAATCCCAATTGCCAGGACAGCTATGACTAAGTAGCGCAGCCATTTAGAGAGAAGGTCTTGAGTTTTAGTCGCTCTTGCTCTCATCGGAAAACTGACCATACGACATCTCCCAAATCAATTACACTACAGATTTCTTAGAAAAGGTATAAAAAGCAAGCAGTAGTGCACAAATTGCTACGACTTTTGAAGTTGGAATGGTGACGACTAAGAATCGCTCATCATTACCACTTGAGGTCTATTCAAAAAACTGGTTTTATTAACGTTTTGAGGCTTCTATCAATCCTGGCATTGATAGTAATCCTTAAGCCAAGCAACCAAATTAAAGGATGAAAACCGAGAAAAAGATAATCTAGAAGCGGGAATCTGCTCTTATTTTAATGCTTGTTTCCAGAGCTTTTGATAATTAATGCACCAAGGTTTGGAGTTGAAAGACTTAATATGCCTACAACAATGCCAGCAATAATTGGAATCGTCACGTACATAATGAACCGTAGTGCGACTGCGTACGCAATGACAACAGGCACCGGAATATCATAGACACTCAGAGAAAACCGAATTCCTGCTTCGAATGGGCCAACATAACCAGGGGTAGAGGGTATGGCGATCGCAAGGGCAGTTGTGCTCTGCGTTAAAAGGGCACCGGGAAAGCCAGGGGCGAGAATGCCAAAAGCAATCAATCCCGACCAGTACGTGATACCGTTGAGCCCCCAAACCAAAACGGTTTCCAAAAGGGCCGTGAAGCTTCGTCGTGGCTGCTTTAACGCTGTTAACCCACTCAGAAAACCACTAATCGCTGATGTAATCTGAGTTCTGAAACGTCCAAGCCCTATAATCTTGCTGATATGTTCAGCAAGATTCGTGATTTGATTTGGATAACTCGCACCAATCAAGAATGCAATCCAAATCATCACAATGACAGATCCAATCCAGCCAATAGGCAACTGACTAAAATTGCTGTGGTGGGGTAGCTGGCCAAACCAGATGGGCAGTAGCAAAAATAAAAATACAATTCCCACATCCAGCAAGCGTTCTGCAAAGAGACTGCCAATGGCAGCATTAAGCGGCACCTGGTCTAATCGAGATAGAACTGTAGCACGTGCAAACTCACCCAAATAAGCTGGCAGGACGCTACTCACACCAAAGCCAATAAAAATAGCTGAGAGACGAGTTTTGAAGCGACCAGGATCACAGGTTGCAGTTAAGAGTGTTCCCCAACGCCAAGCGCGTACCCAATAGGAGGCTAAATAAGCAATCCATCCTAAAAACAACCATTCTGGACGTGCCACTTTCAGCGTGTTCCAGACAGCAATTAGCGAGACATCGCGTAATGCCCAGGACAAGAGGATCACCGTTACGGTCGTCCCGAAAAACAGGTATATCCATCGTTGTTTTGCTGAAAGAGCTGCCTTTATGGATGTCATGCAACCTCCGTTTGAGATGCACGCAGTTGAGGTTCTAAAACAGGTAGACGAGAAGCGGTCGTTACCAGTTGAGCATGTTGTCCAACGGGCACAATACTAAACCAATTAGACAATAGTTTCACGGTTTTGCTCAGCACAGCCAACTTCTTATAGCTGGGAAGACTCATTCCTGGGAAGAATGCTAGTTCTGGTACATCTTCGCAGCCTAGAAAATCGAGAGGATGGAGTAGCAGAGAAGGCTGGGTACGCGTGAGTTTACACAACCAGAGTGCAATCCGAAAATAAAGCAAGGCAAGAGCCGGTGAAAATACGCTAAGGTAAAGCACATAGCTAAAATGAATCGGCACCTTTACAATCGGCATTGTTGTCACAGGGATTTCCGTCAGGCGATCGCTATCCATGCGCCATTGATAGGGTTTCAGTGGCTGCAGACCATCTTTAAAGCCACCAAAAAGAGCCTTACGCTTCTCCCGTTCCTCTTTGCTCAACTTGCTAGTCATGAAATAGTATGCTCGTGCCAGAGGCCCCAAAAACGTCGGGAAGGTAGACGCATCGTATTGGTATCCGCGACGCGCCAGCACTTTCAAGACAGTAGGGGAAAAACTGAAGCCAGGTCCCCGAAAACCAATCGGGTGTTGCCCAGTTACGCGCTGAATGTGTTCTTCAGCCATGGCAATTTCCCGTTCTACCTTCTCTTCTGAGTAAAGATGTAGCCAGGACTCATGGTGAAATGAATGATTTCCAATCTCATGTCCAGCGACAGCAATTGATCGCAGTGCTGCATGATTCTTCTCTAATGCCGCATCCTGACCAACGATAAAGAATGTGATGGTTAATCCACGCTCGGCAAGAAAGTCGAGTGCACGTGGTACAACAATATCGAGGTATGACGGAAACATCTCCCATCCTGCATCCCCGTGAATTTTCATATAAGACCACTGGTTGTCCAAGTCGAGAGAGAGACTGGCAATCGGTTTTTTAAGGCTCATGGTGTTGACTCAAAAGAGGACAAAGTGTTGTTAACGGAGCAATTGAGGAGAGATGCTTTTGGGCAATCATTCGAATACTGTCATCAAACGCCCCTCGTTACTCAACGCAAGGGTGATTGCAGTACCTGACTTGTTGGAGAGCATAACTGCTCCGCAGCCGTTTCAGCCAGTTGAATTGTTTCATTCACATTCAGCGTTCCATTGAGAATGTGGGCAGAATTGATAATGTGTACGCCAGGGACAGAGGTATGCATTGGCGGTAGGTGCTCAGAGTAGTTCAGCGTAGCGATCGCCAGTACATACTTCACGCGCGAGACACGAAAACTTAAAACATCGCTGCGGTGAAAATGAGGGTACATTCGTTCCAGCGCTGAAATGAATGATGTCTCAAGATCCTGATCCGACAACGAAAAGGCTGGATCGTCCGGTGCAACATATTTCGGCAAATATACGAGCGTCCGGCCATCAAACTCTTTAGGGTTGACCAGCGCCGTCATTTCAATCACGCCGGTAAATGGAACCCAGGTATCAGTAATGTTCGTAACATAGTAGTGCGAAAGCGGTTGCTTTAGCAGCAGCGACGCACAAATAATACCTTGGTATTGGATATTTTTAAGTCGCTCAATCTCGTCGCGCGCGAGCCCCGG
>Ga0070738_10008204_pt1 | contig 10130 bp, 10 predicted proteins | sample Coa_R2_2_FD_66446 | JGI IMG/M metagenome (GOLD analysis project Ga0070738, IMG submission 66446) | Surface soil microbial communities from Centralia Pennsylvania, which are recovering from an underground coalmine fire - Coalmine... | ecosystem: Environmental > Terrestrial > Soil > Unclassified ... | reverse complement strand
CCCCTGCAGACCGCTCGCTTCAACCTTGCGGCCGCAGTAGGAGTCGACGGCCGCATCTACGCGATCGGCGGCCGCACCAGCAGCGGCGCTGTGAACACGGTGGAGGTATATACGCCCGCGACGGGCGCATGGGCCCTCGCCCGACCAATGCCGACGGCACGCTGCGCCCTCGGCGCCGCGACCTCCCTGGACGGGCGGCTCTACGCAATTGGGGGAAATCGCTCACCAATCAAAGTGACCGATGCCGTGGAAGTGTACACCCCGTGACTACCGGCGAACGGTACCGGCTGTCGGACCGGTTGACCGCCGCACGACGACGGCCTCGGCGAGCAGGGCTCGCAGAAGGAAGAGCAAGTTGGCCGGACGTTCGGCCAGGCGCCGGCTCAGATACGGGTACCATGACGGCCCCCAGGGCGTGTAGACGCGCAGTGGGTATCCTGCCGCGATCAGCCACTGTTGAAGATCGCGGCGGACGCCATAGAGCATCTGGAACTCGTAGCGATCGGGCGGTAGCTCCAGCGTGTGGATCTGATCAAGAGCAGACTGGATCAGCCGGAGGTCATGGGTCGCGATCGCCGCCGGGGGAAGCCCCCCCGGGCCGGGTGGTGGAGCGGCCGCCGCGTAGTCCAGAAGCCGTTCCAGAAGGCGGCGATAGGCCGCATCAACATCCGACTTCCGCGGATGCGCCACCGTCGCTCGCTCGGCATACGCTCCTTTACACAGACGGACCGAGCCGCCAGCGGCGATCACCCGTTCGAGATCGACGGGCGTACGATAGAGCGCGGCCTGAAGCACGACCCCAACCGACCGCCCTTGCTGGCGAAGCTGATCCCAGAGCCAGAGCGTCGCATCGGTGCGCGAGGAATCCTCCATATCCAGGCGGATGCCGGTCGGGACCTGCGCGGCCCGGTCGACAAGTTCACTCAGGAGCCGCAGGGCATCCGCACGCGACAGGTCGATCCCGAACTGGGACGGCTTGACCGAGAGGGTCGCCGGGACGGCGATCCGGTGGAGATGGTCGAGCGTTTGTCGGTATACCGCATACGCCGCCTCGGCATCAGCCAGACTGGTGACCGCCTCGCCGAGGTAGTCGAGGCTTACCCGCGCTCCCGAGCGCCAGAGAGCTAATGCGGCGGTGAGCCCTTCCGCAAGCGTATCCCCAGCCACAAAGCGTCGGGCGAGGGTTCGTCCGGGTCCACGTGTGAGGAAGGCACGGATGTGGGGCTCGCGAGCCAGCGAGAGAACGAGGCCGCGCACGGTATCCTCCTCGACACCATCCGATCGGTCGCCGGCGACCGACCCCTGACGCACTCGACTATCCCACTCGACTATCCCCATTATAACCTGAGCAGATCGCGAGCGGGGCGGCGACCGCGCGCCTCCTCAGCACAAGGGGAGACGAAGAAGGGCGCGGAGGCGGCCGAAGACCTCGTCTGCCGTAATGCTCTCCATGCATACGTGCCGGTCCCGCAGGCATGCGTCGTTGCGGAAACGGTTCGCTCGGCAGAGCGAGCAGGGGTCGTTCGGGAGCTGCAGATGCAGCCACGGAACCCGCGGAGCCCACAATTCCCACGGGCTCGCCCCGAAGATGGCGATGGTCGGAGTTCCCACGGCAACGGCAAGGTGCATGATCCCGTTGTCGATGGTGACACAGGCCCGCGCCGCCCGGAGCGCCCCTGCGACCTCCGGCAGGCTGAGGCGCCCGCGCAAATCGATCAGCGGAGTCGTGGCAAGAAGCTCGGCCTCGGTATCTGCCGATCCATAGGCAAGCCGCTGAACGCTCGGCGCGGCACCAAGGAGCCCGACCGTCAGGCCCGCTCCGGTGCACAGCTCGATGAGCCGCTTCCAGTGGGAAGCTGGCCAGAGCTTCGCTGGGCGCGTGCCGCCGGTCCCCAGCAGGACATCCGGCACTGTCACCGGCGGCGGCGCCCAGGGCACTTCAGTGCGCTGGAAATCAGTCTGGACCCGGGCAATCCGGCAGAAGATCTCGCCGATGAAGTTCGTCGACACAACATCTCTGAACTCGGCGAGAAATTCTTCGCCGGCCCAGAAAGTCTCAGGATCCTGCAACCGCTCCAACCGACCATCACCGAATGGAAGCTCGCCGCGACCATCCTCCCGGTAGCACCGTCCGACGACATAGCGAGGCTGGAGGATTGTCGTCGCCAGGGCGTTGACCGGGCTGAAGTCCAGATTGATCGCCAGGTCATAGGGACCAGCGGCCTGCTCACGCCGGGCGGCGAAATCAGCCAGGTCGCGTAGGGCGCCGGGGCGCCCGTGGAGCGAATACCGGACATCGATATACGGGCAGGAGGCTTCGAGCTCGGCAGTCCGCTCGCCTCCAAAATAATCGAGCACGGCGTCAGGGTACTTTTCCTTCAGACCCCGTAGAAGCGGGGTCGCCACGATGAAGCCGCCCAGCTTATCCTGAAAGAGAACCGCCAGGTGCGGACGCGGTCGCAGGGGTTGATCCGCGAAGCGCTCCACGAGACGATCGTTGCCTCCGGAATCCGTATCTCGTCCTCTCAGCGCAAAAAAGGTACCACCGTGACGACAACTCGCCCCGGTGCTGCGGTCGCGGGGTTCACGCCCTGGGACTATCCCCCACGGGCACGGCCGGCAGTCGGCTCCCGAGGAGCTGGACAGCCTTGAGAAGCTGCACATCGCCGTGATGGGCGAAGGCAGACGGCGTCATCGCCCGGAGATCCAGCGGCGTCACCGGATTCGCGCCGGACGGCAGGGCGATGACCTGGTCCGGTCGGATGCCGTTGCGCCAGATCACGTGACCGGACGGCGTCAGCCATTCGCGCACCCCTAGGAGGATCGCTGATCCATCGCTCAGAGGAAACTGGTTCAGCACCGTTCCGGTACCGTAGGTCTGCTCTCCCACGATGGTGGCCCGATGATGATCCTGAAGGGCTCCAGCGATGATCTCGGCACCGCTGGCGGTGCCGTGATTGACCAGGACTACCAGGGGCAGATCCAGGGCGGTGCCGCCCGGCTCCACCGGTATCGGCTTCCGCTGCCCGGAGCGGTCCTGCTCCAGGAGAACATCCCCGGAGGGGATAAACTCGCTGGAGACCTTGATCGCCTGATCAAGGAGGCCGCCCGGATTATTGCGCAGATCAAGGATGATTCCGCGCGCGCCCGCCGCACGCGCCTGGGCAATCGCCGTGCGCAGGTCGGCCGCAGTCCCCTGATTCAGCTCGCTCACTCGAATGTCCGCCAGGGGTTCGCCCGGGACCATGGCCCAGCTCACCGACGATACCCGGATCACCTGCCGCGTGACGGTAATATCAAGGAGCGACGGTGTGCCCGACCGACGGACCGTCAGATGCACCGCGGTCCCCCGTGGTCCCCGGATAAGCTGACTCACCTGATCCAGGGTCATCGACGAGATATCCGTGCCGTTCACGCGAATGATGACGTCGCCAGCTTTCAGACCCGCCCGCTGAGCCGGCGACCCATCCAGGGGCGTCACCACCGTCAAGTGCCCCTGCCGCATCTCGACCTCGATCCCGATGCCCTCCAGGTGGCCCGCCAGATGGTCCCGCTCCGCCCGCACCTCTGATGGCGCAAGGAAACGTGTATGGCCATTATCCTGGAGCGCGCTGAGCATGCCCTCGATCGCCCCATAGGTCAGCTTCCGGGGAGAAACGGCCGCGGGATCCACATAGTGCTCCTCTACCAGCCGCCAGGCCTCCCAAAAGATGCCGAACGTCCCGCGCGCCGACGCCGGTTCCCCGGGCGGCGGCACCTCGCGCAGGAGAACATAGCGATCAAATCCGATTCCGCCGCCAAAGCCAATCGCCAGCACCAGGACGACGCCCACCATCCGGATTGCGAGCCATCGTGCCACCGCGCCAGCCCTCCTTCCTAGCTCATCCTAGCTGAGCGCACCAGCGACATCGCCCGCGCGCAGACACGCGCGACGGAACCTCCCGTCGGCATCCGATGCCGTAAGCCGATCAAGCAGCGTTCGGAACTCCGATGGAGAGAGTGGGGCTACTGTCCCCCGCTCGACCGCTTCAATGATCGTTTCGCGCAGTGCATAGCGATCCACCTCCTCCCCATCAGCAAACCGAAGCGGCGCGGTGTACGCGCCCGTCTCGCGGATGAACCGCGCTACGATCGAGGGCACCTCGGTCATCCGAATCTCTCCCCCACGGGCGGCCAGGCGGATCCGGGTCGAAGAGAGCGCCCGGTACTGCTCCGCGAGATCGAGAAACACCACCCGATCCGCATACTGTCGATTCTCCGGCCGCGCCATGAACGCGTCGAGCTCGCATCGTCCTGCCGCGGCACGGGGCGCTACCAGGAACGCCGCGCGCTCGAACAGCCTCTCTAGCGCTGCTGCGCGATCGGTGTAGTAACGCGGATCAAAGATCTGCAAAATCTTGTCGAAGCCGACAACAAACCAGAGATCGCGCAGGGCCGGCATGCCGCTCCGGACGATCTCGGCCTGCTCGACGTAGAGCCCCCGGTTAACCAGCATGACTCCCTGACCGGGGTGGTCTGCGGCAAAGGTTGTCAGGCAGATGAGACGATCGGCAAGGGACGCCCCTTCGATCCGCTCTTTATCGATCGTCCGACTTGCGAGCACGTAGTAGCCCTCGTCAGCACGGCCTGACGCGAGAGCCGCCTCCAACAGGGCCGCGTGCGCGGTAGTGAGTGGGTTAAATGATCCCGGCAGGAGCGCCAGGCCGCCGGTCCTCCGCCCCCTGGCCGGAGAGACAACGCGGAAGGACGGCGGATGCGACGGATCAAGCTCCCGAAGGGTCGAGCGGAGAGCAATTAGACGCGGTAAGTCGAAGAAGGGAGAGCCTCTAGCCATCAGACACTCATCCTTGATTCGGTATTATACAGGACGATACGTCGTGACCCGTCCCCGCGGTGGACTGGCAGCCTCGGCTCTGTTCCGCTGCGGCGCCGGGCATATTCGGGGGAGAACAGCAATGGCCGTAACGCCGGGCATGAAAGGTGAAGCAAGCATCATCGTGGATCAAACACACAGCGCCAGCGCATCGGGGAGTGCAAATCTTCCCACGCTCGGGCTCTCGGCTCTCGTCAGTCTCCTCGAGCGCGCGGCGGCCAATGCCGCCCGGCGCGGTCTCGAACAGGGCCAAGAGACGATCGGTACGCGGGTCGAGGTACGCCAGCACACCCCCGTCCCGCTGGGCAAGCGCATCCGCGCCGAGGCTGTGGTCACCGCCGTAAACGGCGAAACGATCACCTTCTCCGCGCGGGCGTTCGACGTCTCCGGACAGCCCGTGGCCGAGGGAGTCCTCGAGCGAGCCATCATTGATCGCGAGCAGTTCATCTGGAGCGCTGCCCTCCGGGGTGCCTGAGACGACAGCGGCCGAACAGCCAGACACGCCAGAGGGACAGTCGCGGCCCTTGAGCCGCTCGCGGCGCTGTGCTACGATGCCCACACGCGACCGATCGCCTCGTGCTGATCTACCCGAGACCGCGGGGTCTATCACGTCGCGCACACTTAGTCCCAAGGAAAGCCGTGGCCACCCTGCGAAGCGTGCTTGATCAGGCGCGCGAGTTGGTAATTCATGGGGATCTCACCCGAGCGCGTGAACTCTGCACCCGCGTGCTCGAGCGGTACCCCAGACAGGCAGAGGCGCATATCTTGCTCGCCGAAGCAGCACGGGAGGCAGCCGACTACGAGGAAGCCCAACGCCTCTTTCGTGAGGCGCTGGCGCTCGATCCCGAGAATGGCATCGCTTACTGGGCCCTGGGGCTGATCGCCGAGCAGCAGGGAGAGACAACACAGGCGCTCACCTTCCTGGAAAGAGCCCTTGAATACCTCCCCGGGGACACCGAGCTGTGGCAGACGATCCGCCGCATCCGGCGCGGCGGCCGTCCCCGGCTCGGACGGGGCGGCCTTGCGCGGCTGTACCTCAGGCAGGGACTGGTGCGCCGGGCTTACCGCGAGTTCACGACAGCGGTGCAGGAACAGCCCGATCGGCTCGACCTGCGACTCGGCCTGGCCGAGTGCCTATGGCGGCTGGGACGGTACGCCGAGGCGCGGACACGATGCGAGGAGATCCTCGCCGCGGCGCCGGACTGCCTGAAGGCCCTCCTGCTCGCCGTCGATACCTATCGACGGGAGCACCGCGTTGCGACCGCGGAACGGCTCCTGCAGCGCGCCCTGGCGATCGACCCGGACGGCGACCTCGCCGCGGCGCTGTTCGCCGACTCCGACTCGCCCTGGATCCAGCACGAACGCGTCGAGCTTGATGAGCCCGTCGTGCCCGAGCCTCCCCCGGAGCCGGCTACCTGGATCGAGCGGCTCGCCCGCGCGACCGGACCCTCTGCCGTCTCCACCGGACCGCGCCTCTCGGACTGGTTCTACCAACCCGAGGAGGCGCCGGCAGAGGAAGAGATCGCGAGTGACGTCGGCCTCGACGACGAGTCACTCGCCCCCTGGCGGGATCTCCTGGAGGCCACGTCTGATACTGATCCCCACAGCGCGGCCGCGCTTGCTGCCGCCCTGGCAGAGTTCCCCAGAGGGATGTCAGATACCACAGGCGACTGGCGCGAGCTGGATCTGACAGGCGTGGGCCGGCGCGGAGGGTCCACGGAGCTGACGCTCTCCTCACCGCCCGATACAGCTGAGGACTCGACGCGGACCACCCCCGCACCGCCCGACCTGGATCTAGCGCGGGAATACGAACAGCGGGGAGAGCTCGACCTGGCCGTGTCAGTCTATGCCGCTCTCCTGGACCGCACGCCCGATTACCTGGATGCAATCATCGACCGTCTTGATACTCTGCTTGCGGCCCATCCAGACCACCATGAGGCTCTCCGCCTGCTGGGAACGGCGCTCACCCGCGCCGGCAGGCTTCAGCATGCGCTCGACGCATACACCCGTGCCGCCCGGATCGCGGGGGCACATACCAGCATAGGCCAGCCGGCATGAGCGACAGCGGGAAGTGTCATCACGGTAGTGGCGGGGCAGCAGTGGTGGAATCCAGCACCCGGTGGGGTGCAGTATTCCAATGCAAGGAGGAGCTCCCCGGATTGTAGGCACCGGAGCGTCGACGAGCCCGGGGGGACACAAGGACACATGGAACGGACATTCGTTGCAATCAAGCCCGATGGGGTCCAGCGAGGTCTGATCGGCACGATCCTCGGCCGCTTCGAGCAGCGAGGCTTTCGAGTCGTCGCCCTGAAAATGCTGACCGTCTCCCGCGAGCTTGCCGAGAAGCACTACGCCGTTCATCGCGGAAAGTTCTTCTACGAGGATCTGGTCAACTACATCAGCTCAGGGCCGGTCGTGGCCATGGTGCTTGAGGGCGTCGAAGCGATCAAAACGGTGCGTCTGATGATCGGTGCGACGCGCCCCTACGAGGCCGCACCGGGCACGATTCGCGGTGATTACGCCCTCACCGGCCTGCGGAATCTGGTCCACGCTTCGGACAGCCCGGAGACGGCACGAGAAGAGATCTCCCTCTGGTTCACACCCGAGGAGATCCAGTCATACCAGCGTGACCTCGATCGCTGGATCTACGAGGAGTGACCTCCCTGGCCCGCGGGAGAACGCGACCGAGGGAATTCGCGCTGTTTGACCGATCGGCTACTGAACCATCCTCACGCCCAAACAACCGAGCGACCGGATGGGCTCTGCCTTCTGGCCGGGCGGTCTCAGGCGCCGTACTTCTCGAGCTTCAGGGCGTTTGCCATCAGCAACAGCATCACGTCACGCGCCGGGAAGCGACCGAGCGTTCCACGCTGACAGGCACGCTCGGTAAACTCCTGGACATCATCCGGCACCTCGTACCGCGAGCGCAGCATGAATGGAACGGGCTGCCAGCCGTGCGCACGGAGCAGGGATGGGGTGCTGTGATCACCGGTGACCGCGATCACATCCGGTCCCAGCGCCAGCAGATCCGGGAGGGCTCGATCGACTTCCTCGATCGCCAGGACCTTCGCCGTGAAATCGCCGTCTTCCCCGGTCGTATCCGTGTACTTGAAGTGGACAAAGAAGAAATCGTACTGAGCCCAGTGCCTGCGCACCGTCTCGACCTCATCGGCAAAGGTCTCGCCGGTGGGGAGAACCTCCATGCCGACCAGGCGTGCGAGCCCGCGATACATCGGATAGGTCGCCACCGCCGCCGCCCGGAGCTTATAGATATCACCAAACTGCGGGAGGTGGGGATAGGTCGAGAAGCCGCGAAGCAGGATATAGTTCGCCGGTCGGTGCGGCTTGAGGATTCGGGCCGCCTCGGCGATGAAGCGGTTCACTACCTCGGCCGTGTGCTCTGCCGCTGGCTCCAAGGCGCGCGCCGGCAGCGGCGGCACGCCTGTCCGCTGGGGATCGGTATCCGAGAGATGCGGCGATAGGTTGGGCCCCCGGAAGATCACCACGGCCCGGTGCATGCTCTCCGTCTCGACGAAGACCTGTACGCCAGGGATCTGGATACCGCGCAAGAGCTGGACGAGCTGGCGATTCGTCTCGGTGGAGATTCGACCGGCCCGGCGGTCAATAACGATCCCGTGCTCGTCGATTGTGGCAAAATTGATCCGTGCCGCCAGATCCGTTGGCTCAAGCGGAAAACCGATCCCAAGTGCGGAGAGAACGCCGCGCCCGACCAGACAGCTGATGGGGTCGTATCCGAACAGCGCCAGATGCGCCGGCCCGCTCCCCGGCGTGATGCCCGGGGCAACCGGCACCGTCAGGCCGCAGATCGACTCGCGCGCAAGTGCGTCGAGATTGGTCCGGGTGGCAGAGGCCAGCTCGGTCAATCCGGTCTCCGGACGCGGTAGCCCGCCGAGACCGTCCATGACCAGAAGCAGAATTTTGCTAGGCGTCTGAATCGCCAACTCCGTGATCACATCGAATGGGATCATAGCTCTCTCTCAATTTCCTCGAAGCTCTCCTGCAGATACGGAAACGCCAGCCAGACCGACGCGATGCCAAACAGCGTTCCGGTCACCACCCGCAACAGCCAGGTACTCTCGCGCCAGCCAAATAGCTGGGTGAATCCATCCACGGCCATCGGAAGAATCAGCACGATATACCAGCGCCAGGGAAGCGGTCGCAGACCATGAGGGCGAAGGCGGGCATACACGAGGCCAGCCGCGGCCATGCTGAGGTAGATGGCGGTATTCCTCTCACAGTAGGGCATCTGGTGCCCGAGAATGAAGAACGAACGGGAGGGCATCTGGTGACAGGTAACCGAATAGAGAACGAAGATCGTCTGGGAGATGCCCTCTAGTCCAGCCGCCCCGAGAATCGGTGCTAGGATCGGCAGGGTCGCAAATACAAGGAGGCCCGCGTTAGCACCAAACAGCCAGTGTCGGCACAGAAAACGGAGCAGGCAGGCCAGGGAGGACGGCCTCACCCCACGGTTCGGCACCCGCGCGGTTACTGCGCTATCGGCGATCACTGCTACGCTCCATCGTATTCCCTTCGCACCGGCACGGCTAGACTCCGCCGTCGACCGCGCCCGACGGCTTCCGCACCAGACGAGCCCACTTTACCACCGACAGTCCGCAGGCGCCCCGACCCTCCCGAGAGGCTGGCCCGCGGCCTACTTCTGCCCCAGCCGGCGCGGGTTCTTCGGCGCCGACGCGGTCGGATGCGCATGGACCGACCGGTGCACCATCTCGGCCGGCGGCGGGATGTACAGGACAGTTCCGGGCTGCAGGTTGTAGGGATCCAGGATCACGTCCTCGTTCGCCCGGTAGATGTCGGTAAAGGCTTTTTCTTCTCCGTACACCTTCTTGGCGATGGATACCAGCGTATCCCCTGGTTGAACGACATACCGCTGGAGCACGATTCCTCCTACGACCACGTCCTTAGCCGGGTCACAGATCCCGTGCCAGCGCGATGCCGGTCAATTCAGTCCACGGCCCCGGGTCAGGATGACCTGGATGACATCGTGCTCGCACTCGTCGCAGAGTGGCACTCCTTCTGGCTGTTGATCCGCCGCGCGTGCAAGCTGCTCAACCGTACCGAACCACTGCATGACACAGTGGTTCGCACAGTACCGATGCCCGTTGATCTCCTCGATCTGACGCGTCCGCCAGCGATACGGCAAACCAAGCACAAACCCGAACTGCTGGAGCACCAGGCGCCGGAGGGCGCGCTCGCGCTGTCCCGACCGTACGAGCCC
>Ga0070738_10008201_pt1 | contig 10134 bp, 8 predicted proteins | sample Coa_R2_2_FD_66446 | JGI IMG/M metagenome (GOLD analysis project Ga0070738, IMG submission 66446) | Surface soil microbial communities from Centralia Pennsylvania, which are recovering from an underground coalmine fire - Coalmine... | ecosystem: Environmental > Terrestrial > Soil > Unclassified ... | reverse complement strand
GCGGATGCGCTCACTCATACCTCTAAATTGTATCATCGATCGACCATTTCGACCGATTTGCGTCTGGCAGTAGTTTCAGCCAAATGCCTGCTGAGAGAGCATTTCAAACCACAGTCTGATCCTGCGATCGTCATCTTAATTTGAGACTCGCAATGAGATTCAAGGCGCAGGGCGTCAGTTCTCAATCCAGTGCTTCTGGCACCGCCAGTGAGCGATGCCCATTCTATGTTGTCCATACCGTTTCACGCGACACGACAGCAGACGGTAACGGGACGATGGGCATCCGCTGGCGTGGTTTCGGTTGCTGCCGGATCTGGACTGATCTGCTATGCAAGGTTGTGCGGCCAATTGCTACAAAGAATTTTGTAGTGTTCACGCATAAATAAAAAATAAGAGGATTGAAATGGTTAAAAACATTTTATTAAGATGACAACCAACGTTTTGATTCTGGGTGGACGGGGGCGAATCGGCAGTCAGGTGGCGGCTGATCTGCTGGCGCATACAGCCGCAGCGATTACCATTACCGGGCGGAATGACAGCGCGCGGAGAATACCGGATCTGGGGCCACGCGTGAAGTTTCAAACGCTGGAGCTCACCGATCAGGCAGCGTTAACGGCGGCCATTCGAGCCTTGCGAACGGTGGGAACCGACACAACCAAAAATGTGGTGGTGCACTGTGCAGGGCCGTTTCACTACCGCGATGCCAGCGTGCTCAAGGCCTGCATTGACGCAGGCGTGAACTACGTCGATGTCAGTGACCATCCCTCCTTTACGCGCAAGGCGATCGCGCTGCGATCGGTGGCTGAAGCGGCTGGTGTAACGGCGATCGTCAATACGGGTATTTTCCCCGGCATTTCTAACAGTATGGTGCGCCAGGGGGTTGAACAACTCGATGCGGCTGACCGGATCCACTTAAGCTATGTGGTAGCCGGGTCTGGAGGCGCAGGCATTACCGTAATGCGAACCACATTTTTAGGGCTACAGCGTCCGTTTCAGGCGTGGTTCAATGGGCAATGGCAGACGGTAAAACCCTACAGCGATCGCGAAACAGTCGAGTTTCCCGCTCCCTATGGGCGCACTGGCGTCTACTGGTTCGACATGCCAGAAACGTTCACCCTACCCAATGCGTTTCCGGTTAAAACGGTGATTACCAAGTTCGGGACAGTGCCCGATTTTTACAACTATCTCACCTGGAGCGTGGCGCGGTGGTGGCACCCACGACTGCTACAGACTCGCGTTGTGATTGAGTTTCTCTCGCAGGTCAGCCACTTTATGACGGATGTGACCGATCGCTTTAGCGGCATTGGGGTCGCCATTCGGTCTGAGGTCACGGGACAGAAGCATGGCAGGCCGACTCGACACGTGGCGACGATGGTGCATCCCAATACAGCGATCGCCGCTGGCTACGGGACAGGCAGCGTGACTCAATTGTTGCTATCGGGCACGTTGACAAAGCCAGGGGTCTGGGCGATCGAAGAGGCCCTGCCAACCAATTTGTTTGAACAAACGATGCAGGAACGGGGAGTCACGATTGCGCAGCGCTTAGTCCCGGACTAGGGGCTGTCATCAATTAAGGGCTAACTCCACCAGGTACGGGGGGTTACAGCCCCTAGCTTAATTGATTGGACGGGCGTGGTAATGCCTGTATCTCAAGCGTTTGGTGAAGAATTAATGACACGCCTTAGGGACTGGTAAAACAGCTGGCGATCGACCCAAGGGCAGCCAACCATACGCGCTCAGTGCTGTACGCTCACCGTTGCCCCTGAAAGCCAGACGCAACAGCTTACGCTGATGCCCACCGGGCGGTAAATTCCGTTGCTCAACGCGAAGAAAGCTGGAATCTCCCGTCAGAGGGTGGCAGAATGGACGGTACGAATTCGAGTAGAAAAGCATCATGACGATTCCCACGCTACAAAACGCCCTGGACAACGGTCGCGCGCTCAAAATTATTAGCGGCTTGCATAACTTCAATGCCGATCGCGTTGCCGCAACCGTCAAGGCCGCCGATCGCGGTGGTGCCACCTTTGTAGACATTGCGGCAGACCCCGATCTTGTGCGGTTAGCGAAACAGCTCACCCACTTACCCGTTTGTGTGTCTGCTGTAGAACCAGCCAAGTTTGCGATCGCAGTGGACGCGGGCGCTGATCTAATCGAGATTGGCAACTTCGACAGCTTTTACGCTCAGGGTCGCCGCTTCGAAGCCGATGAAGTGCTGGCGCTGACCCAGGCAACTCGCCAGCTCTTGCCCACGATCACCCTATCCGTGACCGTGCCCCACATTCTGACGCTGGATCAACAGGTACAGCTGGCTGAAGCCCTGGTACAGGCCGGAGCCGACATCATTCAGACCGAAGGCGGCACCAGCAGCCAGCCAGCCCACCCCGGCACCCTGGGCCTGATCGAAAAAGCGGCACCCACCCTGGCCGCGGCCTACGAAATTTCGCGGGCGGTCAAGGTTCCAGTCCTGTGCGCTTCTGGCCTGTCAAATGTCACCGCTCCCCTCGCGATCGCGGCTGGCGCATCAGGAATTGGCGTTGGCTCTGCCATCAACCAGCTCAACAGCGAAATCGCCATGATCGCCGCCGTGCGGAGCCTGGTAGAAGCGCTGGCAACCGTGCAGCGTTCTAACGTTTACGCCTAGCGCGATCGTTGATTACGATGAACGTTTCTGTCTATCGTTTTAATCAGGTATATGGGCAGAAACGTTCAGTCTAATCGTTGTGAAATAGCTTTGAGCTAAGTTGGATCACTCTCCAGAAGCAGATAGAAAATAGGAAACCAGATGGGGGGTCGTACAAAATCTTGATTTATGACTGCAAAAAAGATTGAGAAACTACTGAATCAGGCTTTGCTCCATGAAGGCAAAATGGAGTACGCGCTATATGAACATGAGTTAATGGAGATTCTAGATGACTTGAAGTTGTCTATTAAACGGGATAAGGACGATTACATTTTCACTGTGACCGAAAATCGTGGTCACGTCGCAATGCTGCTTGTGGAGAAATCAGGCCGTGTTTATATAAATGAACAGGCTAGAGAACGGCTAAAAGTCTTATGGCCTGTTGCGTATGAAAGTAACATGAGAAGATTTATTCCAGATTTTGCTCAACAGCTCGACGAGGGTGAGTTGCCGATTAATGGCGTAAAAGTCGCTAGAACTTAAAACGATCGCCCATATCTTCGGGATTTTTGCTATTCAGCAACCCCACGACCGTACTTTTAGGGCTGCCTAAATTCGCCGTTTCTCAGAAAACGTACAGCGCTCAATGAGGAGCGATCGCCCGATCAATGACTGATCCACCCGCTCAATTTAGTCCCGATGAACTGCGCGAATGGCAGCGTGGCATTGCTGAGGCAAACAAAAACAATATCCTCTGCCACTGTCGCACGTGCGATCGCGAATGGATTGCGTCCACTGAGGAGCATTGCATCTGTGGCAGCACCAGCGTCGAGCATATTTCCTGCTGGCAGTTCCCCGACGACTAAGGCCCAAACCGCAAATGGTTAGGCCCTGGCACCCACGATCGCCTCAGGCAAAATGAGCATAGCATCGCCAAACGAGTAAAAGCGGTACTGGTCTTCGATCGCAATCTGGTAGAGATCCAGCAGTCGCTGCCGCCCAATTAACGCACTGACCAGCATTAGCAAGCTGGACTTGGGCAGATGGAAGTTGGTCATCAAGCCATCGACCACGCGCCAGGTATACCCCGGATAAATGAATAAATTGGTCTTGCCGTAGAAGGGTTGAATGCTGTCACCCTGCGCGGCGGCTTCCAGCGATCGGACAACGGTTGTCCCCACCGCAATGATCCGCCCACCCCGGTCTTTGGTGCGCTGAATTTGTTCTACCGTTGCGGGCGGTACCTCAACCCACTCGGCGTGCATTGTGTGTTGGGTAATTTCTGCCGCCTCCACCGGGCGAAATGTCCCCACCCCAACGTGCAGCGTGACAAATGACTGCTCGATGCCCTGTGCCTGGAGGCGTTGCAACAGTTCTGGCGTAAAGTGCAGTCCGGCGGTCGGAGCCGCCACCGCCCCAGGGCGATCGGCATAGACTGTCTGGTACTGCTCCGGTTGGGCATCCGTTTGCGTGATGTAAGGCGGTAGCGGCACCTGCCCCAACTGGTTAATCCACCAGTCCAGCGTGGTGCCTGACGGCACTTCAAATTGCAAAATGCGCCCTCCCGTCGCTTCGTCGATCGCGCGCACGGTCGCCGTCAGCTCACCGTTCAATGGCTGAGCGTTGACGGCTAGCGGGGGAGCCCCAAACGCGATCGTCGCCCCTGGTTTCAACCGCTTTCCCGGCTTTACCAGCGCCAGCCAGCAGTCTTTTTCCCCATTCGCTGTTTCCCCATTCGCTGCGCCCACAGCCTGGGGTTCCAGCAGCAACACTTCTACCGGGACACCACTCGATTTCTGGCCGTACAGTCGGGCTGGAATCACCCGCGTATTATTCAACACCAGCAAATCGCCTGGCCGTAACCAGTTGGGCAAATCACGCACGATCGCGTGACAGTGCTGCTGCGGATCGGTTACAACCAGCAGTCGAGCCAGGTCTCGTTGAAGACAGGGCGTTTGGGCAATGCGATCGATCGGCAGGGTGTAGTCGTAAGCAGACAGGAGATGATCAAAATCCATACAGAACCAGAGAGACGAACATTAGCATACGCGGATCAAGCAGGGAGGGAGTCAGGACGAGAGAACACAGCCGTCAGGCGTTAGCAGCGAAGCGAACAAGGCTGCGTATCGATCCTGCTGCCTCCCCGCCCCTGGTCTTGATCCCCTTCCTTAAATCGCTACTCGCGCAAAACTTCCTACAATTGGGTGAAACCACGCGTCATGTCGGGGGCTTTTCCCCTGGTAATGAGTGTGGTCTTTAGTGAACTATAGAGGATGAAAGTGTTTGCCTGGTCTAACAGACTGCTATGGACTACCTTTATCATCTTGCAAATGCCAGCCTCACTTTAAAAGTTGTAGAGCATTTGCATTCCGCTACTCGTCTTCCTGTCCGCTTCATGACCGTGATCCATCAGATCGACGGTTGGATTATCAAAGTGAAGATGAACCGCTACTTAGAGCCTCATGAGCACGGAGACTTCCGCGCATTTATGCATGAGCTGGGTATTCCATGCAACCCTGGCATTCGAGTTCAGATGGCGCTTTGGGGTTTAGAAACGGGCCAGTCGCCGGTCGATGTCATGCATCGCTATCAGGTCGCTATTGTGTCCCACGGCAAGCCCGATCGTGAAGAGATCGAAGCGTTCCGCGAACAGTTTGTGCAAGGGTTGGGATATTGCCCGGAGACGCTGGCGTAGGAGTGCCAAAACAGAATTCGCTTACTAAATCGGTTAATAATTCAGTTACTAATTCAGTTACTAAAAGCTCAATCAAGAGTAAAGGCCGCAGGGATGTAGCGCTGAAGCGTCAGGCAATACCCTGCGGTTATTGTTTGAATTCGATCCGCTTGCGGCAGTGTTGCTTTCCCTGGCGCGATCGCCCGACAGCACACCAGCGCGACATCAAACTGGCAGGGCAGTTCAGCCCAGATGGGATGGGCCGCTAAGAAGAGCTGTGCGGTCTTCCAAAGCTTGGCTCGTTTCTGGGCAGTAATGGCCAGTGCCCCATCGTTGTCCCAGTTACCCCGGCTACGGGTTTTGACCTCGACAAACGCGATCGCGATTGGCTCTGCTGGTACTTGAGCCGACGCCTGACCAATCACCAGATCAAGTTCTCCCCATCGGCAATGCCAGCGCCGTGCCAGGACAAGCCAGCCGCGATCGCGCAACCATTGCGCCACAAACGTTTCCCCCAACGCGCCTGGATCAGCCGATGGCGGCAGAGTAAGTTTTGACCGACGATTGGGTTGGGATGGCATGAGCTTCCGGCGGGATGATGGCAACTGACTCTCCTAAGCATTGACCGTCTGAACGCCAGAATTTGCAATCAATCCTGATATTTCAGTTTGCTGCTGCCCGATATTTCAGTTTGCTGCTGCAAAGCCAGAAGCGCTACCGATTCGGGTAGGATCGAAGCAGTAGCGATCGCGAGGAGCCGCTGATCGGCACGATTAGTCTGGCTACTGAGCCGTTCAGTCCAGCCGCGAACGCTACGGACTATCGTTGTAGGGTTCGGTATCAGCATTCACAATGAGCAGCAGACGGATAGGCACTGGAGTTACCCGGCATCCAGCGGGATGCCCTGCGAAGTACCTGCGACTCGTACGGGTTGGGCAGCGATGGCGCTGGTCTGGCCGCATCGCAGTCAGCATCATTCTCAACCTGGCCGCGATCGTGAGCATTTGGCTGTGTGGTTCAACGCCTGTATTGGCCGACGACTACAACAAAGATTTTCTTCTGGGTGCCGATTTTTCGGGGCGGGTGTTGACCGACTCTAGCTTTACTAAGGCCAACCTGCGGGGCAGCAACTTCAGCCATAGCGATCTACGGGGCGTTAGCTTCTTTGGGGCCAATCTGGAAGGCGCAAATTTTGAGGGAGCCGACTTGCGCAACGCGACGCTGGACACAGCTCGGTTCTCGCAGGCAAACTTGACGAACGCAAATCTGGAAGGGGCGTTTGCGTTCAATGCCAAATTTGATGGCGCGATCGTCGATGGAGCCGATTTCACCGATGTGGATGTGCGACAGGACGCTCAAGTACTGTTGTGCAAGCTGGCCAAGGGCACGAATCCGACCACGGGACGCCAGACCCGCGATACGCTAAACTGTCGTTAACCTTGCACCACCGGAACCTGTACCAGGTCTTCAAAGGTGGTCTGGCGTTCGCGATCGAGTTCCTGAATTCGCTGTTCTTCCGCAGCAATTTTTTTGTAGTAAAACTGTCCCAGTTCAGGTGCGGTGGCGCAGTCGGTCTTTTCCCACAGCGAAATGAAGTGACGACGACGTTTTTCGCACATCACTTTTTCCATCGAGGCAACAGCTGAACGGATGACCAGCGCCGATCGCAGCACATCAATATCGTCCGTCTCGCTAAGCTGAAACAGGGCATAGATCTTGCGCATATCGCTGGGAAAGTCAGTGCAGCGGTCTTGCAGCAGCGTCAGCAGATCTAGCGAGGGGTCAGCGGCGACGTCCAGCCCTTCGTCTTTAAGGGCCAGCACTTGTCGCCACAAAAACCGATGGTGCGACAGGCTGAATTCCAGATCGCGCGCTTCCAGTGCTTCAACGATCGCCGTACGGTGGGGCGGCTTATGCAAATAGAGACGCAGCAGTTGGGCTTCCGATTCTTCGAGCAAATCGCGTTCACTGCTGGTCTGCCACTTTTGCGATCGCCCGTGCCACCGTTCACCGCGCACCTGCAGCCGCAGGTCATCCTCCAGTTGCCGCATCAGGCGACTGTTGCCCTGGCTCAGCAGTTCGGCACACTTTTGAATGTAATGGGTACGCAGCATGGAGTTGGGCAGGTTGCCCAGCAGTTTGACGATCGCCTGCACGCTCTGCTGAAACTGGTCGGCCTGATTGAGATCGTGCCCCGCGATCGCCTGCTGAATTTGCCAATCCAGCCACAATGGAGACTCGTCTAATAATTGCTGGTAGTCGGCTGGCGAGTGTTCCTGGAGAAACTCGTCCGGGTCTTTGCCCGTAGGAATGTTGAGAATCCGAAGCTGCACCTCGCCCTGATACGCCAGCGCGGCGACTTCACCAATCGCCCGTTCTGCCGCTTGAGTGCCCGCGCGATCGGCATCAAAGTTAAACACAATGCGCTTGGATTCGGTGTAGCGCAACAGTTGGCGCACCTGAGCGAGGCTGAGCGCTGTCCCCATTGAGGCCACGACATTCGTAATGCCAGCACTGTGGAGCGCAATCACATCAAAATAGCCTTCCACGACGACCGCTTGATCCTGCTTGGCAATCGCGGCCCGTGCCTTGTCCAGCGCAAACAGAATATTACCTTTGTCAAACAGCTCGGTTTCCGGTGAGTTGAGGTATTTGGGCTGCTCGTCGCCCAGCGATCGCCCCCCGAAACCGACCACTCGCCCCTGGAGGTCATGGATGGGAATCATCAGGCGATCGCGGAAGCGGTCATAGTAACTCCCCGCCGCCCCTTTGCGCGGCACAATCACCCCTGCCCGCTCCACCAGTTCAACGGGATAGTGTTTTTGCTCGACCAGATAACCAAACAGCGTTTCCCATCCGGCAGGCGCGTAGCCCAGTTGAAACTGTTGGATCGTGGTCGCGCTGAGCTTCCGTTGAGTGGTCAAATACTCTAGCGCCGCTTTGCCTTGAGGCTGGTTCAGCGCATGTTCGAAGAATCGTGCCGTCAGCGCCAAAATTTCGTGCAGCTGCTCCCGTACTGAGATCTGGCGCTGGAGTTCCTGTCGCTGCTCCGGCTCCAGCGTTTGTACCGACACCTGATAGCGCTTGGCCAGATCCAGCACCACTTCGCTGAACGATCGCTTCCCCAACTCCATCAGGAACTTGATCGCGTTGCCCCCCGCACCACAGCTAAAGCAGTAGTAAAACTGTTTGCTGGGGCTGACCGTAAAGCTGGGCGATTTGTCGTCATGGAAGGGACACAGCCCGGTAAAGTCTTTCCCCAGCTTTCGTAGCACCACATGCTCAGACACCACATCCACAATGTCTGCTCGCTGGCGCACCTGTTCGATCGTATCGGGGTGAAGGCGGGGAATGTCCATGAGGAAGGGCGTTGGGAGTGGGGCGTCGGGAGTAGAGGAAACGAAGTCTACCTATTGTCGCAAATTTGGTTGGAAATCGCGCAGAAGCCGGGTTTCTTAATCTAAGTACAACTCATTGATTAGGAGGGGTCGGAAATCAGATGTTATAGAGTATGGGTCATTAGTCATTAGTCATTAGTCATTAGTCATTAGTCATTAGACTCTACAGGCATACCAGAAAGATCGTTGATGGGGAAAGCGCCGGGCATGAGCCTGAGGTGTGGACGTTCAATTCCAACCCCCTCTTACGGTGACGTGTACTCAGGATCGCTAATGGACGAAGGGGCAATGCTCTGCGTTGAAACGCGGCTCCACGGGCAGGTGTCCCAACGCTGATTCCTACCCCTGCGCTTCCAGGAGCGGCAGGAAGGCGGTGGCAAATAGCGCGGCCTGGGTGCGATCGCGGAGATGGAGCTGGCTCAAAATGTTGGTGACATAGTTCTTGACGGTACTTTCGGCAATGTGAAGCGTGGTCGCGATTTCGCGATTGCTGGCCCCCGCCGCAATCAGACAGAGCACTTCGCGCTCACGCGGAGTCAACTCGGCCAGTTCGGGCGGTAGCGTCACGGGGGTGACCGGGGGCGCTGTCGGTAACGGTGTGAACGCTTTTTCGAGCAGTCCCGGCCCCAGTTGCGTATAGCCCCGGTGAACCAGACGGATGGCCAGCGCTAGCTCATCTGAGGGGGTATCTTTCAGCAAATAGCCGTTGGCCCCGACGCGCATTGCCTGGGAAACATATTCGTCATCGTCGAAGGTGGTCAGCACCAGCACCTTTGTGGTTGCATAGTGCTGACTGATAAACTGGGTTGCGGCGACCCCGTCCATACCCGGCATACGAATGTCCATGAGCACCACGTCCGGCTGGAGCGCTTCAACCTGCTGGATGGCACGGTGACCATTTTCGGCATCCCCCACTACCTGTAGATCCGGCTTTGACTCCAGCAGGCTCCGTAATCCTTGGCGAATGATGGTCTGGTCATCCACTAGCAAGATGCGAATCATAGGGCGTTCCCCGATAGCGGAATAACGACAGCAATCTGGCAACCCGCTCCTGGTTGGCTGGTAATCGTGAACTGCCCCCCTAGAACGGCGGTACGTTCTCGCATGCCCCGCAGCCCAAACCCCGTTGTGTTTTGGTCAGGGTCAAACCCATGACCGTTATCCTCTATCAGGATATAAATACCGTCGGGCTTTTCCCAGACTCGGAGGGAAACGGCGGTGGCGGATGCGTGTTTGGCGATATTGGTAAACGCTTCCTGAATGATGCGGTAGATGGCCGTACTGATCTCAGTGGGCAGGAGCGATCGCGTGTCAATGTCCACAACCGGCGTGATACCCACGGTCTGGGCAAATCGTTTGATGATGTGCTCGATCGCGAGTGTAATGGGGTGTCCCCGTAGGGGATCCGATCGTAGCGTGGCGACCGATTGCCGCACTTCCTG
>Ga0070738_10008200_pt1 | contig 10134 bp, 9 predicted proteins | sample Coa_R2_2_FD_66446 | JGI IMG/M metagenome (GOLD analysis project Ga0070738, IMG submission 66446) | Surface soil microbial communities from Centralia Pennsylvania, which are recovering from an underground coalmine fire - Coalmine... | ecosystem: Environmental > Terrestrial > Soil > Unclassified ... | reverse complement strand
GATGACGAGGAAGACATCCGGGAGGTCGCGCGGGCAAGCCTGGAGCTGGTGCGCGGCTGGCAGGTCATCACCGCGGCAAGCGGACGGGACGGCATCGCCGCCGCGCGCACGCAGGCTCCCGACGCGATCCTCCTCGACGTGATGATGCCCGATCTGGACGGCCCGGCCACCCTCCAGGCGCTCCGCGGTGACCCGACGACCGCCCACATCCCGGTCGTCTTCCTCACTGCCAAGGTCCAGGCGGCCGAGCGGCGCGACCTCCTCGGCCTCGGGGCCGCGGCCCTGATCGCCAAACCGTTCGATCCCCTCGGCCTGGCCGACGAGCTGGCCCGCCTCCTCGGCTGGTAGGCCGGAGTGGGCCGGCGGCTGGCCGTGCGCTATCATGGGCCGGCAGTTCCGTCATCCTGCCTGATCGTTTGCGGCCCCGACAAACGCGGCGCTCGGGTTCCCGCGTGCCGGTCAGATCAGCCGCCTGCTGGCCGTCGGTGCGTCCTGCCGCGGGCCGGCGGTCCGTCCGGGGATGCACGGGCGGGGCCGGGGCTCGCTGGTAGGAGGCGGAGAGCAAGGAGAAGGGGGAGCGCCGAGCATGGACGATCTTGACGGCACGGTTCGGCTGATCGCGGGAATGTCCTTTCAGGCGACTGCGGGGAGCGGTCATCAGCTCGTTCTGGACGCGGCAGAAGATGTCGGGGGGCAGAACCGGGGGCCGCGCCCGCTCGAGCTGATGCTCCTCGCGCTGGGCGGCTGCACCGGCATGGATGTGATCAGCATCCTGCGCAAGATGCGCCAGGAGGTCACCGCCTATGAAGTGCGCCTGCGGGCCAGTCGCGCCGAGACCCATCCCCGGGTCTTCACCGCGATCACCGTCGAGCACGTAGTGCGCGGGCGCGCGGTGAGCCCGGAGGCCGTGCGGCGGGCGGTCGAGCTCTCGGCAACGCGCTACTGCCCGGCCTCGGCCATGCTGGGGAAGGTCGCCCGGATCACTGAGGCGTACCGGGTGATTGACGAGACAACCGGCGCCGAGGCGACCGGTCAGCTGTAGGAGGCAGGGCCGGCGCCCGGTTGTGCTCGCCCGCGGCATCTTGACAGGGGCCGCACCGGCCGGCCACGATGGCGTCGCCGCCGACCGCCCGGGGCCGGGGAGCCGAGCCCCGCGGCGCGCGGGTGGGCGGCGAGCACCGTGCAAGGAGGCTTCCCCGCGATGAACGAGCACCTCGGAACGATTCGACTGGCCCAGGTCGGCATCGTCGTGCGCGATATCGAGCGCGCGGCCCGTGCCTGGGCGGACCTGCTCGGTCTCCCACTGCCGGAGATCCGCGTCACCGATCCCCCGGAGATCACCCACGCCGAGTACGGCGGGCGCCCGACACCCGCGCGGGCCAAGCTCGCCTTCTTCCACCTGGAGAATGTCGATATCGAGCTGATCGAGCCGGTGGGCGAGCCCAGCACCTGGCAGGACCAGCTCGAGCGCTACGGCGATAGTCTGCACCACCTCGCCTTCCGGCTCCCGAGCGTAGAGGCGATGATGGAGAAACTGCCCTCTCTCGAGGCGCGCGGACTCCCGCTCATTCAGCGTGGGGACTGGCGGCCGAACGGGCGCTATCTCTACCTCGATGGGACGGCGAGGCTCGGCACGATCATCGAGCTTCTGCCCGGCGGCTGAGGCACCAGGGCGTCAGGGGGCCGTCTCCCCGGCGGCAGGTGCCTCTTCGTCCGCACCGGACGACCGGCCGCGCGGACGTTGGGAAGGATGCTGGCGTGTCTGCCGCCCGGCCTATACGGGCGGCAGACACGCCGGATCAGGCCGATGCCGCAGCTTCAAGCCGGCGGCGGATCGGTTCGATGAGCTCGTTCAATTCGGGGTAGCGGTTGGACTGGAGCTTCGAGAAGACCTGCTGGCCATCGATGCTGACCTCAAAGGCACCACCGTGGCCGCCCCGCAGGGTGATCTCCGCGATCTGGTCGGGGAAGCGGCTGATCAGCTCGGTCGCCATCCAGGCGGCCCGCGACCAGGTCTTTCAGGGGATGCAGTAGGTGATGGTAATGCTGAGCTTCTTATCCGCCATGGGTGTCCCTCCCAATCCTGGTGATTGACACACCTTAGTATAGCAGGAGTATAACAGGCCCGCGTCACCGGCAGCAGGCCGGCCGCGGGAGCACGGCCCCAGCGGCGTACTCCCCGGCCGACTTGCTCTGGGAGAGGCCGGTCGTGTGCCGGATCTTGTATCTTTCAAGTGCCGCGCATGGATGATATGATGCCTGCCGCGTAGAACCTCCGGACAGGCAGGATCTGCCAGCCGAGGAGAGAAGGGAGTGCGACCATGGCCTTTCGCAACGTGATCTCGACCCTCACTCCCACGGGCGAGGAAGTGATGGGACCGGACGTCCTTCTCTGGCACTACCCCAACAACGACATTCTCAACCAGTCGCTCCTGACCGTCGAAAGCAACCACTTCTGCGTCCTCAAATCGCGCGGCGCGATCATCAATGTCTACGAGACCGGCCAGTACCCGGTGGAGACGCCCCAGAAGATCCTCTTCGGTGCCATCCAGCAGGCATTCTACGGCGGGCAGAGCCCCTGGCAGTACGAGGCGCTCTACATCAATCGAGCGAAGCTCGTCCTGAAGGCCGCCGGGACCGCCCTCTCGCGCGAGCTCGCGGTGATGAAGTACGACGTTGACTACTACATCCACGTCGCCACGAAGGAAGATGCGGTCAAGCTGGTCCAGCACATGCCCTACCGGGGGCACGTGCTGACCACCCAAGACGTGAACGCCTACGCCGGCCCGGTCGTCGAGCAGGCTGTCAATCAGGTTGTTCAGGTCACACCGCTCGAGCAGGTGAACGAGAAGATCCACGAGCTGACGGAGATTGTCCATGAGCACCTGCAGGACTTCCTGAGCGTCTACGGCATCACCCTGGACATGGTAAAGGTCCTGGTCTTTCCGGGTGATGAGCGGATGCGCGGACTGATTGCGCTCAAGGCATTTGGTCTCAGCGAGATCGACGCGGTACGCTACTACACGGCGATGATCATGGCCGAGCATGGGGTGATCTCGGCGCCGAACATGGCCGTTGGCGAGCCGTTCACGATCGGCGGAGCCCTACCCGCCCTGCCGCTTGGCGGCGCGGCCTCGGCACCGCGCGACGGCGGGAGCTGACCGTGCTCGATCCGATCCGCCAGACCCTGGTCAACCTCCTCACCGGCTATGGCTACAACCTGTACGAGAAGAAGAACCGGGCCCGGGCCGACGACCTGCTGGTACGCGAGAAGGCGGCGGAGATGGTGGCAGAGGCGGCGAACGGCCTGCGCGCTCTGCGCACGGCCTTTCAGAAGCGCTACATCCCGCCGCCAACGCGCGATGCCCCCACGCCACCGCCGGAGCGCCTGGCCCAGCTTCGCGCCCTGGCCGACCTGCACCGCCAGCTGGATGATCTTGCCGCGCGCATTCGGGGCATGGTCGTGCCGACGCAGGACCGCGTCTGGGAGAGGGTGCGAAGCGAGCAAGCTCTTCTGCATGAGCTCCTGCGCCACGATTACGACCTGATCGCGCCCTGCCGGGAGCTTCGCGAGGCGGTCGACGCGCTGGACCTGTCGACCTGGAACGATGCATCGCTTGAGCCGGTCGCAGCGATCACCGCCCGGATCGAACGGGCGGTCCGGGCGCGAGCGGAGTTCCTGCGCGTGCCGGGCTGGTAGCCGCCTCCCCAATGGGAGACCGTGCCAGGCGGCGCGGTCTCCCGCCCCTGCAGATGCCTAGGCGCCGCCCGGCGCGGCCGAGAGCGCCTGGCCGACGGCAGTGTGGGCGGCGCGTAGGGCTGCGCGTATCGCGCGCTCGCCCGTCTCGAGCTGCTGGCGCACCGCCTCCGCGGCGCCCTCCGGATCCCCCTGCTCCAGGGCGAGCAGGAGGGCCCGATGCGCGTCCACCGAGGCGGCGAAATCGGGGCCGAGCGTGCTGGTGACGCCAAGGATTGTACCGATCAGACTGCCGATCGGCTCCCATACCGCGAGAAGGCGGCGGTTGCCCACGCGCTCGATGATCAGGCGGTGGAACTCGAAGTCTGGCGCGGCCAGGTGGCTGGCGTGCCCGGTCTCGACCGCGTGCACGATCTTCTCAATGCACCGGCGGAGCCGCTCCACCAGCGGCGGGTCGAGGTGGCCGGCAACGCGGCGGGCTGCATGAATCTCGATCACCTGGCGCAGCTCGTAGATGTCGTGGATGTCGGCCTCGGTCGTGCCGATGACGAATGCCCCGCGGCGAGGCTCCAGCCGCACGAGCCCTTCGTGGGCCAGGCGAGCGAGCGCCTCGCGGATCGGGATGCGGCTCACGCCGAACTTCTCGGCGAGGGCGGGCTCTTCCAGGTGCAGCCCGGCCGGCAGCGCGCCGAGGATGATCGCGCGGCGGAGCGCCGTGGCGATCGGCTCCCACAGGGCGGCCCGGTGCGCGGGTTCCGGATCGAATGTCATCAACCGATCGATCATCTACCATCGGTATTGTACAGCGGATGCGCGTTCCCCAAAAGACAGCGGGGCTGGAATCCGATGCCGGCGGCGCCGCAAGCAGAACCGGTGCCTGGGTCGGAGACGGGGCGATCCGCAGACTGCCGCGCAGCGTCATGCGCCCATGATTGATAGACTCTTTGCGTTGGATTTGCGTTAAGATACGGAGCAGATGTCTGCCCGCCGGGGTGCCGCCGGCACCGGCGCCGGTCCATCGGCTGGCCGGTCTGGCGCGGCGCTGCCGCCGGGGATGCCGTCTGGAGAGGAGGCCGCTCGCCGTGGAGAGATCCGAAGCTGCCCAATCGCGCGCGGACCCGGCCCGGTTGGGCGAAGTCGCTCCCCTGGCGGATTCTCGCTCCTGGCCGGACGAGGCGCGCCGGATCGTGGAGATGGAGCGCCGACAGCGCATTGTGGCCGAGGAGCTCCATACCATCGCCCAGCGCATTACTGGCTCGCGGAGCCTGGACGAGGCCCTGGCGGCGATCCTTCAGGCCGCAGAGAAGATCTTCGGAGCGGTTTCGGCGAGCATCCTGCTGCCGGAGAGCCCGGAGGGGGTACCCCACCGCCGTTTCACCACCCGCCATACCGGCATCCCCCACTGGGATGACCACGCCGCCATTCGCCCGGAGGGGCTGACCATGACCGTCCTCCAGACCGGTCGGACGGTCGTGGTGGAGGACATCCGCGCCGATCCGCGCCTGCGCCAGACCTACCGGGATGACCGCCAGTCCTTTGCGGCGGTGCCCATCAGCCACGGTGGGCGGGCGATTGGTGTCCTCTTCGTGGACTGGCGAGAACGGCGCTCCCTGGGAAGCCCGGATATCCGGCTGCTCGAGACGCTGGCCGCGTATGGGGCGATCGCCATTGAGAACGCGCACCTGCACGCCCGGGAGCGCGAGGCGCGCCGCGAAGCCGAGGAGGCCCACCAGCGGCTCCGGCAGTTCATCGGGATGATCGCGCACGAACTGCGCGGCCCACTGGGCGTGATCGCCACCTCGTTCGAGCTCCTCCGGACCAGCCGGCGGCGCCCCGGCGAGGTCGAGCGGCGGGTCCTCCCAGCGACCGAGAACGCTATTCGCCGCATGCGCCGTCTGGTGGATGACCTGGTCGGGGCGACGCGGATCGACGCCGGCCGCTTCCACGTGCGCCCCTTTCCAATGGACCTGGTCGCGGCCGCGAGGGAGGTCATCGCGCTGTTCCAGAGTACCAGCGCGGCGCACCGGATTCTCCTTGACGCCCCGCCCCAGTGTGAGGGCGAGTGGGACCCGGAGCGGATCGCCCAGCTCCTGACCAATCTCATCTCCAACGCGATCAAATACTCGCCAGACGGCGGCGAGGTGCGTGTCTCGATCGGCCGTACCCCGGACACGGGCGATGTCCTGGTCCGGGTGAGCGACCAGGGGATCGGCATTCCACCCGAGAAGCTGGGGCTTCTCTTCCAGCCCTTCAGCCGGCTCGATCCAGACGGATCGGTCGAGGGGCTCGGGCTCGGGTTGTACATCGCTCGGGCGATCGTCGAGGCACACGGCGGGCGGATCTGGGTCGAGAGCACGCCCGGCGCTGGGTCGATGTTTTCCTTCACCCTGCCGGCCGTGCCCGCCCCACCGGCGTGATCTTTCCATACTAGCGCCGCCGGTCACGCCCGATCCTCCGGACAGCTCCTCCCGTGCCGAACCGGATGGGTCTCCGCGCACCGCATCCCCTGCTCCAGGGTTGGCTTCTCGCCGCACGTCGGATCGGCCGGCGTGCGCAAAGATCCCTCTTGCCACCAGGGCTGGATCCTGCTATGCTCTTACCTAGAATGATTCTAATTCCAGTTATTAGACGATAATGTTTCTTGCCAAGGAGATAGCAACGGTGGGAATGGGAGGCGAGCAGATGCTCCGACGGGCACTTGGTCCGCGCTGGCTGAATGCTCTTCGCCATCTGCTCCTCGGGGAGGATCATCATCGTCTCGATACTAATGGAATCGTGCTCCGGGTGGTGCAGCCCGGCCTGGCCGGCCTGATGGATGGGTCGGTCTCGACCCTGGCGCCGATCTTCGCCGCCGCGGTCGCCACGCGGAGCTCGCACACTGCCTGGGTCGTCGGCATGGCGGCCGCGGTCGGGGCCGGCATCAGCATGGGATTTGCCGAGGCGCTGTCGGATACCGGCGAGCTGACCGGCCGGGGCGATCCGCTTCGGCGCGGCTCGATCGTTGGTATCTGCACGTTCGGCGGCGGCTTCCTGCACACCCTGCCCTTCCTGATCCCGGCCTACCATGTTGCCCTGACCCTCGCCGTCTTCCTCGTCGGTCTGGAGCTGATCACCATCTCCTTTATCCGCCACCGCTTCTTCCACGTCCCTCTGTCCCGCTCGAGCCTGCAGGTGATGCTCGGCGGCGGGCTGGTCTTCCTCTCGGGTCTTCTTCTCGGCCAGGCCTGAGATCGCGCGGCGGCATTGCGTCCGCGCCGCCGCGCGGGTATCCTCGGCATGCGCGCCGGCCGCGTGATCTGTCTGCGCCGTCATCCGGAGGCCGGGCGCGCGATCACCGCAAGAGGGCGCGCCGGGGATGCTGTCCGCAGACACGGTGGGTCTCCCGTGGATTTCCGTGCGGCGGGCGCCTCCGGTTCGCTCGCCGGGCATGCTGCGTCTGACGATGCGCCTGCTGCCGAGGACCGCCTTCGGGCGCCGCGCGCCTCTTCTGGCCGCGCTTCTCGCGCTCGCCGTGGCGCTTCTGCCGGCCCCGTCGCGGGCCGCGGCCTGCGGCCCGGCCGGGGCGGCCGCGGCCGTCCGCGAACTGGCAAGTGACCTGGTGATCAATCCGGACGCCTCCGTCACCGTCCGCGAGACGATCCGCACCGCCGGCGATGACCGGACCCCGCTCGTTCGGGAGATTCCAACCCGCTACCGCGCTGCCCCGGGGCACGCGGTCAGCCTGGACATCGTGCTGGAGGAGGCGCGGCGCGACGGCGCGCCGTGGCGCGCCGCAGTGAGCTCCTCCGACGCCGCCGTCCGGATCCAGCTTGTCGGCGCGAGCGCGCCCGCGCCGGGCGAGCACACGTATACCCTCACCTACCGATTGATCGGTGGGATCGTCTTCCTCGAGGACCGGGACCAGCTCATCTGGCCGCTTCTCGGAAGCGTTGGCCCGGCGCCGCCCGGCTGTCTCACGGTCACCATCCAGCTCCCACCGGGCGTCCCACCGATTGACATCCACGGCGACGGCTGGATTGGGCAACCGGAAGTGCCCGTGCTGCCGATCCCGCCGACGATCGAGCGCGGGGGGATTGTTGCCTACACGGTGGACGGCGCTCAGATCGCCGGACGCGGGATGACCATCGCCGTCGACTGGCCGCGCGGATTCGTGCGCGAGCCGTCCCGGCTCGGGCGCGGCCTGCCGCTTGCGGCGCGCGGGGAGTCATCCCAGATCGCCCTGCTGGGCCTGCTCCTGACTACACTGTACGGGGCGTTAGCGGTGCTGGCCGTTCGACGACCGTCGGCGCGCCTCCCTGCCGCTCCGGTGATGCACCCGCCCGACCGTCTCTCCCCGGCGGCGCTGCGCTTCCTCGCCGCGGGGGCCTGCGATGCGCGCGCGCTTGCGGCTACCATTCTCAATCTGGCCGTGCTGGGGCACCTGATTATCCGCGAGCGCCGTCCCAGGCCGGCGGGAGCGGCGCCGGGCACCAGCGGACCGCTCCCGACCTTCACGCTCGTGCGCCGCGCCGGACCGGTCCATCGGCCGCCCGCGCCCGAGGAGGGGGCGGTCCTCTTCGAACTGCTCGGATTTGGGGGCACGTTCCAGATCGGGTCGGAGAGCGCTAGCGACCTGCGCCGCGCCCGTTCCGAGCTCCGGCGCCTCATTGGCGCCCTTTACGAGGACCGTTACTTCGCCACGCGCGGGGGCTATCTCGTGCCCGCTCTGCTCCTGGCCACAGCGACGCTGGGCGCATCCGCGCTGGCCGAGCTCCAGCGCGCCGCGCTCGACCTGGCGGCCGGCATCCTCTGGCTGATCATCGCGCTCGCGCTGGTCTATTCCACCGCGCTCGTCCTGGGCCTGGTGCTCCTCCGCGTGCGGTTCGCTCGCCTGCCCGAACGGCTCCGCATCGGCGGAATCGCTTGTGCTGGTTTCCTGGCCGCATACGCGCTCACCGCCGCCGCACTGGAAGCGATCGCCCGCTCGCCGTGGCCGGTTATCGCGGTGGTCGGCGGGCTCTCCCTCGAGCTGGCCGTGCTCCGCCCCCTGCTGGCGAGCCCGGCGCGGGACGGTCGGCGGATCCGCCGCCAGATCGAGGAGTTCCGCCAGTTCCTTGCGGCACCCGGGCGGCAGACAGACCGCCGGACGGATAGCCCGGCCGTGCCCGGGGAAGAGGACCTGCCCTACGCCGTTGCCCTGGAGGCCGAGGAGGGCTGGCCAAGCCCGTCCGCGCTCTCCGCCGGGCCGGAGCGGTGGCTCGAATCGGAGCCAGATGACGCCGGGCAGTCAGCGGCAGAGCTGGCCCGGGATCTCTGCGCGGCGATCGCCGCGGCGCTGACACCCGCGCACGGGCAGGGCCGTCGGGCGCGCGCGCATCTATCATAGCGGGCCCAGCCGTATGCCGCGGCGCACGGCTGGCCGGTCCGCCGGAGACCGGCAGATGCCGCCCATCGTGACGGCAGGAGTGGTGCCGTGCTACGATGTCGGCCGACACCTGGCCCGGGGAAGCCGGTGCGCCCCGCGGCCCCGGCAGTCAGGGAGAGGGAGGTTGGGGCTGCTGCCGCCGCCCGGTCGGTCAGCGTCCCGATCGAGAAGCGAGTGACGAGGGAAAGGAGCGACCATGGTGGAGCGACCCTACCGGGGCATCTATCCGATCGTCCCAACGACCTTCCATGATGACGGCAGCCTGGATGCGGAGAGCCAGATTCGTGCGGCGGAGTTCCTGATCGAGGCGGGCGCCCACGGCTACTGCATCCTGGCCAACTTCTCCGAGCAGATGGCGCTCTCGGATGCCGAGCGCGACTATCTGACCGATCTCCTGGTCCGGCACGCCCGGGGGCGGGTGCCGGTCATCGTCACCACCAGCCACTACAGCGCGCGGGTTGCCGCCGAGCGGTCGCGGCGCGCCCAGGAGGCCGGCGCGGCCATGGTCATGCTCATGCCGCCGTACCACGGGACGCTCCGGCCTGACGAAGACGGCATCCTCCGCTTCTTCGAGACGGTCGCGAAGGCCATCTCGATCCCGATCATGGTCCAGGACAGCCCGGTCAGCGGGGTCACCCTGACCGCTCCTTTCCTGGCGCGGCTAGCCCGGGAGATCGATGCCGTTCGCTATTTCAAGATCGAGTCGGCCGGCGCGGCGGTCAAACTGCGCGAGCTGATCCAGCTGGGCGGACCCGCGATCGAAGGACCGTTCGACGGCGAAGAGGGCATCACCATGATTGCCGATCTCGACGCGGGGGCGACGGGCACGATGCCCGGGGGGATGATCCCGGAGGTCTTCCGCCAGATCTTCGACCGCTACCAGGCGGGCGACCGGGACGGGGCGATTGCGCTCTACGAGCGATTCCTGCCTCTCGTCAACTACGAGAACAAACTGTGCGGTCTTCGAGCGACCAAGGTCCTCATGAAGGAGGCCGGGATTATTCGTTCCGAGGCCACCCGGGCCCCGACGGCA
>Ga0070738_10008199_pt1 | contig 10135 bp, 7 predicted proteins | sample Coa_R2_2_FD_66446 | JGI IMG/M metagenome (GOLD analysis project Ga0070738, IMG submission 66446) | Surface soil microbial communities from Centralia Pennsylvania, which are recovering from an underground coalmine fire - Coalmine... | ecosystem: Environmental > Terrestrial > Soil > Unclassified ... | reverse complement strand
AGCGCCGGCGGCCTCGAGCTCCGCGATCTGCCGATCCACCCCTTGCATCGCGGCGCGCACGCCCTCGGCCGCCGCGGCGTCGTCGGGCGCCTCCTCGAGCGAAGGCCGCACGCCGCCGGCCTGGGCCAGCGTACGCTGCATGTCGCCGATCGCCGCGAGCGCGTGGATCAGGCCGGACGCTTCCCGTTCGAGGACGGCGCGCCGCCGCGAGATCCGGTCGTACGCCGGATCGACCCGCACGAGCGCCGCGACGGCGCGCGCGACCTCCGGGCTCGCCGCGCCGACCTCCGCGCCGGCCGCGTCCGTCCCCGCGCGTACGGCGGCGAGCAGCCGTCGCGTCGACACGTCGCTCTCGGCGATGCGGCGGGCGGCGTCTCGGACGGGCTCGTAGCGCGCGAGAAACTCGATGAGCTTGCGGTCGGCCTCGACGAACCGGCATCGCGCGAGATCGACCCACGCGCCGAGGACCCAGGCCTCGTCCTCGTACCGGTGGTGGACGCCCAGCCCGGCGAGCTGGCCCAAAAGCTCGTTCGCGCCATCGTAGTCCTTCTTCTCGTAGCGGGCCGTCGCCGCCTCGTAGAGGGCCTCGGCGAGCCGGTCGCTGTCGCGCGGGACGAGGTAGTAATAGTAGCGCGCGTCGTCGCCGCGTCCCTGTTCGTGCGCGACCCGGCCCAGGCCCAGTCGCGCGAGGTCGCGCACGGCGAAGAACCTCTCGTCGGCGAAGACCGGGGTGGTCGCCGCGGTCCGCCTGGGATCGGCCACCTTGCAGAGCAGGTTCTCGCCGTCGCGGTAGTTGCCCTTCTCGACCTGGATGAGCGCCGCGAGGTACGTCGCCTCCGCCCAGAAGCGGCACCGCTGCGGCACGCGCGCGTAGGCGGCGAGCGCCCCGTCCGGATCGCCGGCCGCCTCGAGCGCGCGCGCGCTCATGTAGTCGATCTCCCCGCGGACCTCCGCCGGCGCCGCGGCGGGGACGACGGCGAGGTCCCTGCTCACGCGCGCGAACTCACCGCTGGCGATCGCGACGTCGACCAGCCTGGTGACCGCGCGGCGCGACCACGAGTCCCCCGGCCCCCACGCGCCCTTGGCGCCGAGGACGCGGACCAGATAGGCGCGCGCCGGATCGTCGATGCCGGCCGTCGCCAGCGCGTCGCCGAGGCGGAACACCGCGGCGCGCGCCTCGTCGCCGTCGGCGAACGCCTCGAACTGCGGGTGCTCGACCACCTCGCCGAGCCGCGCGATCGCCTCGTCGACGCGCCCCGCCCCCATCAGCTGCTCGGCCTCGGCCACGCGCTCGGCGATGTCCTGCCGCCGCAGCTCCTGGCGGCCCAGGCGACGCGCGAGCAGCGCCGCGTGGTACGCACGCAGCGCCGAAGCCAGCACGTCCCCCGCGCCGCCCGTAACCTGCGCCTGTCCCTGCGCCTGCCCCTGCCCCTGCCCCTGCCCCTGCCCCTGCCCCTGCCCCTGCGCCTGCGCCTGCGCCTGCGCCGGCGCCCGCGCCTGCGCCCGCGCCTGCGCCTGCCCCTCCCCCTGCCCCTGCACCTGCCCCTGCCCCGCCCCGGCCGACGCCCGCGACGCGGGCGCCGAGATCGCCGCCGCCAACGCCACGACCGCCAGGCAGCGCGCGCCGCCGTTCATTTGGCCTGCGCGAGCGGCTGCGCCCTGGCCTGGGCACGCACGCGGAGGTCGTACTGTCCCTTCTTGTCGGCCGGGAACGATCCGCCCATGTCCGAGTCGTCCCAGAGCTTGACGTCGAGCGACAGGCGCGCGTCGGCCGGCACGTCCACGAGCAACCGGGTCCGCTGCGACGAGCGGAACGTGTCGTCGCGGTCGTCGCGGCGGTCGACGTCGATCGTGACCGCGTGCCTGCCCGGCGCGACGGCGTGCTCGTAGACGGTGGTCGCGTCCTCGGCGCGAAACTGCGGGGGCGACGTCCAGACGGTGCCGTCGTCGAGCGCGACGCGCACGGCCGCGATCCGTCCGTGGTCTCCGCTCGTCTGCAGCGAGACGGCCAGGCGCGAGTGAAAGAGCGCGTCGCCCAGGGCGGCGGCTCGGGCGCGCAGCGACGCGATGTCCGCGAGCAGCCGATCGTAGTCGATCGAGGCGGCCGGCAAGCCGGCGTCGGAGAGCTCGCTCGGGGCCGGGTTCAGCGGAGAGAGCCTCGCGGCGCCGTCGCCGCCGCCGCCGGCGGGAGCGGGCACCGGGCCCGCGTCGGCCGGCGATCCGGCCGGCGCTCCGGACGCCGGGGCCGCGGCGCTCGACGCCGAGCCGGCGGTCGAAACCGCGGCGCGGGCCGCGCCGGCCCGCGCGCCACCGCCCGGCGGCTGCGCGAGGGCCACGGTGCCGACGACGAGCGCCGGCGCCAGCACGACGCCCACGACCGCTCGCCGCAGGTTCGCGCGCGCGGCCGCGGCCCGGGTCGGATCAACCCGCATTGGACGATGGTGCCCCGAAGCACCGCCGACGCCAAGTGGAACGCGAGCTAGCCGCCGAACGGAAAGAACACACTGGCGCCGAGGGTAATCAGCACGTCGCTCACGAGGTGCTCGTCGCCGACAAGCACCTCTCGGAGGACGTGGTCGCGCGCGTCGAAGCGGATCGCGAACCACTTGCCGAAATAGAACTTCGCGCCGAGGCCCGCGCTCGCGGTGATCCCGCGGGACGTGGAGTCGTCGGTCACGCCCGTGCCGAACGCCACGTTGAGATCGAAGCGGCTGATGCCGTCGCCCATCCAGCGCAGCTTGCCGTACGCGAACGACCAGACCAGGTGCCCGAAGTAGAGCGTGCCCGGTCTGTCCGGCCGGTCGAGCACCTGGATCTGCGGATAACGCCGCTCGTACGCGTCGGTGACCGCGCTCCGGAAGCGCGTGAACTCGACGCTCGCCTCGAGCCCGAGGTCCTCGCTGAAATGAAACGTGTACGCGCCCCCGGCGAGCCAGCTCGACGAGAAGAGGTCCGCCGAGTACCAGCCGCCGAGCGCCGAGAGCTCGTGCCGGTACGCCTTGGTGAACAGCCGCTCCTGCACGCCGCGGTAGTGTCGGCCGCCGACGAGCTCTCGTTCGAGCTCCTCGTCGACGCACTGCGCGCGCGCGTCGCGCGCGGCGCCGAGCCCCGTCGCGACGGCCAGGATCGCGGCGAGGCGAACGGAGCGTGATCGCGCGCGCATCACTTGCCACTTTTTTGCGTATCAGCGTCCTTTCGGGAGTGTCAATGACGTGCAAGGCTCGCCCTCGACCAGGGTGCACATGAGACGACTCGACGCACGCCTGCCTTGCGCGCTCGCCATCGGGGGCCTCGACCCCGGCGGCGGCGCGGGCGTCGTCGCGGACCTCCGCGCCTTCGCGGCGGCCGGCGCGTTCGGCTGCGCGGCGGTGTCGCTCGTCACGGCGCAGTCGACCGCCGGCCTTCGCCGCGCGCGGGCGGTGCCGGCGCGCGAGCTCACGGAGCAGGTGGCGGAGGTGCTGCGCCATCAGCGCGTACGCGCGCTCAAGGTGGGCGCGCTCGGGAGCGAGGCGAACGTCCTCGCGGTCGCGCGTCTCGTCGACGGGCATCCTGGCGTACCCGTCGTCGTCGACACGCCGATGCTGCCGACCCGCGGCCGGCCTCGGCTCCTCGAGGCCCGCGCCCTCGGCGCCCTTCGCGAGGCGCTCATGCCGCGCGCCGCGCTCGTCACCGTGAACCTCGCCGAGGCCCAGGCGCTCCTCGGCGAGCCGGTGCGCACGGTCGGCGAGGCGCACGACGCCGCGCGCGCCCTCGCGGGCACCGGCGCCCGGGCGGTGCTCGTCAAGGGCGGGCACATGAAGACCGCCGGCGCGATCGACGTGCTCGCGCTGGGCGGTCAGGTCGTCGAGCTTCGCGCGCGCCGCCTGGCCGTCGGCGGCGTGCACGGAACCGGGTGCACGCTCGCGTCGCTCATCGCGGGGCGCATCGCGGTCCGCGCGGGCGGCACGCTCGACGAGCGCGTCCTCGTCGAGGCGATCCGCTGGGCCAAGCGGGTGCACCACGGCGCGCTCGCGCGCGCGGTGAACGTCGGCGAGGGGCTCCGGGCGCTCGTGTTCTGAGCGCGCGCTCGGCCGAGCGCCTCAGGGAGACGGCGGCGCCTCGGGCGCGGTGAGCGGCAACGTCCGCCGGGGCGCGTCCAGCCGGGCGAAGGCGCGCTCGTACGCGCGGAACGAGCCCCCGCCCGCGACGGCGTCCAGGACGGCGTGGCCCGCCGCCTCGTCGCCCTGCGCGAGCACGTGCTCGACCCACGCCCACCGCGCGCTCGTCGCGCGCACGTCGGCTCGCCCCTTGAGCCCGCGGCGAAGGCGCGCGAGCCGCGCGTCGATGACGTCGATGCCCGCGAACGGCGCGTGGCAAAGCGGCGTGTTGCGCTTCGGGCAGAAGGGCGCGATCCCGAGGGCGACCGGCACGACGCGCGAGAGCTCGGTCGTGAAGGCGACGCACTCGTCGACGTCCGCGTCGGTCTCTCCGGGGGTGCCGATCATCAGATAGAGCTTCAGCCTGTGCATGCCGTACTTGCTCGCCAGCTCGGCGCATCGCAAGAGGTGCTTGGGCCTGGCGCGTCGATCGAGCGTGTCGCGCACGCGCTCGCTCGTCCCGTCCATGGCCGTCGTGAGGGTGCGGTATCCGGCGCGCGCGAGGGCCGCGACGAAGTCCTCGTGAGCCGCCAGCCGATCCGGACGCAAGGACGACAGCCCGACCTCGCAGCCCCGGTCGACGAGGGCGCGGACGATCGAGGCGATCTTCGGGTGGTCGCTCACCGCCGCGCCGACCAGGCCCACGCGCCGCGCGTCGCGGGGGATCACCCCCAGCACGACGTCCTCGGGCACGACGCGCATGCCGCCGTTGGTGCTGCGCCGCATGACGCAGTACGTGCAGCCGCGCGAGCAGCCGCGCGAGGTCTCGACGAGGAACATGTCCGAGAGCTCGGTGTGCGGCGTGCGGATCGCCGAGTACGCCGGCAGGAGCGCGTCGTCCTCGGCGCCGACCGGCGGCAGCGACGCGTGGACCGCCGGCACGAAGACGTGCGCCATCCGGGCGAGCGCGTCGAGCTGGCGCGCCCGCGATCCGCCCTGCTCGACGGCGCGCGCGACGGCCACGCAGCGCGCCTCGGCTTCTCCGACGACGACGGCGTCGACGATCGCGCCGAGCGGCGACGGATTCGAGAACGTGAGCGGCCCGCCGGCGACGACGAGCGGGTGTCGCTCGTCTCGATCGCGGCGGCGCGGCGGGATGCCGGCGGCCTGCAGCATGCGCGCGACGCCGGAGATCTCGAGCTCGTACGACACGCTGAACGCGATGAGCGGCAGCTCGCCGATCGGCCGCATCGTCTCGTAGGTGACCGGCGCCTCGGGCCGCCGCGCGCCGTCGGCTTCGCACTCGTCGTCGAGGAAGGCGCGCTCGCACGAGAGGCCGGGCGCTTCCATGAACGCGCGGTAGATGCGCTGGAAGCCGAGGGAGCTCATGCCCACGCGGTAGGGCGACGGATAACAGAGCGCGACGGTGAACGGCGCCTGACGGGACAGCCGGCCCGTCTCGTCGGCGAGCCGGGTCCGGATGCGATCGCGCAGCGTGGGAGAGGGCACGTTGGGGCTGGTGGGCTCGTGGGCGTGGGCGAGCCCGCGCTGTGTAGCACCGGCGCGCGCGGTCCGCCGGCGCGACCGCGCCGCCGCGACCCGCCCCGGAAGCTCTGGCGTCGGTATGATGTAGCCGCGAGAGGCGCGGCGCCATGTGGATGGGACGATTGCTCTGGACGTTCGCGGTCAGCGTCACGATCGCGGTCGCCGCGTGCGGCGGCGACGCGAGCCACCCGGCGGGCGGCGGCGACTCGGGCGCGGGCCCGGTCGACGGCGCGGCGGGCGGCCCCGAGGCCGGCGCGGTCGGCGACGGTCAGGCCGGAGGCGTCGACGCCGCCGGCCACGCCGACGCGGCGGGCCCCGACGCCGACGCGGCCGGGGCGGCGACGATGGCCAAGCCCACGTGCAGCGCGCCGATCGGACCGGCGGACGTGTCGCATCCGACGACCGTCGTCGGCGACGGGACGGCGGCGTCTTGCACGGAGCAGGCGCTCGCGGCGGCCGTCGCCGGCGGCGGCGTGATCACGTTCCGGTGCGGGCCGTCGATGACCATCCCGGTCACCAGCACGATCCAGCTGCCGATCGACAAGGACACCGTGATCGACGGAGCCGGCGTCGTTTCGCTCGACGGCGGCGGCACGACCCGTGTGTTCGAGTTCAACAGCCCGAACTACCGCGCGACGCGCACGACGGTGACGCTGCAGAACCTGTCGATCGTCCACGGCAAGGCGACGGGCACGCCCATCCCGACCGCGCCGGCGCCGTGCTCGCAGGGCTTCGAGATCGACGGCAGCGGCGGGGCGATCTTCGTGCGCGACGGCGTGCTGCACGTCGTCGGCGTGCAGTTCAGCGACAACCATGCGGCGTCGCCGGGACCCGACGTCGGCGGCGGCGCCATCTACGCCGAGGGCTCGCTCGACGTGACCGTCGTGTCGAGCCTCTTCTCGGGCAACAGCGGCTCGAACGGGGGGGCGATCGGCTCGCTCAACTCGGATCTGACGCTGATCGAGGACACGTTCTCGAACAACCAGGCGACCGGAAGCGGCGCCAACACGGTGACCAGCGCGTGCACGGTCGACGGCGGCGAGAGCGGCAACGGCGGAAACTCCGGAGCCGTGGGCATCGACGGCGGCTCGGACGGGACGGTCACCGTGTGCGGCTGCACGTTCTCGCACAACAGCGCCGGCGCGCTCGGCGGCGCCCTCGCCCGCACGGCGGACGCGGCGATGCAGGCCCTGAACGTCGACCAGTCGACGTTCGACTCCAACACGGCGGCGCAGGGGGGCGGCGCGATGTACGTCCACAACTGCGTCCTCGCCGTCAGCGCGTCGACGATCTCGAACAACACCGCCCCGGGCGGCGGCGGAATCCAGGCGGACTCGACGACGGTGCAGCTCGTCAACGACACGTTCGCGTCGAACACCGCGACCGGCGGGCTCGGCGGCGGCCTGGCCCTCTTCAGCGGCGGCGGCAGCGTCCGGAGCTGCACGTTCGCAGCCAACCAGGCGCAGGGCGGCTCGGGTCACTTCGGGGCCGCGATCGCCGGGGGCGTGGCGCTGACCATCGACGACACGATCTTCTCCGCGAACACCTCGCAGGACTGCGGCTCGCCCATGGCCTGCCAGGACGGCAGCAGCACCGGAAGCGCCGACCTGCAGTGGCCGCAGGCCCACGCCGTGTGCACGACGAACGACACGCCGTGCGCGGCGGGGACGACGTTCGCCGACCCGATGCTGGGCAACCTGGCCTACGGCGGCGGGCCGACCCGCACGATCGCGCCGAGCGCGGGCAGCCCCGCGATCGGCGCCGGCACGAGCTGTCCGCCGACCGACCAGCGCGGCCAGCCTCGCAAGGCCGACGGCTGCACGATCGGCGCCGTCGAGGTGGGTCCCTGATTCGGGGGCGTGCGCGTCACGCGCGCGCTTCGGCCGGCAGGAGCTCTTTGGCGCGCGCGGGCGGCAGGCCCGCCTCGACGAGGCGCGAGAGCGCGCGCTCGGCGTCGCCCGTGCCGTCGTCCAGGTGCGCCAGCGCGTCGGCGGCCGCGACGACGCGCGCGTACTCGCGATCGCCGGCGTCGTGGTGAAACCGGCAGGACTCGACGACCTCCTCGGGCAGGTGCCAGGCGGCCGCCAGCTCGGCCCCCGCGACCGCGTGCAGCGAGTCGACCGCCGCCGCGACGAGCGCGATGTCGACGGGGCGGCGCGCCTGGGCGGCGATCTTCCAGCAGCGCGCCCGGCCGATGTCGTGGAGCAGCCCGCCCAGAAACGCCGCGTCCTGGTCCAGCCCCCGCTCGCGCGCGAGGCACCTGGAGGAGCGCCCGACGCACACGCCGTGCTCGAAGGTCGCCTCGATGAGGTCGCGGTAGCGCCTCGCGTCGACGAACATCGACGCGTACGCCACCTGGTAGAGCACGTCGCGCGTCGCCTGGGCGCCGAGCCGGATCGCGGCGCGGTGCACCGAGGCGATCTTCGGCATGCCCGAGCGCGCGTAGAGCGCCGAGTTGGCCACGGAGACGACCCTCGCGGCGAGCGGCGGGTCCAGGGACGCGACGCGGGCGACCTCGTCGAAGTCCACGTTGGGCGTGCGGGCGAGCCGCAGCGCCTCGACGACGCTGCGCGGGAGCGCCGGAAGGTCGCTCGTGCCGCGCGCGAGGTCGCGCTGCAGCTGCTGGAGCACCGCGGCGGCGGCGGTCATGGCGTCCCGCCGCCTCGCGGTACGCCGGAGGCCACCGCGGTCGCGCACACGACGACGCGATCGCGTCCGGCGAGCTTGGCCTGGTAGAGCGCCGAGTCGGCGGCGGCGAGCAGCGCGCCGCGATCGGCGCGGCCGTTGCACTCGGAGCCCGCGACGCCGACGCTGACGGTCACCGGCAAGCGGGCTTCCTCGGCGTCCGCCTGCAGCCGCCGAACGGCCTGGCAGTAGCGGGCCCCGATGCGCTCGGACACGTCGAGGCCCGCGCCGCGCACGATCACCAGGAACTCCTCGCCGCCGTAGCGCGCGGCCAGATCGCCGCCGCGCGTGCACGCCTTGATCGCGCGCGCCACGCGCGCCAGCACGGCGTCGCCGCAGGCGTGGCCGTGCGTGTCGTTGATGCGCTTGAAATGGTCGATGTCGATGAGCACAGCGAGCACGGGTTCGCCGGTCGCCAGCGCGGCGTCGAGCACCTGGTCGGCGGCGCGCCGGTTGGCGAGCCCGGTCAGCGGATCGCTCATCGCCGCCGACTTGAGCGACGCGCGCTGAGCCTTCGCCCACTCGAGCATCTCGCGATCACGGCGGTTTCGCAGCTGCACGCGCACGCGGGCCCGCAGCTCGTCGAGCCGCGACGGCGTGACGACGTAGTCGTCGGCGCCCGACAGGAGGCCGCGCACGACGCTCTCCTCGTCCGGACAGGCCGAGGAGATCATGATGATGGGCGTCAGGCGCATGTCGTCCATCATGCGCAGGTCGCCGCACAGCTCGAAGCCGGAGATCTCGGGCAGCATGACGTCGAGCAGCACGAGGTCGGGGGGCGACTCGCGGACCCGCGACACGAGCCCGGCGCCGTCGGCGAGCTGGTCGACCTCGTAGCCCTCGTGGCCCAGCACCTTGGCGAAGAGCTCCCGCCGACCGCCGTCGTCGTCGACGATGAGGATCCGGCGGGGGCGCTCGGCCGGGGGCGCGCTGTGAGTCTCCACGGTCCAGAGCGAGAGAACGGCGGGCGCGGTCGAGGCTTTAGCGCTCCGCGCCGGGCGCGCGCGCGCCGCTCACCTGGCGGCGGCGACGGCGACGTGGCCGGAGGCGGCGGCCCGCAGCTTGGAGTGCTTGCGGCCGTAGGCGAAATAGACGACGAGGCCGATCGCCATCCAGACGAAGAGCCGCACGATCGTCGCGGTGGTGGCCGTGTACATGAGCAGGCCCGACGTCAGCGCGCCGCAGCAGGGGACGATGTAGGGTCCCCCGGGCACCCGGAACGCGCGGGGCAGCTCGGGCCTCCGCAGCCGCAGGATCATCACGCCGATGCTGACGAGCACGAACGCGAACAGCGTCCCGATGCTGGTGAGCTCGGCCAGGATGTCGATCGGCAAGAGCCCGCCGGCGAGCGCGCACACGCCGCCCGTCAGGATGGTCGTGACGTACGGGGTGCCGAAGCGCGGGTGAATCTTGGCGGCGGCCGGCGGCAAGAGACCGTCGTGCGCCATCGCGAAGAAGATCCGGGGCTGCCCGAGCAGCATCACGAGCATCACGGACGACAGCCCGGCGATGGCCCCGATCTCGACGGCGGTGGCGAGCCATCGCTGCCCGGTGGCCTCGACGCCGAGCGCGATGGGGTGAGGCACGCTGAGCTTCGCATACGGGACGACGCCGGTCAGGATGAGCGAGACGGCGATGTAGAGCACCGTGCAGATCGCGAGCGAGCCGAGGATCCCGATCGGCAGGTCCCGCTGGGGATTGCGCGTCTCCTGGGCGGCGGTCGAGACGGCGTCGAACCCGATGTACGCGAAGAACACCATCGTGGCGCCCTGCAGCACGCCCGAGACGCCGAAGCGGCCGAAGGCGCCCTCGTTGGGCGGCACGAACGG
>Ga0070738_10008196_pt1 | contig 10136 bp, 9 predicted proteins | sample Coa_R2_2_FD_66446 | JGI IMG/M metagenome (GOLD analysis project Ga0070738, IMG submission 66446) | Surface soil microbial communities from Centralia Pennsylvania, which are recovering from an underground coalmine fire - Coalmine... | ecosystem: Environmental > Terrestrial > Soil > Unclassified ... | reverse complement strand
GTTCCTCCTGGCCGCACTGCTGCACGACGTGGGCAAGGCCATCGACCCACTCAACCACGCCGCGGCCGGCGTGGAGGCACTCCGCGGCGCTGTGACCGAACGCACCCTCTGGCTGATCGCGCATCACATGGACCTCCTCGGCGCCCGCGAGCGCACCCTCAGCCCGCGCCGCCGCCGCGAGCTCGAGGCGTCCGAGTATTTCGCGGACCTCACGCTGCTCCGCGACCTCGACGACGCGGGTCGCGTTCCGGGCCAGGCCGTCGAATCGCTCGACGAGGCGCTCGCCTATCTCCAGGGGCTGGAACAGGAGAGCTACCTGGATCACGATCCGATCGATCCAGCGTCGCACGGGGGTGCCGACTCCTTCGCGGGCCGCCCCAAGCCGCACGACTGAGCCGGCCGGATCACCCCGAGCCCGCGCCCCTGGGGGAGACGGGCGAAATCGTGAAAAAAATCACCAAGTCTCCTGATTGCATATGATCTAAGACCTCATATGTACACAGCGAATCCATTACTTCAAAACGTCCTTGTCTCTGCTTGACTTGGGGGGACAGTCCGTGCATGATCAACGGAAGCAGGGCGGTCCGCAGCGGTCCGAGAGTGCAGGGCCGCTGGCGGCCCATGAGCGACGCGGAACCGAGGCGAGACACGGGAAGGACTCGATCAGCGAGAGAGGGGTGATGATGAGCACGGCGCAGGTAGCGGAGGTCGGCACGGCCGGTCAAGTCCCGACGGCGGCGGAGGAACCGGTTGAAGAATCGTTCGAGTTTCCGGGGACGCCGACGACGTGCGACGGGGCGGAGGCCGTGGTGCACGTGGAGATCCATATCAGCCAGGCGGCCGGGGCGTACCCGATCACCAGCTCGACGACCATGGGCGGGGGGTTCAACGCCGCGGTGACCAACGGCTGGAAGAACCTCTGGGGCGACGAGTTGATGTTCTTCGAGCCCGAGAGCGAACACTCGGCCGCGACGGTCTGTGAGGGGTTCGCGGTCGCGGGAGGCCGGGTGACCAACTTCACCTCGGGCCAGGGCCTGGTGCTGATGAAGGAGGTCCTGTACACGATCTCGGGCAAGCGGCTGCCCGTGGTGATGAATATCGGCGCGCGGGCCCTGACCAGCCAGGGGCTCAACGTCCACGCCGGCCACGACGACATGATGTCGGTCGCCGACTGCGGCTGGGGCATGATCTTCGGCCGCAACGCGCAGGAGGCGGGCGACTTCTGCCTGATCGCTCGACGCGCCGCCGAGGCCACCCAGACCCCGTTCTTCAACGTCCAGGACGGGTTCCTCACCACGCACACCGTCGAGACGGTCCGCCTCCCCGAGCCGGCCTTCATGAAGGAGTACATCGGCGACCCCAAGGAGAAGCTGATCAACCTGATGGACCCGGCCAACCCGATCATGTCGGGAGTCGTCCAGAACCAGGACTCCTACATGAAGGGGAAGATCTCCCAGCGGTGGTATTACCAGCAGTGCGAGCCCGCCCTGGAGAACGCCTTCGCCGAGTTCTACCGCAAGACCGGCCGCCGGTATGACTTCCTCGAGCCCTACCGCTGCGACGACGCCGATTACATCCTGATCGGCATGGGCTGCTACATGGAGACGGCCAAGGCCACGGTCGACTACCTGCGCGCGGCGCACGGCCTGGCGGTCGGCTGCCTGACTGTCTTCGTCTTCCGGCCGTTCCCGGCCCAGCAGCTCGTCAAGGCCCTGCGCGACTGCCGGGCGGTGACCGTCTTCGAGCGAATGGACGACCCCCTGTCGACCACGGGCAACCACCTGACCCGCGAGCTCAAGGCGGCCTTCTGCGACGCGATCAACGGACAGAACGGCCAGGACCGTCTCGAGCAGATCCCGCGGATCTACAGCGGCGCGGCCGGGCTGGGCAGCCGCGATGTCCGTCCCGGCGACATCATCGCCGCCTACCAGAACATGATCGACGACGGCCCCGACTTCTTCTGCGTCGGCATCGATCACGCCCTGGCACTGAAGTGCACCGAGGACCCCGACCTCCGGCCCAAGGGGGGCTTCTCGATGCGCGGCCACTCCGTGGGCGGCTTCGGCTCGGTGACCACCAACAAGGTCATCGCCACGATCGCCGGCGACGTCTTCGGCAAGGACGTGCAGGCCTATCCCAAGTACGGCTCGGAGAAGAAGGGGCTGCCCACCACCTACTACCTGACCATCGCCGACTCGCACATCAACACCCACTGCGAGCTCGAGCACGTCGACTTGATCTGCATCAACGATCCCACGGCGATCCTCAGCGCCGGCCCGCTCAAGGGCATGGTCCCAGGCGGTGCCATCTTCATGCAGTCCCCGTACACCGATCCGGTCGACGTCTGGACGCGAATCCCCGACTTCAACCGCCGGACGATCCGCGAGAAGAACCTGCGCGTCTTCTACACCGACATGGTCAAGATCGCGCGCGAGGTGGCCTCGGTCGCCGACCTCCAGATGCGGATGCAGGGGATCGTGCTCCTGGGCGCCTTCCTCAAGCTCACCCCCTATGCTCGCCAGAGCGAGATGACCGACGAGCAGGTCTACGCCGGGGTCGAGAAGGCCCTGCGCAAGTACTTCGGCAAGCGGGGCGACCGCGTCGTCCAGGACAACCTGACCTGCGTCAAGCAGGGTTACAGCACCCTCAAGGAAATCCCCACGGCACTGATCCACTCCTGAACCCGGCCGTGCCCACCTCGCCCAGACCCGAATCCCCAGGATCCATCATTCCCAAGGAGTGACCGATGGCCCAGTTAGCAGCCCCTCCCCAGCACTCAATGAACGAAGCTCACGAGCAGGACCCGTTCAACAACAGTTGCTACGGGTCGCTGGTCGACACCCCATACAAGTTGGTGAACTTGCCGGTGCTCGACGTGATCGATTTCAACGAGCGGATCATCCGCAGCTACGAGGACGGATCGGCGGAGAAGGAGCTGCCGGCCGACCTGTCGGTGGCCCGCTCGCTGGTCCCCGCCGGGACGGCCACGCTCCGCGACTTCAGCAACATCGCCCCGGAGATTCCAATCTACATCCCCGAGAACTGCACCGGCTGCATGGACTGCGTCACCGAGTGCCCCGATACGGCGATCCTGGGCAAGGTCCTGTCCGAGACCCAGCTCGAGGAGAAGCTGGCGACCATCGCCGACCCTGCCGATCAGTCGCTGTATCGAAGCCACTGGTCGCGGACCAAGAAGTATTACGAGGCCCCCAAGAAGAAGGGGCTCCCGGGCGGCATGTTCAACATCATGATCGACCCCAGCAAGTGCAAGGGATGCGCCGAGTGCGTCACGGTCTGTGACGACAACGCCCTGAAGATGGTCGCCAAGACCGACGAGGTGATGACGACCTGCCGCAAGACGCACCGCTACTTCAAGAACTTCGGTCCCAGCAACGACCAGTACATCAACGACAGCCTGCTGATCGACATGATGCTCAAGGAGGAGACGCTGCTCTACACCGGCGGCGCCGGGTCGTGCGCCGGCTGCGGCGAAGGGACGGCCCTGCGGATGCTCTGCGCCGCCACCGGCTCGAAGTACGGCGACCAGTGGGGCATCGTGGCGGCGACCGGCTGCAACACGGTCTACACCTCGACCTATCCCTACAATCCCTACCTGGTCCCCTGGACCAACTCGCTGTTCGAGAACGCCCCGGCTGACGCGATCGGCGTGCGGATGCGCTGGGACCAGATGGGCTGGGGCGACAAGCCGATCTGGTGCATCGGCGGCGACGGCGCCATGTTCGACATCGGCTTCCAGTCGCTCTCGCGGATGCTCGCCAGCGGGATGAACATCAAGGTGTTCGTGCTGGATACCCAGGTCTACTCCAACACCGGCGGCCAGGCCTCGACCAGCAGCTACACCGGCCAGAACACCAAGATGAGCGTGCACGGCAAGACCCTGGGCGGCAAGCAGGAGCGGCGCAAGGAGATCGCCCAGATCGCCATGATGCACCCGCGCACCTTCGTGGCCCAGACCACCTGCGCTCATATCAACCACTTCTACAAGTCGGTCCTGGGCGCGCTCGAGTTCGACGGCCCGGCGATCCTCTCCTGCTACACAACCTGCCAGCCCGAGCACGGTGTGGCCGACAACATGGCCGGCGAGCAGGCGCGGCTGGCCGTCGACACCCGCGCCTTCCCGCTCTTGATCTACGACCCCCGCAAGGGGAACACGATCCGCGAGCGGCTCTCGCTCCAGGGCAACCCGGCCATGAAGGAAGACTGGTACACCAACCCCAAGACCAAGGAGACGATCACCTTCATCGACTTCGCCCGCAGCGAAGGCCGCTTCTCCAAGCACTTCGACCGCGACGGCAACCCCTCGGAGACCCTCCTGAGGGCGATGGAGGACCGCCTCGACAACTGGCATGTCCTGCAAGAGCTGGCCGGGCTGAGGTGAGTATGGCGGGCCATCGAGCCGGGGCGGCGCCGAGCCGCCCCTGGCTGCCTCCGAACCGAACCCCGGCCCCGCCGGGCTGCTCTCAGGGCGGACGCGGTCGGAGGACCCTGCCCTGACCCGAGAATGAGGCCTTGGGCGTCAGGATGACCTCGCGGCGGTGACCCAAGAGCTCGATGTCAAAGAATTGCTGCATGCCCGCATAGCCGAGGAGGGTCCATCGTCTCGGTGTGTCGAGGAAGCCAACGATCGCCTCCCAGACATATTCCTCGTAAGTATCGGTGAGCCAAAGCCTGACCCTAGCATAAGAGTAGCGAATGAGCGGCCCAGCGACCGGGAGTGATTCGCCTTGGGGAGCACCGGCTAGGTTCAGCCCCAGGGGCGAGCAGAGCCGGGACGGGAAGATCGTGTCATCGGCGCCGCAGTCGAGGTTTCCATCAATCACAGCCCAACCGAGGGGGCTAATCACTTGGATCGGGAGGATTGGGCGGTAGCGGACTGGACGGCCTCCGAAGGGATAAACGGGCCGCCGGGTCTTCAGTGTGTGATCGAGAAACCTCACCGGCGCTTCCGTCTGATCCTTCACCAACCCAGAATCCTGTCAAGGGGTCCGGCTTTGCTTCGCCCGCCGCAGCCCCCGCCAGTTCCATGCTTGTCCCCCAGCCCAGCATTGCGCCAGCGTCCGGAATGCCCCCCAGAACGCACCGCTGGGGATCTTCTCCAGCATCGCGCATGGCTGCGAAGAGGGCATCGAGATCCTCGGCATGGGCGAGGTTGCGGGTGTCGTCGAGGCTCCAGGCGACCCACTGCCCGCGAGACTTCTCCAACTCCTCCGCGGGAAACCGGTTTCGGTTCTCAATGTGATGTTCCAATTCCATCACATCAGCCAGATCGAGGCCTTGCATGAGAATTGACCTCCTGCGAGTGGCGGTGCATCCAATTCCCACCCTCATGCGATCTTATCGGGAGGATCTCCCATCGGTCAAAATGAATGATCCGAGAACTCTTCCTGGTCACCATGCTCGCACGCAGGATTTCGATTCCCGACCACGATAATCCGCTCCCGGAACCAGCCCGATGACGACTACCCCCTTGGCCGTGCATGAGTATCGTCCCGGTGGGCTCGACCAGGCGATGGACTTCCTCAAGCGCACCCGTTCGGAGCTGCGCCTGCTCCGCATGGTCCGCGTTGGCAAGGACTTCCTGCGCGTCTTTGATGTCAACGGCGACTCGTTCGAGATCCGGGGGCTCGGCTATCCCGACGCGGATCTCATCCCGCTGTTGCAGAGCATCAACGCCGTGTACAATCCCACCACGATCCACGAGCCGACCGAGGCCGAGTACAAGGAATTCAAGACGGGTCGGTGCCGTCCCTGGGCCGAGGATCGCGTGATGTAGGTCGTCGGGAGGGGAACCGGCCGCTCAGACGCCGGCCGAGACGACGGCAGCGCCCCGCGCGGTTCCGTCCGGGATGGTCTGCGCCTCCAGTCGCCGTCGGAATCGCAGGTGCCGGCGTCGGGTCAGTTCCACCAGGGGACGCCAGACCTTGGCGGTGAGCCGGTGGCGGATCAACTGGTGCCTCGCGCAGCGCCTCCAGAATCCCGAGCTTCTTCATCGACAGCCCCTGCGTGATCACCCGGCTTGCCCACTCGATCGATATCTCGATCCCCCAGAACTTACTTTGCATTACAAGGTTCTTTGTGTAAATCGAACCCCCTCCGGATTTCCCTGGATTGTCAGGACGTCTCGATCGGTCGTCTCGGGCGGGCGGCACGGCGATGCGATAGAATGCCCGGGGATCACTCCCGGCGCGGGAGTGCAGGGCTGGAGGGAATCCTGCGTCGCATCACGAGGGGAGGCGGAGGATGGTCGGAGGGGCAAGCACCGTGGGGGGTGTCGTCTACGCGATCGAGGCGTTCCCGCGGTTGAGTGTGGAGGAATTCCTCGACGTGCTGCGGCGGTCGACGCTGGCCGAGCGGCGGCCGGTCGACGAGCCGGAGACGATGCGCGGCATGCTCGAGCAGGCCGACGTGATTGTGACCGCCCGGGTCGACGGCCTGCTGGTGGGCATTTCCCGGGCGATCACCGACTCTCATTTCTGCACGTACCTCTCGGACCTGGCGGTCGACGCGGCCTATCAGCGGCGCGGCATCGGCAAGGAGCTGATCCGCCGCACCCACGAAGCGGCCGGGCGGAAGACCCAGCTCATCTTGCTGGCCGCTCCCAAGGCGCGGGGGTACTACCCGCACATCGGCATGACGGCCCACGACTCCTGCTGGACGATCCCTCGGGAACCCCAATCTGGGGATTGAGTGGAGTCGGGGGTAGGCAATGACGGCCTGGGCCGACATAATCAACGGGGTGAGACCGCGCGTGGAGAGTGTTCCACCGCCGCTGGGCAACCGCCAGGACCCTCGACACGAAAGCGAGCCGGACATGAGCAGGAGCTTCCGGGCCGTTGCCGCAGTCGGACTGATCGTGGCGTCGGGCGGGTATTTCGACACGGTCGCGCACGGCCAGGGCGCGGTCGCCTTCCAGCCGTCGATCGGTTTCGTGCCCAATGGGGCGACGATGACGGCCACGCCGGTGGTCACGCCCGACCGGCGCTATGTCCGGCTGACCGTCAACCCCTTCTTCAACACGGTCAATGGCTTCACGACGTATTCCTCCCCACTCGGTGCGGTCGGCGGGACGGGCTTTGGTGGCTTCGGGGGGATGAACGGCGTGAACGCAGGGGGTGGCACCGGCATGGGGCCAGGAGGACCGATGGGGCCAGGCTCACCGCTCTTGACCGGCTATGGCCTTGCGGGCCCACTGCCGCCCCCGGCCGCCGTAGCGGGCGACCCCTTCAACACGAACGCACCGGGCGGCCTCGGGGGCGGTGCCGCGCCCGGCACCCCCTTCGGGATGAATGCCGGCATGGGCGCCCAGGCTGGCGCGGCAGGACCGGTCGGCAGGGATGCCGAGATGGGCGCTCCGACCGGCGCGGCAGGACCCTGGCTGGGGAATCCGTCGGCCCTCGCCGGCTTCGACGCCGGAGGTCTCGCGCAAGCCACCCGGCTGGTCCGCGGCCCGCGGCCCACCGCGCGGAAGGCGGCGCGACGTCCCGCTCCGACCTCACGGCGCCGGGCGGGGACGACCGCGGCCGCGCCCTCGAAAACCCGGAAGTGACCGTCAGCCGCGGGGGCTCCCTGGCCCGAAGGGGCCAAACCCATCAGCCCGGCGCAACGCCCCGGGACCGTAGCGACCCACTCCAAGAGAAGCCCTGAAAGGGCGAGACTCGTCGGTGCCGACCGACTCAGCTCCGCGGCCGGTGCTGGGGATCGAAGTGCTTGACCAGGGTGACTTCATTGCCGCGTTCGTTGTACCGGAAGTCGTCGACCAGCCCCTTGGCGAGCATGATGCCGAAGCCTCCCTCGCGCAAGCCCAGCTCGTTGCGGATCTCCAGGTGCCGGATCGGGTCTTCGTCCGAGGCCGCGTGGGGGAGATCCTGCGGGTTGAAGCCGGGGCCCTGGTCCTGGATGATCAGCGTCACCGAGGTGGGGTCGATCCGGTAGGTGATCCGCAGCACCAGGTCGGCGTTCTTGCGGTGGCCCCACTCGATGGCGTTGCCCCCCATCTCCATCACGGCCTGCTTGAGATCCTTGATCTGCCGCTCGGTCAAGGGGGTGTGCGCGAAGAGGTCGGCCAGTAGATCGTTGGCCTCGGCCAGATAGGTCAGCTCGCTGCGGATATCGAAATTGATCTCGCCGGTCGTGCCGCGCTGGCGGTGCTCGTCATGCCAGGCCAGGGCCTCGTCCATGCTCTGGTAGAGCTGCTGGGGCGTAAACGGCTTGACCAGGTAGCCGTTGGCGCCGACGCGCACGCCGGCGGCCCGATGGTGCGCATCCTGAAGCGCGGTGACCATGATGATGGGGATCAGATTGGTGATCCGATCCCGTTTCAACCGGTCGCAGACCTCGAACCCATCGATGTCCGGAAGCATCAGATCGAGCAAAATCAGGTCGGGGTGCCGCTGGGAGACCGCCGCCAACGCCTGGGCGCCGGAAAAGACCTGGACCGGTTCGAAACCACGGGGCCGTACCAGACTGGCCAGGATATCGTTGGTGTCGCGCTCATCGTCGACCACGAGAACGGTGCGCGGCATGGGCAAGACCCGAAGGGACTACGTACGGAAGTTCGACCGCTTCCTGGGCCGGACCACCGGCCTCCGAAGGGCTTCTGAGTATTGTCGCGCGCCGGGCGGTGCCTGGCAAGGCTTTGCACCAACGGGTTGTTTCGTTGGCCGCGATCGGCCGCGCCGGGCGCGCGGGATGCTCCCCCGCGGGCGCGCTTCCCCTTGCGGGAGTGTGGACCGAGACGGCACAATTGGGGAAGTGGCCGCATGTCCCTGGGTGACACCCCCGCCCCACCCCGGTCGGCAACGGTTCCCGGAGGCGGATCGGATCAGATCGCGGCCCGACCCCCTTCCCCGAAACGTGAGCCTCATGAATGTCACGCGGATCATCGACGCCTTCGGTTATGTCATTTATGGAGCGCTGGCCTTCCTGGCGGTCTGGGGGGCCTACAATGCCATCCTGCTCTATCGGAGTCTCGCCAAGAAGTCGCTCCGCGACCCCTCCGAGTTGATCGATCAGGTCCGCGAGCTGTGTCGGGCGCGGCAGTATGAGAAGGCCGTGAACCTCTGCCAGACGCCCCCCTACTGGCATTCCGCCCTGGCGCAATTGATTGCCGTGGCCCTGCGGAACCGGGACAAGGGGCTGGCGAAGATCCAGCAGCTTGTGGTCACGGAGTTTCACAGCGAAGTGGTTGCCGGGATGGAGAATCGCTTGGGGTCGGTCTCGACGATCGTCCGGATGGGGCCCCTCCTGGGTCTGCTGGGGACGGTCGCCAGCATGATCGCGGCCTTCGGCCGGATCGGCGGCTCGGAGCATGTCAATCCCTCGGCGTTGGCCGCGGACATCAGCCTGGCGCTGTGGGCCACCGGTGCCGGGCTCCTGATCGCCAACCCGATGATGCTGATCGGCAACGACGTGCATGCCCGGCTGCGGCGGCTGCGCGACCGGACCGAGCGGCAACTCCAAGACGTGCTGGAATTCCTCGGGGCCGATTCCAAGTAAGTCAGCACACTGAGTTGAGCGAGAGGACTCACCGCCACCATGTTATTCCGCCGGGATGGGAACGAGGAGCGCAACGAGCACATCGATATGACCCCCATGGTCGACGTGGTCTTCCAGCTCATGACGTTCATGCTCTTCTCAGTGCAGATGAGTGGCGGGGAGAAGGTCGAGGTCCCGCCGGCGCGGCATGGGGTGGGCGTGGACGAAGCCGGCGCGACCTTCCTGACGCTGGCCAAGCCGGCGGCGCCGGGGAGCCAGCCGCACTTGCTGTTGGGTCATGGCGAGGGGGCGGTGGCGACGCTGGATCAGGCGCGCCAGGCGGTCGCCGACGGCGTCAAGCAGGGGCGGCGCAAGGTGATCCTCCAGGCCGACGGGGACGTCCCGCACGGCGAGGTCCTCCAGGTCGCCGGCGCGGTCGCCCAGGTCGAGGGGGTCACGGTCCATGTCGGGGTTCAGGAGCTGACCGGCGCCCCATGAGTGCGGCGGAGGATCCATTGGCGAGCTGGGACGTCTTCCACGCCGAACGCCTGGAACTGGAGCGCGGCCTGAGCACGGCGGCGGTCCGCGCGGCCCTGGCTGCCGGCCAGCTCCGGGATGACGACCTGATCCGGCCGGCGGGC
>Ga0070738_10008192_pt1 | contig 10138 bp, 10 predicted proteins | sample Coa_R2_2_FD_66446 | JGI IMG/M metagenome (GOLD analysis project Ga0070738, IMG submission 66446) | Surface soil microbial communities from Centralia Pennsylvania, which are recovering from an underground coalmine fire - Coalmine... | ecosystem: Environmental > Terrestrial > Soil > Unclassified ... | reverse complement strand
TCTACGCGGGCAATGGTTCGCTAGTCCCACCGAAGTTTACGCTGGCCGAGGCCCTCAAGCGCGATCGTCCAACGCTGCTGGTGCTCTACATTGATGACAGCAGTGATTGCAAGACCTATGCCGCTGTCGTTTCCCGTGTACAGGCATCCTACGGACGAGCCGCCGATCTGTTACCTGTTCGGGTTGACGCGATTCCCACAAAGGCAACCTATACGGCCAGTGAGCCTGGGTACTACTACAACGGTGTGGTGCCCCAAACCGTCTTGTTTGATGCGGCTGGCAAGGTGGTGCTGAATGAAAAAGGGATTGTTTCGTTTGAAACGCTGGATGATAAATTCCGCGAGGTGTTCAATCTGCTGCCGCGATCGGAGTCTGCGGAGCTAAAGCGCCGTCAGGTAAACGAAGTCACAACGGAACTGACGCGGGAGTAGAACGAGACGATCCAGGGTAACGCAGCGGTCTGTGTTGAGTAATTCAGTAGCGATTGTCAAAATGAACCGCAACCGCAACCCGCAAAATTGTACGACATGCGTGACTGAAAATCCTGTAGAAACTGGCGCGATATTTGATGCCACAGGCTGTTACCGCTATTCGCTCTGGCGATCGTGGGATGAGCAGTCGGCCCGCGTTGGGTTTGTCATGCTCAATCCCAGCCGCGCTGATGCAATGGTGAACGATCCAACCATTCGCCGCTGCATTAGCTTCGCTCAGTTATGGGGGTTTGGGTCACTGGAGGTGGTGAACCTGTTTGCGTACCGAACGGTGCATCCAGCCGAGTTGCGTCACGCCCCTGATCCGATTGGGCCAGAAAACGATCGCTATCTGGCAACTCTGGGACAACGAGTGGATCAGCTTGTCCTGGCCTGGGGCAATGAGGGACGGTGGCAGTCCCGCAATGCAGCGGCCATTCTGCTTTTGGGCGATCGCCTACCGGCTCTGTGTCTTGGCATTACCAGGCTGGGACAGCCAAAACACCCACTTTACGTCAGGCGTGACACGCCGTTGCAGCAGTTGTCCGAGGTCAGCTGCTGCGCTACGTTTTCCCTCCCACGCGTCCCAGCTGGATAAATATCCCGCCGCGCTGCACACCTGCCTGCGTGCCGTAGCTGCTGAGCGTGAGCGATCGCAGGTGACCAAAGAATGGTTTGCCTGCCAGTTCAACCACTTTCAGCAAGGGGTACTGGCGCTCAAGGATGGGCTGACTGGCATCCCAGTCCAGAAAGAGATAGCCGTTGTTGGGTTTTGCTAACGCAGCAATGGCCTGCTGGAAGCGATCGCCGCCTGGCAGGGGACGGTCTGCGGCTTTCAGCGCTTGATCCATTGCTGTCACGGAGGTTGCAAAGATTTCATAGTTGCCGATAGTGGTATGCACTCCCTGTACATCCGCCTGCAGGTTCAGCGATTGTGGTGCCAGTTTGGCGGCTGTCAGCCGCGTCCATGCCGACACCGTGCGATCGCCAAGCTGGAGTGGCCCAACGTTCAAGCCCTGCTGTCTGGCGAGGTCATCCAGATGGGTAATGGCCTGACGGTCATCATCGGACTGAGGACGCTGTGCTGCAAAGACCCAGTCGGGCTGGATGGTGCCGTCGGCACTGACTGTGTCGGGAGGCAGCAATACCAGTGCATAGTCGCCTTTAACCCAGCGGAACACATCTTCTGCTAAATCAAGCTGCCAGCGTGCTTGCAGGTCTTGCAACGGCTGATTGACAAATTGGGTGACCGTTTCGTAAGGAGCCAGACTTGCACTCAGTTGCTGTACCAGGCGATCGAGATGGGTTCCTGATGCCGATAGGGCACCATTGCGCGGCACGTACTGCAATGCCTGTACCGGCTGCGATAGCGAAGGAATCGCGGTCGATGTGCCATCGGGTGCGAGCAGCGCTGTTTCAGCCAGTAGCCCATTCCGGTTGAGTTCAAACCCCACAACTAGGGTCTGCGCCGCGGCATCGGCCCTGGCGGCAGGTAATTCATGCCCCAGCAAGCTGGCCAGTTTTGGCAAATCGACAACGGTTAGCCCAATATGCCGCTCAGTAAGGGTTTCGATCGCGTGGGTAAAGGTCTGTGACTGATCAAGGCTTAGATTAGGAGCCTGCACGTTGTTAATGGCATCGCGCAGCACCTTCGGGTGATTGGCAAACAGCACGAAGCGATCGCCCACTGCTGCACTGGCCAGGGTCGGAATCGGGGGGGGCGCGACGGCCGATTCGGCAGGCTGGCGTTGAACGCGATATTTGGGTGCTTTGGGTGGGCGCTCTGGACGCTGGCTTTCGGGTGTAGGGGCTGGCGCATTTGCCACAATAATTTTGACGCCCTTGTACTGTTCAAATACCAGGTCAGCCCCGGCGATCGCCCGTTTTTGCCAAAACAACTGCAAAAACTCGCGCGATCGCTCCGGGTCTTGCGTTGCGATCGCGGCCAGATAGCCGGGCTGTTGCCCATTGGCCGCATCACGGTCAATATCGAGCGTGGTCACGGCCAGAGTGATTTCTTGCCCCAGCCAGGGTTGAATGTCGCGCTGATAGTCCAGTCCTGTACTGGCCAACAGGCTTTGTTTTAGCTGGTCTAGCTCTGCTCTCGCCTGGCGTCGTTCTCCGGGTGATGTTGACACCAGTCGAAATGTCTCTAGCTGGTCAGGATTTAGCAACAGCGATGCCACAACGGGAGCCTGTTTTGAGATGAAGATGGCGGCACCAGGGACTTTCCCTTGCTCCCCTGGCAACAGACTCAAAGGATTGCGACCAATCAACCAGTAAAATCCACCAGCACTGGACAACAGCAGCACCAGCACAACAACTGCCAGGATCGAAAGAAATGAGCGGAGCTTCATGGCAATATCAGACGCCGTTAGCAGACAATTGAGCAAAACCGTCCAGTTGGGTGAACCACCGTAATCTGAACTTCCTACAAAATTATCCCGTAGCGTGGTCATCTTATTCGCGATCGCAACAGGTGTTTCAGCCAGCGGCCCGCTGAGAATGCTAAATTATTGGCGCGTTGTGGGCATGATGATTCAGTCCAGATTGAGTGGGTTTTGAGTTAATAGCCAGCAGTCGCCATGTCTCGTCCAGAAGTTAATGAACCGGATCAGCCCGATGAACCATTGCCGATTGACCCTCTCACCAAGATGGATATTGACCAGTGGTTAGAGATGCTCCGTCGATCGGACCGCTCACTTTACAACACAATGGCGCTTGAGGTCTGGTCGATCGCCAAAACGATGGATGGCTTAATCCCCAGCTTTTGGAATCGGTTTATGACCAACCGCCGCATCTCGCTCCAACAGTTTATGCAGCAGAAACAGGCGCAACGGTCAGCCTCTCACTCTCCGGCATCGCCTGAGCCACCAGCGCCGCCAACGGGCGAAGGGCCAGCGGGCGAGGGGTCAATGGGCGAAGGGCCAACGGACGAGGCCTGAAGTCAAGACAACGCTGGAGTTGTTTGTGGGGATGGTTAGCGGTTAGATAGAGGTAGTCTCTTCACTCGTTACCCCCACCGAACCACTACCTATGCCAGTCCCATCGAGCCAGCCCATTGAGCAGATCACCGTTCAAACCTTAGCCCAGCTTCTGCAAGCAGATCCCGAGTCACGTCAGTTTGTGGATGTCCGCGAGTCGGGTGAACTCGCGATCGCGAAACTGGATGGATTTGCACACTTCCCCTTGAGCGAGTTTGCCGAATGGTCAGGCGACATTCAAACGCGGCTGGATCCCCACAAAGAAACGATTGTGCTCTGCCATCACGGCGTGCGATCGGCGCAAATGTGTCAATGGCTGCAGACGCAGGGGTTTACGCAAGTCAAAAATGTATCTGGTGGCATTGCGGCTTATGCGATCGCGGTTGACCCCTCAATGCCCCAATACTGACCAATCCTGACAGTAGCGATCGCCGTATCCAAAGCTCGCACCTTTGGCTGCATCCTGGGGCAGTGGCTCTGTCGATCAGGTAGCATCAAGTAGTGGTGAAGATTTTAGCGTTTCGTTGCGTCTGCTACTGGCTTTATTGGAACCGGAAGCGAAAATAAAGCATCTGCTATTTTAAATTCAAATCACCCTTAGTCTTCGCCGCTTTATCCCTCGGTGGGAATCGCTGCTACTTTCTGACACCCTTTTAACATCTAAACGTTTCGGTATGTCTCAACCGGTAAATCTTACCCATCGTCAACAGCAAGTCCTCTGGGCCACAGTGCGCCACTACATTGCCACTGCCGAACCCGTTGGTTCAGAGGCTCTAGTGAAGGAATACAATCTGAGCGTGAGTTCCGCCACAATCCGTAATGCGATGGCTGTGCTGGAAAAAGGCGGACTGCTGTTTCAGCCGCACACTTCAGCCGGACGTATCCCGTCTGATTCTGGCTACCGTACTTATGTCGATCGCCTGATTACGCCGTCTAACGATCTGGCCCAGCAGGCGGTGCATTTACTGAACGATCGCCTGAACTCCGACGATTGGAGTTTTGAAGCACTGCTGCGGGGTGCGGCCCAAATCCTGGCCACGGTGAGCGGGTATATCACCCTCATCACCACGCCGCAGACCCGCACCAGCCACCTGCGGCATATCCAGCTTGTGCCGGTTGACGGCAAGCGGGTGATGCTGATCTTTGTCACCGATTCTTACGAAACGCAGTCCGCACTTATTGAGTTGCCCCTGTCGGCTGATTTCACCGAAATTGATGTGGAACTGCTGGAGCACGAACTTCAGATCTTGTCTAACTTTCTCAATAGCCAACTGCGGGGTCGGGCGATCGCTGAACTGGCCACCCTTGACTGGAGCGAACTCGATCGCGAGTTTGAGCACTACGCTGACCTTTTGCGCATTATCCTGGCCGAATTGACGCGGCGTTCCCAACCGCCTGCCCCGACCCAGATTGTCACGAGCGGTCTGGCCGAAGTGCTGCGGCAGCCAGAATTTTCGGAACTCCACCAGGTTCAAACCATTATTCATCTCCTGGAGGAAGAACAGCACCAGCTCGTTCCCCTCATTTTTGAGCACTCCGACTCACAGCAGCCTGGCAAGCGAGTCAGTGTTCGCATTGGTGCCGAAAATCCTCTGGAACCCATGCGAACCTGCACCCTCATTTCTTCGACCTATCACAAAGGGTCGGTTGCAGTTGGCAGTGTTGGCGTTCTGGGGCCAACCCGCATGGTGTACGAAAACGCGATCGCCCTGGTAGAAGCGGCGGCTGACTACCTTTCTGACGCGCTCAGTTAACAGTCAAACTGTGCCTTGAGTAACCGTTTGCCGTTAAATATCGCCCATTTGAGGGAACGATAAATCCGTAGCACGCTGGCTATAACAGTACTAGCAAAATCGTGATGCTATACGGTCAGGGAACTTTGCGGCAAGGAACTTAAGGGCATGATACAAGCGTTGGTGTCGTCGCTGGGGCTATGGGTATTGGTGCCCAGTGCCTTCTGGATGTTGATGATTTTTGATTGCGTCCGCAATGAACCCGATCGCCAGACCTGGCTCTGGATTTTGATGTTCCTGAACGTGGCGGGGGCCGCTGTATACTTCTTTGCCTGCTGGCTGCCCCGTGCCAATGTCCCCGTCCCCAACTACTTCAAACGCTGGACACTACGCCAACCGCTCTGGAACGCGGAAGCGGCGGTTCGCAATATTGGTAAAGCTCACCAGTATGTGGGCCTGGGTAATGTGCTGACCGAGATGGGCACGTTCGATAAAGCGGCTGAAGCCTATGAACAGGCCTTGCAGAAAGAGCCGACCAATACGCACGCGCTCTGGGGCGCAGCATTTATCGCCCTGCAGACCAAGCAGTTTGCGGCTGCCCGAGATCACCTGCAGGCGTTACTCAAGCTTGACCAGGACTATAAGAGCGGTGAAGCGTCGCTTCTCTACGGCAAAGCGCTGTTTGAACTGGGTGATTGGGAACTGGCGCAGGCCCATCTTGAACAAGACATCAAGTACTGGAGCCACCCCGAATCATCTGTCCTGTTAGCGACGATTCAAATGAAAGCTGGCAATCCCCAAGGGGCGCGTGATTGTCTGGAAACCATGCTGGCAAAGGTCAAAGCCTCGCCGATCTATCACTACAGACGCCACCAGCATTTGGTGAAGAAAGCCGAGAAGATGCTCAAGACATTGTGATGCCGCCGCGTCCGGTTTGTCGTATTCTGCTGGTAGCCGCGATCGTGGTGATGGGGTGTCTTAGCGCCCTCCCACTTCGCTCACCCACTCCAGCCGCTGCCATGTCTACCAAACCAGCGCTTCTGACCGAACCCTTTCTGCAGTTGCCAACGGACTCCTCCGTGCACGTGGTCTGGTTTACCGAGTTTGCCGGATCGCAGCACATTGTTAATTACGGCTTAGACCTTGCTCACACGGTAACGGCAACGACGACTCCGCTCAGTCGCACCCGCGAAGACCAGGATTCTCAGCGATCGGTGACTTACAACCACGTCACAGCACGACCAATCTGGCGACACGAGGCCGAGGTGACAGGGTTACAACCAAATCATCGGGTTTCCTACCGGGTCACCAGCACCCGTGAGGATGGCACCACGGTCAGCAGTGAGGTCTACACACTGACGGCCAAGCCAACCCCTGGTCAACCGCTGAAGATTCTGCTCACGTCTGACCACCAGGTCAAGCCAATGGTCGCGGCAAACCTCCAGAAAGTCGTGGAAACCGTGGGGTCGGTCGATCTGGTGCTCTTTGCCGGTGATCTGGTCAATGTGGCCGATCGCGCCTCTGAATGGTTTGACGATCGCTGTGGTGGGTCGTTCTTCCCCGCGCTGCAAGGTCGCGCCTGCTACGAGCTAGAGAAAAATGGCGTCAAGACGCGCTATCAGGGGGGAGCGATCATTCAAAATGCACCAATATATACGGCGATCGGCAATCACGAAGTCATGGGACGCTTCTCCACCAGGGATGCTCTCAACGAGCAGTTTTATAATACGGCTCCGCGTGATGTCGCAGAAGGCAACTATCAAAGCGAAACCAATTATATTGCTGATGAATTTGGCCGACCACCAACGCTAAACCCCACGGGTGATCCAACCATCCGCGCGGCATGGATTAAAGACCATTCCTTCAATACCAATACCTACGAAGAAATTTTTTCGCTGCCCACCAGTACGACAGGCGGCAAAACTTACTATGCGGTGAGCTTCGGTGATTTGCGTCTGGTCGTACTCCATATCACCAACGTTTGGCGGACGCCCAGCCTTGCCGCCGACTCCAAAGGAAAATACCGAGAGCGAGAGGCTGATCTCAATCACCCCGATCGCTTTGGGTGGGGACAACATTTGTTTGAACGGATTGACCCAGGCAGCGATCAATATCACTGGCTCGAACAGGAACTCAAGAGCCCTGCATTCCAACAGGCAAAATATAAGGTTGTGATGTTTCACCATCCGCCGCATTCGTTGGGTGAAAATAGCGTCCCAGCCTATACCGATCCGCGTCATTTCGCGACCACAACCGCAGGGAAAATCACAGCCATTCGCTACGAATATCCCAGGCAGGACGATTACATCATCCGGGATGTGGTGCCGCTGCTAGAGAAAGCGGGCGTGCAACTGGTGTTTTATGGACACTCGCACCTGTGGAATCGGTTCGTGAGTCCCAGTGGAATGCACTTTTTGGAAACCTCAAATGTGGGTAATTCCTACGGTGCGTATGTGGGTGACCTGAAGCGTAATGTACCAACTGGTTATAAAGAAGACTACGCTGCAACTGGCGATCCAAATGGCCTGGAGCCGATCGTCCCGTCGATCGCCCCGCTCCTTGATGTCAACCATCAACCCATGCCTTACATCGCCAGCAACGATATCACCGCCTTCAGCATTTTTGACACAGGCAGAGGCACGGTCAGCAGCTACCGCTTCGATACACGCGATCCCAGGTCTCCAGTGATCGAATTTGATGAGTTCAAATTAACGCCATAAACGCGTTAAGCGTTGCGCTTGGCGATGATGGATTGGCGATTCAAGGTCGCCCAAAAATCAAGCCAGCTAACGTTGCCCATACCCTGCCGCTAGGCATTTTCAGATTCACCGCCAATAACTTTTTGAGTGCGGTCGGGTTCATGGGCATATTGTTAGCTGGTGTTTCTACAATTGATCGAGAAGCAGATCGTATTCTGCATGAGAACCAACCCAGAACCAAATTACAGTGTCGTCTTCCAATTGACCGACAGCACGATAATCCTTGTTGATGCGAACAGAATAGATGGGCAATTTGGGATGCACTCTTTTGAATCGCAGGCCTGGGTAGCTCGGATCTTGCTTGAATTGCCGATACGCCTTGCGTGTCTGTTCTTGAATAGATTCTGGAAGATTAGCAAACTGCTCCCGAAAGCGAGCAGTAGTACGAGATTTCACAATTTTTCTGGGTCTAATTCCCGAGTTTTGCCTGCTCGGTACTCTGCCATTGCTTCAGTTGCCAGTTTAGTCAATAGGTTCGGAGAGTGGGCAAAGGATTCATCCCACCGTTGCTCCTCTTCGATTTCTTCCAGAATTAGGGACGCGATCGCATCCTGCTTGTCGGTCGGCAAAGTCTTCAGTCGGGCGATCGCTGCTTCGAGTAATTCAGTCACAGCTTATAAATTCCCAAGAGCGCAACATTAATCCATTATCACTTAACGTAGCAAGAGGCAGTTAAAGGTATAGAACCCATTGCTTGCTGCAAAAGTCAACAGCTAGCCATCTGAGCAAGTCCAACTAACATTCCGTGTACGGCTTGCCATCTACCCCATACTCCTCTTCATCGTCTCCTTGCTAAGCACCGATGCAATTTGATGCATTTTGACAAGAATCTCTTCGTCAGAATTTTCGACCGTTACTCGATCTTCAAATTGACTGAACCATGCATGTTTATGTTAATTTCGTGACCAGAATAAGCTGTCCATACAGTGAGACTGGACTCATATAGGCGCAGCGTTGAGTCATCAGATATTGATGCTTCTGCATAACCGTCTGCCCGCATTTCTGGGTTACTCAAAACATGCTGAAGCCATTCTATTAAGCGAAATGGACAAACCATCATCTGCGAACCAGTTATTCTTACGTGTGATGTGTACTTCGTAACCCACAGGAACCTCGAATGAAAGCTAACGTTCCTGGTCAGCCGTTTTCCAGGTTTTTCCTACACAAGGAACTTCGGGAAATCCCCTGCCCCAGAGTTTTTGGGCTGCTGGTGCTTACGATGAAATGGCGGCGGCTTGAAGTTGGGTTTCGATCGCATCACATGCCACATCCACCCCATTGTCTGCTCGGATAGCACCTCCAACGGCTGAAGCTTTAGCTGCATAATGAGGATTTTCTAATAACTCATATAATTGCCTGGCTACTCGCTTTGCTGTGTACTGCTTGCGAGGAATTGTTCGCGACGTTCCTAAGCGTTCAACTCTGGCTGCATTGTCTGGTTGGTCGTGGCTATAAGGCATTACGAGTGTGGGGCAACCTGTCCGTAATGCCTGTGCAGTGGTGCCAATGCCACCTTGATGCACGATCGCGCAAGCACGTGAAAAGATTTGAGAATATGGAACATAACTCGTAGCGAATATGTTCTCTGGCAGATCTTTTGGAGGAGTATTTTTGCCCATCAATAGAACAGCACGACGGTTCAGTTGCTTTGTGGCTTGAACACTCTCCTGATAAAAACGACCAGGAGCCATCACTGCGGCTGAACCTAAAGTAAAAACAATGGGAGGATCGCCCCCATCCAAAAACTGCTGGAGTTCTGGTGCAAGTTCTGTCGCACTTTCGCTGCCGTCATAGAATGCAAATCCAGTGAGCACGGTATTTTTTGCCCAATCGGGTTGGGGCTTTGCAAAAACTGAAGAGAACAGTGCTAATACAAGATAAGGTGAATATTTATCATCAATGAATGGATTGCCTGCCAGAGGTGGTAATTCAAGCTCGCGTCGCAATTGGTGGATTGGCTCTGCCCAGGATTTAGACAACACTTTTGATAAGTGAATAATGCCTCGGTTCGCAAGCGAACCCAGTCCCCGTAACCTGGCAAGAAATGGCAGGACAGGCAAGACGGATGGGTCATAAACCGAAAGAAATGAGGCAGGTTGCAAAACAGCAAACGCCCACGGAATTTTTAATTTTTCTGCCACCAATCGAGCCGCCACAACCCCTTCACCGGCAACGATAAAGTCTGCGCCTTT
>Ga0070738_10008189_pt1 | contig 10141 bp, 6 predicted proteins | sample Coa_R2_2_FD_66446 | JGI IMG/M metagenome (GOLD analysis project Ga0070738, IMG submission 66446) | Surface soil microbial communities from Centralia Pennsylvania, which are recovering from an underground coalmine fire - Coalmine... | ecosystem: Environmental > Terrestrial > Soil > Unclassified ... | reverse complement strand
CGGAGATCGGCGGCCTTGTCCGATCAAACCGGTTCGCGGCCGGCGTGCCGCGATCTAGTCCGTGCAGGCGAGGTCGTAGGTGTCGTCTGCGTCGTCGCAGGGCGGAGGTTGACCTTGCTTGCGCTCAGCCCGGGCGAGCTCGTCGCGCCGCTCTGTGGTCGCGGCCGGCGCGTCTTGCGATGCCTGATGCGAGCTCGGGTTCGTCGTCGCTGTGGGCATGGCGCGCGGGTGAGCAAGCGGCGTACCTTGCCCTTCGTCGTCGTGACCCAGCTCGATTGCGTGCACGCGTCCGGCTCCCTGTGCGAAAGGCGATTCGCTCCGTCGGGAATTACGGGTGGCGCCACGCCGCGTTAAGTGGTCGCGGGCGAGACGGGCTCGACGACGCTCAAGCGCGGCAGCGCCCCGAACGCGATCAGGTGTCCGCTCTCCTCGGCGATGTAGACGTCGCACCGCTCGTCGACGCGCAATAGATCGGGGATCGCCTCGGTGGGCGAGATCGCGCCGATGATCGCGCCGTCGTGCGGACGCACGACGACGACCTCCGCGTGCGGAACGAAGAGCGCACCGCATCGCAGCACGGGCTCGAGGCGGCGCGGCACGTCGGCCTCGAGCGGCGGCGGCCCGAGCACCTGGCGCCATCGCAGCTCGCCGCTGTGGGCGTCGACGGCGACGAGCTCGCCGGTCGGCGCGTTGCCGACGAACGCGTCGTCGACGGCCAGCCACGACGTGCCGCTCGGCGCCATGACGCGCGCCCGACCGGAGAGCGGCGCGCCGCCGTCACGCTCGAACGCGGCGAGCTCCAGGCCGGCACTCTGGCGGACCGCCAGCGCGACCGAGCGCGACGCGACCATCGGCGTGCCCTCGATCGTGCACGGGGCGCCGGCGCCGGCGATGTCCGTCGACCAGCGCGTGCGCCCCGAGTACGGGTCGATGCAGTGCAGGCGCGCGAGGCCGTGGGTGCCGCCGGCGACGGCGAACAGCGCGTCGTGGGTGACCGCCGGCGGCGCGCGGAACCGAAGTCGATCGCGCACGCGCCACACGACGGCGCCGGTCATCACGTCGAGCGCGGTGAGCGCGCCGTCGCCGCACGTGAAATACACGAGCCGGCCGGCCCGCTTGATGCGCGGAACCCCGCCGGGACCGCGTCGGCGGGCGCGCGGTCCTCGCCACGACCAGCGCCAGCGCGGCTCACCGCTGGCGAGGTCGATGGCGACCAGGTGGTGCTCGCCCTCGGTCACGATGAGCAGCCTCGGCAAGCCCGGCAGGTGCACGACCGCGCCGGCCATCGGACCGCCGGCGCGCGGCGAGATCCTCATCCTGAGCGCCGCCTCGCCCGTCGCGAGGTCGTAGATGCACATCGTGCCGTCGGGCGCCAGGCGCGCGACGCCGTCGGGCGTCATGACGCTCGTCCCGCGCAGCACGTCGGAGCGCCAGAGGACCCGGCCGTCGGCGCGGTCGAGCGCCCACATCTCGGTGGGCGAGCCGACGACCAGCCGATCTCCGCAGAGGTACGTGCTGCGCAGGTCGATTCCGGGTACCACCGCGCGCCAGCGCGCGGTGTAGCGTAGGCGCGCGGCGGGCGGTGCCGAGCGGCGTGGTCGCGGCGCCCCGTCGAGCGCGTCGGCGAACGCGCGGTAGGGCTCGGGTGTCTCGTTCACCTTCGAGTCGCTCTGGCTCGCCTCCCGGAGCGCCTCGCTGCCTTCGCGCAGCGCCCTGCGGAACGGCCGCAGGCGCAGGTTGCTCGACTGGCTTCGGTCGTGCCGCAGCACCGCACGCACGAGCGCCCGACCGAACGCGAGCGCCGCGTGGAGCAGATCCGCCGCTCCGAGCGCGGGAAACGTGTAGACGGCTCGCTCGCCGCCGGCGCCCGCGCGTGCGCCGCCGAGCGTCAGGGCGAGCTCCCCGCCGGCGCCGACGCGCACGCCCACGAGCACGCCTGCGCTCTCGCCGCGCGCGTGCAGGGCCAGGCCGCGTTCCCAGGCGTCGAACGCGCGGCGCGCGATCTCGACGAGGCGCTCCGCGACGAGCAGCGGGTGACAATCGCCGAGATCGAGCGCGCGGCCACGCACGTCGGCGCGTACGCGTCCTCGGAAGAGCAGCGCGTGCAGGTCGGCCCGCTCGACGAGCTCGGCGTCCGCGTCCTCGGGGGCGGGCGGCCCGTCGCGCATCGTGAACTCGGCCCCGAACGACAGGGGCGCGTCGCGATCGGGCTCGACCACGACCTGGACGGGCTCCGGGACGCGCGCGTCGTGCGGAGCCGCGAGCGACGTCAGGCCGCGCAGCCTCTCGGCGGCGGACGCGAGCTCCAGGCGCGACCCGGCCACCGGCTCGCCGGTCGCGAGCACGCGCTCGACCGCGCCCCGAACGGCCTCGACCACCTCGGCGAGCGGCACGGCCCGATCGTACAGGGTGACCAGCGGGTCGGCGCCCGTGCGGTAGACGCTCACGCATGCGCTGGCGCCGAAGCGCTCGATGCATAGCTCCCAGGGTTCGTCGTAGAAGCGCACCGCTGCCTTGCCGCGCGGACGCCGCGCGAGCTCGACCAGCGCGAGCGCCAGGTCGCGCAGCACGAAGACGCCGTGCGTCTCGCGAACGCGCGCCGTGACGTTCGCGCCGTCCACGAACACGTCGACCAGGTCGTGTGAGCCGGCGGCGCCGTGCGCGCGGCGGACGACGTACAGGCCGGGGTCGCCGGCGCGCCTGGGGCCGGGGGCGGGCGGCTCGGCCTCGGGCGGGTGGGGGGCGACGACGATTTGGAAGCGCATTCGGTCGGGGTGCCCTCTCGACGCGAATCGTAGAAATCCCGGCGCACATGGACGTAGTTTTTGACGTCCATGCAGCGTATTGGACACGAAGCGGGGCGGCTGCTAGCGCCGCGGCGGTCTTCGCCGCCGGCGCCTTTCTCGCGCGCGCGCTGGCCCCGGCGCCTGGCGTGGGCCGCGCTCGGCGCGCTGGTGGCGGTCGTCCCCGCGCTGCGCATGTGGGGCTTCACCGTCGACGACGCGCTCATCTCCGTGCGCTACGCGCGGCATCTGGCCGCCGGGGTCGGCTGGCGCTTCGACGCCGCGGGTCCGACCTCCGACGGGGTGACGCCCTTGCCGTGGCCTGTCGTCCTCGCGCCGCTCGCGGGCGCCGAGCCCCTCGCGGTGCTCGCGAGGGCCAAGGCGCTCGGCCTGCTCGCCTCGGCGGCCGCGGGCGCGGCGCTCGGGGCGGCGATCGGCCGCGTCGGGGCCGCGCCGTGGTGGGGGCGCGCCGCAGCGCTGGCGATCCTCGCGCTGTCCGTCCCGGTCGCGGCCCACGCCGTCAGCGGGATGGAGACGGCCCTCGCGACGGCGCTGGCGACGGCAGCCGTCCTCCTCGTGCGTCGCCCGCGATGGTGCGCGATCGTGGCCGGGACGACGGCGGCGTTCCGGCCGGAGATGGCCGCGTGGGCCGTCACGCTCGCCGTCTGCGCCGGCGTCGCCGCGCGCGTGCGGCCTGCGCGCGCCGCCGCCGGCGTCGCGCTCGCCCTGGCGCCGTTCGCCTGCTGCGCCCTCGTCCGGCTCGCCGCCTGGGGGCGCCCCGCGCCCCTGGCGCTCCTGGCCAAGCCGGGCGACGCGACCTTCGGGCTGACGTACGCAGCGGTCGCGTGCGTCGTCACGCTGGCGCCGGCGCTCGTGCTGGCGCCGTTCGCGCTCGCGCGGTCGCGCGAGGCGCTCGCGATCGTGCTGGCGGCGTCCGTACACGTCGCGGCCATCGTCGTCGTCCGCGGCGACTGGATGCCCTACGCGCGCCTGATGGTGCCCGTCGTGCCGGGTCTGTCGTACGCGGCCGTGCTCGCCGCCGCGCGGGCGCACCCGCTCGCGACGGCCGCGCGGTCGCTGGCCGCCGCCTGCCTGGGCGTGGCGCTGCTGGGTCAGGGCGCCGTCGCCGACGGGCGGCGCGTCGGCGCCGACCGACGCGCGCTCGTCATGGCGGCTCGCCCGGCGCTCGCGCCGGCGCGCTGCGTGGCCGCGCTCGACGTGGGCTGGGTCGGCGCCGCCACGGAGGCCGACATCGTCGACCTCGCCGGCGTCACCGACCTGGAGATCGCGTCGCTGCCGGGCGGGCACACGTCCAAGCGCGTCGACGCGATTCTGCTGCGTGCCCGACACGTCGACGCGCTGCTCCTCTATGCGCCCGACGGGCTTCCGGGGGGCGACGTCGCGCGATGGCTCGAGGCGAGCTACCCGCGCGTCGTCGAGGCGCGCCTCGCGCGCGACCCGGTCGTCGCGCGGCACTTCTCGGCCACCGACTGGCTACCGCTCGGACGCCGGGGCGGCTACGTGTTGCTGCGCGTTCGGTCTCCGTGAGCCCGCGCGCGCGCGCCGCTCGCCGGTCACGCGCCCGGCGCGTCCGGCCGTCAGCGCCGCGGGCCTCCGCCCGATCGCTCGCGGTCCCGCGATGGCGGCCCGTCGCGCCGGTCGCGTCCGCCGCGCGGGGGCGGCGCGCCTCCCGACTCGCGCGCCTGCAGCATGCGTTGCTTGGCGCGCTCGCCCTCTTCGCCCTCGGGCAGCGGCAGGAGCTCGCGCCGAGTCAGCCGGATCTTGCCGTCGCGGTCGACGGAAAGGACCTTCACCTCGACGATGTCGCCCTCCTTCATCACGTCGGTGACCTTCTCGACGCGGTGATGGGCCATCTCCGAGACGTGCAGCAGGCCGTCGGTGCCGGGCAAGATCTCGATGAAGGCGCCGAAATCGGCGACGCGCGTCACCGCGCCCTTGTACACGGCGCCGACCTCCGGCTCGGTCGTGAGGCCCTTGATGATCTCGAGGGCGCGCTTGACGGCGTCGCGGTCGCTCGAGGCGACGTTGACCGTCCCGTCGTCCTCGACGTCGATCGCGACGCCGGTCTGGTCGATGATGCCCTTGATGGTCTTGCCGCCCGGGCCGATGATGAGGCGAATCTGATCGGGCTTGACCTTGATCTGCGTGATGCGGGGCGCCCACTTCGAGAGATCCGCGCGAGGCTGCGCGAGCGTCGCGAGCATCTTGTCGAGGATGAAGACGCGCCCCTCGCGGGCCTGCTCGAGCGCCTGCGCGAGCACCTCGCGCGACAGCCCGGAGATCTTGATGTCCATCTGGATGGCGGTGACGCCCTTCTTGGTCCCGCAGACCTTGAAGTCCATGTCGCCGAGGTGGTCCTCGTCGCCCAGGATGTCGCTCAGCACGGCGATGCGCGTCTTGGGGTCGGTCAACGGACCGTCGGAGATGAGCCCCATCGCGATGCCGGCGACGGGCGACTTGATGGGCACGCCCGCGTCCATCAGGCTGAGCGTCCCCCCGCACACGCTCGCCATCGACGAGCTGCCGTTCGACTCGAAGATCTCGCTGACGACGCGGATCGTGTAAGGGAAGCGCTCCTCGTCCGGGATCATGCGCACGAGGGCGCGCTCCGCGAGCGCGCCGTGGCCGATCTCGCGACGGCCGGGACCGCGCAGCGGCTTCGTCTCGCCGGTCGAGTACGGCGGGAAGTTGTAGTGCAGCATGAAGCGCTTCCAGCGCTCGCCCGTCAGCGCGTCGATCTTCTGCTCGTCGCTCGAGGTGCCGAGGGTGGTCGTCACGGCCGCCTGCGTCTCGCCGCGCTGAAAGAGCGACGACCCGTGCGTGCGCGGGAAGATGCCCACCTCGCAGACGATTGGGCGGATCGTGGTCATGTCCCGCCCGTCGATGCGCTTGCGCTGTCCGAGGACGTACTCGCGCACGACCTGGTACTTGCGCTCCTCGAACTCCTCCTTGACGAGCTTCTCGAGCTCCGCGAACTTCTCGGCGCCGAGCTGCTGGGTGAGCGCGGCGGCGAGCGCCGTCTTGGTCGCCTTGTACGCGTCGTAGCGGGCCTTCTTGTCCTTGATGAGCGAGGCCTGCAGGATCTCGCGGTCGCACAGATCCTTGACGCGCGCCGACACCTCGGGCGGGAGCGCCTTGCGCTCGAACACGCGCTTCGGCTTGCCCACCGCGGCGCGCATCCGCTCGATGAGCTCGAGGATCGGCTGCGCGGTCTTGTGGGCGAACATCAGCGCGTCGATCACTTGGGACTCGGCCACCTCCGCGCCGCCGCCCTCGACCATGACGATGGCGTCCTTGGAGCAGGCGACGACGAGGTCGATGTCCGACTGCGACTGCTGCTCGAAGGTGGGGTACGCGATGAACTCGCCGTCGACCCGCGCCACGCGCACGCCCGCGATCGGCCCGCTCCAGGGGATCTCCGAGATGTGCAGCGCCGCGCTGGCGGCGGTCATCGCGAGCACGTCGGTCGGGTTGTCCTTGTCGCTCGACAGCACGGTGGCGATGACCTGCGTGTCGTTGCGATAACCCTCGGGAAAGAGCGGCCTGCAAGGCCGGTCGATGAGGCGCGAGGTCAGGATCTCCTCGTCGCGCTGGCGCCCCTCGCGCTTGAAGAAGCCGCCCGGGATCTTGCCCGCGGCGAACGTCTTCTCGACGTAGTCGCACGTGAGCGGGAAGAAGTCGATGCCCGGCCGCTCGTCGCCGCTGACGGCGGTGACGAGCACGACGCTCTCGCCGTAGGTCACGAGGACGGCCCCGTGCGCCTGCTTCGCGAGGCGCCCCGTCTCGAGCACGAGGGGCTTACCGTGGATGCTGGTGGATTCACGAACGAAAGACATGGCTGTCGGCGTCCTCGACGCGTGCCGCGTGACGTGCGGCGTGACGTCCGAGCGCGCCGACCGCCTTTGATCCTCGGTTCGTGAGCGCCAGCCGTCGCGATCACGACGCCGCGGCGCGGCGCGCGATCGCTGACGCGCACGAATCGAAGAGCAAAAGGTCGATGACGGGAGCTCGGAATGACCGAGTCAGTCTACTTACGCAGGCTCAACGCGCCAACGACGCCCCGGTAGCGCTCGAGGCTCGTGCGCTTCAGGTAGTCGAGAAGGCGCCGGCGCTTCGACACGAGGCGAAGCAAGCCTCGCCGCGAGTGGTGGTCTTTGACGTGGGTCTTGAAGTGCTCGGTGAGGTAGCCGATACGCTCGGTCAGGAGGGCAATCTGCACCTCGGGCGAGCCGGTGTCGTCGGCATGAGTGCGAAACTTGCCGACGATGGCGGCCTTCTTGTCGGTGTCGAGAGGCATCTGTTCCGTGGACGGTCCGTGTGAGGGAGTGGGGCACGCCCGAGCGGGCGCGCGCGGGAGCTACGGGAGCTACGAGACACGACTGTTCCCGGCGAGGGAACTTTCGAGTGGGCGGCGAGTATAGACCTGCGGCGAGCCTCGTCAATTGCGTCCGGCGGGCGGGAGGGGGGGGCGGGCGACTACTCCTCGTGGTCGGGGATCGTGTGCATCATCCCCCGCACGTCGGTGTCGTCGGCCGCCGCGCCGTAGGTCCCCTCCTCGGCCGTGCCGGTCAGGAGATCGTAGAGCGTCGGCGCGAACATGCCGGCGACGGCCTCCTCGACCGAGTCCGCCGTGTCGAGGGCGAGGGCGGCTTCGGCCGCGCGCTCGCACTCCGCGGTGCTCACGCGCCGCAGCGCCTCCTTGATCTCGGGGATGGCCGCCGCCTCCATCGACAGCTCCCGCAGCCCGAGGCCGACGAGCAGCACGGCCGCGAGCGGATCGCTCGCCATCGCGCCGCAGAGGGCGACGGGCACCTGGTGGACGCTCGCCGCGCGCGCGACCTGGCGGATCATGCGCAAGATGGCCGGATGAAACGGCGAGGCGAGGGGGGCGAGCGACCGGTTGCCGCGGTCGATCGCCAGCGTGTACTGGATGAGATCGTTGGTCCCGATGCTGAAGAACTCGGCCTCGCGCGCCAGCACGTCGGCCATGACGACCGCGCTCGGCACCTCGATCATGATCCCGAGCGGGATGTGACGCGACCGCTTGTGCCCCGCCGCGTCGACCTCCTGCATCGCGCGCCCGAGCAGCCGGCGAACCTCCCGGAGCTCCTGCACGCTGGCCACCATCGGCACCATGATGCGCAGGTCGCCGTGCGCGCTCGCCCGAACCATCGCGCGGAGCTGGGTCAGGAACACCTCCGGGCGCGACAGCGCCAGGCGCACGGCCCGCAGGCCCAGGGCCGGGTTCATCTCGGCGGGCAGCTGGAAGCTCGACGCGAACTTGTCGCCGCCGATGTCGAACGTTCGCAGCGTGACCGGGCGCGGCGCGACTGCCTCGACGACGGCGCGATAGAGCTCGTACTGCTCGGTCTCGCTCGGCATCGTCGTGCGGTCGATGTAGATGAACTCGGTCCGGTACAGGCCGATGCCCTCCGCGCCGTGATCGAGCGCCAGGATCGCCTCCGCCGGCAGCTCGACGTTGGCCTTGAGGCTGACCGGCTCGCCGTCGCGGGTCACGCACGGCTGGTTGCGCGCGCTGAGCAGGCCGCGCGCGAACGCGAGGTGGCGCGCCCCGCGCGACCGCGCCTCCTCGACGGTCATCTCGCTCGGGTTGACCACGATCTCGCCGCGCAGCCCGTCGACGACGACCGTGTCGCCCGTGCGCACGATCGACAGCGCGTCGCCGGCGCCGACCACCGCGGGGATCTCGAGCGCGCGGGCCATGATGGCCGTGTGGCTGGTGCGCGTGCCGATCTCGGTGACGAAGGCGATGACCGGCTCGCGCACCATCGCCGCCGTGTCGGCCGGCGACAGGTCGCGCGCCACGACGACCATCGGCTGGTCGAGCCTGGGCACGATCTGCTTGGTGTCCCCGGTCAGCTCGCGAAGGAGGCGATCGCACACGAACTCGATGTCGTGCCGGCGCTCGACGATGTACGCGTCACGATCGGCGGCGTCGGCCGGCCCGAACATCTTGCCGATCTCCTCGCACGCCTGCGCGACCGCCCACTCGGCGCACTTGCGCTCGTCGCGTATCTTTCGCTCGACCCGGTCGAGCAGCATCGGGTCGCCGATCATCGTCAGGTAGGCGTCGAGGATCGCGTTGGTCTCGAGGGGGCCGGAGGGCAGCTTGGCGCTCACCTCGCGCACCCGCCGCCGTGCCTCCTCGACCGCCTGGCGAAGGCGCGCCGTCTCGGCCTCGATCTGGGTGCTCGAGACGTGCCGGCGGGCGTACGCCGCCTTGGTGTCGCCGACGACCAGCGCCGGACCGACGGCCACTCCCGGGCTGCCGGCGATTCCCTTCAGCAGCACGCCGCGCGGGGTGCTGGCGTCGCTCGGCGGCGGGCGCGTGCCCCCGGGGGGCGTGGGCGTGTGCGTGCTCATCTGGCCTCCCCGAAGCGGTTGGCGATGAGCTCGCCGATCGCCTGCACGCACTCGTCGGCTTGCGCGCCGCTCGCGCGCACCTCGAGCACCGTCCCCTTCGAGCCGCAGAGCAGGAGCACCCCCATGACGCTCTTGCCGTTCGCGCTCTGTTCGTCGCGCGCGACCTCGACGTCGCAGGGGAACCGCGACGCGAGCTGGACCAGCTTGGTGGCCGCGCGCGCGTGCAGGCCGAGCTGGTTGATGATCGTGAAGCGGCCGACGACGAGCGGCGGGCTGCTCGAGCTCATGGCCGTCCTCCGCGTCCGCCGGGCGCCGCCGGCGGGGGCGGCGGCGGGGAAGTGGCGCCCTTGAGCTCGTAGGCGCTCGAGCGATCGTCGCCGGGGTCCGGCGCCTCGGACGCCGCGGCCGACCGCTCGCCGACGGGCGCGACCTGGCCCCGGTGCGCGTCGCGGTGCAGGACGGCGATGCGCGCGCCGAGCGGGCCGGAGAGCTCCCGCGCGAGCGCGTCGGCGATCGCGACCGAGCGGTGCCGGCCGCCCGTGCAGCCGACGGCGATCGTGACGTAGCTCTTGCCCTCGCGCTCGTACCTCGGCAGGACGTACTCGAGGAGCGCGCGCGTGCGCCGCAGAAACTCGCGCGTCTCCGGGTTGTCGAGCACGTGGCGCGCGACCGGCTCGTCGAGCCCTGTCAGGTGCTTGAGCTCGGGGACGAAGTACGGGTTGTCGAGGAATCGAACGTCGAGCACCAGGTCGGCGTCGACGGGCGTGCCGTACTTGAAACCGAACGACACGATGCGCATCAGCATCCGCGGGCCCCCTCCCGATGCCGGTCCGAAATGCGCGACGAGCACCCGGCGCAGCTCGTGCACGCTCATGCTGGTCGTGTCGATGATCCGGGTGGCGCTCGCGCGAAGCGGCGCCAGGCGCTCGCGCTCGACGCGCACACCATCGAGC
>Ga0070738_10008188_pt1 | contig 10142 bp, 4 predicted proteins | sample Coa_R2_2_FD_66446 | JGI IMG/M metagenome (GOLD analysis project Ga0070738, IMG submission 66446) | Surface soil microbial communities from Centralia Pennsylvania, which are recovering from an underground coalmine fire - Coalmine... | ecosystem: Environmental > Terrestrial > Soil > Unclassified ... | reverse complement strand
AAGGCCCGGCCGGGACGAGGAAATCGACCAGGTCATCCAGTCGATCCGCGCGGCCGGCAAGGTGGGGCTACCCGTCATCGAATACAACTTCTACGCCCATCGGCTGACCGAAGGCTACTACGAAGAGACGGGTCGGGCCGGCGCGGGCCTGACGGCGTTCGACTACGACCGGGTCAAGGACCTGCCCCCGCTGGAACGGGAAGGCGCCCACTCGCTCGAAGCCATGTGGGCCAACCTCACTTACTTCCTCAAGGCGGTGGTCCCCGTTGCCGAGCAGTCGGGAGTGCGCCTGGCGCTGCATCCGAACGATCCACCGGCCCCGATCAGCCGCGGATCGGGGCAGATCATGAGCACCCTGGCCGGCTGGAAGCGGCTGATCGACATCGTCAAGAGCCCCTCCAACGGCATCACCTTCGATTGCGGCGTGACCCGGGAACTCGGGGAGGATCCGGTCGAGGTGTGCCGCTACTTCGGAGAGCGCGACTGCATCAACCACGTGCATTACCGCAACGTGAAGCTGCGCAAGCCGTATGAGAAATATACCGAGGTGTTCCTCGACGAGGGTGACATCAACATGTTTCTGGTGATGAAGGAACTGGTCCGGCAACGATACCCGCGCCTGATTTACCCCGAGCATCCTCGGGCCATCGACTACGACCGCGAGCGACCCAACTTCCGCCCGACGTACCCGGGCGGCGGCGGGTACGCGGGCTTCGCGTTCAACGTCGGCTACACGCGAGCCATGTTGCAAGCTGCCCTCGCGTGAGACCGCAGCGCAGCCACGAGTCGGAATCAGCTAGCTCCAGAGCCGATCGTTGGAGCGGTCTTGGTTCCACTCGTCCGTGGGTGCGAAGTACCGCTCGCCGGGGATCAGATGCTTGCGGACGACCTCTTCGTTCAGCTCGATGCCGAGCCCCGGTCGATCGGGGACGCGGGCAAAGCCGGCCTTGACCAGCGGTTTCTCCGGGCTGACCACGAGGTCTTCCCACCAGGGCACATCGACGCCATGGTGCTCCAGGGCGATGACGTTCTCGGTCGCGGCCGCACAATGGACGTTGGCCATGAAGGAAATCGGCGAGCCGGCGAAGTGCATGGCCATGCCCACACCGTGTTCCGCGGCGTAATCGCCGATCTTCTTGGTCTCGAGGATCCCTCCGGCCGTGGCCAGGTCGGGATGAACGAGGTCGACGGCGTGGGCGTCGATCAGCTTGATGAACGACTCCTTGCGATACATATCCTCGCCGGTGAGCGTGGGCACGTCGATGGCGTTGGTGATCTGTTTCCACAGCTCGGTGAACTGCCAGGGCACCAGGTCCTCGAGCCAGGCGAGCTGGTAGGGCGTCAGCGCCCGGCCGAGGCGGATGGCGTCATTGACTGAGAAGTGGCCGAAGTGGTCGGCGGCGAGCGGGACCTCGTATCCGATGGCCTCCCGCACCACGGCGACGTACTCAACGATGCGTTCGATCGCCCGGTTCGTGAGCTGGATGGCGGTGAAGGGATGGGCCGTCATCCGATCGCGCAACCAGTCGAAACCCAGAGGGGCGGTGATCAGACCGCGTTCGCCGGCGAGGAGGTTGATGCCGATGTCCATCTTGAGGAACGTGTAGCCGAGGTCGAGCCGCGCCTTCATGCGGCGCGCGTACTCGGCGCGGTCGCGTGAAACCGTGGTATCGGCATAGAGCCGCACTCGTTCGCGGTAGCGGCCTCCGAGCATCTGGTACACGGGGATCTCGAACGCCTTGCCGGCAAGATCCCACAGGGCCATTTCCACACCGCTCACGCCGCCGCCCTGCCGGCCGTGATACCCAAATTGCTGGACTTTCCTGAACAGGCGTTCGACATTGCAGGGGTTTTCACCCAGGAGACGGCTCTTGAGCATCAGCGCATAGCGCGGACTGCCGCCGTCTCGGACTTCCCCATAGCCGTAAAGGCCCTGATTCGTGTCGATGCGGATGATCGGCACCCGCATGGGAGCGCCGCGGATATGGGCGATCCGCAGATCGGTAATCCGCAGCTCCGACGGTTTGGAGTTCCGATTGACCGATTGTCCGGCGTAGGCAATCTGCTCCTCGAGGGGCGCGGCGATCATCGCCGCCAGGGAGAGACCACCCAGGCTCGCGGACCTGAGCAGGCCGCGCCGGGTGAGTGAGACGCCGTCGGGGGAGCGTTGCGGGGTGTCGCGCGTCGTTCGTGTGGTCATCGTCGTTGGACTCCCAAACTCGGGACGGAGCCCGGCTGTGAGGGCGGCAGGTACCGTCCACGATGGCGGATGGAAATCGCATCCCTCAGTTGTTGCGGCTTGATCGTTCGCGAATCAACGCTTCGATCGTGGCGCGAGGCACGTCCAAACGGTCTTTGTTCTGGATAAGCCACTGGGTGAAATCCTTCTCGATCTCCCTGGTCCACCGGGTGTCGATCTGGCCGGGCGTGTAGACCCCCTCGCGGAGGCGTTGATGGCCGAAGAGGTCGCGGAGCATGATCCGCTCGGCCTGCACGACCACCTCCTCGGCGAATTGCGGGGGAATGAAGATCACCCCTTCGCGCTTGGCCAGGACGACATCGCCGGGGAGCACGGTCACGCGTCCGATGCGGATCGGGGTGTTCAGCCCGATGAGCATCATGTCGCGGATGGCGGTCGGGTCCCAGCCCCGGACGAACGCGTTGAAGCCCTCGATCTCGGCAAGTCCCGCGAGGTCGCGGACCGAGCCGTCGAAAACGACGCCGTTGCCGGACTTGGCGAAGATCGCGTTGCCGAGATTGTCCCCGATCAGGGTCCCCTCGTGGATCTTCCCGAAGCCGTCGGCGACGTAGACATCACCGGGCTTCAGGGCGTCAATCGGCCAGGAGTTCATCGCCCCGATCCGGCCTTCCTGATGGCCGCGCGTGAGGATGCGCGCGGCCAGTTCGGGCCGGGTGGGCAGGTATTGGGCCGTGAGCGCGCGGCCCACCACGGGGACGTCCCGGTGAATGGTCTTCCAGTCACCCTCGAACTGGGAATGGTATCCGTGCGACCGCAGGACTCCCCAGGCCTCCTCGATCGAGACCTTCCGCATCCGGGCCAGGATTCCGTCAGGGACCCGGGGCCGGCCGTCGGGGAACCGTTCGCCCTTCCATTCGGCGGTGAGGAAAACCAATTGCTCGCGGGAGATGGTCTGAGACGCAGCGGCGTGGTGGAAGCCCAGGATCATGCAGGCCACCAGCCAGGTGGTCCCCGTGTTGACGCGCCACGATCCTGGCGTGGCGAACCCCGTGTTGTTCGCTCTCTCGAACATGTCTGGCGGCTCCTCGGGTCAGCAATCGTGGTGGTCCGCAGCAGGCCTGATTGTCGCCTTCCCACGAGGCTCACGCAACCTCCCGGGCCCACCGTGCCCTGCCGACCGCAGGACTTCAGTCGCTGGGCTGGATCGAGGTGTCCAGGCAGAGAGTTCGCGGTGATCACCACCGCGCCGCCTCCACACCCGAGCGGACACCCGCCCCGTGGAAGTGGCCCTGGAGCTCCGGCGCCGAGGCCCCCAGGAGCGGCCGGACGAACCGCCCCAGCACCGGGTGTGCCTCCCGGGTCGCCACCCCGACGACCAGGGCCGTGCTCGGGCTGTGCTCGGGCTCCGGCGTGAACGAGAGCCAGTCGCGCACCTCGGGGTGGGCGAACGGATCCAGCCCGGCGGGGAGACTGACCGGCGACCGCCGCGGCGCCGCCCCGACCAGCCCGTCGCCCTCGCCGGCAAGCACGACGCCCACCACGCCGCCCCCGGCCGAAAGGTGCGCCGGCGAGAACGTGAAGAGCGGCGTGTTCGCCATCGCGCAGGCTCGGGCGATCGCCGGGAACGAGGAGCTGCTCAGGTTGTCCGCGATCCGGCAGAGGACGTCGACCCCCGACTGGCAGAGGGTCAGGGCCGGGTCGCTCACCTCGGTCGGGCCGTTGATCGGGCGGCTCACCAGCTCGGGGCCTTCCCGCTTGAGCAGCTCCTCGAAGCGTTGCCGTGACAGGACCCAGTCGACTTCCCCGGGCGTGAACAGGGTGCCGACCCGGCGGGCCCGCGGCAAGACGTGGCGGATCGTCCGGGCCATCGCGGCAGAGGGGAAGGCGAGGTAGGTCCCGGTCACGTCCGGCCGGTGGTCCGAGACCGACGTGCCGGCACCCGCGGCGATCGGATCCAGCACCTCGGCAAAGACGACCGGCTTCCGGTCCACCTTCCGGAGCGCGGCCTGCAACGCCAGCGTGGAGATGCTGATGATCAGGTCGGTCTCGTCGCCGTTCAGCTTGTCGAAGAGGGCGTTGAGCGTGGCGAGATCGCCCTGGGCGTTGCGGTCGGTCGTCGTGCAATCGGTCCCCTCGCCCATCCCCGCCTCCTTGAGACCCCGCCGCAACCCGTCGATCAGCTCGTCCAGGAGGGTCGTCTCGCTGTAGGCGGCCCGGCAGACCTTCCCGGTCCGCGACGGCCCCGCCCCGCCGCGCGGCCGCTGTCGGTCGGTCAGCAGCACCACGGCCGACGCCACCGGGATCAAGGACGTGGCGAGCCACAACCGAAGGCGAATCTTGATCATCCGCCCATCCGGACGCGTGGAGGACGTCCACTCCAGACGAAAAGTCCATTTGGACTTCCGGCGTCGAATCGGATTACCTGGAAAGGGGTCGCGTTCCAACACGGGTCGAGTGGGCTATCCCTCCGCGGAGGATCGGAGTCAGCAGGAGGATGCCGCCGGATCAAGCGCCGAGGACCAGTTGGATCGAGAAAACTCCGGGCGTCTGTGGCGGCGAGGCGTGGATTCGACACACCCGCCACACCGTGGCTGGCTTGGTGCAATGGCGGGCCCTGGGCCTCACCGATGGGCGCATCCTTGAGCACCACCCCGACTGGATCGAGGCCGACTGGGAGGCATCCTGAGGGAGGGACCGGCCTGGGGTTCCCTGGCGGCCGCGACGCCTCGGCAGCTCGGCCCGCGGCGAAAGCCAGAAAACTCCGCTTGATGTGGCGGCGGGGAAACTCTATCCTGTCGCTCGCCTGATGCCGGGATGAACGGCAATGGATTGCGACCTCGTTGAGGTATCCGGGCAAATGGTCTTGCCCCTCCCGAACCTCGCCGCTGTCGACCGGTCCCAGACGGTGCCTCGCCCGCCGTCGGCCGGTCGTGCGTCGTTGACGCACCATCACCCCATCGCGCCGTCCTGCATCCAGATTCCCAAGCCCACGCTCGCGCGGATTCCCCACCCAGCCCGCCGATGGTCTGCGCCGCGACCGGCTCGCGCGCCGGTGGCTTAGTTTCGGCCTGGTGCCGCGCGCGGCATGGAGTCTCGAGCCCAAGGAGAATCGCCCGATGACCGTTCGCTGGAAACCCTTACTGATCCTCTCGGGGCTGTTCCTGGTCGTCGCACTGATCGGCGTGGTCGCCATCGCGGTGACGCTCGTGCCGCAATCGTCCCAGGGGACGCTCAAGCTGGCGCGCGCCGCCCAGGAGGCGGGCCGCTTCGAGAATGCCGAGATCTACTTCCGGCAAGCCCTCCAGGTCGAGCCGCGCAACGCCGAGATCCACGAGCAGTTCGCCGGGCTCTATCGCGACTGGGCCGGGCACGCGCCGGCTGAGAAACAGGCCGAGCTGCGCGGCAAGTGGCTGGAGCAGCTCGCCAGCGCGGTCAAGTACGACAAGGCCGGCAAGGGACCGCGCCGGGAGCTGCTCCGCGACGCGATGATCCAGGACCTGGCGCCCGAGTCGGTCTACTGGGCCAGGGAACTCTTGAACGTCGAGCCGGAGAACGCCGATGCGCATTACGTCCTGGCCGCCGAGGCCCTGGAGGAGCGCACCCCGAACGTTCCCGAGATCCGGCGGCATCTCGAAGTCCTGGATCAGGTCCAGGCACCGGTGGTGCGCCGGCTCTGGATCCGGGCGCGGCTGGCGGAAGCGACCGGCGACGCCCCGGCGCGCGACGCGGCCCTGGGGGAAGCACGGGCGATCGCGCTGGGCTCCGAGGCCGATGCCGTCGACCGCACCGCGCTGCTTCGGCTCACGGCGCTGGCGATTCGGAGCGAGCCGGAGTGGCCGCGGCTGGCTGCCGGGGTGCAACGGCTCCGCGATCAGCTCAAGGCGCTGGGTAAGCCCGAGGAGCTGGCCCCGGGTCGCCTTGGGCGGCTGCGGTTGCTCCTGGAGCAGACGCAACGAGCCCTGGCCGCGCAGTCGGCCAAGCTCCCGCCCGCGGGCAAGACGGCGATCGACGGCCTGGTCAACGCCATCGAGGTCGATCTGGATTCGGTCTTCCAGCAGGCCCTGAGCGAGGGCCACAACCCCGACCTCCAGACCTACCTGTCCTACGCCGATCACCTGAGGGTCCGCAAGCAGCCCCAACGCTGCCTGGAGGTGACCGATCGCGGGCTCCGGGCCGCGCAGGCGGCGCGGCGGCCGCCGGTCCACGTGGTCATGACCCTGCACCTGGTCGCCGCCGAGATGATCCTGTCGCGGGCCGACGACGCCCAGCGGTTCGTCACGGCGGACCCCCACATCCAGGCCCTGCTGTCCTGCCCCGATCCGCGGTTCCAGGCGCTGGGTCACCTGCTGGCCGGCTCGATCGACCTCGACCGCTCGGGCCTGGCCCGGGACCTGACCACGGCGGCTGCCACCGCGACGCCGACGGCGACTGCGGCCGGCCCGGCCGGGGCCACCACCAACCGGCCCGCTCCGCCCAAGCTGCGGGCCAGCGCGCTGAACCACCTGAAGATCGCCGCCACGGCGCTGCCCGACATCGCCGAGGCCCAGGCGCGGTACGGCGTCGCGCTGGTCCTGGCCCAGGAGCAGAATCTCGGCCGCCAGTACCTCCAGAACGCGCTGCGGCTGGGCAGTCTGGATCCTCAATACCAGGTCTGGACGGCCTGGACCATCCTCCAGGCCGGCTACCCGGAGGAGGCCGAGCCCCTGGTGCAAGCCCTGATCCACCAGGTCGAGCAAGGGAATCTGCCGCGGGAGCTGGAAGGGACCCTGCACCTGCTGCGAGGCGAGCTGTACCAGGCCCGGCGGGGCCCTGAGGACTTGAAGAAGGCCATCGCCGAGTTCGACCAGGCCCTGGCGGCCGGCCAGATCGCCACGCCCACGGTCATCATGCGGCTGGCGCAGATCGACGTGCAGCTCGGTCAGCATGACCGGGCCCTGGAGCGGCTCCGGCCGTTGCGAGCCTCGGGGCAGGGGGGTGCTGCCGCCGAGCAGCTCGCCGTGCTGACGCTCGAGGAACAGGGGAAGACGACCCAGGCCCGCGAGCTGATCCGCCAGGCGCGCGCCCGGTATCCCAGGAGCCCCGAGCTGGCGGGACTGGCGGCGGCCTTCCTGGCCAAGGATGGCCAGCCTGGCGCGGCCGATCAGCTCCTCGACGAGTTCCTTCGCGACCACCCCGAGGACTTCAACCTCGTCATGATGCGCGCCCAGATCCGGGCCGAGGCCCTCAAGGATCCGGACACGGCGCGCACGCTGCTCCAGGCCGTCGCGGACCGGGTCGACAGCTCGGCGCCGTTGGTCCAACTGGCCGGCCTGGAGATCGACAAGGACCGCCTCGACGCCGCCGCGGCCGTCGTCACCAAGATCCGCGCGCGGTGGAAGGAGGCGGCGGCTGCCGACGTGCTCGAGGCCCAGATCGCCCTGAAGCGCGGCAAGATCCCCGAAGCTCTCCAGCACTTCAATACGGCCCTGAAGAAAGATCCGGACAACAAGATCGTCCGCTTCTGGAAGGCCAAGCTCGACGCCCGCACCGGCGCGGTCGACGAGGCGACCCGGGCCCTCGAGGCCATCGTCCGCAACAAGCCGGTCAAGGAGGTCGACCCGGGCATCACGCTGCTCTCGGCCGCCCAGTCGGCCCTGGCCAACCTCTCACTCCAGACCCATGACCTGGACACGGCCATCCGCCGGTTTGAGGAGCTCAAGCGGAGCAGTCAGACCGGCCGGCTCAGCCGGTCGGACCGCTGGCAGTTGATCACCGCCTATGTCGCCAAGGGCCAGTGGCCCGCGGCCCGGAGCGCCCTCGCCGCGATCCTCAACGATCGCAAGGACCCGCCCAGCGACGAGGAGCGCGTCCGCGGCGCGAACTTCTATCGCCAGCAGGGCGAGAACGCCGCCGCGCTGGCCCAGCTCGACTATGTTCTGCAGGTCCATCCCACCAACCCCTCGGCCGTCGTCTCGCGCGCCTACATCCTGCTCCAGACCAAGCAGCCGGCCCAGGCTGCGGCGCTGCTCCGCCGGGCGATCGAGCGGACGGCCCAGGACCGCAAGGAACCGCCGCCGGCGGTCTTCTACCTGATGCTGGCGGCCGTCGAGAACGAGACCCCGCCCGCCGCCACCGCGGTGAAGCGCGCCTTGGCGGTCCTCGATGCGGGCCTGCAGCAACAGCCGCTGGCGCTGGAGCTGGTCCAGGCCAAGTATCTGGCCCTGGTCGCCGCGGGCGATTCCCGCGGGGCCCTGGCGCTGGTCGAGGCCAAGGCCCAGGAGGACCCCAAGGGTCCGTTCCGCCGGCTGCTGGTCGAGAAATGCCGGGAGCAGGGGAACTTTGCCCGGGCCGAGGCGGTGCTCACCGAGCTGCACCAGGAATTCCCCGAGGAATCGAACCTGGCGGCGGCGCTGGTCCAGGTCGTCTCCCTTCAGGCGGCCGAGGCCGGAGCCCACCACCAGCCGGACCGCCAGCGCCAGCTCGACGACAAGGCCGCGGCCCTGATCCGCGAGTATCGCTCCCGATATCCCAACGACCTGATCTTCCTCCAGACCGAGTGCGACATGGCGGCGCGGCGCGGCGACTTCACGCGGGCCCTGGCCGTCACCCACGAGATCGACAAGGTCGGAACCGGCGGCAGCCTGGGGCCGCTGTTGCGCGCCCGGATCTTCGGCATCCTGGGCCGGACCCAGGACCTGGCCCAGGCCTACACCGAGGCCCTCGACCGCGAGCGCTCGCCGCGCCAGTGGGAGCTCCGGGTGCTGCTGGGCCAGGCGCGTCTCCAACTGGGTGAAGTCGACGAGGCACTCCGCCAGGCCCGATTGGTCCTCGCCGTGGAGAAGAACCGGTCCGATGCGATCCTGCTCCAGGCTCGGGCCCTGGCCCAGTCCGGCGCCTCGGCCAACGAGCGGAGAGCCCGCTCGCAGGAAGCCGTCGCGCAGCTCGAGGAGGTCATCCGGGCCAAGCCGACCTTCGTCGAAGCCCACCACGCCCTGGCCGAGATCCACCGCACGCGCGGGGACCGCGCCGCGGCCATCGCCGCCTGGAAAGCCGACCTCCGTGCGAATCCCGACGATGCCGCCGCGGTGGGCCAGCTCATCCAGCTCCTCGCGGAGCACCGCCCCAGTGGCCAGGCCCAGGCGGCCGCCGCCGATCTGGCCGAGGTCCGGCGGCTCGCCGCCGAGACGGCTCGCCGCGACTCCAAGGGCTCGATGATCCTCGCGATCGCCGTCGGCCTGCACAAGGCCGGCCAGCTCGAGCTGGCCCTCCCCTACGCCCAGGCCGCCGCCGAGCGGCTCAAGTCGCCGGCCGCCCATCTCAACCTCGGCGACCTGCTCTTGACCATCGCCGAGAGCCAGTCCGACCGGACGACCGCGCGTGCGACCTTCCTCCGCGCCGTCGAGCAGTACGACCGCGTGCTCCAGGCTCAGCCCAGCTCGGTCGAGGCCGTCAATAACAAGGCGTGGATTCTCCACACGTATCTCGAGCAGAGTCCCAAGGCCCTCGACCTGGTCCTCGACCTGCAAAAGCGCGTCAATGCCGCCGCACTCCCCGGTGAGTTCTTCGATACCCTGGGCTCGATCCTGGAATCCCTCGGCCGGACCCGCGAGGCCGAGCAAGCGTATCTCGACGGCTTGAAGAAGGCACCCGAGAACCCGGTCCTCAACTTCCACTACGGCCGGCTCATCACCACCGACCGCCACCGCGCGGCCAGGGCGCGGACCTACCTGGACAAAGCCCTCGCCTCCCGCGACCGCCTCAGCCCGTTCATGGCCCAGGAGGCCGACCGCCTGGTCCGCGATCCGGCCTCCAGTCCGTGAGTCATCCGGTTCGCCGCCGCGACCCCTCCCCACGGGCCGCGGGACGCTCGAGTCAACGGATTGCAGATTCCAGATTCCAGATTCCAGATTCCAGATTGCAGATCCAGATTCCAGATTGCAGATCCAGATTCCAGATTGCAGAT
>Ga0070738_10008187_pt1 | contig 10142 bp, 8 predicted proteins | sample Coa_R2_2_FD_66446 | JGI IMG/M metagenome (GOLD analysis project Ga0070738, IMG submission 66446) | Surface soil microbial communities from Centralia Pennsylvania, which are recovering from an underground coalmine fire - Coalmine... | ecosystem: Environmental > Terrestrial > Soil > Unclassified ... | reverse complement strand
CCCCCGCGAAGCGGGGGAGAGGCCGGGTGAGGGGGCCGTTCGTTGATCGCAGGGGGGCCCCCCACCCCAACCCTCCCCCCGCTTCGCGGGGGGAGGGAGTTTCACGGCGCGCCCATGAGAGCGGCGGCCTTGGGCGCGAGAGCGGGGACGCTCCGCTTCACGAGGACCGGGACCGGGCTCCGGCGGACGACCGCCTCGGTCACGGAGCCGAACGCGACGCGCGCGAGGCCGGTGCGGCCGTGCGTCGTCATGAGGACCACGTCCGGCATCTCCTCGCGGATCGCGTCGAGGACGTAGGGCGCGACGAGGACGCCCGACTTCGTGATCGTGCGGACGCGCGCGCCGTCGAGGGCACGGGTGGCGCGCTCGAAGAGCCGGGTCGCGAACTCGTGCTCGGAGGCCACGGCGACGACGGGGTCGAGGGCGCCGAACTCCTCGACGTGGAGGAGGACGATCTCGGAGCCGTAGTGCTTCGAGATCTCGGAGGCGACCGCCAGGGCCTCGTCCGAGCGAACGGAGCCGTCGAGCGGGACGAGGACCTTCTTGAACTGGATCGGCGCCGCCGGGGCCCAGGGGCTCACGAGGACGACCGGACGATCGGCGGTCCGCAGGACCTTCTCGGCCACGCTCCCGAGGGCGGCCCGGACGAGCCCCGTGCGGCCGTGTGTCGCGAGATAGATGACCGAGGCCCCCTCGCGGGCCGCGAACTGGACGATCTCGTCGGCCGGATCGGGCCCCACGAGGAGGTGGCCGCCCACGTTGACTCCCTGGCTCGACAAGCGGACCTCCAGGGTGCGGAGATACCGGAGCGCGTCCGCGTGTTCCTTCTCGTCGTGCTTCTCGCGCGTGCCGGGGACGACGCGGACGATCTGGACCTGGGTACCGGGTCTCAGCAGGAGAGGCTCGAGGGACGCGAGGATCCTCTCGGCGAGCGGGGAACCATCGAGCGGAACGAGGAGTTTCTCGAACATGGCGACGCCTCCATGAGTCGGGGCGCAACGTTCGTGCCCCCGAGGCCGCGGACTTTCACCCTGATTCGGGGATGACTCGTTGCCGCACCACTTCCCGAAAGCCACGCCATGTTGTCGTTGCACCCCGTGGCTAAGTCCCTGTCTTGGCATGACCAGAGCGCTTGGCAAGTCACTTGCCATGGTGGGAACATGCGCCCCATCGCGACTTCGACTCTCATCCTCGTCGCCCCGGCTCTCATCGTGGTCGCCTCGGTGGGCTGCTCCCACTCGGGCGGTTCGGGGGGAGGCGGCCTCTCGGTCGCCCCGACGACCTCCAACACCTCGCCCGTGACCTCGAGCTCCGTGCCGCTCAGCCAGAGCTTCGCGGGGACGTGGACCGTGACCGGCACCGACCCGCGCTACGGCGCGTTCAGCGGCACGGCGGTCATGGCCGTGAGCACGCAGGGCTACAGCGTCCAGCGGCTGGTCACCTACGCCCAGAAGCTGCCCGACGGGCGCTCTCTCGTCGAGGCGTGGGACGCGACCGCGACCGTGGGCGCCGCGAACGTCGTCGTCCAGGCGACTCTCCGGCAGGCCGACTTCTTGAAGCGCGTCGGGACCATGACGCGCGGGCCCGGTACGGATCTGCCGCTCCAGGTCGAGGGGATCTTCACGGCTCCGGGCGGTGGCGCGCCTCCCGGTGTCAAGCCGGGCACGACGATGAGCGGTCTCTACGCCGCGAGCGGCTGGCAGGGCGCGAGCGAGACGTGGACTTTCTCGACCCAGGCCGCGCCTCCGTTCCCCGTGACCGACCTCCACCACTTCGCGTTCAGCACCTCGCAGCCCGGACTCGTCAACTTCTTCATGTCGTTGTTCAAGAGCTACCACACGCTCCCCGACGTGGCGCCCTACGTCTCGCGCCCCGAGTTCCAGGCCGCGCTCTGCTACGAGCCGGTCGACCGCACCGCGAAGGACTACTACCGCCAGGCGGGCCCGACCGTCGTCGTCATCTACGACAAGGTCACGGACGCGATCTCGATCCTCGAGGAGACGCAGCGGGCGAACGCCTTCTCCTATCGCTTGTTCGAGAAGGCGCAGAAGTTCGAGGACGACCTCGTCCAGAGGCTGACCGACAGCCACGGCATGATCGGCGCCGTCGACACCTCGACCGGCGCCCGCTGGGTGAGCGGTGACGGAGCCCTCCACCAGGGCGTCTGGGTCGCGAGCCAGGCCTGGCGCTACAAGGTCACGGGCGATCCCCAGGCCCTGACGAACGTCGAGAACGGCGTCACGACCCTCTGCATCATCGCCGAGATCGACCCCGACGTGACGCAGTTCGCTCGCGCGATCCAGGATTGCCCCTCGGGGACCCCGCCCCAGGGCTGGACCATGGGCACGGGCAACTTCGCCGGCATCGCGTGGCTCCCCGGCGGCAACAACGACATGCTCCACGGGCTCGACTACGGCTTCATGGCCGCGCTCTCGGTCCTGCCGAGCGGGCACCCGCTCCTCGCGCGCATCGCGGCCGACGCCACGTCGCTCCTGAACAACGTCAAGATCGCGGGCAGCGGCGACCACGCGATCTTCCAGAGCTACGTCGCGTGGCAGATCACGGGCGACCCCGCCATGCAGTCTCGCCACCAGGGCTACATGACGAGCAGCTCCAACATCCTCGGCATGGCGTGGCTCTCGGCGGGCGACGGGATCTTCAACGTCCTCGGGGTCACGGACTGGAGCGGCCATCACCTGGGCGAGTGCGACCTCCTCTGCTTCGCGCTCCTCGGCGGGGCCAACCCGACGGCCGAGGAGCAGACGTGGAAGGCAGCCGCCGTCTCCTGCGCCAAGGCGGCCTACGGGAACATGGCGAACGCGCGGATGGGTCTCCTCGACGTGCTCGCCGGCGCGTCCTCCGTCCCGGGAGCCGCGGCGGCGGGCAAGGAGATCCTCGAGGAGCTTCCGTATCCCAAGTTCGTGGGCGACGCCGAGTGCGACCTGAGGATCACGAGCGAGTTCTGCATGTGCCCCTTCCCGAGCGATCCCTGGAAGAACGACTGGATGACGAACCGGGGCCGCGAGCAGGGGATCGAGGGCCGTCCGTACTTCCAGCGTGGCTGCCAGGACAACGTCTGGAACACCGCCGCGCTCGACTTCACCTTCGGAGCGAACGTCGGGCTGCAGCCGGCGCAGGACTTCCTCAACGCTTACTGGTTCGCGCGCTACACCGGGCAGATCGGTCCGAACGACTAGGCTCGGGGGCGGCGCTCTCGGGTTAAACTCCTCCTCGTGCCGGCCTTCCCGTTCGATCGCAAGCCCCTCGTGGGCGTCGTTCACCTCGCGCCGCTCCCCGGCTCGCCGCGCTGGAAGCCGGTCGGAGGGCGCGGCATGGGTGCCCTCATCGAGGACGCCGTCGCGCGGGCGCGCGCCTTCGTCGACGCCGGCTTCGACGGCCTGATCGTCGAGAACTACGGCGACGCTCCCTTCTTCAAGGGCGCCGTTCCCGCGGAGACGATCGCCGCTCTCACGCTCGCGACCAGGGCCGTGATCGACGCGGCGGGCAAGAAGCCGGTCGGAGTCAACGTGCTCAGGAACGACGCCCGCGCGGCGCTCGGGATCGCCGCCGCGACGGGGGCGCGGTTCGTCCGCGTGAACGTCCTGTCGGGAGTGGCCGCGACCGATCAGGGGATCGTCGAGGGCGATGCCGCGAGCGTCGTGAGGGCGCGCGAAGCTCTCGCGCCCGAGGTCGGGATCTGGGCCGACGTCCACGTGAAGCACGCGCGTCCTCTCGACACGGACGACATCCGGAGGGCCGCCGAGAACGCGCGCGAGCGCGGTCTCGCCGACGTCCTCCTCGTCTCGGGGGACGCGACGGGCCACGCCCCCGACGAGGCCAAGATCCGGAGGGCCCGCGAGGGCGCTGCCCGCGCTCCGCTCCTCCTCGGGAGCGGTCTCACGGCCGAAGCGTGCCCGCGCCTCGCGCCCCTCATCGACGGAGCCGTCGTGGCGTCGTCCGTGCTCGAGGAGGGGAGGGCAGGGAACAAGGTCGTGCCCGCCCGGGCCCGCGCTCTCGTGGAGGCCTTCCGGCGCGCATGAAGATCGTCGCCTGGTGCAAGGACTGCGACGTGCGCCTCGACGGCGCGCCCCCCGCTCCCCTTCGCTGCCCCGAGTGCGGGAAGGAGGTCGTCCCCTTCTCCGAGCCCGGAGTCTGCGTCGTCTGCGGCTACGACCACTTCCACGTCCGCAAGGACTTCCCTCGTCAGCTCGGGCTCGCGATCGTGCTCGTCGCGGGCGCCCTCTGCTTCACCAACATCTTCCCTCCGGGGCTCTTCTTCCTTCCTCTCATCATCGCGAGCGTCATCGATCTCCTCCTCTACCAGGTGATCCCCTGGAAGACCGTCTGCTACGTCTGCGAGACCGAGTATCGCGGGGCCCCGATCGATCCCGCGCTGCGCCCCTTCGACCTCGAGACCGCCACGGAGTGCAAGCGTCTCCGCTGGCCGAAGGCTCGGGCCGACGGTGCCGACCTGAAACAGACCTGATCAGACCTTCGGGTTCGCCGGCGCGGGCGGCATGAGGAGATCGTTCTCCTCGAGGAAGCCCTCGAGCTGCATGCCGAAGCGGCCGGCGTCCGGGCGTTCGGCGGGCTCGCGCGCCATGGCTCCCGAGACGATCCTCTCGAGCTCCGGTGGACAATCGGGCCGGTGCTCGCGGAGCGGCCTGGGCTCCTCCCGGATGATGGCCTGGATGGCCTGGAGGAAGCTGTCGGCGTCGTGCGGGTAGACGCCCGTGAGCGAGCGGTAGAGGGTCGCGCCGAGCGAGTAGACGTCGCTCCAGGGGCCGATCGCCTTGAGGTCGCCGCGCGCCTGCTCGGGCGACATGTAGGCGGGGGTGCCGACGGCGACGCCGAGCTGCGTGAGCTGGGCGTCGGCGCGCGCGTAGTCCTTGGCGAGGCCGAAGTCGGTGACGCACACCTTGCCGCCGGCTCCGACGAGGATGTTGCCCGGCTTGAGATCGCGGTGGACGACCTGTCGTGCGTGCATGTAGTGGACGGCGTGGGCGACCGTGGCGGTGACCTGCACAGCCTTCTTCGGGGCGAGCGAGCCCGAGCGGAGGAGGTCGGCGAGCGAGCGCCCCTCGAAGTAGTCCATGACGATGAAGTGGAAGCCCCGGTCGAAGCCGATCTCGTGGATCTTGATGATGTTGGGGTGCTCGAGGCTCGCGGCGAGGCCCGCCTCCTGGCGGAAGCGCGCGAGGAGCGACTTCGACGTGCTCGCTCGCACGGAGAGGACCTTGACCGCGACGCGCTGGCCGATCGTGCCGGTGCGGCGGCGGCCCTCGAAGAGGACGCCCATGCCACCGCGGGCGATCTCCTTGTGGAGCTCGTAGTTCCCGAGCCGCTCGCCCGGGTTGAGCGTGAGCTGCTTGGCCGTGGACTGGGCCGCGAGCTCGCCCAGGATGCCGGAGTCGGTGAGTCGTCCGGCCTCGGGACCCTGGAGCGGGATGGGCGGCGGAGTGGGGGCCCCGGGAACGGAGCCCTTGAGCGCCACGAGGAGCTCGCCCGAGGTGAGGAGCTTCCCCTCGAGGAGGAGCTGGGCGAGGCGGCGCGGCCTCCCCTGCTTCTCGGACTCGGTGAGGGCGTCGAGGCACTCGGCCATCTCCGGGTCGGAGATGAACCCGAGGGCCCGCGCCCGCATGAGGAGCCTCATGTCTTCCTGCGAAGGCAGCTGAAAATCCCCGCAGGAGGATAACTCAACCGTGCCGTTTCACGCGACCGCACCGACGCGCATGACCGAGAGGACGCCACGGACCGTGCGGGCCCGCTCGGCCATGTTGAGCGTGTCGATCGTGATGTAGTCCACGTCGTGGAGCTCGAGGAGGAGCTTCACCATCCCGTCGATCCTGAGGATCTCCTCCCATGAGACCGACGCGCGGATCCCGTCCTCGGTGAGGAGGTCGCGGTGCGGCCGGACGAAGAAGACGATCGAGCCCGGCTCGCGCAGGCGAACGGAGTAGTTGACGAGGTCGCGCGCGATCTCGTTCAGGGCGAGCGTGTGGTGGCAGGCGTAGGCGAGGTTGTCGAAGGTGCGGTCGGAGACGAAGCGGTTACCGGCGAGGCTCTCCATCTCGTACTGGCGACGGAAGACCTCCTTCTGGAAGGTGCGCGTCCGGTCGAGGTCGACGCGGAGCGTCTCGAGCGGGATCTCGAGCTCGGCGAGCACGGCGCGCGCGACCTCGGTCACGAGCGGGAGCTTGTAGGTGCGAGCGATCCAGCGGGCGAGCGTCGTCTTGCCCGTGCTGTGGGCGCCGGCGATGTAGATCCGGAGCGGCGTCTCCTCGACGCTCCCGCCGACCGGCGTGAAGGGCGCGAGGTCGAGCCCGTCCTGGGCTCGGCGGATCCCGCTGATCGAGCCGAGATGGCCGTGGCCGTTTCCGTTGCCGTTGCCGTTCGTCTTGACGTGCTCCTCTGCCCGGACGACCTCCATGTGCCACCTCGTCTTGGATCCTACGATCCACCTCCGACAACCAGCGGCGATGGCCTCAGACGAACCGAGCGGGATCGAACGCTTCCAGCAGGACGGGCGGGATCCGGGTCGGCCGACCGGTCGTGAAATCGACGTAGGCCCAGAGGTTGAAGCCGCGGGCGATGACGCGGTCGTCGGAGACGCGCCGGATCTCGTGCCGGCGCTCGGCCGAGGAGCGCTGGAAGACGGTCGGCCACGTGAAGGCGACGAGCTCGTCGCCCTTCCGCGCGCTCGCGAGGTAGTCGATCTCGTGGCGCCTCACGACGAAGACGCCGCCGAGCTCGCGGTAGCGCTTCACGTCGAAGCCGAGGGAGGTCGAGTGCTCGACCGCGGCCCTGTTCATCCAGTGGACGATCCTCACGTTCGAGACATGGTCGAGCTCGTCGATGTCGTCGGCCGTGACGGTGAAGCGGAGGACGAAGGGGTTCCTGACGGGCGGCTCCATGGCTCAGGGTCCGAGCTCGGCGAGGAGCTTCTCCGCCCTCTCGAACCCGGGCTTCACCTCGAGAGCCTTCTTGCAGGCCGTCTGGGCGGCGGCGCGGTCACCCGCCTGGGCGCAGATCCCGGCGAGGTTGCACCAGGCGTCGGGGTCCATCGGCGTGATCTCCGTCACCTTCTCGAACGCCGCGCGCGCGCCGGCCATGTCGCCGTCCCGCGCGCGCACGAACCCGAGGAGGAGCCAGGCCCGCGTGAGCGCGGGGTCGAGGGCGAGAGCGTGGTCGAGGAGAGGCTTCCCCTCCTGCGGGCGACCGAGGCCGTAGAGCGCCGAGGCTCGCACGGTGAGCACGTCGGCCGACTCGTCCTTCACGCCGGCGAGGATCGACAAGCCCGCGGCATACTCGCGGCGTCCGATGAGCAGCTCGGCGAGGTGGAGGCGCGGATCGACGGCCTCGGGGCGCAGCTCGACGAGCTTCCGGTAGCAGCTCTCGGCGAGCGCCTTGAGGCCGAGGCGGCCCGCCGTCGCCGCCTCGATCCCGAGGACGACGGTCGAGCGGGGCCGCGTGTCCTCGATCTCGAGGAGGAGCCGCTTCACGCGGTCGTCGTCGAGGACCTGCCCGCGCCCGATCTCGTAGGCGAGGATCGACGCGAGCTGGCTCTTCAGGAACCGGGCGCCGGGGGCGATCGCGATCGCCTTCCTGATCTGCTTCTCGGCCTCGGGGAGGATGCGGGGGTCGTTCACGAGCGCCTTGAAGATCACCGCGCGGTGGTAGTAGGGGAGGGCGTCGTGGATCTTCTGCCTCTCCTCCTCCGCGAGGTCGGGGAAGGGAGGCTGGGCCTCGCGCTGGAGGTCCACGGCCACGTCCTCGTCGAGCGGGTGGGCGACGTTGAAGAGAGCGAGCGGCGCCCGGTGCTCGAGGTAGCCCGAGTCGTCCGTGTTCCGCGGGCCGTCGCCCGCGAGCTCGGCCGTCCCCTTCGGGTCGAGGGCGAAGTACCAGGCGATGGCGCGCGCGTCGTCCACGCCCGCGTCCTCGAGCGACGCCTGGAGGAGCGGCGAGGTCGCGAGGAGCTCGCTCACGTCCGAGAACCGGAGCGGGAGGTCGCCGCCTTCCTTGCGCGCGATGAGGAGGGAGTCCTCGCCCTCGGCGAAGCGCCAGATCTGGACGTCCGGGAAGACGTCGTGGAAGGTCCGCACGATCGTCCGGTAGAGCGGGGAGGTCGTCCCGTAGCCCTGGAGCCACTGGGCGAAGATCCCGCCGGGCGCGAGGCGCTCCTTCACGTGCTGGAAGTTCTCGGTCGTGTAGAGGTCGCCGACCCCGGCGATCCAGGGGTTCGTGGGCTCCGAGACGATCACGTCGTACTGCTCGCTCGCGTGGCGGAGGTGCGTCCTCCCGTCCGCGATGAGCAGGCGAAGCCGCTTGTCCTCGAGCGCGTGGTGCGAGAGACGGACGAAGATGTCGGAGTGGAGGACGGTGTCCACGACCGTCCGCGAGATCTCGACCACGTCGAGGTGCTCGACCCCGGGGTGGCTCAAGGCCGCGCCCGCCGTCATGCCGGAGCCGAGGCCGATGATCGCGACGTTCTTGACCGTCCCCCGGTGGAGGAGCATGGGGATGTGCGCCACGAGCCGCTGCGTCTCGGCGTCGAAGTGGGAGCTGGCGTCGATCTTGCCGTTCGTGACGAGGACGTCGTCCACGCCGGTCGTGTAGATCGCGGAGATCAGGTCCTCTCCCTCGGCGTGGTAGAGGAGGCGGGCCGCGCGCGTGATGAGGCGCTTCTTCCCGCCCTGCTGGAGGAGCGAGTCCTCCATGCGGTCGCGCCCGTAGAGGAAGGCGCCGGCGTCGAGGAGGCGCGCGTTGGGGCCGGGCGCGAGGAGCGCCGCCGCGACCATGACGCCCGCGACGGGGGCGAGGAGCGCGCGCCCTCCCCGCGAGGCCAGGAGAGCCACGATCCCGGCGCTGCCCGCGAGGATCGTGCCCGCGCGGAGCGCCCCGGTGAGGCCGAGGATGCGGACGAGGATGAGGCCGCCCACGAGCGCGCCGAGGATCGAGCCGATCGAGCTCGCGACGGAGATGCGCGCGAGAGCGCGGCCGCTCTGGGCGGGCGAGCCGCCCGCGAGGGCGACGCCGAGCGGGAAGACGGTGCCGAGGAGGAGCGCCGCGGGACCGAGGCCGAGCGCGACGAGGACCGTCTCGAGGAGGAGGACGACCCGCATGTCGATCGTCCAGTGCGTGATGATGTAGGCGACGGCGTGGGGCAGCTGGAGGAAGAAGGGCGCCGTCGCGGCCGCCGCCAGGGCCGCGAGGGTCGAGGCCAGGGCGAGGAGGCGCGACGGCTCCACGTTCGTCGAGAGGAGGCGGACGGCCAGGGCGGCGCCGGCGCCGATGCCGAGGATGTAGACGGCGACGACTCCGGTGAAGGCGAAGGTCGATGAGCCGACCGAGACGACGAAGAGCTTCGTCCAGACGATCTGGAGCGTCATGCCGCCGAGCGCCGAGACGGTGACGGCGAGCGCGGCGAGCCGGGGCCACCCCTTCTCCTCGACATGTTCCTCCCTGGGCGCCGCCTCGACGGGCGTCCGGGTGCGCTCGATCTTGAAGGCGAGGACCGAGAGGACGCCGTTCGTCGCCGCCGCGACGAAGAGCGTCGTGAGGAGCCCGAGGAAGGGGAGGAGGAGGAAGCCCGCGATCGCCGCGCCGACGGCGGCGCCGAGGGTGTTCACGGCGTAGAGCCAGCCGCCCTCGCGGGCCACGTCGTGCTCCGCGACGACGCGCCCGAGGGCCGGGAGGGTCGCTCCCATGAGGGCCGCTCCCGGGAAGAGGATCGGTCCGAGCAACAGGAGCTCGCCCACGGCGAAGAGGCCGGGGCTCTCCTCGAACGTCCGGTAGAGCGCTCCGAGGGGCGGCACGATGAGGTGAGCGAGGAGCGGGAACGCGAGCCCGTAGAGGCCTATGGCCGCCTCGAGCCACGCGTAGACGCGGAGCGGCCGCGCCTCTCCGTCGATCTTCCTGCCGGCGATCCAGGCGCCCAGGGCGAGGCCCGTCATGAAGGCGGCGAGGACGATCGTGTGCGAGAGGGTCGTCGAGCCGACGAGGAGGCGGAGGGTCCGCATCCACGCGACCTCGTAGATGAGGCCGCTCGCTCCCGAGACGGCGAAGATGATCGTGAGCGCGCGCCGGGTCTTCATGGAACGTCGCTCCTCCCCCCCGCGAATCGGGGGGGAGGCTGGGTGGGG
>Ga0070738_10008185_pt1 | contig 10147 bp, 7 predicted proteins | sample Coa_R2_2_FD_66446 | JGI IMG/M metagenome (GOLD analysis project Ga0070738, IMG submission 66446) | Surface soil microbial communities from Centralia Pennsylvania, which are recovering from an underground coalmine fire - Coalmine... | ecosystem: Environmental > Terrestrial > Soil > Unclassified ... | reverse complement strand
CGCGGCACGGCCACGTGAGGCTGGGGCGCCGCCACGGAGGCTGTCGTGTGGCGAGGGGAGAGACGTGATGGTCCGGCGGGCTCGGGACGTCCCGGCAGCGACGCCGTACGTGCCACGGCCGGCGTCCGCTTGGCGCCGGGACCGGGCCGCCTCCACGCCCCCACGACCGTGACGACCATGCCGGGAACGACGGCGCTCGGCGCCACCGGCCCGCACGCGGGCCCGCTCCTTTTGACCATCGTCATCCCCGCCTACAACGAAGCCCGGCGCCTCGACGCCGGCTTCGCCCGCCTGCAGCGGGCCATCGACGCCGGCGCCGTCGACCCCGCGGCGACCGAGCTCCTCGTGGTCGACGACGGCAGCACGGACGGCACCGACGCGGTGGCCGCCAGACTGCTCCGCCCGTTCCCCCATGCCCGGGTGCTGCGGCTCCCGGCCAACGCGGGCAAGGGCGGGGCGATCCGGGCCGGGGTCCGGGCCTCGCTCGCGCCCGTGGTCGTGTTCTGCGACGCCGACATGGCCATCGATCCCGACCAGGTGCCCCTCCTCATCTCGGCGCTGGCCGGCGCCGAGGTGGCGATCGGCTCTCGCACCGTGGCGGCGGCGAGGGGCACGACGGTGCGGCGCCGGGTGATGGGCCGCGTGTTCAACCAGCTTGTGAACGCGGCCACGGCTCTGTCCATCGCCGACACCCAGTGCGGGTTCAAGGGCTTCACTGCCGGGGCTGCGCGCCTGCTCTTCCACTGCACGGTGATCGACGGGTTCGCCTTCGACGTCGAGCTGCTCCACCTGGCGCGGCGCCTCGGGATCCGGATCGAAGAGGTGCCGGTCCGGTGGCACAACGCCGGGGGCACGCGGATCCGGCCGGTGGCCGACCCCCTGGCCATGGCCGGCGACCTCCTGCGCTCCCTCACCGGGTGGCGGGCGCCGGCCCCCATCCCCACCCTGACCGTCGCCGCGACAGGGTGCGGGGACGTGGTGGAGGTGGCACGGAGGGCGGCGGGCCCGCTCCTCCCGATCCTCGCCGGCGACGCCGCCACGGCCACCGTGCTGTTCCCCCTCTGCGGCCGGCGTGAGGTCGAAGCCGTCGCCCGCCGGCTCTCGGAGGGCGAGCCCGGCGTGGCGGTCCGAGCCGGTGCCGTCACCCTGGCCCGGCTCCGCGAGCTCGCCCCGCTCCGCCTGGTGCCGCCCGGCCCGATGCCGGGGGGCGAGATGGCCGGCGATGATCAGGCCGGTGCCGGGAGACGTGCGGTCACGAACGGCCGAGCCAGTCGCGAAGGAGCTCCTGGCGCCGCTGCCCCCACTCCTCGGAGGTGATGGCGTAGCGGATGTGGTCCTCCCACTGCCCGTCGATCTCGAGGTAGCGCTCGGCGATGCCCTCCATCCGGATGCCGAGCTTCTCCACCACGCGGCGGCTGGCACGGTTGCGCGGGATGATCGAGATCTCCACCCGGTGGAGCCCGAGGGTGTCGAACGCGAACTGCAACGTGATCACCACGGCCTCGGGCACGTAGCCGTTGCCGGCCAGCTCGCGGTCGATCCAGTACCCGATCGACGCGCTCTGGAAGGGCCCCCGCTGGATCGAGGACAGCGTCACCTCGCCGGCGAAGCGGCCGCCGAGGAAGATCCCGAACCCGTAGCCCGTGCCGAGCTGGCGCTCGCGCTCGCGGATGTTGCACCGGGCCACGAAGCTCCCCCGGTCCTCGGCCTGGGGCGGGGCGCCTCTGGGCCGGGGCTCCCAGGGCACCAGCCAGTCGCGGCAGCGCGTGCGCACCTCGTGCCACGCCGCGTAGTCGGACTCCCCCAGGGTGCGCAGGACCAGCCGGCGGCCGGCCAGCTCGAGCGGGCTGCTGCGGACCCGGGCCGTGCTCACCGCCCGAGCACCTCGCCGAGCGCGCCGAGCAGCGCCCCCACGTTGCGCCGCCGGGCCGAGTGGCCCATGCACCCGATGCGCCAGACCCGCCCGGCGAGCGTGCCGGCGCCGCCGCCGATCTCGATCCCGAAGCGCTCGAGGAGAAGCCGTCGGCAGCCGGCCTCGTCGAGGCCGTCGGGCAGCGACTCGGGCACCACCACCGTGGTCAGCTGTGCCAGGCGGTGCCCCTCGGCGGCGAAGAGCCGGAGGCCGAGCTTCTCGAGGCCGTCCTGGAGGAGCGCGCCGCACTCGGCGTGGCGGGCGTAGACGGCGTCGAGGCCCTCGTCGAGCACCGCGCCGAGCCCTGCGTGGAGGGCAGCGATCATGGTGACCGGGGCCGTGTGGTGGTAGACGCGACCCCCGCCGCCCTGGTCCTCGACGTAGCGGGCCAGCAGGTTGAGGTCGAGGTACCAGCTCGAGGGGCGCTCCACGAGGCGGGCGCGGGCGCGAGGGGACAGCGTGATCGGGGCCAGTCCCGGCGGCACGCCGAGGCACTTCTGGGTGCCGCTGTAGGCGATGTCGACGCCCCACCGGTCGACTGCCACCTCCATGCCGGCGAGCGAGGTGACGGCGTCGACGACGAGCAGTGCGTCGCCCTTGCCCTCGCCGAGGGGGGCGACATCGTTGACGACGCCGGTCGACGTCTCGGCGTGGACCAGCGCGATGACGGCGGGCGCAGGGTGGGCCCCGAGCAGGGCGGCGGGATCGAGGGGCTCGCCCCAGGGGGCCTCGACCCGCACGACCTCGGCGCCGCAGCGCGCGGCCACCTCGCACATCCGCTCGCCGAACAGCCCGTTCACGCCGACCACCACCGGGTCGCCCGGCCGCACGACGTTCACGAAGGCGGCTTCCATCCCCGCCGACCCGGTGCCGCTCAGCGGCAGGGTGAGGGCGTTGTCGGTGCCGAACACCGTCCGCAGGCGTGCCATCGTGGCGTCGAGGACGGCCAGGAAGGCCGGGTCGAGGTGGCCGAGCACGGGGCGAGTGAGGGCCTCGACCACCTCGGGGTAGGGGTTGGACGGGCCTGGCCCCATGAGAAGGCGCTCGGGGGTCGGCACAGGTCGAATGGTGGCAGGTGGCGACAAGGTGCGCCAGCGGGACCCTGCCGTATCGGGGGGCCCAAGGGTGCCAGCATGGGAGCCGTGGAGCGGCACCTGACCCCGGAGCATGCCCGCCGGGCCAGGCCGCGCACAGGCACGATCACGGGCACGGTCTCGGGCACGGGGCCTGCCGCTTCGTGACCCTCGACGCGAGCGCCCCACGACCCCCGGGCGGGCACCCGCCCGGGGCAGCGGCTGGCGAGCGGGTGCTCTACGCCCCCCGTGGGCTTCCCCCCCTCGGTCCCGACGTGGCCCAGGACCTCGGTCGGTACCGCGCATGGGTGGCCGAGCGCGAGCACGGGCGACTTGCAGCGGCCGGCCCACCGCCCCCGGGGCCAGCCATTACGTTCCTGGTGGCAGCAGGGCCCGGGGAGGCTCCCGCCGTCCTGCGCACGCTGCGGTCGCTCCGCAACCAGACCAGCCGGGCCTGGCGCCTCGCGGTCGCCGAGCGCTCGGCGTCCCACGGGAGGCTTCGAACGATCGTGGCTCGCCTGGCAGGTCTCGCCGCGGCGCCGGGCCGGATCCGGGTCTGTCCGGCGCCCGGTGCATCGTGGGCCGACGCCATGGACGGGCTCGTGGCCGGGGTCGCCACGCCCGCCGTGTGCGTCCTCGACCCCGGAGACACCCTTGCCCCCGACGCGGTGGCTCTCCTGGGCGGGGCGCTGGTTGGGGCCGACGTGGCCTATGCCGACGAGGACCGGGTGGACGGCACCGGCGAGCGCCACCGGCCGGCGCTCAAACCGGAGTGGTCGCCCGACTTCCTGCTCTCGTGTAACTACCTGGGCCGGCCGGTCGCCATCCGTCGCGAGATGGTGCAGGCTGCCGGCGGCTTCCGCTCCGTGGCGGGCGGCGACGCCGAGCACGACCTGCTGCTGCGGGTGACCGAGCGCACGGGGCGCGTCGCGCACGTGGCCGAGGTGCTGTGCCACCGACCCCTGGGGGCCGCTGGCAGGCGGCCCTCCCCCTCGGCAGGGTACACCGTCCCCGGGAGCGACCGAACCCAGGAAGACACGGGCGACGCAGCGTGCACTGCCGTCGACGCAGCCCTGGCGCGGCGTGGGCAGGCAGCCGCGGTCGAGCCAGGACCCCTGCCTGCGAGCTGCAGGGTTCGCTGGCGCCTGAACCGCACGCCGTCGGTGAGCGCGGTGGTGCCCTTCCGCGACGGGCCGAGGTTCCTTCGGGCGTGCGCAGATTCGGTGATGGCCACGACGGGCGACGTCGACCTCGAGCTGGTGCTCGTGGACAACGGCTCGACCGAACCAGAGACGCTCAGCCTGATGGAGCGCCTGGGGACACGGCCCGGCGTCGTGGTGCTGCACGATCCCCGCCCCTTCAACTGGGCTGCCCTGAACAACGCCGCTGTCGGATCGTGCCGCGGGGAGGTGCTGCTGTTCCTCAACAACGACGTCGAGGCCACGGCGCCAGGGTGGCTCGGCGCCCTGGCGGCCCAGGCCCTGCGCCGCGACGTGGGGGCAGTGGGTGCCCGCCTGCTCTACCCGGGCGGCCGGGTGCAGCATGCCGGGATGGTGGTCGGCCTCGGCGGCGCCGCCGGCCACGTGCTCGGCGGCCTCGCGGGCGACGAGCCCGGGTACCTCGGGATGGCCGTGCTGGCGAGGGACTGCTCGGCGGTGACGGGCGCGTGCCTCGCCACGCGCCGGGCGGTGTTCGACGAGCTCGGCGGCTTCGACGAAGCGCTCGGGCTCGACCTGAACGACGTCGACTACTGCCTCCGGGCACGGCGGCACGGGCTCCGGGTCGTGTACGAGCCGGCAGCCGAGCTCGTGCACCACGAGTCGCCGACGCGGGGGACCTCGGGCAGCGCGGCCGACATCCGCCACTTCCTCGCGCGCTGGGAGGACGTGCTCGCCGCGGGCGATCCCTTCTTGAGCCCCCACCTCACCCGCGTAGACTGCAGCTGCTCGCTTCGGGGCCCTGACGAGGAAGGATGGTGGCAGCGGTGGCGGTTGACCCTCCCGGTCCGGTGAGCGAGGCCGGAGGCCCGCCGCGGCTCGTCACGGTGCACATCGGGCGACCGGAGGCGATGCCTCCACTGCGGGGATCCGACGTGATCGACGCCATTCACCGGCGATGGGCCGATCTGGGTGCAACTCAGCGACTCGGAACAGCGAAGCCTGTCGACGCGGCGCGGTCCCTCTGCGACAGGATCGCCCGAAAGGTCCTGGGAGCCCGCTCAAACCGGGGCGGCACAGCATCCGAGCGGGAGCTCCTCGCAGCCTTGGTGCAGGCGGTCGACGGCGCGTGCGCCCGGATCGATGAGCTGGCGACCCGCCTCGACCACCTCCAGGCAGCGTTGGCCGAGGTCGTCGACGTGGTGAGCGAGGATGTGGTGCGGATCAGAGCGGGTCTCCAGTCGGTGACGGGGCCTCCCCCCGCATCTCGTGCCTGAACGCGCCGAGAAGCCACGCGCCCTGGTCCTCAGTCGCTCGTGGTGGCAACCCGAAGGAGAGGCGAGCTTCGTGCTCCGAGCGGTCGCGGGCGCGCTCTCGCGCTGGCTCGCCGTGGACGTCGTCACCCCGGGTCCGACGGGGCGATCGATTCCTGACGGTCTGCACGACGTCGCCATGATCGGCGGGCTGACGTGCCCGGGTACGTGGCCGGACATGACCACAGAAATCGCAAGCGCGCCACGTGGCACGACGGGGCGGTCTTCTGTGAACTCGAGCGGAGGGCATCATCCCGTCCTGCCGATCGCCCCTTCGACCGTCATCGCTGTCGCCGAAGACGCAGACTGGGTTGCCGATGCCCTTCTCCGCCAGCACGCTCCCTTGGTACCGCGGGTCGTCGTTGGCCCGGCCGCGGCAACCGTGCGTGCCGCGCACCAGCGGGTGGTGACCAACCCGGTCAGCCTTGGGCTTCACGTGCCCGTGAACCTGCTCGCCGCCGAGCGCCCGCACAACGGTTTCGGGTTCACGGACTATGTCCTGGTTCTGAGCGGCCGGCGCAGAGTCCGCCTGCAAGGCACCGATGAACCCGATCCGGCCGAGGGCCGAGCCGACATACCCGACCTGGCTGCCTGGGTCGTCGCTCGCTTCCCCCGCGAACACGTGCTCGTCGTCGAAGACGGTGTCGCATCGGCGTGGTCGCACCGCTCCCGGCTCGGCGACATTGCGATCGAGACCAGGGTCGACCTCTGGCGGCTCATGGCTCATGCCCGCGCGACCGTGGACCTGCAGCCAGGCCCCCTTTTCGCTCGCGAATGCGTCGAATCGCTCCGGTTCGGCACACCGGTCGTCGCCTCCGCTCATGCGCCCGGCGCCACCTTCCCGGCACGCTGGGGCGGTCTCCGCTTCGACAACGCGAAAGGGCTCCTCGCGTGCGTGGAGGCGCTGTCGATCCCAGCGTTCCGAGCAAACCTGGCACGCCGGGGCCGCCTCCGTGCTGACAGTCATCATGGCAATGCGCACCGGTTCGTAGCACGAGTTGGTGAGCTCTTGGAGAGGACGATGAGCAGCTGAGCTCGGCTTCCCCTCTCAGGCCGATGCCGCCAGCGGGTGTACGATGGGGAGTGCGCCCAGCCGGGTCCTCCATGAGAGGGGACCCCACGACGCAAGATCTCTTTATCTCGGACATGTTCGCTCGCGCCCGGTCAACGATCACCTGCGGTCTTGCCCTCGCAGCGCTGCTGGCAGGGCTGGTCATGGCAGCTCCCCGTTCCTCTGCAGCCGCGCGCCCGAGTCCTCCGCCACACGGCATGGGCCACCCTGTCCTGACCGGTTCTCTCCCGTCAGGGCCTCACGGTGGCCCGCTGCTGGCAGCGGAGTACTTCGGTGGCGGCGACCCGGCCAATCTCTGGAACAGCGATCTGTCCGGAGCCGCCGCAGAGCTCGAGCAGATGAAGCAAGACGGCTTCAACGCTGTCGGCTTGGTCGTGCCTTGGGGTGAGTTCCAGGAGCACCTGACGCCACCTCGGTACAACGAGGCCGCCTTCGTCAGGCTCCGAGGCCTCGTGGCGCTGGCAGCTCGCTTGGGGATGAAGGTCATCCTGCGGCTCAGCTACCAGCTCGACGTCGATCCGTACGACCAGCTCCCGTACCAGCGGTTCGCGTCGGTGTTCGCCAGCGGCCCCGTGCACGCCGCATGGCTCGAGTACATCTCCCGCATCCATCAAGCCGTCGAGCGCTTCCCCAATGTCGAAGTCGCCTACTTGACCTGGGAGGACTTCTGGGTACCCGTCCAGATCGCTCAAGCTGCCTCGACCCTCGCCGAACGCGAGCAGCTCGCGGTCACCCTTGGATTCCGCTCGTGGCTGCGAACCCGATATTCCCTCGGAAAGGTGGCGCGGCTTTACAGAACTCCCTTCCACTCGTGGTCCGAGGTGCCGACGCCCCCGAACGCGACCCCACCGTTCAAGCTGGTGTACCAGTACGTGGATTGGAGCCTCATCCACAAGCTCTTCATTCCGGCCGCCAAGCGTTTCCCAGGCCTCAACTTGGAAGCACGCGTGGATGTCGACGCCCTCTACAACGAGGGACGCATCGTTGGCTCCTACTCGCACCAGTCCACCTACCGCCTGCCAGGCGCGAAGTATGTGGGGCTCTACTATTCGCCGTACATGATGGACCCTTCGAGTGCGAAGATCGAGACTGCCCAGGAGGCGCTGGATGGGTTGAAGTCGACTCTCACCAGCATGCGGGCACGTGCAGGTGGCAAATCCCTCTACATCTTCGAATTCGAGTTCGTAAGCAATAGCCCGGAGGTCGCGTCCGCTCCCGCGCTACCGGCGAACCAAGTCGGGCCGTTTCTCGAACAGAGCGCGCCCATCCTGCGTGCGTACACCAGGGGGTACGCGCTCTGGGTCTATCGCGACTACGCCTTGAGTCCCCTCTACAACCCCTCCTTTGCCCTGGCCTCTCGCGGCTGGTCCCTTGCCGGCGGCGCGCGAGCAGAACCTGATGCGTCGGGGGGTGGCTCGGCGACAATCCCCACAGGCGGCTCCGTGACGCAACCACTGGTCGTGAGTGACTTGGTCACGCCCCCGGGCGCCCAGAACCTCGTCGTGAGCCTGTCGGCGGGGGCAAGCAATTCGGCTGCCACCATGCGCATCTCGGTGGGCAACCTCCCTCCGCGCGTGGTCACCGTCAGCGGTCCCAGCCGCAGTTACCAGGTCACGCTGCCGTTGGCGGCGGTGCTGTCTGGTCCCCCCACCCAGCCCCTCACCCTGGCCGTCACGAACGGAACCGCCGTCGTGAACCAGGTCGAAGCCTCTGCCTTCACCCAGCTCGGCGACGTGTACGGGGTGGATGGGACACCCGGGATCGCCGCGCCAGCCATTCGAGCGCTGAACCAGGAGATGACTGCTCCACGAGCTCCTTTGACGCCCCTCTCGCGATGATCCCTCGAGGATCCCGGGCCCTACCTTCCTGGCATGGGTCCTGGCCCGATCGCCTCCTGCCGGTCGGAACGAAGCGGCGTCGCGCGCTGAGGCCGATAGCGCGGATCGTGCGCCGTCGCATGCAGAAGCCGCCCCTGGAGCGCCACCGATTCCCGGTTGGCTTGCGGTCCGCGCCACCTGCGTTCCAGGAGGTTGCCCATCCCGAAGTGACCATCGTCGTTCCGGTCCGTGACCACTGGAACCTCACCGTGCAGTGCCTGCGAGCCATCGCAGCCGACCAGGCCCAGGTTCCCTACGAGGTCGTGGTCGTCGACGACGACTCCCATGATCGGACACCACGTCACCTGAGGCGCGTGGCAGGCATCCGGACGGTACGGCTCGAAGAGAACCGCGGCTTCGTCGGCGCTGTGAACGCCGGCGTCGCTCTCGCGCGCGGCCGCTACGTCGTGCTCCTCAACAACGACACGCGCGTTCGACCCGGCTGGTTGGATGCATTGCTGCGCGTCGTCGAGAGCGATGCCACCGTGGGCGTGGTGGGGGCGAAGCTCGTCTATCCGGACGGCCGCCTGCAAGAGGCCGGCGGCATCATCTGGCGAGACGGCTCTGGTCACAATTTCGGGCGAGATCAGGACCCCGACGATCCCCCGTTCAACTTCGTCCGGGATGTCGACTACTGCTCGGGTGCCTGTCTGCTCGTCCGAGCCGACCTGCTGCGCGCGATCGGCGGCCTCGACGTCGGCTTCAGCCCCGCGTACTACGAGGACACCGACCTGTGCTTCGCAGCACGAGCACTCGGCTACCGCGTCGTCTACCAGCCCGCCTGCGTCGTAGAGCACCTCGAGGGCGCGAGCCACGGCACAGACCCGGCCGCGGGCGGAAAGCGCCACCAGGTTCTCAACAGGGAACGATTCCGCGACAAGTGGGCCCACGTCCTCGAGCAACATGGCGATCCCGAGCCGGGGAATCCGCGCCTCACCGCGTGGCGCAGGCCCGCCGGGAGGGCGCTGGTCATCGACCACCAGGTCCCGATGCCGGACCACGACTCGGGCTCTCGCCGTATGTCGGAGCTCCTGTTCATCTTGAACGACCTCGGCTTCGGCGTGACGTTCGCTCCGCAACGCGACGTGGCGCCACCGAGGTACGTCGATGCCCTGACCACCTGTGGCATCGAGGTCCTCCGCGGCCCGCAGGACCTCGATGCCTACCTCCATGCCGTCGGACGGGGGCTTCGGCTGGTCGTGTTGTCGCGACCGACCGTGGCCTGGTCATTCCTCCCCATGCTCCGGACGCTCGTGCCCGATGCGACCATCATCTACGACACGGTCGATCTGCACTTCGTCCGGGAAGCACGGCGGTCACAGGTTGAGGCTGACCGTCGTGCTGCTCAGAGCGCGGACTTCCATCACCAGATGGAGATGACGCTCGCACGGCTCACCGATCATACCTGGGTTGTCTCAGACATCGAGCGAGATGTTCTCCGTGCTCACGTGCCAGATGTCGACGTGGCAGTCGTTCCCAACGTCCATCGCGTCGGGCCCCTCGGCCCACCGTTTCACGAACGAGCGGGTGTGCTGTTCGTCGGGCATTTCGCTCATGGTCCTAATCGCGACGCCGCCATGTGGTTGGCGACCGACATCCTGGCGCACATCAGAGCAGCCATACCTGACGTGCTCCTCCGCATTGCCGGTAGCGATCCCCCGCGAGAGTTGCTCGCCCTCGCGGGAGACGCGGTGACCGTTCTCGGATGGGTACCCTCCCTGGAACCCCACTACCACGCATCGC
>Ga0070738_10008179_pt1 | contig 10153 bp, 7 predicted proteins | sample Coa_R2_2_FD_66446 | JGI IMG/M metagenome (GOLD analysis project Ga0070738, IMG submission 66446) | Surface soil microbial communities from Centralia Pennsylvania, which are recovering from an underground coalmine fire - Coalmine... | ecosystem: Environmental > Terrestrial > Soil > Unclassified ... | reverse complement strand
GTAGTGCAAACGCTGCGTCTGCAAGGCCGGCCCGTATTGACGTACCTCTATGAAGCCTTGTGCGCTCATCGTGAAGGACTCCCAGCCCCCAAACTTCTATCAGCCACCTGAACGGTTACAAGAAGTCCATCTACCAGCGCCGGCCCAACGGCAAGGGCTGGATCAACAATCTGAAGGGAGTGCGGCTTGTGCCATACCGCCTCCCGGAAGTCCTCAAACAAGACCCGGACCGGCTCTTGTTCATCGTCGAGGGCGAGAAATGCGCCGATGCACTCTGGGAGATCGACGTGGCCGCGACCACGAACCCGCAAGGCGCCGGAAAGTGGAAGGATGAATACAGCGAACACCTTCGCGGTCGTCATATCATCATCTTGCCCGATAACGACGATCCCGGACGTAATCACGCTGCCGAAGTAGCTCGATCCTTGGTCGGTATCGCGGCAAGCGTCGGCACCCTCGAACTGCCTGACCTTCCTCCCAAGGGCGATGTTGTCGATTGGCTCGCCGCCGGCGGCGACAAGGACAAACTCCTGAAACATGCCGCCGAAGAGTCTTGCGATCAGCCCGAGAGTAAATCCTCTATGAGCAATACGGAACTCTTCCCGCAGCCCGGGGCGCCTGCAATTGCCGATCGGCCAAAAATCATCGTCACGACCGACGAGCATATCGTCAACGAGAGGGCGGCAGCAGCCCTGGCGTCGGATCAGACCATCTTCCAGCGCGGCGGCTCTCTGGTTCGCGTGGTGAAAGACAATAGTCCAGCTGCCAAGGACGGCATCCGTCGCCCTTTTGCGCCGCGAATCGAGACGCTGCCTACAGCGCTGCTGAGGGAACGCCTGTCGGCTGTGGCGCAGTGGGTCAAGGAGTGCGAAACAGATGACGGCATCCTTGAGAAGCCGGTTCATCCACCCGTATGGTGTGTCGCCGGGGTTCATGCTCGCGGCAGCTGGCCCGGGGTCCGCCACTTGGAAGCCGTCGTAGAATATCCGGTCCTCCGCCGCGATGGCTCTGTCCTCTGCCAGCCCGGCTACGATGCCGAAACCGGATTGTTACTGACGCACGCCGGCCCATTGGCTCAACTGCCGAACCAATCGGACCTCGACGCGGCCATAGCTGCCCGCGATCAGCTGATAGAGGTCTTTGACGATTTTCCTTTCGAGCGTGCCGTTCATCGTGCAGGTTTGCTGGCGGCGCTGCTGACGCCCCTGGCACGCTTCGCCTTCGTTGGCCCCGCACCATTATTCCTCGTTGACGCGAACGTCCGAGGAGTCGGCAAGGGGCTACTCTTGGACTGCATCGCGGCCATCATCACCGGCCAGCGCTTTGCCATCGCAACCTATACCGACGACGAGAATGAGTTGAGGAAACGTATCACGTCGCTGGCGCTCAGCGGAGAACGCTTGGCCCTCTTTGACAACCTAATCGGCAAGTTCGGGAACGCTGTCCTCGATGCCGTCTTGACTGCCACGGATTGGAAAGATCGCGTGCTCGGGGGCAATCGCGTAGTCCAAGCGCCACTCTATCTGACTTGGTACGCAACGGGCAACAACGTTTCTATTGCTGCTGACACGGCCCGACGCAGTTGTCACATTCGTTTGGAAACTCCGCAGGAGCGACCGGAAGAACGACGAGATTTCCGTCATCCCAACTTGCTTTCCTGGATCGGAGAACAAAGACAGCGGCTCTTAGCATGCGCTTTGACCATATTGCGAGCTTACTTTGTGGCCGGCTGTCCCGATCAAGGGTTGTCGGCGTGGGGCAGTTACGAGAATTGGTCAAAGGTGGTACGCGGCGCCGTCGTGTGGACAGGTATGCCCGATCCTGGCGAGACGCGGCTGCAGCTGCAGGATCAGGCCGACTTGAACGCGGGAAGCATGGGCGTCCTTCTGAAGTGCTGGGAAGAGATGGACCCGTCTCGGCGAGGCCAAACCGCGGCAGAAGCGATTGACCTGTTTTACAAGCAGCCGCCCGAATCTCCACCGGATTTCCACGCCGATGCCAAGGCCGCGCTGGAAACTCTACTGGACAAGCCGGATGCTCGCCAGTTGGGCAATCTCTTGCGGTCTTACCGACGGCGACTCTTCCAAGGCCGTTTCATCGATCAGGTCGGCAAAAAACATCAAGCTGTACGCTGGGCTGTATTTCCAGCTGACGCATTTTAGGCTCGGGAGAAAATGGCTCCCTACCCTCCCAATACTCCCCATCTTAGGGATCTTGCATGGGAGTCTGGGGACTCCAGGGAGTCATTTTCACTCCAAAGCCCCAGACGCAAAATCCCGCCCGTTGTCTGATTCGTGGATCGTTCCAGGATCAGATACCGGAGACGCCAAGACGCCTTTTGATGAGGAAAACGGACATAAATGAATATTTCACCGCTTGGATTCGCTTGCCCGGCGGGTGATGACAGGCCATCGTCACCGCCGCCGATGAGAATGCAGCCTGGCGTTTGCTGCGCCAGCACGTTGAACAGCTCCGCGCGAAGATGATCGATACCTACGTTGGCCCATCCGACATTGATCCGTGTGACCGGCGCCGGCCCACTATGCAAAGAAGGTTGCTTCACGGACTAATGGAATAGGAAATGTGCTACTGAGCTTGTACGTGGATCGTTTCCGCGTACATTTCTGACAGCTGATCTTTGGCCGACCTGTCTTCGCCGTCGTGAGACGCGATGGGGCAGCGCCGGCCATACTGAGAAAGGAACATCGCCGTGCCCCGCGTCTTCAAGAAATCCATCGTCCGTTACCTTGACGCCGACAACCGGCAAGTCCCCAAAAGGACGCCCGGCGCCAAGAAGGTCAAGGAAAAGTCGGCCAAGTGGTATGGCCGCGTTCCGGGCAATCCCCAGCCAGTCCCGCTATGCGCCAACAAAAGCGCCGCCCAAATCTTGCTGAATGAATTGGTCAAGAAAGCCGAGCTGGCCAGGGTTGGCATCGTCGATCCCTTCGAGGAATATCGAAAGAAGCCGTTGTCCGAACACATGGATGATTTTCACCGAGAGCTTCATTCGCGCGGCAATGCTCCCCGCTACGTCGAATTAGCCGTCTCTCGACTGCGCTCCCTGATGGCCGGTTGCGGTTTCGTGTTCACCGACGACCTATCTGCCTCACGTGCGATGGACTGGCTCGCCCAACTCCGTCGCCGCGTCCGGCCCCGCGAGGAGTTGCCCTCCGGTAAGGAGTGGTTCACTCCTAAAGAAACCGCCGAACTGTTGGGCATCAAGACGGCATAAGTCGCCACAGCTGTTCGCCGCCACGGCCTCGCTGCCGAGGGAGCCGGCAAGGCCCGCAAGATACCTCGCTCTACGGTGAAAGCGTTACAAGAGCGCTTCTCAAAAGGGGTGAGCATCCAGACTACAAATGACTATCTATCTGCTCTCAAATCTTTCGGACGTTGGTTGGTCAAGGATCAGCGGATTGGGAAAAACCCTTTCGAGCACCTGTCTGGGGGCAATGCTCGCGTTGATCGGCGTCATGACCGTCGCGAGTTGAATGCCGATGAGCTACGCCAGTTGTTGGCCGCGACTCGCGTCAGCAAGCGCGTCTATCGCGGTCTGAGTGGATGGGACCGCTTCCACCTCTACGCCACAGCTTGCGGCAGCGGTTATAGGGCAAGCGGTCTCGCCAGTTTGACGCCGGAGTCTTTCGATTTGGACGGGGAGACGCCAACTGTCACTCTGTCGGCTCGGCGAAACAAGTCTCGCGTCCTGAAAGTTCAACCTCTTCCCGCCGACGTTACTGCCTTGTTAAGGGACTATCTCTGCGATAAGCCGAGTGGTCAACCTGTCTGGGGCGGAACGTGGGCGAAAGACCGCAAGGGTGCTGAGATGCTGCGGATCGACCTGGATGCCGCTGGTATCCCCTACGCCATCGAGGGACCGGATGGCCCGCTGTATGCTGACTTCCACGCGCTGCGGCACACCTACTTGACGTTGGGTGGACGCGCCGGTATCGACTTGCGGACTTTGCAAGAACTGGCCGGCCATTCGACGCCGACACTCACGGCCCGCTACTCACACCGTCGGTTGCACGACCTGGCAGGAGCCGTTGATAAGTTGCCCAACTTCCTTCCCATCGACGTGTCAGGCGCGGGCCTCAGTGTTCTCCGCGCTTGCTCGACAGATGCTCAAGCTGTACCGTTCAGTTGCTCGCCAGTTGCCCAAATGAATGATAACGATTGCGTGAATTTGAGTACGCTTGAGCATCCGACAATAGAAGACTCCGAAGGGAGTAGAAATGCGAAACCCCTTGCAATGCAAGGGGTTGAAGGTGGTTGCGATTCGTTGAGTATGATTGATTCAAGAGCGGGTGATGGGGCTCGAACCCACGACAGCCACGTTGGCAACGTGGCGCTCTACCACTGAGCTACACCCGCGTTGGGAGGAAAAAGACTTCCTCCACATCACGAATTATAAAGCTGCCTTCCTCGATTGCAAGGGGGAATTCACCTCGGTCTCGGCCCGCATCCGCAGACCGCGGCGCTTGCTCTCGACGCCGGGGCACCTAGAATGACTGCCGATTGTGAACGTGAAAAAACTATTTGAATGAGGCTCCTTCCATGTCTGAAAATCGTGGTTCCGCCAGCGTCACTCGCCTTTTGTCCCTTGAGCTGACGCCCGGCAAACTGCGCGGTTTGCAGCGCATCTGCAATGACAACGGCACCCTGACCATGGTGGCCACGGATCAGAACAACTCCATGATCCGCATGATCAAGGACAGCCTCAAGAAAAGGGGCGAGAACCGCGAGCCGACCTACCACGAGTTGGTCGAGGCCAAGATCGTTCTCGCCGACGCGCTGAGCAAACACGCCAGCGCGGTCCTCGTCGATGGCTACTACGGCGTCTGGAACACGATTGCCAGCTTCCATCTGCCGGCCCACGTCGGCATGCTGGTGCGCGTCGAGAAGTCCGCCGCCCGCGAAAGCACCGTCGGCGCGCCTTTGGGCGAGATCGAGCCGGGTTGGGGCGTGGACAAGATCAAACGCATCGGCGCCGACGCCGTGAAGCTGCTCGCCCAGTTCGAGCCGACCGAGCCGGAAAGCGCCGAGCATCAGTTTGCCCTCATCCAGCAGGTGTACGAGGAATGCAAAAAGCATGATATTTTGATGTTATTGGAGACGATCGCCTTTCCGTTTGGTGGCGAGAAGAAGGACACGAAGAGTTTCCTCGACCGCAAGGCCGAGACGGTGATCGAGAGCGCGCGGCAGCTAAGCCGATATTGCGACATTTACAAGGCCGAGTTCCCCGGCTGGCTGGGCAAGGAGAGCGAGAACAAGCTGATGGACAACCTTCGCCAGCTGGATGCGGCGTCGGAGCGCCCGTGGGTGCTGCTCAGCGCCGGCGTCGATTATCCCGCCTACAAGCAGCAAGTGGAGATGGCGGTTGCCACGGGTGCCAGCGGCGTGCTGGGCGGCCGGGCCTTTTGGAAAGAATACTTCCTGCAAGACGGGCCGGCGGCGCGCGAACGCTTCGCGCGCGGCGAAGCCTCTGAGCGTGTCCGTGAGATCGATACGATCGTTAAGGCCAAGGCCAAGCCGTGGTTCACGCGCTACGGACTGACGATGGACCAGCTGCACTCGATGCGCACTGCCGAAGGCTGGCACTTCCGCTACGGCGGCGAATTGACGCCCATGCTCGGCACTGTGCAGGGCGAAGGTTATTAGGAAGAGCATCGTCCGAGCCGCGCACGCAGCGCAGCGGAGTAAGCGGCCGTGCCACGATCCCGCTTACTCCGCTGCGCTGCGTGCGCGGCTCGGAAAGCATCCCCCCACGTCCAACATCCCTCTTGTTTTTTTTCACCTTAGATGCGAAAAAAGTCCGCTACGGAACATCCTTTCGGTCGCATGGGCTTACAGGTCGGTAGGACACGACCTTGAGGGCTGCCCTCCTCTGGCCCTGCGATCGCTCGCGGAGCGAACCCTGCATGTTTCAGCAATCTCCTCCCGCCTTCATTCTTGAGGCGTTGAAAATCCACGGCTTTGACGATCAATCGATGCTCTTTGCCACCTCCACGGATCTCAGCGCCCTGGGCGTGCCGGAGCGACAATGGCTCGTGCTCTCTGGGCGTCGGCTCGTTTTGCTGTCCGAAGGCGAGACGCCAGCGGTACAGCAAGCGTTGAGCATCGATGAGGTGGAGACGTTCCGCACGCATGCCGGCGTCGGCTCCGGGTTCTTGCAGGCGCGCATCGGTGGCGTGTGGGTGGATGTGATTCGCTATTCCAATAGCCTCGCCGGTCGTTTCGTGAAGCTGGCGGCGAAGCTCGAGGCCATGCGCGACGGCGGCGAGTTTGTCGTTGGACCCGAAGATGAAATCGACGACCGCCGTTGTCCGAGTTGCGGCCTGGCCCTGAACTTTGCCGGCGATGTGTGCCCGCGCTGCATCAATCGCGGCGCTGTCCTTGGCCGCGTCTGGGAATTGCTGCGGCCCTATCGCAGCGGCGTGTCGGCCGTGTGCGCGCTCATCTTGCTCGGCGTCGCTCTAGAATTGGCCCCGCCCAAGCTGCAACAGTACCTTGTCGATCACGTCCTGGAAACCGATGCTCGCGGCGGCCGGCCCGGCGATTTGCTGGCGGCGCTTCTGACCATCGTCGGCGCTCTGGCGGCGACGCGCGTGCTGCTCGCTTTCGTCAATGGCATCAAGGGATCATTGGCCAATCGCCTCGGCACGGCCATGACATCCGCCTTGCGCGCCCGCATGGTCGAGAAATTGCAGACTCTTTCGGTAGATTATTATGACCGCCATCCCGTCGGCGTCCTCATGAGCCGGGTGGCCCACGACACCGAGGCGCTGTACGGACTCATCCACCAATTGACCGGGGGGCTGCTGCTCCAGACGCTCCAACTCGCCGGCGTCGGCGTCATGCTGTTTACGCTCAATGCCAAGCTGGCGCTGTGGACGCTGGTGCCGATGCCCCTGGTGTTGTACGGCAGTTGGTTTTTCTGGCGGCACGTCTATCCGCGCTATCACCGCTACTGGGATTCGGCGAGCAAGCAGGCCGGCACCTTGGCCGGCATGCTGTCAGGCATTCGCGTCGTGAAGGCGTTCGCGCAAGAACGCCGGGAGTTCGAGCGCTTCGGAATCAGCAGCGATTCGCTGCGGCGCTCGCGGCTGGAGGTCGAAGGGGCCGCGTCCACGTTCTCGGCGGTAATGCAACTGGTCTTCAGCCTCGGCGGTCTAATCGTCTGGTTCGTCGGCGGGCGCGACGTGCTCGGCGGCGAGATGACTCTGGGCGGCTTGATGGCGTTCCTGGCGTACCTGGCCATGTTCTACACGCCGCTCTCGACCCTGGCGCAATTGACCACGTGGTTGACCAGTTTTCTGACGGCCAGCCAGCGCGTCTTTGAGCTGCTCGACACGACGCCGCGCGTGGTGGAGTCTGAGACGCCGATGCAGTTGCCACCGTTGCGGGGCGGTATCCGCTTCGAGAACGTCACCTTCGGCTACGATCGCAATCATCCGGTGCTGAAGAATTTCAACCTGCGCATTCGGCCCGGCGAAATGGTGGGGATCGTCGGCCGCAGTGGTTCGGGTAAGACGACATTGGTGAATCTCATTTGTCGCTTTTACGACACCGATGCCGGCCGAGTCACGCTCGATGGCCGCGATGTTCGTGAACTGCCGCGCGAATATCTGCGCAGTCAGGTCGGCGTCGTCTTGCAGGAACCGTTTCTGTTCCGCGGCACCGTTTGGGAAAACCTCGTCTACGGCCGGCCGGGCGCCAAGCCGGAAGAAGCGCTGGCCGCAGCGAAGAATGCCAATGCCCACGAGTTCATCATGCGTCTGCCGTGGGCCTACGATACGCCGCTAGGCGAGCGGGGAGCCGGTCTATCCGGCGGCGAACGACAGCGTCTGTCGATTGCCCGTTGTCTGCTCTACGATCCGCGCGTGCTCATCCTCGATGAGGCGACCAGCAGCGTCGATCCCGAATCGGAGCGTGCCATCCAGGAAGCGCTGGCCGTGCTGACGCGCGGCCGAACGACCATCGCCATTGCCCATCGCCTTTCGACGCTGCGAAATGCCAACCGTATTCTCGTCCTCAATCGCGGCAAGCTCATCGAGGAGGGTAGCCACGAGGAACTGATGGCGAAAGATGGGACCTACGCTCGGCTGGTGCGCATGCAAACGGAGGTCAGCGCCGAACCGACCGTCGATGGCCTGGTTGCCGCCGACAGCCGAGCGGAAATCCGAAAATCGAAATCCGAAATCCGAAGGAATTCTCAAGCTCAAAATCAAAAATCGCAAACGGCCCAGCTCGATCGTTTGGAGTTTTCTTCTTCTTCATTCGAGTTTCCTTCGGATTTCGGATTTCGGATTTCGGATTTTGGTCTGCGTTGGCTGAAGCCGGAGGAGACGCGCTTGCAGCGCGGTGAGTGCGATACGCTTCAAGCCGCCGTGGGCGAGGAACTCTACGACGGTCTCTTCGCCGTTCGCGCTCTGCCGGCCACCTGCCCCGATCAGTTCATCAGTCTTCGCTATGCCGATGAGGATGGCCAGGAACACGAGATCGGCCTGGTCCGCGATCTCGCCGAGTGGCCGGTCTACCACCGATCATTGCTGGAACAAGCGTTGGCGCGTCGTTATTTCGTCCGCGTGATCACCGCCATCGACTGCATCGAATCGAAGTACGGTTTGCTGACGTTTCAGATCCAGACCGACCGCGGCCCAGTGTGTTTCACGATGCGCAACAGCCACAGCCAGGCGCAGGAGTACGGCGAGAACGGCAAACTGCTTCTCGATGTGGACGACAACCGCTATCTTGTTCCCGATATTGATGCCCTGTCACGCCGGCAACATTTACTGTTTCGGCGATATGTATACTGGTGAAAAATAATTCACCACAGAAAACACGGGAAAAGACGGAAAAGACGACAAGAAAAGAGAGAAGAAAGAAACTCATCAAATTACTTTCGCCCCGATGCTTGCTGCTCGACTTCTGCCAGCATCTTGTGCAGCGTGGCATGGTCGAACAACTTTCCGCGGCTCACCACGGCTGCGATCCGCTGGGTGTTCTTGATGTCGTCCAAGGGGTTGGCTTCGAGTAGGACCAGGTCGGCAATCTTCCCCTTTTGCACCGTGCCCAGATCGGCCAGCCGGTCGAGATAGCGAGCCGGGTTGCGCGTGGCCGTTTGCAGCGCTTCCATGGGCGTTAAGCCGGCCTCGACCAGCAGGGCCAACTCGTCATGGACACTGAAGCCGGGGAAGCAAAAGGGAAAGGGGTGATCGACTCCGGCCAGGATCTCGACACCGCCGCGGTGCATCTTGCCGACTTCCTCGAGCGATCGTTTGTAGAACCCCTTTCGGCCTGCCATGGTTTCCATGAGCCCCTGAATCAAAGGGCCTTTGAGATCCCAGAAGCCGCGCACAAAGCCGGACATGTACTTGACACGTGGGTCTGCTGTAAAGCGCGGGTCGTCCAGCGAGCAAGTGGCCCGGATCATGACAAGGGTTGGCGTCTGCCAGGTGTGGTTCTTGGCATAGCGCTCGTAGAGCGCCTGGGCCTTGGGCTCGCGGAAGCTGTCCACGGCTTTCAACAAAACCCGGAAGAGCAATACCAGATCATCGGGCTTGCCCGACCGAAACGCCTCGACAGCCTCCTTGCGCAAAGCCGTCTCATTGGCAGAACAGCTGATCCACAGTCCGGTCAGGTGTTCGATACTCCTTTGACCCGCGTCGGATGCTTCCCGGGCGCTGACCGACTCCGGCACATGGCCGGCAAAGGGGAGTCCTTGCTTCTTCGCCTCGTCCGCGATGGCGAAATAGGCATCGCGGGACAACTTGCTGTGAATCTTGATGAAATCCGCGCCCTGTTTCTTGAGAGATCGCACCAAAGCCCTGCCCCGTTCGGCATCTACTGCCACGAGAGCACTGGTGCCGGCGCTTGGGTTTGGGCCATCGATCATTGCACCGCAGGCCACAATCCGCGGGCCGATTCGCTTTCCGTCTTCGATGTCCTTGCGTAGGGTGAAGATCACCTCGGGGAGATAGGCATGCATGTCTCGAATGCCGGTGACTCCGTTTGCGAGGTAGAGAGCGGGGTAGTCGCGAATCCCGGCTGCGATATGGGCGTGCATGTCCCACAAACCGGGGATCAGAAACTTGCCGGAGCCATCCACGGATTTTGCGCCGGCAGGGACCGGTGTATCGGCGCTCTTGCC
>Ga0070738_10008178_pt1 | contig 10155 bp, 7 predicted proteins | sample Coa_R2_2_FD_66446 | JGI IMG/M metagenome (GOLD analysis project Ga0070738, IMG submission 66446) | Surface soil microbial communities from Centralia Pennsylvania, which are recovering from an underground coalmine fire - Coalmine... | ecosystem: Environmental > Terrestrial > Soil > Unclassified ... | reverse complement strand
GAGCTCATCCGCGACGCCATCCGCCGCGACTTTTTGGTGGACGTTGAATTGAAAGCGGAAGAGTTCCAATCGCTTGGTGAGGAAGGCATCTGCGCACGGATCATGGAAGCGGTTAATGACTTCTACAAACGCAAGGAAGAACGCACGGGCGTTGACTTTATGGCGACCGTCGAGCGCATGGCGTTCCTTCAGGTGATAGATAACAAATGGCGCGACCATCTCCGCGAGATGGACGATCTCCGCGAAGGTATTCATCTCCGTCAATACGGGCAGAAAGATCCTCTGCTCGAATACAAGACGGAAGCGTTTAACATCTTTGTTGCAATGCAGATGGATCTGCGGAAAGAAATACTCGATCTTGTGATAAAAACGTTCCCCGCGCAGGAACAGCGCGCACCGCAATTACGCGGCAGGGGAAGCCGACAGCCCGCGCAAAACCGTTTGCAATATCAGCATGAGAGCGCTATAGGAATGGGACTTCAAGCGGCGAACCGCCCGCCCGAGCAGAGCAACGGTCAGCCGCAAGGAGAAGCGGAAGGCGGACCGCCGCCCAAGCGTGAGCCCATCCGCGTCGGCGAGAAGATCGGGCGCAATGACCCATGTCCGTGCGGCAGCGGTAAAAAGTATAAGAACTGCCACGGGAAATAGTGAATAACTTTTCAATACTGTCATTGCGAGGAGCATAGCGACGAAGCAATCTTTTCCTTCTGTTCGTAGAAAATGGAAAGACGGTATTTTGTATACATTATGACGAATGTATCGCATACCGTCTTTTACACAGGTATGACGAACGATTTGAAGCGGCGAATAGCTGAGCATAGATCAAAAGATAGGGAAGGATTTACAAAGCGGTATAATGCCATCATGCTTGTATACTACGAAATCCACGATACTCCGATGCAAGCGATACAGCGTGAAAAAGCGATCAAGGGTGGATCGCGACAAAAGAAAATAGATTTGATCAATAGTTTTAATCCGCATTGGAATGATTTATTTGATTTAGTCTGAAGGGGAAAAGATTGCTTCTCCGCCTACGGCGGATCGCAATGACATCTCTTTTTTTATTCTCTTTTGGTATTCATCATGTCCTTAAATTTGAGATGTATAAAATCAAAACATTGTCATGAGTAAAGCAATCTGCGTATTCAGTTCTTCAAGCGACGATATCGCGCCGCAATTTTTTGAAGTGGCGGCGGAGCTTGGCGTGCGGCTGGGGAAACATGGCTACGATCTTGTTTATGGCGGAGGCAAAAGCGGATTGATGGGCGAGCTTGCGCGCGCGGCGCAGTCGAACGGCGGGAAAGTGATCGGCGTCATTCCTGAACGTTTCCGTGAACATGAGCTTGCATACGAAAGCGCCGACGAGCTGATCGTCACGAAAGATATGCGCGAGAGAAAGACGATCATGGAAGCCCGCGCGGATGTGTTCGTCGGCTTGCCCGGCGGATTCGGCACCCTGGAGGAGATACTCGAGATACTCACGCTTAAACAACTTCACTACCACGCAAAGCCCATCGTTCTTATCAATACCAATAATTTCTACGATCACCTCGTCAATTTATTCGAGCATATATACGAACAGCAATTCGCAAAGCAGGAGCACCGTGAACTTTACCACGTTGCGCGGGACGTAAACGGAGCTTTTTCGTATATTGATAGCTACAAGGCGGCATCACATCCCGCCCCGTGGTATTGATCTTTTATTCTTAGAAAGAAAATAATATGAAGTATTCGCAAGGCGACGAGTACGGCTCCGTCGCGAAATTTTATGATTACGTAACGCCGTATCGCGAACGCGGCGACGTGGATTTTTTTGTCGAAGCGGCGCGCGAGGCGAACGGTCCTGTGCTGGAGCTTGGATGCGGCACCGGGCGCGTGCTTGTTCCCACTGCGCAAGCGGGCATTGATATTACGGGATTTGATTCCTCAGAAACGATGCTGTCTATTTGTAAGAGAAAACTTGCCGCCGAACCGAAAGAAGTGCAAAGCAGAGTGCAGTTTGTGCAAGGCGATATGCGCCACTTCGATCTCGGCAAGACGTTCAAGCTGATAACAATCCCGTTCCGTCCGTTCCAGCATTTGGTCACGGTTGAAGATCAAATAAGCTGTCTGACAAACATTCGCCGTCACCTTGCCGACGGCGGCAAGCTGGTGTTCGATGTGTTCAATCCTTCAATGCAAGGTCTGCTCGATGAAGTCCGCCTTCAGGAAACAGATGACATCGCGGAGATCACGATGCTGGATGGCAGAAAAATGAAACGCCGGTTTCGCGTGGCGAGCCGGGACTATTTCCGCCAAGTTCAGGATATCGAGCTCATCTATTACGTCACGCATCCCGATGGTCGGCAGGAGCGGCTCGTCCATGCATTCCCGATGCGTTATTTCTTTCGATATGAAGTAGAACATCTGCTCGTGCGCTGCGGCTTCAAAGTCGAAGCGGTGTACTCATCGTTTGCAAAAGAGCCGTTCGGCGCAAAATATCCCGGCGAAATAATTATGGTTGCATCGAAAGCATAGCGGGTGTACAGTCTGATCTTCCCGTATATCTGAAAGTCCATGCGGAGTCATTGCGAGGAGCCGGACATAGTCCGGCGACGCGGCAATCTCCGTGTCTTCGGTGCTTACGAACTACACCCTGCATCGCGTTTCAAAGGGAGATTGCTTCGCTATGCTCGCAATGACAACCCACGGTGTGGACGCCACTAAATAGTTGTATCTGTTAAAAACCCTCTCTAAGTTTGTTGCGATATGACGAGTTCCAACCCACAAATTCTATTTTCCGAAGTGCAGCGCTTCCGCCAGAAGTGGCTGTGGGCGATAATAATAATTATAGCGGGGGCGGATGCGGGACTGTTTCTTGTTGGACTCATCCAGCAAGTGTTTCTCGGTCAACCGTTCGGAAGCAAACCGGTGCCGAACGGCGCGCTTATCAGCATTACGTCGTTCAATCTTGTCTTTGTCGGCGTGCTGGTGTGGCTATTTTACTATGCAAAGATGATAACGGAAGTCCGTGCCGACGGATTATTCGTGCGCTTTGTGCCGATCCAGCAAACATTTCTTAAAATACCGTTGTATAATATCGCGTCAATGAAGTTCGCGGCGTATCCGCGCTTCATGCTTGGGATACACTACTCGAAGAAAAAAACGATGTACAACATGGCGAACACCGGCGGTGTGGAATTACTATATAATGACGGGCACGCGTTCCTTCTCGGCACGCGAAAGCCGGAAGAGTTGACAAAGGCGATACGACAGATCATGACGGAGAAACAATGAATATAATCATCGCGGGCGGTTCGGGTTTTATCGGCAGTACGCTTGTGAACGTGTTGCAAGGCGAAGGTCATGCGATCACCGTGCTGGCGCGGAACGAGCGGAGCGCGAATGAAAAGCTGGGCGGCAAGGCGCGCGTGCTTCCGTGGGACGGCGAGTTCGTCGGCGCGTGGGCGGAAGCGGTGAACGGCGCGGATGTTGTCGTCAATCTTGCGGGCGAGTCCATCGGCGACGGGCGCTGGTCGGGCGCGCGGAAAGAAAAGATTTTGCAAAGCCGTCTGAAAGCAACGCGCGCCATTGTCGATGCGATCATCAAAGCCGAGAAGAAACCGTCGCTTCTTATCAATGCCTCCGCCGTCGGGTTCTACGGGAACGTTCCATCCGGCGATGTTGACGAATCGCACGCGCCGGGAGACGATTTTCTTGCGAACGTGTGCAAAGAGTGGGAGTTGGAAGCCCGTCGCGCCGAAAGCGCCGGTGTTCGTGTTGCGCTCATTAGGACGGGCATTGTACTTTCTAAAAACGGCGGTGCGCTCCCGAGGATGCTGACGCCGTTCAAGTTTTTTGTCGGCGGCAAGATCGGCTCCGGCAACCAGTGGATGCCGTGGATACATCTGGTAGATCACATCGGCATCATTACATATATTATAAATAATCAATCGGTCAGCGGAGCGGTCAACCTATCCGCGCCGGAGCCTGCAACCATGAAAGAATTTGCCCGCGCGCTCGGCAAAGCGATGCACCGCCCCTCGCTTTTCCCCGTGCCCGGATTTGTATTGAAAGTAATGTTGGGAAAAATGTCTTCGCTCGTGCTGGAAGGTCAGCGTGCTGTCCCCAAAAAAATACTTGCCGCAGGATACGTCTTCAAATTTCCCCAATTGGATGCGGCATTGCGGGACGTGCTGAAGAAGAGGTAGAAAGAAAATCTGCCGCATTATTCCCTCGCCCCACGGAGTGGGGAGAGGGCAAGTGAGCCGCCGGCTCACGCGGGTGAGGGGGTGTCAATCGTGCCGACAGCAAACTTCTTCTTATTTTTTTCTTCACCGCCCCTCACCCTAACCCTCTCCCCGCAAGCGGGGCGAGGGGACAGACTCACCGCACGATCATCACCTCTTGCGTCTTTGTAGCAATACTTGAGCGAAGCGATAATACATACATCCCCGCCGGTAGTCCGCTCACGTCAAACGTTTTTTCGCCTGTGCCATCGGTACGTGCGCTCATCACACGCTCGCCGAGAATATTGTATAACTCTATTTCTACATTCGCACCTGCCGCATTGTAATGCACAAGCATTTCATCGCGGGCGGGGTTGGGCTGCGTGGTGAGAGACAAAGCGGAAGAAGTTGGAATAGGTTCAGTTACAGCGTTAATGCCGGAAATGTCGGCGCTGTACACACCATTACCTGTTCCCGCAAAAAGTGTTGATCCTTCCACGGCTAAGGCATTTACATATATGTCGGTTAGCCCACTATCTGCTTGTACCCAAATATCACCGTTGTTTGTTGAAATATACACGCCGCCCGCATAAGCGCCCATAAAAAGAGTTGTTCCATTTACCAATAAGGTATTTACAGTAGAATCCGTCAAACCATTGTTTATAGGTATCCATGAGACTCCGTTATCAGTCGAGCGAAAGATCCCATTAAATGTACCTGCAAAAAGGTTAGACCCAATCATTGCCAATGCAGTCACAAAATCAGTATCAAGACCGTTCTTCAATTGCGTCCATGTGTTTCCATCATTCATCGAGAGGAATAAGCCGCTATCTGTACCCGCAAGGAATGAAGTCCCATTTTTTATAAATGTATATACAGGTATGTGCTCTAATCGGTTGCTTGCTTGTACCCACGTGTCGCCGTTGTCCGTTGAACTATATGCACCGCTATCCGTTCCCACGAGCAAGGTTATCCCGTTCACTGTAAGGGTGTTCACGTTGAGATTTAACAAACCGGTGTTCACCGCGGTCCAGATTCCACCGCTATCTGTCGAGCGAAATACGCCGCCTCCGTATGCTCCTGCATAAGTCATAGTCCCATTCACGACAAAGGCATCTATATTAAGATTTGTCAATCCGCTGTCTATTTGCGTCCACATATTGCCGTTATCTGTTGTTTGGTATATGCCGCCATTGGTTCCCGCAAGAAGTGTTTCTCCGTTTGTTGTGAAAGATTGTACGATTGCTGTTGTTGCCAATCCATTGTTTGATTGTACCCACGAGTTGCCACTATCTGTTGAACGATAGACACCGCCGCCATTTGTTCCTGCAAAAAGAGTCGTTCCGTTTATGATAAAACCGTATATAGTAGAAGCCGTCAGTCCGTTCTCTATCTTTTCCCAAGCATTGCCGTTATTTGTTATGCGATATGCCCCATGATCCGTTCCTGCAAAAACAGTTGTGTCATCCACCATAAATGCATGAACAATAAAATTTGTCAGCCCTAATGGGGCCCATGTAATACCATTGTTAGTTGAACGATACGCTCCACCCCATGTCCCTGCATAAATAGTCGTTCCGCTCACAGCAAGTGCGAACACGATTCCGGTTGTTATCCCACTGTCCGCTTTTGCCCAAGTGTTTCCATTATTCGTCGAATGATATACACCATAGCCATAAGTTCCGGCATATATGTCTGTTCCATTCACCGCCATAGCATTTACAAATCCGACTGCTAAGCTACTATCTGCATTCCATGTATCTCCGTTATCTGTTGAACGATAGAGATAGCCTCCTGTTCCTGCGAAAAGAGTTGTTCCGGTAACGGCTAAAGAGAATATCTGTGAATAAGGCAACCCTTTTACTATCCATGTATCGCCATTGTTCGTTGAACTATACAAGCCACTGTTCGTTCCTACATAGAGGATGCTTCCATTCACTGCAATAGTATTTACATAGGGGTTCATTAAACCGTTATATACTTGCGTCCATGTATTGCCGTTATCGCTCGACCGATAAACGCCATCCGTTCTTCCCATAAAAATTATTGTCCCGCTCACAACAAAAGAGCCGCCATCAGCATCATACGGCCCATTTGTTTGATGCCATTGGAGGACTTGTGATTGCGCGCTATTAAAAGTAAGCCACACGGGTAATAATAACAGATAATAAAATATTTTTTTCATGGAGTTCCTTGTGTAATAGTGCCAAAAAATACGGTATCTATTCATATCTGCAAAATGAGAATTTCCTCATTTAAAACTTCGCCGCCCATTCCGTACATTTGGGAAAGATTTCCATTCTTATCATAAATCATTTATAGAAGTAAAAAGAAAGTAACGCAATAGGTATGCCTGAACTTGCAAAAACATATTCGCCGAACGAGATAGAACAAAAGTGGTACGAGTATTGGGAGAAAAGCGGCTTCTTCAAAGCGCAGCGCGACCCCGCAAAGAAGCCGTTTGTCATCGTCATGCCGCCGCCGAACGTGACGGGGAGCTTGACGCTCGGTCACGTGCTGAACCATACGATACAGGACGTGTACACGCGTTGGCACCGGATGAAAGGCGATGAGGCGTGCTGGGTTCCGGGCATGGACCACGCGGGCATTGCGACGCAGGCGGTTGTTGAGAAGCGGCTCATGGAGGAAGAGAAGAAGACGCGGCACGATCTCGGTCGCGAGAAATTTGTTGAGCGCGTGTGGGAGTGGAAGAAAAATTACGGCGGACTTATCGGCAAGCAGCTCAGGCGGCTGGGCATCTCCTGCGATTGGGACCGCGAGAAGTTCACGCTCGATGACGACCTCTCCGCGGCAGTGCGCGAGGCATTCGTGCGCTTATACGAAAAAGGATTGATCTACCGCGGCAAGCGCATTATCAACTGGGACCCGAAACTCCTCACCGCATTAAGCGACGAGGAAGTGGAACATAAAACCCGCAACGGAAAGCTGTGGCATTTTAAGTATCCCATAATCGGCGCGGACGGCAAGCCCTCGACGAAAGATTTTATCATTGTTGCCACAACGCGCCCGGAGACGATGCTTGGCGATACTGCCGTTGCGGTGAACCCAAAGGACGAGCGCTACAAGAAGCTCGTCGGCAAGAAAGTTTTGCTCCCGCTGATGAACCGCGAGATACCGATCATCGCGGACGATTACGTTGATTCGAGCTTCGGCACGGGCGCGGTAAAGGTCACGCCCGCGCACGACCCGAACGATTTTGAGATGGGGCAGAGGCACAATCTTCCCACGATCAATATCATGCACCCGAACGCGGTGCTGAACGAGAACGCGGGCGCGTATGCCGGTCTTGACCGCTTTGCCGCGCGCAAAAAAGTTGTTGCCGATATGGAAGCCGCAGGTTTTTTGGCGAAGATCGAAGATTATACGAACTCGGTCGGCTACTCGCAGCGCAGCGATGAAGTGATCGAGCCGTATCTCAGCGATCAGTGGTTCGTGAAGATGAAGCCGCTTGCCGAGAAGGCGCTGAAGGTTGTGCTGGAGGGCGAAATAAAATTTCACCCGGAACATTGGGTAAAAACCTACGACCATTGGATGACGAACGTGCGCGATTGGTGCATCTCGCGGCAGTTGTGGTGGGGGCATCGCATACCGGTGTGGTACTGCGTGGGCGACGACGAGTGCAAACTGGAATGCAAACAGCCCATCGTCTCTCGCACAACGCCGGAGAAGTGCCCGCATTGCGGCTCGAAGAATCTTCGGCAGGATGAAGACGTGCTCGATACGTGGTTCTCGTCATGGCTGTGGCCCATCTCCGTCTTCGGCTGGCCGAATGAAACGGATGACCTACAATATTTTTACCCGACGAATCTCCTTTCCACCGGACCGGATATTATTTTCTTCTGGGTCGCGCGCATGATCGTCGCGGGGTTGGAGTTCAAAGGCAAGGTGCCGTTCCAGGACGTGTATTTCCATAACATCATCCGCGATGGCGAGGGCAGAAAACTTTCCAAGTCGCTCGGCAACTCGCCCGATCCCATCGCCGTGATGGACCAATACGGCACAGATGCCCTGCGCTTCTCTATCCTTTATATAGCGCCGATGGGGCAGGACGTTCTTTTCGACGTGGAGAAGTGCGAGATCGGTAGGAACTTTGCGAACAAGATATGGAACGCCGCGCGCTTTTTGATGATGAAGAAAGCGGAGTGCGAAGCCGCGCTGGGCAATCCGATGTTCCAGACGCATGTGCTGAAAGACGAAGCAAAAGAACTCGCTGATTGGTGGATCGAAGATTGTTTCCATAATATGCTCGCGGAAGTATCCGGCGCACTCGAAAAATTCAATGTCAACCAGTATTCAAAGACGCTTTATTCATTTATATGGAATGAGTTCTGCGATTCATACGTGGAGATATTGAAGAACCGTCTTGCGAAGGAAAGCGACGCCAACAAGAAAATGGCGCTCTGCAATTTCGCGATCAATATCTTCGAGAAGACGCTGTACGCGCTTCATCCCGTTATGCCGTTCATCACCGAGGAAATATGGCAGACGCTCGGGAAACGCGCCGAGGGCGAGACCATCATGAAGCAGCGCATCCCCGAATCGCTGACGCGCGAGTGGTGGGGCAAAGAGAAGATCCGCCAGATAGGAGACATGGAGCGCGCACACCCACAGATGGAATATATCTTGGAATCCGTAGAGCGTATCCGTCAGATGCGGAAAGAGAATAACATCCCGCCCTCGAAGGCGCTTGAAGCGTTCGTCCGCTTGCCGCAAGCAGTTCACAACGAACGTTTCCGCTTCATCAATCCCGAATGGATCGAAACGCATAAAAATTACATTGAAGATATATGCCGCGTAACGCTGACGATCACCGATTCGGATAACTCCCTTCCGAAAGTGAGATCATCTTCCGTTGTGCACGAGACGGAGATATTTCTCTCGCTCGAAGGCTTGATAGACGTTGATAAAGAACGCGACCGCCTGACAAAAGAGATCGCGCGGCTGACCGGTCAGACCGAATCCACAAAGAAAAAACTGGAGAACCCCAGTTTCGCCGACCGCGCACCAAAGGACGTGGTGGAGAAAGAGCGCGCAAAGCTCGCCAGCTTCGCCGATGCGATCAAAAAATTGGAGGAAAGTTTGACGGCGCTGAAGTAATCACGCCTGCGGCTTCGCCAGCAATTTCTTCAAGCTGGAGATATTCGGTATTGCCGTGGGATCGACGCCGTTGAGAATTGCAAGGTAGTAGCTCACCCAATCGCCCAAATAAATGAGCGAGAACATCCGCGCGATGGCGTTTTCGCCTTCGCTCCAAAATTCTTCTATGCCCGCCGTTTTCTTTGCAAGCAGTTCTTTTAATATCTCGAAACGGAGCGAGACGCGCTTGTGCTCGAAGTCGTCGCGAAGAAGAATGACGAATAATTTTTTGGTATGCTTTTTCGGAAGGTTCCATCCTTCGATCTCGTTGTGATTCATTTCAGGGATCACGTTGCAGAACGCGAGGTTCTTCGAGTTCTCGTTGAATTGCCCTTTCCATCGCACGCCGACCGTATCGAACGTTTCTGCGGGAGCATAGACCACGGGAATGTTATCGTACAATTTTTCCGCGAGCGCGTATGCCGGATTTTTTTTGTTGAGCTGGGTATATATATCTGATTTCTTTTTCAGGAGTGAGATGGTCTCTTTGATGCCGCTTTCGATCTCCGCTTTTGCATCACTTCCAAAATACTCCATGCGGTTGAGCGTGGTGATCATCGGAAAGAAAGAATATCCCAGTGCACATCGCGGCTGTAATCCTTCGGGCAGGCGGATAAGCGGGAACGAATACGCGCGCGCCTGCAATGCAAGCTCGCCGCCGGTGGTGATGCACAGCACGTTCTTCGTGCGCTTCACTGCCTGCGCGAACGCGCTGAGCGTCTCTTCCGTGCCGCCGCTGTAACTCGAGGCGATCACCATATCCTCATGCGCGATGAAATCAGGAAGATTG
>Ga0070738_10008177_pt1 | contig 10155 bp, 10 predicted proteins | sample Coa_R2_2_FD_66446 | JGI IMG/M metagenome (GOLD analysis project Ga0070738, IMG submission 66446) | Surface soil microbial communities from Centralia Pennsylvania, which are recovering from an underground coalmine fire - Coalmine... | ecosystem: Environmental > Terrestrial > Soil > Unclassified ... | reverse complement strand
TGTAACGACTAAGAGGTCGCGACCTTCTGCAGGCCCTTGGCGGCGAGAACTGAGTTCAGCGCGTCCAGGCTATAGATGTGTGAGAGGTCGGGTTTACTGTCGCCAAGCAAGCCAAGTTGATAGGCGCTATCCGCAGCTTTGTAGAGCGTAGACGCCAGTGGGTCATAGGTAATGTCCAGGTTCGAGAAGGCCTGATCGAGCAATTTTTGTGAAAGGGCTTTGCCACCTGGTACTTTTTGGATCTGCTCGTTGACCAGTTTTTTGGCCTCATCCAGGTGTGAGTTGATAAATTGGACGGTGTCAACGTGGGCCTGCAGGAATTCTGAGACGATTGTGGGATGCTGGTCCAGGAACGCTTTGCGCACCACCACATTGGTGGTGACAAATTTGCCATTGGGCCACAAGGTACGTTCATCTACAAAGACTTTGCCGTGTGCGTTGAGGACGAGACGCGAGGCATAGGGTTCTGGCACCCAGGCTCCATCGATCTGCCCCTGTGAGAATAGTGTCACGATATTCGAATTGTCGGTAGCAACGATCTGGACCGTCCCGCCCTTATCGACCGACTTGAGGTTATGCTGCTGCAGATAGTGGCGCAGCGAGATGTCCTGTGTACCGCCAATCTGCGGATCGGCGATCTTCTTGCCGCTCAGATCGGCGGGACTCTTGATGTTCGCCTCGGGGCGGACAATCAGGAGCGCGCCTCCGCTGGATGCGCCGGCAATGATGCGCAAAGCCTCACCATGGCTTTTCACATAGCCGTTAATGGCAGGATTGGGACCGGCGTAGCCGATGTCGATGTCGCCTGCCAGCAAGGCATTGATCAAGTCAGGGCCAGCATTGAACGTTTTTGTGCTGAGCTGGTTCTTCCCGAGCGCTTTCTGGAAGGTTCCTTGCGCCACACCTACCAGCGCGACTGCGTGAGTGATGTTGGGGAAGTAGCCGAGATGGACCGTCACCGGGCTATTGTTGTCGTTGCTGTTGCTACTGGCGGTTGTGCCATTTCCACAGGCAGCAAGGATAAGTGTCAGAAGAAAGAAGAGAAGAAAGAGACGAGGATGAGGCCTGAGGGTCTTCTTCATGGATAATTGCTCCTTAAATAATGCGAGTGTGTACACACTATCCAACTGTCTTCGTCGTGCACTGCCTTGTTCTGTTCCTAACCTCAAAGCGTGTGGGAAGCGAACGAAGATGTCTTGCTCTGTCGGCCGTTGACAGTGTTGAGATCGTACTCGTATATCAGGAACTTGAAAGACTGCGAGACGAGGACGTCCATGCCCGACCTGTAGCGGTTTGCCATAACCTCCACGTATTGCCACGTTGTTGTAACTACGCTTACAATCATTGTATTCGTTGCTATCAGGGGCGACTTAGATAAATGAAACTGGCGTTACGTGTTACAAGTGTTGTGTAGAGGATACATAAGTTTTGATGAGAAGTCAAGGGGATTTCTGCGTCATCCATACATTTCTCTATGTGCAGTTCGTACAGGTTGGTGGCAATGGTTCGCCAGGACGATTGCAACTGCTGTTACGTGTGGCTGATGGGTTATCGAGGAATGCTTTTTGTGGGCTGGATGGGGAATGGGTGGGGCTCGCGCGCAGGCAGGCTGACAGCGGCCGCCCTGAAGGTGGGCCCTACGGTTAATACGGGGCCATGAATGGCCATGGAGTATGACGGGCAAATGCGTATTGCACACATGCAAGCAGACGACCGTTTTGAGGAGGTTACTGCATGATGGGCGACAGGCCCAGAAGGTCTGTCACCCTCCTAGAAATCCCCCTATATAACCCAATATTCACTTGATAAATGTTTAAGCATGATAAAACGTGCCCCCACTCCTTGCCGGTGGAGTGATGAGGCAATTCATTGCCCCGAAATACCCGTAGGGCCCCAATTCTATTGCGGCCGCTGCTCGCCTGCCGCCTCTCGTCCTTTCTGTCAGCATCGTCTCTCCTGTAATACAATGTGTTGGGCCAGGAGAGCGCTATGTGATTATTCCAGGCTATCGAAGAGGGTTGGTGTTGTAACCAGGGGGCTTAGCTGGCGTGGTGAGCCGTCTTTGTTGATCAAGAAAGGATTCAGGTTGCCGTCCTCATTCGTCGGTGTCAGGCCGGCCTCCTCGATGAAGCGCGACGGCGTGGCGTCGGTACCGCGATAGCGCAGGATCGACGACAGGAACAGCAGCTTTTGGGCGCGTGTAAAGGCCACATAGGCCAGACGGCGCTCTTCCGCGAGTCCCGATAGGATGATCGGTCCATCCTCCGTCGCCAGCGTATACGAGCGTTTATGTGGGAAGATGCCCTCCGTCAGCCCCATGACGAACACAACCGGGCTTTCCAGTCCCTTGGATTTGTGGATCGTCATCAGGCTGACGCAGTCGCGCTTATTTTTGCTGGAATCCTCTGCCTGCTCTTTCAGTTTGGCTATCGATTGCAAGAAATGGCGGATCGTATGACTTTTTTGGGCAAAGCGTGTGAGCTCTTCCAATTCATCGTAGCGGGCCTCTAGCTTTGTCTCCTCGTGGTGTGTGGGGGCTTCAGTCTCTTCATCCTGGTCTGCCTGCTCTTTGTGCTTGCTATCATAATGGCGCAGGTGTACGTCGTATGCATACTCGCGGATGAGCTTGATCGCCTCGGCGGGATTATTCTTGCATCTGGCGGCGACGCGTTTGATCAGCGACACAAAATCTTTGACGCCGAGCTGGTGTTCTTTGGCGATCGTGTAGGCCTGCTCTTCGCAGAATTGCAGTAGCGGTCGTCCGCTGGCGAAGGCTGTGAGCGTACTGAAGAACGTCGGTGTGAAGCGGTGGGAGGTCTTGCCGGTATTGGCGAAGTACTCTTTGGAGGGGATATTGGCGACTGCGCGGAAGGCGGTATTCTGTTCTCCGCAGTGGACGGGTGTGAACACATCATCCCACTTCTGGGCCTCGGGCGTGTTGCGGGCGGCGATGTATTCCTGGTGGACGCGTACCCCTTCGACGAGCGCCAGGTAGGCCAGGATATCGCGTGTCGTTTTGCGTTTGAAGAACGAGGAGCCGCCCACGGTGCGGTAGGGGATGCGCTGGCGGGCCATGGCGATTTCTAGCGATGCGAGATGGTGGTTGGTGCGCGAGAGCACGAAGATGTCGCGGTACGAGAGCCCGGCCTGTTGCTCGCGCCAGCCGCGCACCAGCGCATCGATGCGCAGAGCGATGCCTTCTGCTTCTTGTTCCTGGTCCTCGTAGGCTGTGACGCGAACCGGTTCGCCGTTCGCCTGAGTGGAGCGCAGCATCTTCTCGAAGCCGGGCGTCGTCTCGTTGTGTGAGATCAGCCGGTTGGCGGCCTCCAGGATCTGCGGTGTGGAGCGATAGTTGTGCTCGATGCGATAGATCTGGCCCTTGGGATACATCGTCTTGAACGACAGGATTGAGGCTTCCGGGCTCGCGCCGCGGAACTGGTAGATGGCCTGGTCTGGATCTCCCACGATAACGACGTTGTGTTTGGGGGCTGCCAGGTACTGGATCATCTTATACTGCGATGGATTCGTATCCTGTGTCTCGTCGACCTGGAGATACTGGTAGCGTGTCTGCCACGTCTTACGGAACTTGGGGCTGCTCTCCAGCAAGCTCAGGGGGACATAGATCAGGTCGGAGAGATCGTACAGCTTCTCTTTTTGTTTCGTTTTTTCGTAGAGCTCAAAAAATTCCTGGTAGCGTTGCGCCAGCTCGACATCGATGCTCAGCTCGTCGCGGAAGAAATCCAGCGATTGCTCCGCTTTGACCTGTTCTTCCTTGGCGCGGTCGACGGCCCGTAGCACATCGGCGATCTCGACGTCCCAGTTCATCCCACGCGTGCGGTTGCTGCGCCAGGGGCGGATGATATCTTCGGCCAGCCACTGCCGCGGATCGCCGCTGATCAGATGTTGATTGAGCTGCTGCGGCGTCCATTCGAGCTTCTCGCGCAGCATCTGGTGTCCCAGGCCGTGGAACGTCACGACCCTGAGCGCTTTCGTATCTTTAGCGGCCATGCCACGCGCCTTCAGAGCCTTGAGCGCGCGTTTCTCCATCTCCTCGGCGGCGGCGCGCGTAAACGTCACACACAGGATGGATTCTGGTGCAATCCCCTCGTCGGCCACCAGGCGTACCAGCCGTTGCACCAGGATCGACGTCTTCCCCGTGCCCGCGGCCGCAATAAAAGCGGCGGGTCCATTTGTATGAGCAATCGCGGCGGCCTGTTGCGGATTTGCGGCGAACTGTGCAACCGGCGCGGCCTGTGTTTTCGCTTTCTGTCGTGTTCCCTGAGCTGTCATAGAGAGCAATCTTCCTTGCAACGTGTGAGTATTTGAGCAAATCAATTGATCTGCTCGGCAATCCCATCTATACTAGAGTGCGATGCGGCGCGCTGTGCCTGCCCTTTTCCGGCTGATCCACCACGAGGATCAGAAGGGCGACACAGAACTGTGGGCCACGGCTACGTACTATAGCACGCTCCTGCCCGCGTTGCAACTGAATCTAGTACTTCTGCTCTAGAAGAACAGGCCAGAATAGCCGTAAAAGTCAGCAATAAATCAGCAGAGGAAGATAAGGGGATGTGAGCGTGAAACAACGTTTTCAGGCAATCAGCATATCATGCCTGCTTCGTCTGCAATGACGTTGCCAGCGAAGCGCCTCGTTGTTTCCGCTCGTTGTGTGGATGTCACCCGAGGGTGAGTGGGAGATGTTTCAGCCCATAGATGAATGAGCTGGGTTTGAGTTCAAGTGCGACGTCCCGTCTGCGTTGGAAATTGGGGAAGCGCTCAAGTAGCTCCGCCAGGGCGATGCGCGTCTCCATGCGTGCGAGCGGTGCGCCCAGACAGAAGTGGATGCCGTAGCCAAAGCCCAGGTGCCGATTGGGTGTACGTCGGATGTCAAAGCTGGCGGCATTCGGGAAGTGTGTCTCGTCGAAATTCGCGGCTGCGAACAGTGGCAGCAGCAAGTTTCCCGCCTTAATTTCGTGGCCGGCAAAAACCGTATCTCGTGTCACAACGCGCGGCAATGTATGTACCACTGCCCGGTAGCGTAGCACCTCTTCGATAGCCGAGGGCAGGAGCTCGGGGTGATCAAGGAGCTCGCGCCTGGCCTCGGGATGGTCGTCCAGGCAGAGGATGGCATTGCTGATCAGTCCGGCGGTAGTCTCGTGGCCGGCGACTAGCAGGAGCAGGCAGGTTCCCAGGATATCGGGTGCAGGCAATCGCTCTCCATCGATCTCTGCCCTGACCAGTGCGGAGATCAGATCATCTTTTGGCTCCTGACGACGCTGCTGGATCAGCTCCTGAAAATATGCGGCCATTAATTTGGCAGTTGCCAGGCGCAACGCATAATCCGATCCGACGAAATCACCGGACCATTGCTGGAACTGCTTGCGATCACTGCTGGGGACGCCGAGCAATTCGGAGATGACAATGATGGGGAGCGGGAAGGCTAGATCCGCGACTGCGTCCGAGTCGCCCTGCTCTTGTACATGATCCAGCAGCGTATGAACGATCTCGGTGATGCGAGGCTCCAATCGTGTAACCATGTTGGGGGTAAAGGCCGTGGAGATCAGGGCGCGGAGCTGGCGGTGGCGTGGTGGGTCCATGCCCAGGATGCCGCCGCTAGCAATCGGATCGACGCTGCCGTCGGGATTGGTGGTGCGCTCCGACGAGAAGGTCGAGGGATCCAGTACCGCGCGTTGCACATCGTCGTAGCGAAAAACGAGCCAGGAGGCGCGCTCGGAATCGTAATACACGTCATGGTCGCGCTGCATCCGCTGGTACCAATCGAAAATGCCGGGCGTTAAAAGCACGGATGCCTGCTGTGTGCGACGCTGTACGAGCTCTTGATAGGAATACGAGGGGGTCGAGGCCAAGGTAGTGCTCCTTTGTTGCATACGGATAAGCTCATTCATAGCTATTCTATACGAGAGGCGTGCCGGTTGTTTAATCCTGGATCGAGTCGGGCAGAGGCTCATCCATTGATACACTTCCTTGAACGTGGCCGTCCGGACTTTTTAGGGGCGGGAAAAGTGGAAGAAGGCTAGCGCGGCCTGTTCCAATCTGCTCTCTATGATTTCTGCCAATCGTGCTGCCTATTGTGGTGTGTCCCATTTCCGATTATCCTCCTGGTTTTAGAACAGGAGGATGAGTTGTAGCGAAAGTCACATATGCCGAGATGAAATGAATCTAAATAGGAGTAACATACCATTCGGAAGCAAGTGTGTATCCATGTGCTTGAAGCATAGCACGTTTGGGTTGATCTTCGTGCCCGCAAACTACTACGAGTTGAGCTGCCCCACGTTGCTTTATTCTTGAAATTGCCTCATTCAAAAGTGCTGTACCTGCTCCTTCCCAATCTTTTCCTTGTTTTACCCAAAAGTCATCGATACTTCCTGTTAATCCGCCAGGATTATATACCGGAGGACTGGATACGATTGCGGCAATGAGAAAACCAGTAACTATCTCATCTTCCTCATGCACAAGGCAGATAAAACGCTCATCTTCTATCTGACGTTCAAGAAAAGGCGTTTGCACCTCCTGAGAATTCTCGGCCTTTCGCCAGAAGACCGGCTGATAGTTTTGATACATCAGACGTTTTTCTTCCGATAAAGCAACCATCATTGATACGTCATTTGTGTTTGCAGCGCGGATAATACCTGTCATTTCGCTCTCCTTTGTTATATAAAGCTGCTACACCATAAAAAGGGAGTAGCAGCTATTTTTATAGACGTTCGTGTAAATGCAAGAAAAAGAACACAGCTTGTGTTATTTTGTCTGCATCGACTTGCTCTCAAAGTATAGCCACGCTAACGTTCAAGAGCTATTTCTCCCATCGTAGTTTGTGTTTAGCTGAACGCGTACAGACGAACTTTGAGAGCGATCAGTACATCATCAAATTTGGTGCGCAGCTCATCGCCGTTCAGGCGGCGTCCCGGCACCCAGAGGCCCTGTTTGAAATGCCCTTCCTCCAGAGACAGGTAGTCCACATGATGGCCTGGTTGAGCGTGGTGGAAATCAATCTCGAAGCCGGCGCCAACGATGAAATATTCGCCGGGTTGGATCTCGATCACCAGGCCGCGTGCGGGCAAGCGTTCCTCGCTTCTGGGCTGCTGGTAACGGATCTCGAAGACATAGTCCCCGAAGCGCAGCTCGTCTTTCTCGGCTGTCTCCTGCACGATGCCACGCGTCTGGCCCGTGCCGCGGTACCGAGCAAGCAGCGGCAGCAGCTCTTGCAGAAGCGCATAGCTCGCGCGCAGCTCCGTCGAATCGAACTCGTCGCCGTCCGCACCGAAAGGCGCAAAGCCGAGCGCTGCGTGTTCAGCAAAGGCGTAAAAAACGTTCGCAGCGGCAACGAGGACGTGAGCCTCGGGAATGAACAACGGATTGTGGGATTGCGTATAGTCCCGGCAGACCTGTTTGAAGTGAGGGATGTAGATATCTGGCGCGAACAGATCGATCGCCGGAGCCGCGATGCGCCACACATCCATCATTTTAGAGACCGGTCCGCCGCTGGGATAATGTCCCGCCGGCTCGTCTGCATACTGGATCAGCCAGGCATTGACGAGCATAGGGAGCGGATATTCCTGCTTGCCCGCTTGCGCGACCTCGCCCACGAAGCTGGCGATGTGCCAGGCCATGAAGAGCTCATTCGCATCTGCGCCGAAGACCTCGCTCCAGGTGCCACGGGTACGGTTGCCGGCCTTCTCCCATAGCAGTTGAAACTCGGGAATCAAACTGCCCTGCTGACGCTGCTGCTCCAGCGCCTCCAGCAGTTGCGTCGGCACTGGACCCTGAAAGGCCTCCTCCGCCAGTGGAGACACATCGCGCGGTCCGAGCAGCAGGCCCGTTTCATTCTCGACCTGGATCATCAGCACCGTCTGCTCCTCCCCATCGAACTCCGCAATATGGCGCATCAACGCGGCAAAGGCCTTTGCGTCAGCCTTGCGCGCCTCCGTGCTCAGAGCAGATATCGCCGTCATCTTGACGCCGGGAGTGGTCTCAGCCCGCAAAAAGCGCTGCAGATCGGTCTTGACCCACTCGGGCGCGTACGAAGAGAACGTATTCTTCCAGGTACCGAACCACAGCAGTACCAGGCGGAGTCCGTGCCTGCGTGCAGCCAGAATCGTAGCATCCACCAGACGCCAATCGAACTGGCCCTCGCGCGGCTCCACGAGTTCCCAGGAGACAGGCACCAGCGCGGTATTGCAATGGAGCCCCTCCAACCTGGCCAGGCTGCGCTCGATATAGTTCGCATCGCCCGCGCTCGAATTATGGACCTCACCTGCTAACATGAGGAAAGGCTTGCCATCTACAATCAACTGAGCTGGTTCATCCTTAACCAGAAAAGGTAACCGGGACATGTGTATCCCCCTTTACATAAAGTATAAGCTTCACTATTATCTCATGTTTTTCCTGATATAACCAGTTGGTGGATGGGGGTGGAATGAGTGAGGATGATCCCGTCTTGTGCTGATTTGACAAAACTTGTTTGTAGAGTATATACTATTCATATAGACATTACAATATTGATGGTGGTGTAGTTGTCGGAGTGTTATTCGCGGCTACCGTTTTATCCCGGGTTTGGGATAGGCCACCACGCGTTGCCAGAGAGTTAAGGAAGTTTTCATGGAACTGGGTATCTATACATTTGCGGAAGTCATGCCATCCCCACAAACGGGGCGGGCGATCAGTCCGGCGCAGCGTCTGCGCGATTTGATTGAAGAGATTGAATTGGCCGATCAGGTTGGCCTCGACGTGTATGGGGTTGGTGAGCACCATCGTCCCGATTTTGCCGTCTCGGCGCCCGCGGTCGTACTCGCAGCCGCAGCCGCGCGCACGAAAAATATTCGTCTGACGAGCGCCGTCTCCGTTTTGAGTTCGGACGATCCGGTGCGGGTGTTTCAGCAATTTGCCACCCTCGATCTGCTTTCTAACGGGCGCGCGGAGATCATGGCCGGCCGTGGCTCCTTCATTGAGTCGTTCCCGCTCTTTGGCTACGATCTGAATGATTATGATCAGTTGTTTGATGAGAAGCTCGATCTGCTGTTGCGTTTGCGCGAGTCGGAGCGTGTGACCTGGTCAGGCCAGTTCCGTCCGGCGCTCGAAGGGCAGGGCGTCTACCCGCGTCCCTTGCAGAATCCGTTGCCGGTCTGGATCGCCGTTGGAGGAACGCCGGCCTCGGTCGTACGCGCGGGGATCCTCGGCTTGCCACTGGCGCTGGCGATCATTGGCGGTGAGCCTGCACGTTTTGCGCCATTAATCGAGCTCTACCGTGAGGCGGCGCGGCGGAGCGGACATGATCCAGAAAAGTTGCCCGTCAGTATCAATTCGCATGGTTATATTGCAGATACGTCGCAACAGGCTGCGGACGAGGCCTTCCCGCCTTTCTCGGCTGCGATGACTCAGCTGGGAAAGGAGCGCGGCTGGGGCCCGATGACCCGGCGTGACTTCGACGCCTCGCGTTCAGCGCGTGGCGCATTGATCGTTGGCAGCCCCGACGAGGTCATCGAGAAGATCCTGCGGCAGTACGAGATTTTCCATAATCAGCGCGTCCTGCTCCAGATGACCGTTGGCCCCATGCCTCGCCGCGAGCTCCTACACGCGATCGAGCTGCTTGGTACGAAGGTCGCCCCCGTTGTGCGCCGCGAGACCGCGTCAGCCCCGGCTGCCGCTGCGCCGGTTCAGGATGTTCGTTCGTAAACTTTCCAGCCAGAAATCCAAAGGATAGCCACTGCATAAAAACAGTGGCTATTTTGCTAGAAGCGGTGATCAGTCTGTCAAAAACGTATGGGCAGTAGTGGTCCCCTGGCCGGCACGATGCAAACGACGACGGTGATAGGGATCATCATTTTGCGTAACGCGCTTTGTAACTTTTCTTGTAACGCCCTGGAGGTAGGATTGTAGCAGGAACCGTGTGTCTCGCCTGCTTCCCTCCACATGCGCAAGGACGTAAGCTGTGTTTCCCGGGCGGGCCACCACGGTGATCGTCCTGCCAATCTGGCTTTACCAAGAAAAACAAGGAGCGCATTGCTATGAAACATCTGACGGCCAGCGCGAGCGCGGTGGAGATCGTTGCCCATCCACCTCGACAGCCACGCATACAGAGCGGGGTTCAGATACAATATTCATCGCATGAAAAGGTGCTCACGATGATCGGAGTCC
>Ga0070738_10008176_pt1 | contig 10155 bp, 6 predicted proteins | sample Coa_R2_2_FD_66446 | JGI IMG/M metagenome (GOLD analysis project Ga0070738, IMG submission 66446) | Surface soil microbial communities from Centralia Pennsylvania, which are recovering from an underground coalmine fire - Coalmine... | ecosystem: Environmental > Terrestrial > Soil > Unclassified ... | reverse complement strand
ACTTCGCTCGCGCTCTCCTGCTCCGTTCTCGCTGCGTCACTGTGCCTCCCTCCCCGCCATCCGGCACAGTGCTCCACTCCACCTCGCCCACACAAGATGCCCTTCACCTATCGCTCACGTTTTTCGAGACGTTCAGACTGACAAGTCCCCGCGATACCTGGCTGCAGAGGTAGGCGCTGATGGGCATCTCAAAATGCCGCCCAGCGTGGCCACCCTTCCTGGCCGTCAGAACTTGGACTTTAGGCGCTTGGCAAAGGCACAACAGCGGCCCTCCCTCCAACCATTGGCGACCGCGATTGCCCAGGAGACGGGAACTCTGGGCAACTTGATATTCGGCCTCATCGGCAATGTCACGGACGATCGCAAGGCTGAGGTCACTCTGCAGAAAGGCCCGATTAAGAGGATCGTGTGGAATCCAGCGGCATCCAAGCTTATCACTCTGGACGCCGACACCGCAGAGATCCAATCCGTCGAAGATGAGGATGCACTCTGGACCGCCTACTTGGCTGAGGCTGCTGTGTCCGGCGTGATTGTTTCGCCGGATACACAAATGGACTTCGCAGAGGCTCTCGACACTCTTCTAGGTCTCGGATCTGCATCACTCAGACTTCCCGACAACAAAACCCGTTCCAAGCCTGGCATCCTGGATACAATTCTGAAGGCTCTACGAGAGCAGGTTGCAGAATATGGAAGCGCGCTTGAAAGCTACACCAGAGCGCGAGGCGACGAGGCGCGCAGGACTCACTTTAACGAGATATTGCGCATTGCTTATGCATTCTCGCAGGAAGCCAGCACCCTCCTACGATTAATCGTCAGCATCTGCGATCTGAAACCCCTGGTTCTCTGGACGACGATTGACAAGCACTACGAACTCTCGGAAGCGTTAAAGAGCCTTCCCTGGACAAGGTCCAGACGCAAGCCATCTCTCGCCGCATATATCAGCCCAGTCGGTGACGCTCGCAATCGAGCCTTTCACAACGTATTTCCCTTCGACAAAGCGTTGTACTTTGAACTGCCCGAAGGGACACTGCAGGGTGCGGAGCTGAGAATTTTTTCTGAATTCGGTTCCCGAACCCACGGCAACGAGCTGACCTATCACGACAAAGCCGTCGCGGAAGTCATGCTTGGTTTTACACGCGCGCGCCGAAGACCGACGCCGGATGTCTTCTGGCAAAAAAAACCAATCTGCCATGAAATGCATGGTAGATCTGTTCGCTGAAACGAATGATCTTTTGAAGAACCTCTATGCAGGACGGATCAGACCGACGAAGACGCGAAAGTAGAGACGATCAATGCGTACGTGGGCAAAAAGAAAATGAGAGTCGTTCGCCTCATCATCAGACATTTTCGTGGCATCAAGGACGCAAGCCTTGATTTCGACGGGCACTCTCTCCTTCTCGGCATGAACAATGTCGGAAAATCTACAATCTGCGAAGCGCTCGACATGGTCCTGGGCCCGGACCGCCTCGCCAAGTTTCCTCCCGTTGAGGAATTCGACTTCTACAACGCCCGCTACCTCGCGGAAGACGGCGAGACAGCGATTCCTGTCGAGATCGAAGCGACATTATGCGACCTGTCCGAGGAAGTCGCGAACAGATGTGCTGGGCACCTGCACCACTGGCATCTGGACCAGAAGCGGCCGTTAGAGCCGGGCGAAATAGATACGGTTGACGATGCTCGCGTGTGTGAATGCCTTCGCCTGAAGACGATTGCTCGCTATGATCGTGAGGAGGACGAATTTGAGGCCCGGACGGTTTTCATCGATGGCCCTGCCCGGCCCGATGGAGAACCAGCAGAAGTTCCCCGCAATATCAAGCGCCTCTTCGGATTCCTTCATTTGCGCGCTTTGCGTACGGGCTCGCGCGCTCTCAGCCTCGAACGCGGTTCTCTACTGGACCTTATCCTCCGCCAACGCGGAATTCGCACCGGCATCTGGGAAGGCGCGATCCAGCGCCTTCGCAAACTCGATCCTGCCATCGATGAAGGATCAGCAGCCCTCGCGCCCCTGCTGGCCAACATCGAAAAGCGGGTCGGCCAGTACGTGCAAATCGATTCTGACGGTGACCGCGCGACGCAACTGTTTGTTTCGCAGCTCACACGCGAACACTTGCGGAAAACCATCAGTTTTTTTCTTAAGACCTGTGCCGGCCAGGAGCCCGTGCCATTCCAGGAGGCTGGAACCGGCACCCTGAGCACACTCGTTCTGGCGCTGCTTACGTTCATCGCGGACATCAAGAAGGACAATGTGATTTTTGCAATGGAGGAGCCTGAAATCGCGCTCCCGCCTCATACCCAACGTCGCATCGCAAATTATCTTCTTCAGAGCACCACACAATGCCTGGTTACCTCGCATTCTCCTTATGTCATTGAGCGCTTTGAGCCATCGCAGATACAGGTCTTGCGTAGGGATGCGGACGGGAAAGTTACGTCGGTACTTGTTCCCGGCACGACCATTCTGAAAGGCAAGACATACCGCAAGCATGCGAGGCGAGGCTTGGCAGAAGCCATGCTGGGACGCGGCGTGATCGTCGGCGAAGGAATAACGGAGAAAGACGCAATTCTCGCCACAGCCGAAAGGATGGAGGAAGCGCAGCCAGAGAGTTTTTATCCGCTTGACCTTGCCGGCGTTACCGTCCTTAGCGCGGATGGCGACGGCTCAATTCCCGAATTCGGTGCGTTCTTCAGAACCATGCAGATAAAGGTCTTCGCGCTCTATGACACGCGAAAACGCAAGCCCGAAGAAGAACAGAAGCTCAAAGACAATTTTGACATCTCCGTCCAGACAAAATACAAGGGCGCTGAAAAGCTTCTCACCGAAGAAATACCTCCCGCGCGTCTCTGGCAATTTCTCGTGGATCTCCGCGATTCCGGTGACGAAGCCGATCTTCAACTGCCCGCACAGATGCCACCGCCCGCAGAGGTCAAGAAGCTTGCGTATTCTGCACTTACAAAGGAGAAAGGCAGCGGCTATGCAGCACGGCTCATCGCTCGCTGCGATTTTGCCGAACTGCCTCCGACCATCGTTGCTTTCCTCAAGGACATCTACGCCCTATTTCCGAAGCCGGCACCCGTACCGCCCCTCGATGAACCGGCGCAGGCCGCCGAAGCATCATCTGCAGCACCGGAGGCATCTGCTGAGCCTCAAACATGAATCTCAAGTTCGGCGAAAAACACCATGCCATTCTCGGCGCGAAGGGGCACTGCCTGGTTCTGGGCGGTCCCGGCAGCGGCAAGACGACACTTGCCCTCATGAAGGCCGTGCATCGTATTGATGAAAAGCTTCTGCCCGGACAGGCAATTCTCTTTCTGAGCTTCTCACGCGCCGCCGTTGCGCGTGCCGCTGATGCAGTGAAGCATCAGGTCCCCGCCGACAAGCGCCCGCTGATAGCGATACAGACGTTCCATTCCTTCTTCTGGGAAATTCTCCGTACGCATGGACATCTGCTCGGCGCGCCCAAGCAGCTCGCCATAATCCTTGCTCACGATGAAAAAGCCATGCGGGAAGGCATTGAGCCAGGTGATCCTGGGTGGGACAAATGGCTGCACTCCCGGCTCGGTCTGTTCAAGGACCAAGGAAAGGTCTGCTTCGACCTCTTTGCTCCGCTAACTTCAGAAATTTTCTCCCGGTCCCGACGCATCCGCCATCGCGTCTCTAGCCGCTATCCTTTGATTCTGGTCGACGAGGCCCAGGACACCGGCAATGAGCAGTGGGCGTGCATGCAGGCCCTCTCTGAAAAATCTCAACTGGTATGTCTCGCAGATCTCGATCAGCTCATTTTTGATTACTTGCCCGGTGTCGGCCCGGAACGCGTGGACCAGATTCGTGCCGCGCTCAATCCGCTTGAAATCGATCTCGGCGAGGAAAACAATCGCAGTCCAGGGACAGAGATAGTCACTTTCGCGCGGGATATCCTTCATGGGCGCATCAGAGGTAAGCCCTACGGAAATGTATCCCGCCTCCGCTTCGCCCCGAAAGCGGATGACAGAGACAAGGCAATTCGTCAAAGCGTTGGGATCATCGCCGCTACCATCCGAAAAGAAACAGGCGCGCCGCCCGCAAGCATCGCGGTGTTCGCATCCTATAGCAGTGGTGTGGCGATCCTTTCCGCCGCCCTTCGTAAAGATCCTCCCATCGTCCATCAGGTGCTCTTTGACGAAGCATTCGTGATGCTCGCGAGCCGTGTGGGCGCTTTTCTGCTTGAGCCAAAATTGGCGGCTCACCGCTATGACGACACTGCGACACTTCTTGACCTTTTGTCGGATGCCTATCGCGCAAAGGGCGGAACGACTGCGCTCAAATTGTCGAAAACCCTGCGGCTCTGGGCGGCCAAGGTCCGGGCCACCGGGCCACCGAAAGTCAAACTCGTCGGCGCAGTGTCTGACCTGCTTCGTACAATTGCTGAAGTCCAACACGCCGGAGACCCGCGGAAAGACTGGACGCGCGTGAAACGCGCGCTGCGAGCTTCGGGCGACAAAGCCCTTGCTGAAGTTGCATCGGCGCTCGACTATCTTGTCGCGTTCAATCGCGGTGCCCGCATTTCCGCCAGCCTCACCGAGCTGTGGCTCGGGAGCCAGTCGTATGCAGGCGCCAGCAGGGCTCTCGACGCCGCGCTTGCTCAGGAACAACTCCTCTCAGGCAACGACAATCTCCAGGGTATCCACGTCATGAACATGCACAAGTGCAAGGGAAAACAGTTCGACGGTGTTGTGCTCTATCGCACCCAACACACTTCTCCGTTTGTGTGGCCCTCAGATCCGGCGCCCCATCGCAAAAGTCGCCGACTCCTCCATGTCGCGATCACACGCGCGCGCAAGCATGTGCTCATCCTTGATGATGCCAGCTCCGTTTGTCCGGTTATTGATCCGCATAACCTATGAGATCGCTTTCACCACAGACCGAACGCCTCCAGCGACAGTTACCAAGAATTGTGCTTCGCCTTATATTCGCCAGTGCGCTATAATCTTTGGTGGCGTGCCTTCTTTTGCGCTGTAGAACTCTTCTTGAAGGGCAGATTTTGGGCATTTTCTTCTGCACCGATGTGGTGTAAGGTGGTGCAGCCCAAAGGGGGCTTCATGGCATCAGCAGCCAAAAAACAAGCCAAGCCAACAGCAAGTGTGTCACCGCGCGCATCCGTGACCTTCCCGCCTGAGCTGTATCACACGCTTGAGGACCTCGCCCGAAGGAAGAAGGTTTCGGTTGCGTGGGTCGTGCGCGAAGCAGCAGAAAAATACGTGGCTGACCAGTGGCCACTTTTCGCGAAGAAGCCAGCATGAGCGGCGCTCCTCAAGTCCTGACTTCCAAGACGCAGAAATCCGCGGTTATCCGTGCGGACGCCAAAACTCCGCCGAAGCGCCAGACGCTGCCCTTTCCCACCAAGGACGACGCCATCGTTCGCTGCCAGGACAATATTCTTTTCATGAAGACGCTCGACAACGAAAGCATGAAGCTCATCGTCACGTCGCCGCCCTATAACCTCGGCAAGGAGTATGAGACAAAGCGTTCTATGGACGCCTACCTCGACGCGCAGCGGGAAACGATCCACGAGGCTGTGCGCCTCCTCCATCCAAAGGGTTCGATCTGCTGGCAGATCGGGAACTACGTGGAGGACGGCGAAGTCTACCCGCTCGACATACTTTTATATCCTGTCTTCAAGGAAGCGGGCTTGAAACTCCGCAACCGGATCATGTGGACCTTCGGCCATGGATTGCATTGCCAGAAGCGCTTTTCTGGCCGCTACGAAACAATTCTGTGGTTCACGAAGGGCGACGATTACACGTTCCACCTCGACGAAGTCCGCGTGCCATCGAAATACCCGAACAAGAAGCATTTCAAAGGCCCGAACAAAGGAAAGCTGTCCGGCAATCCCCTCGGCAAGAATCCGTCCGACGTATGGGACATCCCTAACGTAAAGGCAAATCACGTCGAAAAAACGGATCATCCGTGCCAGTTTCCGGTCGGCTTGGTCGAGCGCCTGGTGCTTGCGCTGACAGACGAAGGCGACGCCGTGCTTGATCCGTATCTTGGGGTCGGCTCCAGCGCGATCGCTGCGCTGCGGAACAACAGGAAAGCCTATGGCTGCGATATCGTCCCTGAGTACATTGAAGAGGCTCGTGACCGGATCAAGCAGCTGAAGTCTGGCACTCTCCGCGTGCGGCCAATGAACAAACCTGTGTACGAGCCGCCGCCGAGGGAATGCGAATGAATTTCATCGAGGGCTATTCCCACCACAACGGCAACGTTGAATGGGAGAAACGCGATCTGCACGAATGGGTCACGGACGTTTTCAACGCCCCGGCGATCACCCTGGAAGCCCACGCAACGGCCGCCATCAGAGACCACGTCCGAAGCGAACTGACAAACGAGGGATGGTCCGAGGAGCTCCTTATCGCGCCCAATTTCGCTGGCGCCACCATTTTCAGCCAGAAGGATGATCTCGCCATTCAGCTACAGACCGGCAATGTGAGCCGTATGTTTTACGACTTGTTGAAGCTCCAGTATCTTTTCAATCGCAACAAGATTGAGGCCGCGGCCTTGGCAGTGCCCACCCGCGGTGGCGCAGTCAAGCTAGGCAGCAATATCGCAAACTTCGAGAGGCTCTGCGGAGAGCTACAGCTTTACGACCGCATCGTGACGGTACCGATCCTGGTTATCGCGTTTGAGTGAGGGAACCCATGGCATACAAAGTGAAAGTCACCCCGAAACACGAACGCGAGAGCCAGATCGCCAAGGCCTGCGAGAAGCCCTTGGAAATGTCGACGTTTCACGAATACCAAAATGCCGCACAGACACTTCCCGTCGTGCGTCTTCCGATAGAACTTCTGATTTACCGGATGGCGAATGGCCGCACCCGGACGCACCAACTGAAATACATCCGCGAGCATAAGCTCGCCCCCGAATTCTTCTCGGCCGGCCAGGAAAACCAGGATGCTCAACAGGCACAGCACGATCTCCTTGATGCTTTTTCCAAGGAAGGCACGACTTCGATCATTCCGATTGCGACAGTACTCGAAGAAGGCAAGCAAACCGACCCGCTGCTGATCACGAGCTCTGGCGTCATCATCAACGGCAACCGGCGCGGGGCCGCGATGCGTGAGCTCTACAATACCGGCGAGCCGATGTACCAGGGTTTCAGTCACGCTGTCTGCCGTGTGCTGCCGGCCGCAGTCACCGACAAGGAAATCAAGGAAATCGAAGTTCGGTTGCAGATGCAGCCTGAGACCCGGCTGCCGTATACCTGGGTTAACGAAGCACTGACGATCAAGGATCTGATGGCAAGCGGTTTCACGGATGACGAGATCGCCCGCGATATGCGCAAGACCACGCCCGAAGTTGCCGCCGCGCTGAGCGCGCTCTTGCACGCTGAGATATATCTCAAAGATTGGCGCAGGCAGCCCGAGGAATACGATCTCGTCGAGGGCGCCGAGCAGCTCTTTGGAGACATGGCCCGGCTTCTCAAAAATAAAACTGGTGAAGAACTTGAAGTCAGCCGTCGCGTGGCCTATGTGATCCAGGATAATTCCAAACAGCTCCGTGACCGCGCATACGCCTTCAATTTCAGCTTTGGAAAAAAATCTTCCGAGGTTGCCGAGGCGCTGGCTGTACGGCTCGGAATCGATCTGACCTCACCGCCCGCCGGCGGCAACGGCTCTAGTGGCGGTGAGCTGGACATCGAGATCGAGGACGAGACCGAAGGAGCAACATACAAGCCGCTTATCGAGGTTCTGGATGATCCCTCGCGGCGCGAAGAAATCGCCAACGAACTGATTTCCGTATGCGAGAGCATCAAATCGGCCGAGCAGGACGAAAAACGTGGGCAGGCCGCACTGAAAGCGATCAAAGACGCCAATACAAAACTGCTGGAAGTCGACATCTCGACCGCCGAGCCGGGAACCTACACCGCCATGAATGCCCAGCTCGACAGCGTGATCAGCCGCGCGACAAAGCTCAAAGAGCAACTCGCCAACGCAGCACAGCCGACGACAAAAGCGGGAAACTGAGTCCCGATGGCGCCACCGGTTGAGATCGCAATCACCTACAATCCGCGAACTCTCCGCGGCTCATTTCAGCTTGAAACCTCCAACGACAGCGCGATCTGGGAACGTCTCACGCAGCGCGCCTTGGCTTTGGAGTCCGATTATGAACTGTCCGGGGCCGTCCTGGACCTTCCATGGGCGACGGTCCTCTCGCTGATACGCGAATTCGCTCCGCTCCAGCGCCAGGAACAGTTTCATTTGCGCCCATCGGGAGAAGCCAAGGAACGCATAGACCAGTTTGTCCGGGAATACAAAACAGTCCAGGCGGCCAGAAACACGCTGAAGATCGACCTCACAGAGGCGGAAGTGCGCGAACGCCTGCGCACTGCGGGATTCACAAAGCGCGAACTCAAACCGTTTCAGATGCGGGACCTGCTCCATCTCCTGACACTGACAAATGGTGCGAATTTCTCCGTGCCCGGATCGGGAAAAACAACTGTTACTTTCGCGCTCCACCTGCTGACCAAACGGCCTGACCAACACCTCCTCGTGCTGGCTCCGAAAAACGCCTTTGCCGCTTGGCAGGAAGTCGTCCGCGATTGCATGGACTCCGCCGCTCCCGACAACAACGCGGAGAAGTTCACCGTCCTGTCCGGCGGACGCGACGCGATTTCGAATGCTCTTGAGGCGGGCGGAAGACGGTTTCTAATGAGCTACGATCAGCTCATTCAGATACCTGAAGTGGTTGGGGCCTATCTCGCCCGGCGTCCCGTTCACCTGATTCTCGATGAGTCGCACCGCATGAAGGGCGGCCTCGCCTCCCTCTGCGGAGCCGTGCTTCTCAATCTTTCTTCCCTCCCGATCCGCAGGGATATTCTCAGCGGAACACCCATGCCTCAGGCATCGGGCGATCTCCAGTCGCAGCTGGATTTTCTATGGCCCGGAGCCGGTCTAGGCTTGAAGATCGCGCGCGGCATCTCTCCACGGCAGGTGCTGGGATCTTTGTATGTCCGCACGACCAAGACCGACTTGAATCTTCCGAAGCGCTACCAGCACCGGATTTCCGTGGACATGAATCCCGGCCAACAGGCTCTCTACTCCATTGTGCGCAGCGAAACGCTAAAGCAACTCAGCTCCCTCAAGAATGAACGCCGCATTGACCTTTATGGTGCCCGGCGCTCTGTAATGACCTTGCTGCAGCTCTCAGTCAACCCTGTGCTTGGACTTCAGGCCATGTCGGAAACCAATCAGATTTCCGGCGTTGCCTCCGGGATCATCGACAAGGTGATTGAAGAAGGTGCTTCCAGAAAGATGCGCGAAGTCGCCGCGCTCGCTCGAAGCCTGAGCCGACAGGGACGCAAAAGCATCATCTGGACCATATTCACCGGCACCATTCTGGACATGGAAAAACAGCTTTCGGACCTCAATCCGGTCACGCTGTACGGCGATATTCCGACCGGCGATGACACTTCGCTCGACACTCGCGAAGGCCGCATCAAACGCTTTCACGAAGATCCGGCTTGCGCGGTGATCATTGCCAATCCCGCCGCAGCCAGCGAGGGTATCAGCCTTCATGAGATATGCCACGATGCCATTTATCTTGATCGAAGCTACAACACGACCCACTACCTCCAGTCCATCGACCGCATTCACAGGCTTGGCCTCAAACCTGATGTTGAGACGCATATCCATCTTTTCCAGACCGTCGCGCCCAAAGGAATCGGAAGCATTGACCGGTCCGTGAATCGTCGGCTTGCTCTGAAACTCCGAAACCTTCAACAACTCCTCGACGACCCCGATCTCCACGAACTTGCGCTCGACGAAGAGAACGCAACTGATCCAACCGATTACGGCATCGAGTTGCAGGACCTGATCGACTTGATTGAAGAACTGGAAGGAAGGTCTTCGAGCTTCGGCGACGGCGACGAGGATTGAGTGCCCGCCCGCGACCACAGCTCGCCGATTTCCATGAGCGCCTTCGACGGTCTTCTTGCCGTTCGGCGCTATTCGACTGCCCATGCCGCACCGCCAATTTCCGAAGTCGTTCTGGCGCTGCGGAGGGTTTCTCCGGACGACGCCTACCACGACTACGACGCTGCGATGTTGTTCGATGGTCTGGTCCCAAGAGACGCCGATTTTTCCAACGTCGCCCTTTTCTTCCGCACGATCCTATCGGTCGCG
>Ga0070738_10008175_pt1 | contig 10155 bp, 11 predicted proteins | sample Coa_R2_2_FD_66446 | JGI IMG/M metagenome (GOLD analysis project Ga0070738, IMG submission 66446) | Surface soil microbial communities from Centralia Pennsylvania, which are recovering from an underground coalmine fire - Coalmine... | ecosystem: Environmental > Terrestrial > Soil > Unclassified ... | reverse complement strand
GTCAGGGTGCGCGTTCCTACATAGACGGTACGGGCTCCAGCTGCGAGCAGGTGCTGGACAAGTGACTGGCCGAACCCGCGATTGCCTCCCGTAACCAGCACAGATGCATCTTTGATATTCATGGGGTGGATGTACCTTTCTCTAGAAAAATGTCTCTTTCTCCACCGGTCTGTCGCCGCCACCAGCCATGAATATGACCGGCCATCTTCATGGCTGTACACTGAACCCCTCGGTCCAGCCAATGCTTCTAAAGGAGAAGCACCGATAAGGTGATGTCAAGAAAATGAGTAAGGATGGCAGGATCTCCCGTCACCTTGATACGTAAGGCCGTCCCCTCAAATGCATCGATCATGTACGTAGCCAGATCCTGCGGAGAGTATCTGGAAGATATCTCTCCCCGCGCCTGGGCTTCCGCGATCACTGCCGCTACGGCAGCAGTCCAGGAGGCAAGACCTTCATGCACTGCGGCTTTTACTTTCTCGCCCGCCGTCGTTACTTCCGCCGCAAATGTACCAAGTAAGCAGCCATAGGCGAATCCGGTCTGCTCAGTGCGCTTGATCTGCTTTAAAAAATGGGCGCGGAGCCGATCAAGGGGAGCACCAGAGGCGACCAGGTCACTCAGATCCGTCGCCTGATAATAACGACGCACTATTTCAGCAGCTAACGACTGTTTGCTGTCGAAATGGTTATAAAAGGAACCTTTCGGTACCCCCGCAGCATCGGTAATATCCTGGACGCTGGTTCCGTCGAAGCCCCGCTGGCGGAAGACTTCCTCCGCATATTTGACAAGTTTCTCTTTGACACTCACTTGTGGCATGCCTTTAATATAACCGGTCATTTTCAATTTGTCAACTACCCGGCGGGAAATTTATTCTACCGATGCAGGAGCTTGCCACACCTGGAGGGTAGCGTCGGCGCTGGCCGAGGCGAGAAGATTATCGCGCGACCAGGAGACAGACCACACTTTGGCGCTGTGTCCGGTGTAGGTCCAGTCGAGCCGGCTCGTCAGGGCCTCCCAGATCTGGACGGTTCCGTCCGCGCTCGCCGAGGCAATCCGTTTGCCGTCGGGGGACCATACCGCCGCCAGCACGGCATCCGTATGCCCGTGATAGATGGCGAGCGTGGCTCCCGTTGCCGCACGCCAGACCCGCGCCGTCCCGTCGGCGCTCGAGGAGACGACCTCCTGTCCGTCAGGAGACCACATGACTTCATAGACGATCCCTCGGTGCTCTCGATAGAGCAGATGCGTGCGCTGTGTGCTCACCTCCCAGATGCGGACCGTGTGATCTTCCCCGGCGACCGCTATCTCTTTCCCATCGGGGGACCAGGCCAGCCACCAGATGCGCCCGGTAAGTAAGGAAACAGAGGTGACGAGCCGAGCACTCACTACGTTCCAGATGCGCAGCACCCCGGCACCATCGCCGGACGCCAAATATTGCCCATCCGGGGACCAGGCGAGGCCGCTGGCCACGTGGGTGTGCCCTCCGTATTCCTGCACCTGCGCGCCAGTCGCCGAATTCCAGATGCGCACGGTACCGTCTGCGTTGGCTGAGGCAATCCGTGTTCCGTCGGGGGACCAGGTAGCGATGTTGACCGCCCGGATCGTTATGGTGGGCCGATAGCTCCCCTGCTGCATCACCAGAACTTGCGCCGTCCCATTGCCAATGACGGCGGCCAGCGCATTCCCTTGCGGAGACCATTCCACATTAAAGACATCTCGCCCCAGAGGGGCATGAAAAATATAGGGGAGATGCAGTGCGGGAGGCCCCATAGGGGTGGGTTTCGCCCTGAGAAACAGGGAGAAGAAGAAGAGGACGCCTCCCGTCGTACTCCCTAACAAGATGAGAGAGAGTCCCAAAAGGAGCCACCTGGCTCGCAAGAAAGGCCGTTGTGCCACACGCGCTTCGCCTGGTTTGACCGGGAAAGATGCGCGCGTGGGAGGGACAGGCCCCTCACCTCCTTGAAGATGTGATGGGGCTTCGGCAGATTCTGCCGGCGAGGCAGGCCCGTCCGTTTTACTCCCTTCCTCTCGCTCTGGGGAATGGGTCTGGAGGAAGCCCAGTTCATAGACATCTTTTTGGAAAAGCTCGCAGAGCTTTTGCCGGTAGTAAAGACCCGGCACTATTTCTCCGCGCTCCCAACGGCTGATATTCAGTTTCGTGGTGCCAAGCAGTTTGGCTAGCTGATCCTGCGTCAAGTTCCGCTCAAGACGCAAGGATTTCAGGCGCTTACCAGGGGAATCAGACTGTTGTCCGGCCATAGTTTCTCCTCCTTTAGCAAAGAACTTTGGCTTTTTAAGCAGCAAAGGCTCCGATTTTTCTCTTGATATGAATAAAACGACAAAAGGATAGTGAACGATAGGAGAAGGTCTTCAATCGGTGTTCATCAGCGATGGCACTGCTCTGATACCAAATGATAACAAAATGGTTACTTGCCGATATTACATTAATACATAATCCTGGGTATGGTGAGTATTGGCGAGGCGCAGGAAAGAGAGGTCGCCCCGAACAGTGACGGGTTCCACAGTCTTGCGATTTACCGGATCAGGAAGTTTTGGCACTAGCATGTCGATGCAGCAGTCCCATCTTTGAGCCAGGTCTAGATAAGGAGTCGGTTAGATGAAACGTATCGCCGTTGTGTTCATGGCCGTTGTCCTCTTAACGAGCGGGGGCCTGATCTACATTGCGCATTCAGCGAAATTAGTGCATGCAAGCAGTTGTACAGATTCATGCCTCTACAATCAAGATCCAATCGCTGCCGGTTGCAGCGCCCAGCCACCTGATGGGACACACATTGGCACGCGTGGCGGTTATCTGTCCTATCATGAGGTGATTATCTATGACCAGTTTGGGACCGAGTTAGCCAGGTTCAGAAATGTCTACTCGTCGGACTGTAAGACCAACTGGGTCTGGGGCAAGCTGACCGGAGGGACGAGGCTCAAATTAAAAATTAGCGAACCCTATGGGAGTAACAACCCCCTGGAGACCGCCTGCGAGCCGACGAATTGCACGTCCTATCTCAGCTATGCAATCAATGCCTGGTCAAATATGGTCGATGGAACCCAGGTCACCAACGCCTGTGCGTACACGACGAGCGCGGAGGACCACCGCGATTATAACTCCTGCTGGCAGATGTAAGCAGGCGCTTCGTTGCTTCTCCTCCTTGAGTAAGGAGGATGAAGCGCATGCCTGTGTTTCGCCGGCAAGCGTTGGCCTCGGTAACTCTCCTGCATTCTTTCGCCCGTTTGCGCTGAAGACCTCTTCAGCGCATTTGTTTGTTGCTTCCATGCAAACCGCAAGGGAGACAGATGATCTTCCGCCGGCCAAAGAGAAGGGACGCTCTATGCTGGCTCTTGCCCTGCTGGCAGGGGCAAGCATCTTCTTGCTGAGCAGCAGAGAGATGGTGTACGTTTCATGGAAAGGGGCGTCCTCAGGAAAAGCGAGCAGGCCAAAACCAAGCGAATGGCTGCCATCCGCCAGGAAATTCTCGCCGTCCTCGCCAATGAGGATGGAAACCGGTTAGTCCCGAACTGCACGCGCTTCATATGTGCTGAGAGAGGGGAGGCTGTTGAGAAGGGTGGGAAGATACTCTGGATCGCCTGGATGGAGCGTGATCATCCCAAAGTAGCAGACACTCTCTTCGGGAAGGAGTTCATAGCCCGCTTCCTGGCCCTCAGCACAAAAGCCGAGTTGCCTGTCCCGCACGATGAGTTCTCGCTGCAAGAGTTCCTTCAGTTCTGCTATGGCCTGGGGGTTTCCCATATCGTGTAGCGTGCCGTCAGCATCCATGAGCGCTACAACCTGGCCTGTTTTCATGTCATAGATCCTATATTTTCTCGCGCTCTCCATAGAACTGACCTGTCACCTTTCCTGTTGTGCCAAAGATGTGCGGAGATTCTTCCTGGCCTCTATCTTATCATAATGAGCGCTATGTGCAAGTTTCTCTGGCGAAAGAAAAGGCTCTTGTTGGGACAATGCGGTCATGGAATAGCCATACCGACGAGGCGTTTCCTACTCCGACACAGTGGTTCTCTTTTCCTGAATACCCCCGGTGAAAAAGGACCATTGTCATCTCTGCGAGAAAATATTCCGGCAACGTAAGAATACGCTCCAGAACGGTCGCGCAGCCAGCAGATGTTGCCGGAGCGATTGCCGAGCTACCGCGAAACAGGTATCACGGTAGCGATGGCAAGAGATCAAGCAGTGACCACGACTGAATCGTTGCGAGATCGGGCTTGAGACCCTTTGCCATCGCTACCAGAGCGCGATCCATCCCGATGGGCTCGAGTGGTGCTATCTATCCCCAGGAGCGGCGCTCAAGGCCAGCGGATAGCTGCGAGTGAGGCCCATCGTTTTGGCCTTCCTATGCATTCTTTGCCTCAAGCGCGGAGAGAGGCGTTCCCACCACCTCTACCGTCGGCTCTGAGTCACGACGCTCATAGGGCGTCAACCCATGTTTCTTCGGTAAAAGCACGGCACGGTAGCGTGAGAAAAAGTAAGAACCCAATACCAGGATCAGTGCTCCTAGCTGCGCGATGACGGTCCACCAGTCGGGGAAGATCGAGAGCCACGTCCCCGCCCATGCTGGGACCCAATCAAGCCAACCAATAGTGATCGGGGCAAACCAGCCCGCTTGCTCCATTTCAAAGACCTGCTCACCAACCATGATAAAGAGCACTACCGCAAGCATCACACCTGTCACGACCAGCATGCGCTTGTAGGGCACACGGTGATTACTGAAAAAGCTCAGGAAAGCCAGGATGCCAGCGAGCAGAATGCCTACTAACGCGCCATAGAAGACGATGGAGTTGCCAAGCTGAAGCCGGTAGCTTTGGAGGAATAGCACCACTTCAAACCCCTCCCGATAAATAGACGCGAACCCCAGGAGGATAAGTCCTCCGAGTACCCCCCAGCGCGCCGTGTCGGACACCCTGTCCCGCTCAAGCAGCGCCTGCTTGCGACGATTGTGAAACGAGATCCAGCCGGTCCAGTAGACTTTATGGAAAAACCAGTTCATCACGATCAGCAGGACGACAATCGCCAGCAAACCCGTCCAGGCTTGTAGATCAAGTGCTGGAACGACGGTGGTGAGATCGTTGATGATCCTTACCGCAATAAACCAGGTTATCATGGTGATGATTGCACCAATGAGCACACCAACGCCTATTGGCTTGCGATACGAACTATTGGAGCCGCGCAGACTTGCGGTTACTGCTGTCAGAACAATTACGCATTCGATGCCTTCGCGGAAGACCAGCGCGGCAACATCCAGAATCGCTACCAGTGGGCTGAGATGGGGCACCGTCGGATCGGGGGTGCCCGCCGCTGTGACTCCTTGCCAAATCAAGAGCGCGGCAATCACGAGCGCCCCCCCAATTAAACCGATGGTCACGAGCGAGTGCGAGAGCCCCTGCCTCGGCGCGCTTTGCTGTGTCATGTATCCCTCCTGTTTGCATGTGCGTTGGAATGAGACAGGCATGCTTTCCTTCTTCAGGTGCATGCCTCCTTCACTCAAATAAAAAGCATCACCACCAGCGCTCACTCTATCGAGAGTGAGCAAGAGAACGTATAAAACATTCCTCGGTGGTTCGCCATATCAGACTTCCTTACTAAGATATTAGGTAATGCTAATATCCTACTTCTTTACTAAGATATTAGGGCATGCTAATCCATTTGTCAAGAGATATGCTCATGTTTTTTTGGGCTGCCAGACCCGGAGGCCAAAGCAGAGATAGACAAGACGTACTTCTCTGAGCGCCCTTTCTTGGTTCTGGTAATCCTGGCAGGCGAGGGCGGCCCTATGGATGAGCAAACACCCGATGTGCGTCCCGCCTTTCGTGAAGTACGCTTGCGTCATGACATCTCGCGGCCTGTCGCGCGAGTAGAGCCTGGAAGAAACACTTGAGGCGATCTTCTAGAGCAGAGGGCAGTCTTTCGAGGAAAGGGTTTGCTTAGCAGGAGCGTCGCTGGCAGATGGGGTGTCTGGAAAAATCGCTCGCTTCCTGTTATACTCTTTATATAAAGAGGAAAGAGAGACACGCTCTCATTGAGGTTTGTGCAACTGATGCTTGCTCCTGGTACGGTCCTCTGGCCATCCAGTCAGCACCCATGAACAAGGAGGCGCTCGATGTCCCTCATCCAGCGTGTCACCCGCGCGTTTCAAACCCTTTCGACGATCGAACTCGATGAGCAATCACGCTTTGGCGCGCTGGGAGAACTGTATGCCGAACGCCTCCTGGACGACGAGCAGGGAATATGTCTCACCAACCCGATCATCCCTCATCCCAGCAAACCGGGCCGCTTTCTGGAAAGCGATTTCCTGCTCTTCACCCAGGGAAATCTGTTCTGTATTGAAATCAAGACCTATCGCGGTCGGATCTCCTATCCCTATCTGCCGGGTATCGGCTTTGACGACTCGCGCATCCTTCAGGAGAAAATGGGCAACTATGGGGAAGCCCTGTTTACCAAAGAGCATGGCAACCCCTTGAAGAAGACGAAGTACTTTCTGCACCATCTCAAGGCGTATCTCTCGAAGATCGATCCTCGCTGCCGTAAACTCTTCATCTATCCGGTTGTCGGTTTCTCCGAACTGGCCGATATCAGCGCCATCTACGATTTTGAGGCTGGCATGATCTCCACGACGCACCTGCCTGCCTTCTTTGAGTGGCATTGCGACCCGGCCAGGCCGACCCAGCCGCCTCCCTGGCTTCGTCAGGTCTTCTCCCAGATCCCGACCTGGGATCGCATTCTGACCACCAGGGGAGAATGGATCAACGGGGTCTTGCTTGACCGCGAGTTGGTGTTCCAGGGAACGGACAAGCGCGTCTACCGTCTTCCTTATGCCGAGTTGGATCGCATCTCCTTTCAGCGGGCCGGATTGTTCTCCGCCTACGATCAGTTGACCGTCACCGCTCTGGGAGGGCAAACTACCTCTTTCCAAAGCGTCAAAGGGGAACTACACCTGCGGCGCTTTGGCAATGACACCCAGACGCACCAGTTGCGCAACGTGCGTTCTATTGTGCTCGGCGTTGCCAATAAACGCCTCCGGTAACGTGTTTGGGCCGGGACGCTTCTGGGATGAAGGCTCTGGGACAAATTTCGCTCTTTTCGGCCTGACGTATGGACCCGCGCACCAGGAGCTCGATCCATTGGGAGGAATCCCTATGTTTGCCTGGGAGAACTCTCTATTTTCCCCAGTAAGGTGGTACTTTCCCACTCCTGTTCCTGCCTTTGTTTCGGCGCGTCAGAAAACGAGCGAGCAAAAACCCCGACGCTCATCCTTTCATGCGTATGATCATGAAGATCGTCGTGAGGCACATCCAGCACATCATGCCACTCATCAACAGATGGGCCAGATTGGCTCCCAATTGAAGCCAGGAAAGCTGCGTGGCCTGAAAATCTTTGGCGACTTCTCGCCCATAGAACAGGGTGAGCAAGGCGAACGCGACCAACAAGAGACTGGTGACGGCGACACCCGGTGCAGTCATGCTGAAAGCCATACTGCTCATCAAGAGAAACAGATAGCACATGCCTGCGTGCATGAGCGCATGAATGGCATCGGCCCGCACCGTAGAGGACGCGCCTCTCAGACGCAAGAACATAGCCAGCAGAGGTCTGCGTGTGAAGAGACGAACCATCCACCACAGCGCGGAAGCCGCAAACAGGACGATATTCCAACGGATGATGAAGGGGGTCAGCCAATCCTCAGGCACAAGCATGAAGATCATGCCGATGGCCATCATGGCATGCCCTCCTTCGCTTTCCGCATCAAGGTGGGCTATCCAGATCGCAGGATGCACCAGTCGGAAGAGATAGAAGCCTGCAACCAGCAGGAACAGGAGCACAAAGATCAGAGAGAGTGGGCTGCCTGGAGCCATTCTTCGCTTCCCTCCTCGCTTCACCGGACATCCTGCCCCACATGGTTTTCTGGTTGGAGAACGCAACGGTGGTCGAACAGGACGATCCCCCAGCACACTTCAACATGACGGTCTTGGGCGAACAGCCTGGCTTAGCCCGCAGGAGCATCCCAGCGGACTCGATAGTGATGCGTCGTTCCAATCGACTGTTGGGTAATAGCGGCCTCGATCTGCTCAGGGGCAAGGACTGCGGTCGTCGTGAAGAGAACCTCCGCCTCATCCTGGGGAGTACGGACAAGCTCGACAACCTGGGCGCCTGGAAGGGCCAGTAACGCGTTGCGGACACGCGCCTCGCAGTGCTCACAGGTCACATCTTCGACATGAAACTGGTGCTGATATTCCATCGAGTCCTCCCATGTGCTGAAAAACACCACCGGGTGAAGGTGAAGAGAAACGAGACAATCCACAGGAGAAGCATTACGGGTCCGCTGGGAAGCGTTTCCTACAGAAACGCTCTTGAGAAGAAGTATATCCAGGAGAGGAAGGCTTTGTCTATTGGGACTTCTCCCTATGTTCGAGACCTGGCCCGCCTGTACCAACATCTCCATCAGGCCTCGTCTCGTTTCTGGATAAGAATGTGCAATGGCTGTCAACCCTCAACTTCCCTCAAAAATTAAAACACCCCAGGCGGCTCTGGAAACGGCCTGAGGTGTCATCGTATCACATACGGGGTGCCGAAGGGGGGATTCGGTGAATAGTGTTCACCTTTATTCGCCAGGTCCCTCCAGAGGCCGGTTCACAAGCTCTATTCTTCATCGTGATTCGCGAATTTTCGCGAAAATTCGTCGGCGTTGCTGTCAAAATTGCTGTCAGGATGAGCTTACTTTTTGCGCTTCCATAATCAGAAGCTCCTCCAGGCTTACCAGCCTTCTGATAACCTTCAGTGCATACCCTCACCGCCAAAGCGAACACCTCAACGATCGCTGTGAAACGAAGCCGCCAGTAATAGGCAGCGAGCAGACAGGGTACAATGGTGACTGAGACGGGCAGCGACGCGAAACGAATCTCAGGGTGAGATGTCACCACAGATACGGTCCTGAGTTGAGACATGCTCCGGGCCGAGTCGCTTTTTCTCACTGGCTATGAGGAAACTGGTTCAACTTCAAAGACGTACACCCCCAGGGCTTCTTTCTCCGGCGGGTATATCTCTCGGATTAAGCGTAACGCCGTGTCCGTATCACCTGCGTCTGGGGCAATCTTTTGCCAGCCTTCCGCGGCCAGCATGTCCTCGAAGCTCGCATAGGTTCGTACCGCCTTGATCTTCACGGTTCCCGACGCTTGCGAGGTCTCAAGCCGGATGAGCTCACCCGCCTGGTAACGCTTGATGGTATCGTAGCCGACACGAACCTCAAGGGTTTTCTGACCCGCCATGATGGCGTCATAATAGGGACGTTTAATGCGCATGACGTGCATCGTGTTTCTTCCTTTCGCGGTTCTCACAGGATCTCTGTAATAAGAGACGAGTTGCCACGCCGCAGGTATACAGGGAACAATCTCTCATCAATTGCTGATGTTCAAATCCGGTTCCATCAATTATCGGGTGCTAGCCACTCGCCCCGTTGCTTGGAGCGGCGATGCTGGCCATCGCTGTCTTGGCCCGCCGGGAGCCGCCGCACGGCGATGGCCAGCATCGCCGCTACGTCCAACGGGGGAGCAGGCGCGCTGTTTGGCACCTGAAAATTGGTGGAACCCTCAAATCCCCACCTGCTCGACAAAATGGCTGTATCATGGTATGCTTTGGGAAAAGCACGCAGGCCAGCCTGATGATTACGTTGCAGAGCCGGGAGGTCAGATAACATGGGACGGGCACAGTTATCCACGATGACGGGGAGAGAACGGACGCAACTCATTGCAGCACGGCACGCTTGCCACTTCTCCCAGGACGAGGTGGCGGCACAATTGGGAGTGAGTAAGACAACAGTCCATCGGTGGGAGAGAGCGGGCGACGTTCCCCAACCGTTGCACCTTCGCAAGCTCTGCGACCTCTTCGGCAAGTCGGCGGCGGATCTTGGGTTTCCAGAGCCGCCTGTCGAGCCGACAGAGAACGTCAGTGTAACACAGACGAGCACTGACCCCCATCACGAGGCAGCAGAGGCCAATGCGCTGACCGCTTTTCGGCAGCATCACCTCACCTCGCGCCTCATGATACAGATCTGGAACTGGCCTCCAGGTGACGCCCGTTATCAGAAGCTCCAGTGGTTGATCATCGCGGAGCTAGAGGATAACGCTATGAGTAACGA
>Ga0070738_10008173_pt1 | contig 10156 bp, 5 predicted proteins | sample Coa_R2_2_FD_66446 | JGI IMG/M metagenome (GOLD analysis project Ga0070738, IMG submission 66446) | Surface soil microbial communities from Centralia Pennsylvania, which are recovering from an underground coalmine fire - Coalmine... | ecosystem: Environmental > Terrestrial > Soil > Unclassified ... | reverse complement strand
ATATAGATCAGGTTTATGAAGCGGTTGCGACATACAACCATCGCATCGTGTCAATTGAGCCGCTGGAAGAAGAGATCGAGGTGTACGACGTCGAGGTTCCGGGTACGCATAATTTTGCGCTGGCAAGTGGCGTGTTTGTTCACAACAGCGCGAAACAGGGCCGTGACCGCCACTTCCAGGCCATCCTGCCGTTGCGCGGCAAAATCCTCAACGTGGAACGGGCGCGGCTGGATCGCATGCTGGCGAGCGAAGAGGTCAAGAACATCATCACCGCGCTTGGCGTGGGGGTGGGCGAACACTTCAACATGGCGAAGCTGCGCTACGGGCGCATCGTCATCATGTGCGACGCCGACGTGGACGGCGCGCACATTCGCACGCTCCTGCTCACCTTCTTCTATCGCTACATGGAGCCGCTCATCACCGAAGGCCATCTCTACATTGCGCAGCCGCCGCTCTACCACATCAAAATCGGCAAGCAGGTACATTTCGTCTACTCAGACGAGGAACGCGACCGGCTGGTAGAGCAGTACAAGGCCGAACACAACGGCAAAGAGCCAGAAGTTGGCCGCTACAAAGGTCTGGGCGAAATGAACCCCGAAACGCTGTGGGAAACCACCATGGACCCGACCACGCGCACGCTCCTGCGCGTCACCATCGAAGAAGCCGTGGAGGCCGACAAAACCTTCACCATGCTCATGGGAGACGAAGTCGCCCCGCGCCGCCGCTTCATCGAAAGCCACGCCAGGAACGCGACGCTGGATATATAGGTTTGTTTCCATCCCGAACGGGAAGCAGGGAAAGTAGCGGGTTCCTGCGGCTTCCTCGTGGGGGAAGTATACCACCAGACTCGAAAAAGTCAAGTGCAAAAGCGCCAGGAATGTGTTCAGTCCTCACTTCCCAAATCGCTGCCTGGCCCGTGCCTGCGCTTTCGCCGCCTCTTCCTGCCGGTTTTTCGGCGCGGCTGGGGATTGCAGCGAGGCAAGGAACTGAGCCGAGACACTGGCGATGTCGTCAACTGCTGCGTAGAAGGCGGCTTCGTTGGCCTTGGAGGGCCTGTTGAAGCCGCTGATCTTGCGCACGAATTGCAGGGCGGCAGCGTGAATCTCTTCTTCGCTGGCTGGCGGCTCGAAGTTGAAGAGGGGGCGAATATTTCTACACATCTTATTTCGCCTCCGGCTCTGATACGGGTATCGGCGCGTCGAGAAATTCGGTGAGCATTGGCAGCAGGCCGGTGCGGGTGATGATGCCGTGATAGGGCGGCGCCCAGCCGACATGCGTGGTGTTCGGGAGGATGGCGAGCCGGGAAGATGGCAAGCCGACAAGGTCGCCGTCTGCCTTACCGCCGCCGAGCAGGCCGAACATCTCCACCAGGTGGGTGAGGCGTAAGCTGTCTGCATCGCCAGCCAGGATCAGGACAGGTACCTTGAGCGAGGCGACGCCCTCTGTCCAGTCGTAGTCTGTTGAGAGGAGTTGCCTCATTTTCTCGATGACCGTCGGCCATGCTTCGGGATTGGGCGAGGTCTTGACATAGGCTTCGTGGATGGGCGTTCCGGCGAAGCCTTCGACGCTGATGGAGGCCATGCCCGCCAGCACTTCGGGATACCAGCCATTCCTCTTGAAAGCCGTCGAGACCAGCGCCAGCCTGCGAACTACTTCAGAGTGGCGGATGGCAGTTTGCAGCGCGACGCCGCCTCCCAGCGAATAGCCGAAGAGGTCGACCTGCGCAAGTCCGAGATGCCCGATCAGCGCGGCGATATCGTCGGCCATCGCCTCGTAGGACAGGGGGCGGTCGATATCTGCCGTGTGTCCGTGACCCTGCAATTCGACGGCAATCACCTGCCTCGTCTCTGCCAGGGCTGGCACGATGGCTCCCATCGCCTCGATCGTCATAAAGCCGCCGGGCAGCAGGATAAGCGGCTCGCCACTGCCATGAATCTCATAATATATACTGAGGCCGTTGACCTGCGCGTAGCGGCCTTCGTCATTGTGGCTCATGCTGTTTTTATCCTTTCCTATCGGAAACGTTCTCCCTCTTCTCTTTTCGATGTTTGATCTTCTCCCATCGAACGCTCTTCATTGATCTATTCTTTCCAGCTTTAGGCGAGTCGGCAAAGCTGACAGATGTTTCGCTGCAATTGATCCTTCGCTCCGCTCAGGTTGACATGTCCGTTGGCAAATGGCCCCACACATCCGGGTTGACGAGGTTGGGGGGGCGCAGGCCGCGCAGGGCGAGGGCAATTTGCTCGCAGGCCATGACCTCCATACGCAGGAGACCGGCGGTCGTGTACGCGCCGATATGAGGGGTGCAGATGGTGTTGGGATGGCTGAATAGCGGGTGATTGGTCATGGGCGGCTCCGGGTCGTAGACATCGAGGGCGGCCCCGGCAAGATGGCCCGATTGCAGAGCCGCCAGCAGCGCGTCCTCGTCGACCAGCGCGCCGCGAGCGGCATTGATCAAATAGCTGCCCGGCGACATCAGGCGCAGCGTTTCGGCGTTAATGAGGTGGCGCGTCTGCGGCGTGGCGGGCAGGTGCAGGGAGACGACCTGAGCGCGAGGCAGCAACTTCGCGAGCGAGGGAACCAGCTCCACGCCCAGCGCGCTGGCTCGTTCAGCGGAAATGAACGGGTCAAAGGCGATGACCTTCATGCCCAGCACCTGCGCGATGACCGCCACGCGACTGCCAATGCGGCCCAGACCCACCAGACCGAGGATAGTACCCGCTACCTCAAAGCCGGGCGTCAAATCTGTCAGGGCCGGAAAAGGTTGGCCGGAGCGCAGGATGCGATCGCCGGTCATCACACGCTTGCAGAGGTTGAGCAGCAGGGCGATGGTATGCTCAGCCGTAGACTCGGTCGGCCCGTCGGGCGTATTGACGACGAGCAGGCCGCGCTTTGTGGCCGCGTCCAGATCGATGCGGTCCACGCCGATGCCCGTGCGGGCGATGACGCGCAGGCGTGGCAGGCGGTCCATCACCTCGCCCGTTACAAATGTTTCTCCTGAAACCAGAATGGCGTCCGCTGTTGCGGCCTCTGCACACCAGTCGTTGCGCTCGCCAACCGTCGTTATCGTCACCGTTGCCAGTCCTTCCAGAACGGCCAGCGCGGCGGGATGCAATGGCCTGCCGCTCCATACATGTGCCTGTATCATGGGTGTCCTTCCTCTCTCTGACTCTTCGCCGCGCAGATCCTTCGCTTCACTCAGGATGACACGTCCGGGTTCGCATGACATGTCCGGGTTGCATGACATGTCCGGGTTCGTTGCCCAGATCCTTCGCCTCACTCAGGATGACACGTCCGCTCGCTTAGATTGACACGTCCGAGCAGGTTTTTTTATATCATGTCACATTTCCTGCACAATGTTGGATAACGCTGGCACATCTGTTCTGCTAAACTGGCGCACAGGCAAGCATTTTCCGCTTGTACCGACATGGGGACGAGACGAGCAAGGCAAAACAGGGCCGGACGAGGAAACGGCCCAGGAAAGGATCAAAAAACGTGGATGCTTCCAGCGACGACCCAATTGTGCGTTCTCTCCAGCAGGTCGGAAGGTACACGCTCCGCAGGAAACTGGGGCGTGGTGGCTTCGCCGACGTCTACCTGGGAGAACACCCTTACCTGCGCACACAGGTAGCGATCAAAATTATGCGTTCGTTCGACGAGGCTGACGTGGATACCTTCCTGGCGGAGGCGCTGCTGGTAGCTCAATTGCGGCACCCGCATATCATCCGCGTGCTGGACTTTGATCTGGAAGGGGAGACGCCCTTCCTCGTCATGGACTACGCCCCCAACGGCACCGTTCGCCAGCGGTACCCGGAGGGTGTGCGCATGGAGCCACCTGTCATTCTCGCGTATGTGGAGCAGGTAGTCGACGCGCTGGACTACATTCACAGCCTGCGGTTGATTCACCGCGATGTGAAGCCCGAAAATTTGTTGCTCGGCGCAAACGGCGAAGTGCTGCTGAGCGACTTTGGCATCACTGTCGCGGCGCGCAGGATGGTTGTGCGCACCCGGACCATCGTCGGCACCGTCGCCTACATGGCCCCGGAACAGATTCGCGGACGCCCCTGCATAGCGAGTGACCAGTACGCGCTGGGCGTGATGGTCTACGAATGGTTGTGCGGCGTCAGGCCGTTCAGGGGAACGGCGCGCAGCATTGCGCAGCAGCATCTCTCCGCGCGCCCACCCTCACTCTGCGAGCGCGTTCCCGGCTTGCCGCCAGCGGTAGAGCAGGTCGTGTTCCGCGCCCTCGCCAAAAATCCGCGCTATCGCTTTGAGAGCGTGCTGGCCTTTGCTGACGCGCTGCGCGAAGCCTTCGAGGGCCAGGGAGTCTCGACGATCACCGAGAGCCTGCCAGCGCAGCCAGTTCATCCTTATCAGATCGAAGCTGGAAGCGCCATCCCCGTGCGGGCAATGCGCGGTCAGGAGAGAAAAACCGGCCCCGTGCCGTCAGCGCGCAGCCAGGCAGGGAAAACCAGCTTCGGCCCGACAACGCGCCGCCCGAAGAAAAAACCCGCGTGGCAAAGGCGCAAAATCTGGCGAGAGATCGCCGCAGCCTACATGATCGACCTGCTGGCTGTCGCCGTCCTGAGCAGCGTTCTGGCCGCGTTGAACGTGCCGCCCGCGTTGCTGGAATTGCTGCTGGCGCTCTGCATCGTCCTGCTGCCGCTCGCGGCAGCCGTTCTGCGTCAGAACACGTGGCTGGCCGCCCTGACGCTGAGTATCGCCATCGCGGCGCTCGCCCTGGCCTTCTGCCTCCACGCCCCCATCGTCTTCATCGTCGTCTCCCTCGCCCTGCTCCTCCTGAGCCTGGCCGTCGCCTTCGCCGTCAGCGTGAAACGGCCTACGCGCTGAAGGGAACTGAACTGAACTGGACAGAGGGCAAAAAGGGAGAGCAGGGTTGCCGTTGCCGGTGGCCCTGCTCTCCCTTTTCCGGCTGCATTTATGCGTGCAGTTCCTTGCCAACCGTTTCCAGTGGATGTTCCCTGAGCATCCAGGTACGGATGAGGCCGACTGCTATTCTGAAGCGGCTTTTTCTGAGATTCTCTTGCTCAGCTTCAATGATATCGAACTCTCTGAGCATTTTCAGCGTCTCTATGACGTAATCGCTTTTATAGGGGAAACGGTGCCGGTAGTAGATTTCTTCAATCTCGTCGAGGGAGATCCAGCGTCCTTCTTCCTTGCTGCACTCCGCGATGGCGGCCAGTACGACTCGCTCTTCCGGCTTGATCTGATCCCAGAGCCAGTCGAAGTGGAACTGGCCTGTTTGCATGACCTGGTGCAGCACAATGTTCACATCATTGATCGTCACATAATTCTTGCGCTGCTTATTGCAGTAATCGACGATGGCGCGGCAGATCAGGTGGATCAGGTAGGGCTGGTCGGCGGTCAACTGGCGAATCTTCTGCACGGTCAGCAGCTCGTATTCCAGGTAGCCGACCACCGGTTTCTGGATCAAATCTTCCGCGTCCGACGGCGCGAGCCGTGAGAGGCGATAGTGAATGGCGATATGGAAGAAGACCGAGCGATACCATTTCGTAAACTCGGTAATCTGGTGCGTGCCGGAGAACAGGAACCTGGTGTTCGTCCGGTGCTGGACAATATCGCGCAGGTACTCGAAGATTTCTGGCTCTAATTGCCCTCTGGTGACCTGTTCTTCCAGAACCTCAAACTCATCAATCAACAAGATCAGCTTGCGTTCGCCGAGTTGCTCTTCGATCTGATCCAGGAAGACATCAAAGGCATGGATCGGGTCCCTCTCAAACTCCTGTGGCTCCGGGGCTTTGATGGCGATGTCTTTCTGCTTCATGGCTCGTTTCATGAGATAGACCACGCGCCGCAGGAAGTTCTCGATGGTGACATGATAGGAAAGGCGCTGCATATCCAGAAAAACCGGAATATGCTCTGCCAGTTCCGGGGACTGAATCAACTGGGACAGCAGACTGGTTTTGCCGGAACGGCGTTGCCCGTACAGCACGATCACGCCTCTGGCAGGGCGCGTCAGGTTATCTACCAGAAAGGTTTTTTCTTCCTCACGCCCGTAGAACAGGTCGCTATCATGTGCCGGTGTGCCGGTTGAGTAGGGGTTAGGGATAGTGCGAAAAGCCTGCTGCGAGTCGTGTAACTCAATGCAGTCCGGGAAATGCTGCACGACCATCTCACCGGAGACATCATCAAAAACGACCTCGAAGACGAGAGGAAGCTTCGCGGCGCGAGGCGCGAGAATAAATTCTGCGCTCGTCCCCTCCCCGGCGGCGATGATCTCGGTTTCAAAGGTATTCTTGCCGACCACCTCAAAAGAATCGTTTTGCAGCAGCGTGAGCTTGACATTACTGGCGGAACTGCGCCCCCCGTTGCTGATCTCGACCAGGATACCTACCTGCGCTTCCCTGGGTACATCCCTCGTTAGGAGCGTCACCTTGAGTTCCGCCTTTCCCCGTAGCTCGCTCAACTGTTTCTGTAACAATGCCTGCCACTTCCTGAAAAGCAAGAGAAACACCTGGTAGTCTGGCAGTTTGCTGATCGGCTCTCCCAGCAGCGAGATCGCGTATTGCTGATCCAGCGTCTTCTGGCTGCGGTTGATGGCCTCCATCGCTTCCAGCAGGCTGTTCAGGCGATCCCGAAGGTCCTCACGCTGAAAGTACATTGTCAACGGGCGAGTGATGGCGCGCAGAGCCTTAAAGACAGGAAGCACAGCGCGCACATACTGATTATTCCTGTCGAAGTTCTCTTCCTCTAATTCACAGCGGTAATGGGAGATATCTTCCAGCGTTTTCAGCATGAAGAGCCGATGCAACTCTTCGTAAATCAGACGGAGATCCAGGCCGTAACGCAGTTTTTCGGCGTCCTGCTGAGCCTGCACCATTTTCCAGAGCTTTTCGCCGACGTTGCTCTCATTGAGGTCGTAGAGCATTGCGGTGACAGCAGTGATGTAGCGTCTGATAATCGCCCCGGTTGCCACATGCGCAATCTGTTCCCAGATGTGCCTTTGCAGATTCTTTGCAATGAAGAGGTGGACATAGACGATCAGGCTGCCCGGGTGCTGATCCAGATAATGCGCCAGTACCTGTGCCGCTTCCTGGCGCACCCATGTCGATATCTTATCTTGAGCGGCCACCAGCAGCAGATCAAAGATCTGGTGCCTGCGGTTCCTGTCAAGCAGGAGTTCTGTCTGGGGGTCGATCAGCTCATCTATTTTGCGTACAGCAATACGGCGCACGTAGCGGCTGGAGTTCTCGATGGCTCGTTTAAGGTAGTAGAAGCCCTCGTCCCAGTCGTAGCGCATCAAGGCGGGCAGGCAATCAATGGTGACGTTGCGCACCTCGTATTCCAGATCGGTTGACAATCGGCGCAGCAAGGTGCGCGCCCTGGCAGTGCTGGCAGCAGAGAGGTTGGGAAGCAAGGCCGCCAGTTGCTTGCGCACTTCCAGCCCGCCATTTTTTGCCAGATCTTCAAAAGCGTCAAAATCTCTGGCCTGAAGATGACCCTGCTCTACCAGCTTCTTGAGCGCGAAGGCTTGCAGGAAAACGTCATCGTTTTTAAGAAGCTGGTTGATTACCTCTTCAGGAGAGGATTGCCGACAGAGCTGTGTCCAGCACCTGGCAATGGTATCCGCAACCTGCTGCTGATTGACAACGCGCAACAGTTCAAATTCATCCTCTGCGGTCAGCGCGATTTCATAGTGATTATCGCCGTCAATATCTCCCAGGCGCACCGCGTGAATGCGGTCTTTTGCCTGATAGGTCCAGAGGAGATCGCCGCTGCGATTGAAGACATACAGGGTGCCATCGGCGCAGCCAACAAAGATCTCGACCATGCCATCCTGGTCAACATCGGCGGCATCAATCGTCAGGGCGCTGTGGGGCAGGTAATATCTCCAGAGCTGGTGGCCGACGCTATCCAGAACATGAATATTGCGATCTTCAGAGCCAACAAGTATTTCCGGTTGCCCATCATTGTTGATGTCTTTGATGCACACTGCTTTGATATGGTCAAACGTTTCAAATTGCCAGAGCCGTTTGCCGCTGCGCCTGTAGGCATAGATACTGTTGTTGCGACCCGCGACAACGATTTCGGGTGTGTTCTCATCGGCGGCAACATGCCCGCGCACAATGCTCACGCCTTCTTCTGTGCTAAACTCAGCTTTTGGCATGTGCAGATCATGATCATAGATGAACAGTTTCCTCGCTTCGGAGCCGATGATGATTTCCGGCGCTTCCCGGTTACCGGTTGCACGCACGCAGATGCTCGATACCTGGGCATCGGCAATTTCTTTCCGGTGCAATGGCCCTTTCTCGCCCACGAGAATATAGAGGTGGTGGTCGGTTGAGCAAATGAGAATATCTTCCTTCGGGCTATGGTGTTCAAAGAAACCGCTCTGGACATCGACAATATGATCTTCCAGAGGCTTAGTCCAGGCGAGCCGCCCGCTGGCATAAAATGCGGCAAGGTGACCATCCGCCGTCCCTATGACGATCTCTCGCCCTGATTGTTTCGTTGTGCTGCGGAAGCAGACGGTGCGTATATACTCCATATCATCCCTGTGCCAGGCCTGTTCGACCTTCTGCTGCGCCAGCCGCAGGAGTATTGAGAGCGCCCGAAGATACTCGCCTTGTGCCAGCCGTTCCTCTGCCTGCTCAAAGGTCACCAGTTTTCTTGCATTCAGACCGACCACATCCGCGAGCAGATTTTGCTCATCCTTATCAAGCTCAAGACGACGTAACTGAGGCTCTTCCAGCCGGTGATAGTATCTGCGAATTCTTTCCGCGACACCCCTGCGCAGGCGCACATGCATGGCTCGAATGCGCTGGTTTTCGTCGCCGATCAGCAATTCCGGCGCGCCGTCGTTATCAATATCGGCAATAGCGATGTCGAAGGTACGATATCTGTGATTATGCCGCCAGATAAACTTGCCCTGAGAACTCAGAATATAGATGCATTTATCTTCACAACTGGCAATGATCTCTTTCTGCCCATCGCCATCAATATCAGTAGCGTACAGGGTAAGCAGGCGATTTTCAAAGTGTTCATACTCCCATTTCCGGGTAAACTGGCCTTTGCAGCAGGTCAGCGCAATCAGATTCTTGTGATCGGTAGATAGCAATATTTCGGCTTTCCCATCCTTATCGATATCCTCGACAAAAACGGTGCGAATGGGATGACCGAGAGCATAGCGGGTAAGCTCCTGCCCCTGCAAATCGAGGACATACAGGTTGCCGTCAACCGAGCCGAAGAGAACTTCATCTTGCCCATCACTGTTGAGGTCGCAGGCAAAAACGCTGCGCACATGACCCCCGGTTGCATATTGCCAGAGCTGTTCGCCTGTGCGCAAATCGAGTCCATAAACGCAGCGATCTTCCGAGCCGAGGATGATGCGGGATTGCCGTAAAGGATCGACACAGATGCTGCGGATGACATGGTTGATGTTAAACCAGTAGGCGTCCTGAGCCAGTTGCCGGTCAAGAGGTTGCCCCTCTTCGTTGAAAAGCAGCTTCGCGCCATCTTTCGTCAGCAAACAGCCCTCGCTGTCCAGCACATAGACCTTGCCGTCGCGCGTCCCCACAATAATGCGCACCGCAGCCTCTTCGCCAGGTCTGGCCATTCCACTGATGGCGATGGTGTCTACCCAGGCGCGCATGCCTGTTTCAAGTTGCCAGCCTATCTCACGTTGCCAGCGCAGCTTGCCCGTTTTGGAAAAGCAGTAGATACGGCCATCACGCGAACCGATAATGATTTCAACATCACCGTCTCCATCAATATCTGCTACAGTAATACACATTACCCAGTTCTTCGCCTTGTAGTCCCAGATGCGACTGAAGATACTCAATCCATCTTTAAGCGCAAGTTTCAGCGGGTCTCTCGTATTTGCCATATCCTTTTTCCTTTGCTCGCCCTGTTGTGCTGTTCGCAGCCTTGCCAGGGCATGGTTCTGTGCCTGGCTCATAGATAGTATAGCCTCAACCTGCTCGCAAAATGTGCCAGATTCATGTCATTGCTTGCTTTGCAGATATATCAAAACCACCTCATTCTCAATGGAAAGCCCCCTTTTTATGCTCTCCTGTCCCGTTCGTCTTTATCAGTAGAGTAAATGTACGGCAGATAGATTATGATTGTCATAATTATGGCACACTCTGCGCGACTATTGGCAGTATACTGATTG
>Ga0070738_10008172_pt1 | contig 10156 bp, 8 predicted proteins | sample Coa_R2_2_FD_66446 | JGI IMG/M metagenome (GOLD analysis project Ga0070738, IMG submission 66446) | Surface soil microbial communities from Centralia Pennsylvania, which are recovering from an underground coalmine fire - Coalmine... | ecosystem: Environmental > Terrestrial > Soil > Unclassified ... | reverse complement strand
CTTGGAGGTTTAACATGAAGTTGGTTAAGAGCCTTATGCTCGGCTCAGCGGCGGGTCTCGTCGTCATGAGCGGGGCACAGGCAGCCGACCTTCCCGTCAAGGCCAAAGCGGTCGAATACGTGAAGGTTTGCTCCCTGTATGGTGCCGGATTCTGGTACATCCCGGGCACCGATACTTGCATCAAGCTCGGCGGCTATCTGCGCGCCGACGTTGTCTTCAACGGCAATACGGATGCTACCGGCAACGTCTTCGGCCAGGGAGGCGCGAAGAACCGGTTCACGAACTATTTCACCACCCGCGCTCGTCAAGACCTGAGCGTCGATACCCGCACTGCGACCGAATACGGTGTGGTTCGCACCTTCGCCGAGTTCACGCTGAGCTGGACGACGGACAGCTACTCGGGGACAGGAACGGGTTCAACCGTCTACTCCAGCATTGGCGGCGTTTCGGCGCCGAACAATGCTAACTCCGGCGCAGTCGCAGGCGGCACCCTCGGTGTCTACTACGCGTACATCCAGTTCGCCGGGTTCACCATCGGTAAGGCGATCTCGGAATTCAGCATGCCTTGGACTAACTATCCGGGCAACAACTTCGACGGTCTCGTCGGCGGCGGTGGCGACGTCACCGGTGTCGACCAGTTGACCTACACCGCCCAGTTCGGCAACGGCGTCAGTGCGGCGATCTCGCTACAGGATCCGACCGCCTACTACCAGGCGGGCGTGAACAACTTCAGCATCGGCGGCGCCTTTGGTACCAGCGCCTATGGTGGGACCAGGGCTCCCGACATCATCGGCACCGTCACGGTGGATCAGGCTTGGGGTCTGTTCAAGTTTTCGGCCGCGGCGCATGACAACCATGTCGCGTATTACGCGCCCGGGAACGAGTTGGCCGGTCATCCCGATGACAAGTGGGGCTTTGCGGTTCAGGCCGGCTTGACCATCAAGAACATCCCGACCGGACCCGGTGACACCCTTAACGTGTCGGGTGTGTATACCGATGGCGCGACCCGCTACAACATCCAGGATCTGGCGGCGGGCTACGGTGCGGTGTCTATCTACGGCAACACGGGCCTCCTTGGGGCCTATCAGAGCGTTGCGCTGGCAGCCGCTCCTGACACGGTGTACGCTAACGGCCTGTCGCAGCACACCATCCAGACTTGGGGTATGCGCGGTGCGTTCAACCACAACTGGGATCCATACTGGAGCTCCAGCTTGTACGGTGCGTTCGCCTCCGTCCGTTACGGCAGCATGGGTCAGGCCCTCGTCTGCAACAGCCCGTCTTTGGGTCTCCCCGCTCTCGGCCTCTCGGCCTTGGCAGCGGCTGGCGGCACGATCACGAGCTGCAATCCGAACTACGACATCGGACAGCTTGGCTTCATCACCCGCTGGACTCCGGTCAAGAACCTGACCTTCTCGGCGGACGTGACCTGGAGCCACATCGATCAGAAGATGACCGGCACGATCGACGCGGCGAACGCGGCCATCGGCAAGCCCGTTGGCGCCTACGAGTTCAAGAATCAGGACAACGTGACGCTCCTGACCCGCGTTCAGCGCAACTTCTGACCGAGGCCTCCTCACGGAGGATCTCAACAAGCCCCCGGCAGGCAACTGCCGGGGGTTTTGCTTTCGTGCCGAGCATGAACGACAGCCCGGAGGTGCAATCTCTATCAAGCCCGGCAGGGGGGAGTTGAGCCTCACCGTAGTCATTCGGCGAAGGCAATAGGGGCTTCCTGGACCGAGCGATGACCTTCGCCGCGATCGATCATCTCGTCCATCGAGATGAACGGGGAGAGCGATCGCCGCGGCACCGCGATCGAGCGTAAGCCCGGTCAAAGGCGGATGCTTGCCCTCGACTAGAGTGGGGGACTGACGTCCGGGCAATCATCAGACCCAATTCCAGGTCGAATCGAAACTCGTAGCTTCGAACGCCAGCGCTTGGGAGAGACTATCGACCTGGTCATCGTGACGAGTGTGCGGGAAGCCCAGTAATTCCGACTCAAGCTCCGCCAGGAACGGAGCGGCGGTTGGAAACCACACCCGACCGGCGGCGAATTTGCCCTGTTGCACGTAAAGGCGGCCGATCTTGTCGCGCTGGACCTTGACCAGATTGACGACGAAATCGCCCCTCCTCTTGAACTCCTGCGCCAGAGCAGTGCCAGTCGAGGCATCTTCGATGAGGATCTGGTAGGGCTGGAAGCGACGGGCGAGCTCGATCGCCGTGTCCTTGAGGAGCGGATACTCAAAGCGATCTCTGACCACATCGAGCAGATAATAGTTGCCGTCGGCAACCAGCCAGGTCGTACAGACCGACCAGTCATTCTGCGCGCCGTCCTTGGCGGCGACATCCCAGCTCTGGATCACCCGGCTGCCCGGAATGCGCGCCGGCGGTTGGTCGTAGTACCGCAGCCAACCTCGCTTGATCATGGTGCCGCCCGCCGGAACGGGCTTTTGCAGATATTGTGCGAAGAACGTGTCGGGACCGAGACTCTCCCGCAGCTTCTGCAGTGTTTGGAGCGATTCGTGTGCCGGATGCAGCGCCTCGCCGATGGCGCGATTGTAGCTCTCGTTTGGACCGATCGAGATCTGTTCCTCCCGCTCGGAAATCGCAGGCAAGCTCAGCACCTGCCAATCGTTTGACGCAGCGGCGAGAAATCCGCACAGGTCGTCGATGTGGACGCGCTGCATGACGACAATGACCGCGCCGGTCTGCTTGTTGTCGAGGCGCGAGAGCAGGGTATTTGTCACCCATTGATTAAGGCTAGTTCGACGTGCATCGGACTGCGCATCGGCGGGCTTCTGCGGATCATCAATGATAATCAGATCGCCCCCGAGCCCTGTCAATGTCCCGGCAACGGAGGTCGCCTTGCGAAACCCACGCTCGGTCGTGGTCACCTCACTTTCGGTGCTGCGCTCAATCTGCATTTTTGGAAATGCTCGCTGGTACCACGGCGAATGCACGATAGCGCGGAAGTCACTTGCATGCTTGCTTGAGAGCTCATCACCATAACTGATCGCGATGATGCGACGCCAGGGCTCATGGCCCAGCAAAAACGCCGGGAGCGCGACCGAGATCATAATGGATTTGAGATAGCGTGGCGGCAGGTTGATGATCAGGCGGGTGACCTCGCCGCGTCGAACCCGATCGAGCTGGTAAGCGATCGCCTTGATGTGCCAGTTCGGAAGGAAGCGGGCGCCAGGATTGAGATCGAGAAAACACCGATATAGAAAAGTTACGAAATCCTGGCGCAGGATTGTGTCTGCGAGCGCGAGGTCCTGGTCGATCATTTGCCGTCTCCTCGCTTAAATTGCTCCTCCAGTTCTCGGGCGTAAAATTCCAAGACCTTCTTGTCGTTGCTATCGGGCACGGCGATTGCTGGCGGTTCGGACGACTCCGCGAGCATCTTGCGGTTCAGCAGAAAGGTCGCGGACTTTGAGTTGCCCAGCAGGGCATCCTCGGCGAAACGGACGAGGATGGCTTCAAGCAGGCTGATGGTCCGGACCTTGCCTTCCTGGCGAACCTCGAATCTCCGGCCCAGAAGCTCGGCGATGATCGTCGCCTCGTTCTTCGAGCCCTTCGGTCGGCCGCGCGGGTTGCCGGATTGGCCAGGCTTGAATCGGTGTTCGACAGGGGGGCGGCCGTAGCCAACGTCAGGTCGTTTGGCTGGCGTGCGAGCGCGGTGTGCCCGCAACTGATTGCGGAGAGTCATCTCGCCCTCCCTAATTCGCTACAGGCCACGGTAGAATTTTCACTGCGCTTGTTGGGGCAAGGGACCGTTATTGTTCGAGCGGTCATGTTGCTGCTCCTTGTGAAAAAGGAGCATTTCATATGCACCAGGACCGGCGCGGGCGGGAAACTGAAATAAAAAGCTAAGCGGTACAAGTAGATCGTGCCGAGGTCCTGCGCTTGGGGATTCTGAATCCGAGGGCAATCAGCCCATTGCGAAGCGTTTCAATGGAAATCGAGGTCGGGAAGGGCGCGTAATGCGGCATGAGATCGCCCGGCTTGAAATAGCATATCTCACACGGTCGTATGCCTGCCACATCAAGGTCGCGAAGCCGTTGATTCACGAGGTAGTGGGCCTGCTTGAGTCGAGGAATCAGCGAACAGAGGTGAGCATATTCCTGCGCGGAGCGATTATATCGATGTTCACCAAGCGACTGGAGCAGCAGGTCTATCGCGAGCTCTTCGAGGGGCCTTGCCGGACGATACATGGGGCGCTCTCCTTATCCATAGATAGGCGCGCAGCGCCGAATAGGCTATACTCTCGTCGAAAGGCAGCGCGCTCCCGGAGTTCAGGGGAGCTGCAAAAATCCCTGTTGCCATAAAGGCTTTCCCTCTTTCGTTAATTGATCAGTCCGTGATGACTTGAAGGAGGTGTTGAAATCGCGCGAATTCTCTTGCCGTTCTGCCACTTGGTGAGCGTGCGGGCGCCAATTTCCCTGTAGTTTTGCCTGTTAGCAGGGAAATTGAATCCGCTTCCCTGTTTCAGCTGCCTGACAGCCGTGCCGCACCGACGATGCGTCCGTCCGGCGCCTCCAGGATGACCGCGACGTCCTCGCCTTCGGGGAATTTTTCGCGCAAGGTCAGCGGCGCCCCCCGCCAGTCGGCGATGCTGCGGACCGAGCGGACCACATTGGCTTCATCAAGCGTCCGTCCGCCGTTCTCGCCGCGGCGAATCGCCGTGGTATGGTCGTGATCGAAGCCGATCAGGAGCAGCCTGCCCCGGCCCTCGCCGGCGCCGACATCGATTGAGACGCCATCCGCGGCCTTGGCCACGCGCAAGCTTGCCGCCGTCGTGCTCTGCCGCTTCGCCGCGTCAATCGCCGCACCGACATCGTCGCGGTGCGAGCCGACATGGCTGGACGCGCTGTCGACCACGATCTCCGGCGTGTAGGAACCGTCGCCGAAGCGATGGCCGTAAACGTCCTGGCGGGAGGTCGCCTCGGCAAGCGAGAACGGGTCCTTCCAGCCGAGCCTGTCCCAATAGGTGACGTGGAAGGCGAGTGGCAGCACGTCGGCGCGGCCCCGCGCCAACTCATTGAGATAGGCATTGGCGGGCGGGCAGGACGAGCAGCCCTGGGACGTGAAGAGTTCGACCACGACGGGCCGCTCGGCCGCGTTGGCGGCAGAGGCGTTCAGGCCCAGAACGGCCAATGCGGCGAGGTGACGATAGAACATGATGCCCTCCGAGGCGTCTTGTTGAGACAAATTTTCTCTGCTTTGGAGGTTCGTGTGTTCCGGGCCGCCCGTTACCGCGGCCGGGAACACAAGGCCGTGAGAGCCGCAGCTCGAGGCGTGGGTCGCGGGCATGTCCCCAGGGAAGGGCACCTGGCCTCGGTGCGCTCATTGCGGAGTCCGTTCATCTCACCTAGACTCGATATCGCTTCTCTCGGGAGTATTCAGGGGTGGCGCCACCGGCCGGAAGCTCGGTCCGGTCGTGCGTTCCCATGGCGGAACCCGATTGAGAGAGCAGGGGGAAATCGGGACCAGTTCGTTGAACGCCTATCCATGAGCCAGGCCACGCCAACGGATTTTTCGTCCGACAACCGCGAACGAACCATTCTCACCACCGATATCGTCGGCTCGACCGCGCTGACCCGCCGCTATCCCAACGACATGATGGCGGCAATGGATCTGCACGACCAGATCCTGAATGCCGCGATCCGGCGCCATGCCGGCAATCCCTTCCGAAGTACCGGTGATGGCTTGCTCGCCTCGTTCGACCGTCCCCTCGATGCGGTGCTCGCGGCCATCGAGGCGCAGCGCGAGATGCGCCATGTCAACTGGGGGCCGACCGGGCGGCTGCAGGTTCGCTTCGGCATCCACACCGGGCTCACGCGCGCGCGCGGCGAGACCGATTTCTTCGGCCCGGCGCTGCCGACCGCGACGCGGCTGCAGAGCGCCGCCAATGCCGACCAGATCCTGATTTCGGACGCCACGGTGCAGCGCCTGGCGAGCGACCTTTTGCAGACGCCGTTCCAGCTGTCTGATCTGGGCGAGCACCATTTCAAGGGCATCGAGCCGATCCGTGTCCACCAGGTCACCGCGGCCGACCTGCCCAACACCTTTCCGCCGATCGGCGGCAAGCGCGAGACTGCAAACGGCAACCTGCCGGCCAATCTCTCCTCGTTCCTCGGCCGCGAGCGTGAGCTCGACGAGCTTGCCGCGCTCGCATTGGAATCGCGGCTACTGACACTGGTCGGCCCGGGCGGCATCGGCAAGACGCGGCTTGCGATCGAGTTTGCCCGTTCGCTCAAGCCGTCCTTCGCGGGCGGTGCCTGGCTTGTCGATCTGACCGCACTGGAGCGCGACGGCGACGTCTGGCCGGCGATTGCGGACGCGCTGCTGATTCCGCCGTCGCCGGGCGTGGAGCCGCGCATCCAGGTGCTGGAGCGCCTGCACGATGCGCGCGCGGTCCTGGTGATGGACAATTGCGAGCATGTGCTCGATCCAATCGCGGACGCCGTCACCGAGCTCGGCTCGGCCTGCGGCGAGGTGTTCCTGATCAACACCAGCCGCGGCACGCTCGGCATCGAGGGCGAGGCGGTGTATGAGGTGACCTCGCTGGATTCGCGGGCGCAGGACCGGTTCGGCCAGTCGGCGCCGGTGCGGCTCTTCATCGAGCGCGGCAGGCTTGCCAACCACCGCTTCCAGCCTGACGGCGACGACATTGCCAGGATCGCGCGGATCTGTGCCGGCGTCGATGGCATTCCGCTGGCGATCGAGATCGCGGCCGCGCAGCTGCGCCAGCGCAATCTCGAGAGCATCGAGAGCGGCATCAACAAGCCGCTCGACCTCGCGGCCGGCGGCTTCCGCCGCCGCGTCGGCCGCCATCGCACGCTGCGCAACACGCTCGAATGGTCCTACGATCTGCTCGATCCCAACAGCCGCAAGGTATTGCAGCGCATGTCGGTGCTATCGGGCTCGTTCCATGAGGAGCAGCTGCTTGCGATCTGCGCCGGCGACATGCCAAGCGAGTTCGACGTGCTGCGCGGGATCGACGAATTGATCGAGACCTCGCTGCTCGGCCGCGATCCCGCCAATCTGCAGCGGCTGCGCATGCTGCAGACGGTGCAGACCTTCGGCCGCGAGAAGCTCGAGGAGACCGGGCTGCTAGAGACTGTGGAAATGCGGCATGCCGAGGTCTATGCCGCGCGGGCGAAAAAGCTTGGCGAGCAGATCGCGACCATGCATGAGAGCAAGGCGGCGAACGCGATCTATGACGACATGTCGAATTTGCGCGCCGCCTTCGACCGCGCCCTCGCGCGCGATCTCAAGCTCGCCGCCGAGATCGCCGCGCCGCTGTTCCTGTTCAACTATTGGCACCGGGGCGCGGAGACCGGCAATTGGTATGAGCGCATCATGGCGCGCCCCGGCGCCGACAGGCTTTCGCAGGCGCCGATCCTGCTCGCGGCCGCGGCCGGACACGCCTTTCATGACGAGGGGGATCAGGCCAAGGCCGAGGCCTTCATTGCACGGGGCCTCGCGGCGGAGGCCGCCGGTCTGGAATCAGCCAAGGGATGGCTGTCGCACGTGCTGGGCCAGATGGCGCAATGGTCCGGCGACCCCAAGGCCTGCGGCAAGAACCTCACGGCCGCGATCGCGCAGGCGCGTGCGGCCGGCAACGTGCCTTGCGAGGTGATGTCGCTCTGCATGATCGCCAACCTGAGGGCGCGCACCGGCGATCCGGACGGAGCTGCAGACGCCGTTCGCCAGGTCAGCAAGATGGGGCAGGGGCAGGCGGTGCTGCCGCCGACCCTGATGGGCTACATCCATTATGCCCGCGGCGGCGTTGCCGCGGACTACAACGTCGCAATCGACGAGTTCGAGACCACCGCCGAATGGGCCAAGATGGCGGGCAACCATCTGGGTGCGCAGCGGGTCAAGCAGCTGATTGCCGACCTCAAGGCGGCGCATGCCCCGCCGGAAGAGGCGTTCGACATCCATATCCAGTCCCTGATGGAGCTGCCGAGCCACGGCACCACGTTCTACACCTGGCTTACCATCCGCTCCCTGGTGCTGCCCCTGGCGGCGCTCGGCGCCTATGAGGAGCTGGCGGTGCTGGCCGGGGCGCTCAAGGTTTCGCCCTTGAAACTCGACCGCGCGGCGCGCGAAGCCGTCACAAAAGCGAGGGACAACCTGGGCGATGTTACATTTGAAACTGCAGCCGAACGTGGATCAACCTTTGACCCGGCGGAAGCGCGCAGGTACATCATAGAGGCGTGGCGGCGCATGACCGCCAATCGGACGAAGACGGACGCGGCGAAGCCTTAAGGGGTGGTCGTCGGTCCCGGGGAGGGGGCATGGACGACACAGCTTCTGCTCAAGCATCTCCTGCGCAACATCCGACAGTCCAAAACAACGCAGCGCCAGACCCTTCGGCGAGCGATCTCGTCCAGGCCATCATTGACGACTTTCCCGATCACAAGCCGGGGACGCGGCCGATCCACACCATCGGGGTTGGTGTTGAAGGTTATTTTGAAGCTTCAGATGTGGCGCGAATCTATTGTCGCGCCGAGCATTTCGGCGGGCAGCGGGTGCCGGTTTCGGTGCGCTTCTCCAACGGCTCGGGCAGTCCGGTGCAGCACGACGGCTGGAACGACGTCCGCGGCATGGCGACGCGCTTTCATTTGGAGAATGGAGCGACCGACCTGATTGCCATGACGCTGAACGGCTTCTTCGTGCGGACGACGAAGGAGTTCATCGCCTTCACCACGGCGGCGCGGCAGCGGCCGGTCAGGAAGGCTTCACCCTGGCAGAAGCTCCTGGACATGCTGCAGCTCAAGCCGCCGCTGCCCGATCCCTATCCCGGGCAAACCGCAAGCGGCGATGCCGGCACGCTGGAATATGCCAATGCGCATCCCGTCGCCCAGCTCGCCGTGTTCCAGGCGGGGTCGATCGGGGCGCCGGTCAGCTATTGCCGCGCCGCCTATCATGCCGTCCATACGTTCATCGTGACGGACCCGGACGGGGTGCGCCGCTCGGTCCGCTTTGCCTGGAAGCCGGTCGCGGGCGTGCGCAACACCGATCCCACCCTGCCGCCGGTCGACAACTATCTTCAAGCCGAGATCCGCGAGCGCCTCAAGCAATGGCCGGCGCGGTTTCTTCTGATGATGACCATCGGCGAGAGCGGCGACGCGCTCGACGATCCCACCGTGCCGTGGCCGGCCCACCGCGTGCGGGTGGTGATGGGCACGCTGACCTTGACCAAGGTCGCCGAGGATCAGGCGGCGGCAGCCGAGCACATCAGCTTCAATCCATGGCGGCTGGTCGACGGCATCGCGCCGTCCAACGATCCGATCCTGCTGGCCCGCCGCGACGCCTATGAGGAGTCGCGCAAGCGGCGCGGCGGCACGGCGTGCCCCTTCTCACATGGAGCGCAGTAATGGCCGGGCTTGCCGAATGGTTCGAGCGATTTGTCGACCAGCTGCCGAACACGCGCATCATGCAGTTCGTGGCGGCCAATGTCCTGGTGCCGTTTTGGGCCTGGCGCACGCCGGTGAAGCCGCAGCCGGGCGGCCCGCATTATTCCGTCCAGCCGGGCGACAATGTGCAGCACATGATGAACCTGATCATGCCGCTGAAGGACAAGTCGCCGGTCGGCCGCGCCAAGGCGGCGCTGGCGATAGCCGCCAACAAGGACGAGATCTATGCCGGCCTCGACAATGTCGGCACGGTGCATTTCGCCCGCTTTGTCATCGTCGGCGACAATATCTGCATGTTCTCCGTCTATGACGGCGACTTCACCAATTACATCCGCGATTTCATCGCCACCATTGGCAGCGTGTTCGATGCCGTGGTGGGCCTGGTCGAGGGGGGCGAGGATGTCATCCCTAGCGAAAGCAATGTCGAGAAGTTCATCGACTGGGTGCACGCCCACGACCTTTACCAGGTTTCCGACCAGGCCACCGACCTGTTCCGCGACATCGAGGCGGTCAGCGGTGCGACCGAAATCACGAGGGATCTCAGGCTGTTGCCGCGGGATTTGGTCCTGCAGCTTCACGTCAACCCCAATGTCTCGCTGGGCAGCGGGTATCGCGCCTATCCCGGCTATTCGGTGGCCGAGGTTCGCAAGCAATTCGGGATCGGATGGTAGGCCATGTTCGACGTTGCTGACGTGCAGGGAAACATCCTGCGAGGCTACCGCCAGCCGCGG
>Ga0070738_10008170_pt1 | contig 10158 bp, 9 predicted proteins | sample Coa_R2_2_FD_66446 | JGI IMG/M metagenome (GOLD analysis project Ga0070738, IMG submission 66446) | Surface soil microbial communities from Centralia Pennsylvania, which are recovering from an underground coalmine fire - Coalmine... | ecosystem: Environmental > Terrestrial > Soil > Unclassified ... | reverse complement strand
ACTGCATCGCCCACTCGCTCGGTGTCCTGCCGCGCTGCCGGCATCATGCCGCGACGCTCGGCCTCCTGCCACAGCGCTGGCCATCCACGCCTGCCGGACCCGCCGCACGGGGGCGCGCATCATACGGAACCGGCCGTGGAAGCGTCAATTTGGGTTTATCCTTGCCGGTCCCATGATGCTGCGATCCGACCACGCCGCCCCTTACCCAATGGCCGCGCCGGCCGATGCCGGCGCAGGAGCCCGGGAGGTGGAGTGGCAGCTTGCGGCGCCCGATCTGAGCGAGGTGCGGCGCTGGCTCGATCAGCACGATGCCTGGGACGGGCTCATCATCGAGCGTCTGCCGACGCAGCAGCTCCATGACACCTACCTGGACACGGAGGACTGGCGCGTCTTTCGCGCGGGATTCGCGCTCCGATTGCGGGAGAAGGCCGGTCATACCGAAGCGACCTTGAAGGGCTTGCATTCGGCACGTGAGGACATCGCCGATCGCCGCGAGCTCACTGAGCCCGTGCCGAACGGTCGGGCCGGAGCCCTGGCCCACGCGACCGGTCCCGTCGGCAGTCGCGTCCACGATGTCGCTGGACCGAAGCCGCTTCGTACGCTGTTCGAGGTCCGCACCTCGCGGCAGCGATTTGCGGTCCGGAGCCGCAATCCCGCCGCAGAGGTGGGTGAGATTGCTCTCGATGAAGCGCAGTTTTCCCGAGCGGATGGCCAGCGCCGGCCGATGCTGCTGGCGCGCGTGGAGCTGGAGGCGACCGGTCCTGACATCGCGCCCCTCCGCAGGCTCATGGAGCGGCTGCGCACCGAATGCGACCTCCGGCCCGCCACCGAGAACAAGTTCGCCGTTGGCCTGCGCACGGCATCCTTGCATCCTCCCCGCCCGCGGGATCCGCGCCCGAATGCAGAGCCTGAGCCGGCCCTCACGGACGCCTCGACCCGCGCCGGCGACTTCGCCGCCGCGGCGCTCCGGCGACTGCTCGACGACTGGCATGCCCACGAGCCCGCAGCACGACTGGGCGAAACTCCGGAAGGGCTGCACGCGCTGCGAGTGACGGGGCGCCGCATGGAGACGATTCTCGGTCTCTTTTGCCCCTACCTGTCGCCTTCCGTCGGGAAGAAGGGCCGGCTCAGGCTCAAGAGCCTGCTCTCAGCCTTGGGCGCCGTCCGGGACGTCGACATCCGGCTCGAGGCGGTGAGCCGCTTCCGCGGCCGTCTCCCGGAGGTCGATCGGCGGGCCCTGGACCCGTTGCTGCGCCACCTCGAGTCCGAGCGGGCCGCAGCCCGCTCCCGCATGCTGCGCGCCCTGGATGCGAAGCCCACTCGCCGCTGGCTCGAGACATTGCCCGACCAGCTCGCGCGCACACCGTCGCGGCGCTCGGCCACTGCGCGAAATGCCGCCGCGCTCGACGTCGTGCCCGACCTCATCCGTGTCCGCTACCGGAAATTGCGCAAATGCGCCCGGCGGCTGAGTCCGGATTCCTCGCTCGGTGAATATCACAAGGTCAGGGTGCGCACGAAGAAACTCCGCTATGCGCTCGAGGTGATCGCGCCCGCCTACGGCAAGCCCGCAGCCGACATGCTTTCGGCGCTGCACAAGCTGCAAAGCAACCTAGGCATTCAACACGACAGCGACGTCCTCGCGCAGTATCTCACGGGACTCGCGCGGCGCCCGCCGGCGGGGCTCGGCGGCGAGACTCTCTTTCTGATGGGAAGGATGGCAGAGCAGCACGCGCGCGCAGCCGCCCGCATCAGCGGCAAAGTCGCCAAGCCATGGCGCAAGGTGCGCGGCAGGCATTGGAAAGCCTTCCGCTCGCGCGTCAAGGAGCTCCGCGGCGGCGCGTCCGGAGGAGGAGGCGGCACCCGGGGCGAGAGCGGCATGAGCGCGAGCGCGGTGCGCTCCGGCGGATCCGCCGTACCTGAGGCCGGTGGAGGTTGAGCATGCAACTCATCATCGTCCGCCACGCAACAGCAGCTCGGCGCGATGCGAAGCGCTGGCCTGACGACGCCGCTCGCCCTCTCACTGCGGAAGGTGTCAGAAAGGCGCGGCGCGCGGCGGCCGGCCTGAAGCGCATCGCCAAGCCGCCGACCCTGGTTCTGGCGAGCCCGCTGGTGCGCGCACGCGATACCGCCTCGATCCTCACGCAAGCGGCGCGTTGGCCGAAGGCGATGGAGTGTGATGCTCTCGCACCGGGAAAATCGCCGGAGGCGGTGCTCGAGGTGCTGAGGCGCCAACGGGCAGACGCCGGGTGCATCGCCGTAGTGGGCCACCAACCCGGGCTCGGCCGGCTGCTGGCGTTATGTCTAGGCGGCCTCCGTCCGGAGGCATTCGAGCTCAAGAAAGGCGCGTTCGTCTTCCTGCAATTCGAAGGCCGGCCGCGCGCAGGCGCGGGCAGGCTGACAGCCCTCCTCCCGCCCCGCCCTTTGCGCAAGCTCTAGTGGGACTCGGGCGCGCATGGTCCACGTCAGGCGCGACGGTACAGCGCCGACCTGGCTAATGTGCGCCGGCCGCAGCTTCTTTGCCGCCGGCGCCTCCCTTTGACGGACGCGCCAGCCACACCACGCCCGCCAGCACCACGAACAGATACCCCGAGACGTAGAAGATGTCGTTGGCGGAAAGCATGTACGCCTGGTTGTCGACCAGGCGGTTGAGCAGCGCATAGCCCTGCTGGCTCGTCAGCCCACCGGCGTGAAGGTGCGCCAGCGCCTGCGTCATGGCGGCATTCGAGCCCGTCAGATGCTCCACCAGCTGCTCGTGATGCAGCGTCGCGCGCCGATCCCAGAGCGTGGTCGTGATCGACGTCGCGAAGGAGCCGGCGGTGATGCGCGCGAAGTTCATGAGACCCGAGGCCGCGGGAATGCGGTCCGGAGCCAGCCCCGAGAACCCGAGCGTCAGCAGCGGAACGAAGAACGTGGCCAGCGCCGCCCCCTGGATGAGGGTCGGTACCAGGAGCGTGCGAATGTCCGCCTGTGTGTTGAACCGCGAGCGCATGAACATCACCAGCCCGAAAATGAGGAATGAGCTGGTGACGATCCAGCGCGGATCGATGCGGGTGAGGTTACGGCCCACGAAGGGCATGAGCAGGATGGCGAGCACGCCCACCGGCGCCAGCACGACGCCCGCGAGGGTGGCGGTATAGCCCATGTACTGTTGCAGCCACAGCGGCAGCAGCACCACGTTGCCGAAATACAGGCCGTAGCCCACGAGCATCGATACGGTGCTCACGGAGAAGTTGCGCCCGCGGAAGAGGCTCAGATCGACGATCGGATGATCGTCGGTCAGCTCCCAAACCAGGAAGATGACGAATCCGACCAGCGCGATGATGGCGAGCGTGACGATGACCGGCGAGTTGAACCAGTCGAGATTCTTGCCCTTGTCGAGCAGGATCTGCATCGCGCCCACCCAGAGGACGAGAAGCCCCAGGCCCACCTTGTCGATCGGCAGGCGCGCGGTCGGGGTTTCCCGGCGCCGGTAGATCACCCAAGTCACGATACCCGCTGCAATGCCGATCGGCACGTTGATATAGAAGATCCACGGCCAGGAGATGTTGTCCGTGATCCAACCGCCGAGTACCGGTCCGACCACCGGAGCCACCAGCGTCGTCATCGACCACACGGTGAGCGCGGCGCCCGCCTTGGCCTTCGGATAGCTTGCCAGCAGCAGCGACTGCGACAGCGGGATCATGGGACCTGCGACCAGTCCCTGCAGCGCCCGGAACGCCACCAGCATGCCGATCGAGGGCGCCAGCCCGCAGAGAAATGACGCCAGCACGAAGAGCAGGGTCGAGGCGGTGAACAGCCGCACTTGCCCGATCCGGCGCGTCAGCCAGCCGGTCAACGGCATGGAGATGGCATTCGCGACCGCAAAGGACGTGATCACCCACGTCCCCTGGTCGGGCGATACTCCGAGATCGCCGGCGATGGACGGAATCGCCACGTTGGCGATCGACGTGTCGAGCACGTTCATGAACGTCGCCAGTGAGAGCGCGACGGTGCCAAGCGCGAGTGCCGTGCCCTTCAGGCACCGCGGCGGATCCGGGGCTGTGGCGCTCGCGCGGCCCACCGGCAGCGCCTGGCTCTCAGGGGTTAACGCCGCCGGCGACGGCGGGCCGTCGCGCCTCTGCTGCTTTTCCCCGATGACTGTGCTCATGTCGTGACCCTGGTGTGAGCTCTTTCCCAACCGGCCCGCGGTGTGGTTCCTCCGCCGCAGCGCTATTCGCTCAGTGCGAGCCGCGCTGCGGCGGGGACCGGCGCGGCGAGACCCGGGCCGGCGCCGAGGCGTGCCGCCAGCCGGTGAGGCGCGCCGGGTCGGGAAACACCCGGATCGTTCGCGGCGATGATCTGCCGCACAGCCTCGTCGGCCCGAGCCGCGGCAGAGGTGAAGACGTCCGTGGAGTAGTCGTGGTCGCTGTTGGCGACTTGCGGCAAGCGCTGCCCGCTGTCATCGCGCACGTTGACGTAGGCCTTCATGGAGAGACCGATCTGCAGCGGATGCTGCGCGAGCTCGCGCGGATCGAGCGCAACCCGCACCGGAACGCGCTGCACGATCTTGATCCAGTTGCCGGTGGCATTCTGGGCGGGCAACAGGGCGAACGCAGAACCCGTCCCGGCGCCGAATCCGACGACCCGGCCATGGAACACCACTCCCCCGCCGTAGAGATCGGAGATCAGCGTGACCGGCTGCCCGACCCGCATGGAATCGAGCTGCGACTCCTTGAAGTTGGCATCGACCCAGACCTCATCCAGCGGCACCACGGACATGAGCGGCGTTCCGATGCTGACGCGCTCGCCGAGCTGCACGTCGCGGCGGGCGACGAAGCCTGACACCGGGGCGGGCAGGATGGTGCGCGCGTAGTTGAGATACGCCGCGTGCACGGCCGCCGCGGCATCGCGCACGGCCGGATTGCTCTCGATGGTCGTGCCATCGACCCAGGCCCGGTTCGCGGCGAGCTGCTGCTGCGCGGCGAGCAACGCGGCCTGCGCAGCCTTCACCGCGTCCTGCGCATGCTGCAGCTCTTCCTGTGAGATTGCGCCGCTGCGCTCGAGGCGGGCACGCCGCGCGTAATCGCTCTGCGCCCTGGCGAGATCGGTGCGGCGGACCTGCACGTCCGCCTGCAGCTCGGAAGTGGTCGCGAAGAGGTTGCGCACCTGGCGTACGGTCTTCGCGAGCTGGGCTTCCGACTCCTGCAGCGCCACCTTCGCGTCCGCGGGATCCAGCCGCACGAGCGGCTGGCCGGCTTTCACGAACTCAGTGTTGTCGGCGCCGATCGACACCACGGTGCCGGAGATCTGCGGCGTAATCTGCACCACATTGCCGCTGACGTACGCATCATCCGTATAGACGGAGTAGCGCAGGTCGCGGTCCCAGTAAGCGCCATACGCCGCGCCGGCGAGGAGGAAGCCACCGAGAACCAGCGTGAGCCAGCGTACCCTGGGGCTCTGCCAGCGTGAAATCTTCTCAGCCTTGTCGGTGTCGTTGCGAATCGTCACGTCTCTGTCTCCCAATCGCCCTTCTAATTGCCCGGGCTAAATATGCCTAGGCAGATTTATGGCGCTAAAAAGCGGTTGCCTTCCTCAAGCGGCGTTCTCCAGCATGCGCTCGAGCAAGCCTTCGAGCTGGCGCACATCCGCGCGAGTGAACCCGCGCAGGAAGCGGTTCTGGATCGCCATCGAGATCTCGCGCAATCGCGGGTACATGGCTCGGCCCTGCTCGGTCATCTCGACGTACACCAGCCTGCGGTCCTGGGGGCAGCGCGCCCGACGCACGAGACCCTTGCTCTCGAGGCGATCGATCATGCGGGTCATGGCTCCAGCGTCGTACGACATCTCCCTGCAGAGATCGGAGGCGGACTTCTTGCGCGCCGAGATGGCCAGCCGCGCCATGACGATGAACTGGGCGGCGGTCACGCCGATGGCGGCCACGTGCTTGTCCGCGGCCAGCTCGCGATCCAACGCGGCCAGCATTTCCGTTCGCACCTGGCCCATCACGTGCGCGACGCTCCTGCACGGCTCGTAATTCTCACTCTCGTAGATACTCATCAAACTCGCGCTCCGTGAGAATCTCCCTGAAGGGAGAGGGTGGCGACTCTACTTGCCTAGGCTGTATTTTTCAAGGCTTCAATTGCTTCGGCATCTCAGCGGCCTGGAGCAGACTCGAAGCCTCGGCTCAACAGCAGGTCCCCGCTCCCGGAGTCAATTGGACATACAGACATACTAGCTGTATGCTTTGACATATGAGAACCACGGTACGCCTCGACGAAGCGCTCATGGAACGTGCCCGGCGGGAGGCCGCGCGGCGCGGCATGACGCTCACCTCGCTCATCGAGCAGGGGCTTCAGCTTGCGCTGCGTCGTCCCCTGAGGCGCTCGCGGCGTGATGCCGTGTCGCTCCCCGAATGCCGCGCCGGAGGCGGCGTTCTGCCGGGTGTGAACCTGGACGACAGCGCCAGTCTTCTCGATCGGCTGGAAGGTCGCGATTGATTGATCCTGTGCGACGTAAACGTCCTGATCTACGCCTTTCGCTCCGACGCGCCAAATCATCCGCGATACCGCGCGTGGCTGGAATCGGTGATCAATGGGCCCTCCGCCTACGGCGTTGCCCCTCAGGTGCTCGCCAGCGTGGTCCGCATCTGCACCCATCGGCGGGTCTTCGCGCATCCGAGCTCCCTGGAGGATGCTTTCGAATTCTGTCGTGTATGTCTCGAGCAGCCCAATGCCACGACCTTGGTGCCGGGCGAAAGACACTGGTCCATCTTTGAGTCCCTGTGCAAGGACTGCGAGGCCACCGCGAACATGGCGCAGGACGCATGGTTTGCGGCTCTGGCCATCGAATCCGGTTGCGAATGGATCACTACGGATCGCGACTACGCGAGATTCAAGGGGTTGAGCTGGCGCCCGCCGTTCTGAGCAGAGCCGCCCGACCCGCACAAAACGCCGTACAAAACGCTCCGGCGGATCCTTCGTCAGTAGTGGTCGGGGCAGGGAGATTCGAACTCCCGACCCTCTGCTCCCAAAGCAGATGCGCTACCAGACTGCGCCATGCCCCGGCCGGGCTTCCGCACGCTCCGCCGCGGCAGAAGCTTCCTGGAAGCGAAGCATCATATGCGAGAATGCCCGCCCCTCAAAGGGCTGGAGATGGCATCCGAAATGACTGCGCAGCTGATCGATGGCCGCAATCTCGCGGCCGAGGTCAAAAACCAGGTCCGCGGCAAGATCGAGGCCGCGCTCGGGCGCGGCGGCCGGCGTCCGGCGCTCGCCGTGATCAAGGTCGGCAACGATCCGGCTTCCGAGGTCTATGTGCGCAACAAGCGCAAGGCCTGCGAGGAGGTCGGCATCCGCTCCCTGGCACACGACCTCGGAGATTCGACCTCGGAGATCGCGCTGCTCTCGCTCATCGATGAGCTCAATCGCGACCCGGAGGTCGACGGTATCCTCGTGCAGCTGCCGCTCCCCGTTCAGATCCAGCAGACCGCGATCATCGAGGCGATCGATCCGCTGAAGGATGTCGATGGCTTTCATCCGTATAACCTCGGCCGGCTGGCGCAGCGCATCCCGGTCATGCGGCCGTGCACGCCCTATGGCGTCATCAAGCTGCTCGAGCACATTGCCGTCCCGTTCAAGGGGCAGCACGCCGTGGTCATCGGCGCTTCCAACATCGTTGGGCGGCCGATGTCGCTCGAGCTCCTGCTCATGGGGGCGACGACGACCGTCTGCCATCGCTTTACGGCAGGACTCGAGAATTACGTGCACCAGGCGGACATCCTGGTGGTCGCGGCGGGCAAGCCCGGGCTGGTGCAGGGCGAATGGATCAAGCCGGGCGGGGTCGTGATCGATGTCGGAATGAATCGGCTCGATAACGGGCACTTGGTCGGCGACGTGCAATTCGCCGCGGCCCGGGAGCGCGCCGGCTGGATCACGCCGGTGCCCGGGGGCGTAGGGCCCATGACGGTGGCCATGCTGATGCACAACACGCTCGAGGCGTATCACCGCCGCCAGGGCCTGGCGCGATAGTCCCCTGCGGGGGCGGATGTTCGGGGCCTCGTCCCGGGGGAAACGCCTTTACGGGCAAGTCCGCGTCGGGCACGTTCGATCCGTGGGTTCGATCCGCGCCCGTTGCGCATGCTCGATCTACGCCCGCCGCCACTCGGTCTTGCCGCCCGGCCTGTCCTCGAGAATCACGCCGGCCGCGGCCAGCTCCTCGCGAATCCGGTCCGACTCCGACCAGTTTTTCGCCTTGCGGGCGGCGATGCGCGCCTCGATGCGCTGCGCGATCTCGGCGTCGCTGAGCGTCGCGCCCGCGGCGGATTTCGAGCCGCCCCGCGGCACCCGTTTCGTGCCCAGCGAGAACCACTCCTTCGGCCTCACCGCCAGCCCGAGAACGCCCATGAGCGAGCGCAGCTGCGCGCCGAGCGCGCCCGCACGCGCTTCGTTGCCTGCATCCCTCGCGGTGTTGATCTCCCGCGTCAGGGTCTGCAGCACGGCGATGGCTTCCGGGGTGTTGAAGTCATCGTCCATCGCCTCATGAAAACGGGCGGTATCTTCGGGCTCGCGCAGTTCGGAATCGGGCCCGTGGGAGCCAGGCACCGCGGCCGGCGCCGACTCCGGCAGGTCCCGCAACGCCGTCATGATCCTTCCGAGGGCGGCATCCGCCTGCTCGAGCTGCTCGAGGGAATAGTTGATCGGTCCCCGGTAGTGGCTCGAGAGCATGAAATAGCGCAGCACATCCGGGTGCCGCACCGCCTTCTCGAGGATGTCGCGCACCGTGAAGAAGTTGCCGAGCGACTTCGACATCTTCTCGTTGTCGATGTTGAGGAAGCCGTTGTGCATCCAGATCTCGGCGAAGCGCTCGCCGGTGGCGGCGCAGGTCTGCGCGATCTCGTTCTCATGGTGGGGGAACTTCAGATCGAGACCGCCGCCGTGGATGTCGAAATGCGGGCCGAGGAGCGCCACGGACATGGCGGAGCACTCGATATGCCAGCCCGGACGCCCGCTGCCCCACGGCGAGTCCCACGCCGGCTCGCCGGGCTTGGCATGCTTCCAGAGCACGAAATCGAGCGGGTCGCGCTTGGACTCGTCGACCTCCACCCGAGCGCCGGCGCGCAAGTCGGCCAGCCGTTTACCCGAAAGCCGGCCGTAGCCAGCGAATTTCGCGACCGCATACATGACATCGCCGTTCGGCGCGACGTAGGCGTAGTCGCGCCCGATGAGCTTCTCGATCATGGCGATGATGGCCGGCAGGTACTGGGTTGCCCGCGGCTCGTGGTCGGGCCGCATGATGCCGAGCGCGCGGCAGTCCTCGTGCATCGCCGTGATGACGCGCTCCGTGAGAGCGCCGATCGGCTCGGCATTCTCCGCGGCCCGTTTGATGATCTTGTCGTCGATGTCGGTGATGTTTTGCACGTACGTGACCCGCAAGCCGCGGTGCCGCAGGTACCGGTTGACGACGTCGAACGCCATCATCATCCGCGCATGTCCGATGTGGATGAAGTCGTACACCGTCATGCCGCAGACGTACATGCGAACCTCGCCGGGCGTGATGGGCTTGAGCGGCTGCTTCTCTCCTGTGAGCGAGTTGTGGATGCGGATCATGAGGTCTGCGTCTTCGTGCAAGGTGGACGGGATTCAGGCAAAGCGCGCGAGCCGCGCATGCGCTTCGCCTGCCGGCATGGCCTTGAGGAGCGGCGCGAGCTCCGGCCCGTGACCGCGGCCCGTGAGCGCAAAGCGCAGCGGCAGGTAGAGCTCCGCGCCCTTGCGCCCGGTCGCCGCGCGCGCCGCTGAGGCGATCGCCGGCAAGTCGCCGCCGCTGCGGGCAGCGGCGCTCGCCGCGGCCGCGAAGAAGGCGGTCCCCGCCTGGCGGATGACCTCCTCGCCCTGCGGCTCGAGTGCGGGCGCCGCTCCGAAGACAATCCCCACCCACGGGCGCGCATCGTCCGGCAGTGTGACGTTGGGCAGGACCGCGGCGATGAACGCTGCGGCGGCAGTCTCGCTGAGGCCCTCGGGCAGCACGGGAGCGAGCCAGGCGCGCGCCTCATCCGGCGACAAGCGATGGGCCGCCTCTTTCTGCCAGACGCGCAACTGCTGGACATCGAAATGCGCCGACGCTCGGCCGAGGTGCCCGGGGTCGAAGGCGCGAGCCATGGCGGTGAGATCGAGCAAGCCGTGC
>Ga0070738_10008162_pt1 | contig 10164 bp, 8 predicted proteins | sample Coa_R2_2_FD_66446 | JGI IMG/M metagenome (GOLD analysis project Ga0070738, IMG submission 66446) | Surface soil microbial communities from Centralia Pennsylvania, which are recovering from an underground coalmine fire - Coalmine... | ecosystem: Environmental > Terrestrial > Soil > Unclassified ... | reverse complement strand
GATCTCTTTATCGTTGCCCGTTTGACTAATTAACGCCAAACTCTCCCGGATCTGGGCAATGTTCATCTCGCTTGGATCGAGCGACGTTTGAGCAATGTCAAGCGGCGTTCGTGGTAGCTGAATCTGCTGTTGGGCAAATCGGATAATGTTGCGGTAGGAGCCATCGGGCGCGACAACGTAGATCGTGCCGTTGAAGAAATCCCAGGTTTCCTGATCAGCATTCCAGAGTGCCGACTCGGACGCGATGATTTGATTGAGACCACTTTGGGAGAAATCAAGGATGGTCAGCCCCTTCATCCGTCTGCCGTCAAATTGTTTGGCGTAGAAGATGCGGGATAAGGCTTTTTCCTTGTCGCCGTTGGGCTGGCGGAATTCGCGAAACTCCTGATAGAGAATATTTTGTTCGCGAAACGTTGGCTCTTTCTTATTCAGCGCAATATCGAGCGTTTGTGCGGCTTGACGGTTGGCAGCGGGGACGATCGCTTCATTGAACGCGAACGTAATGCCTGTAACGATTAACCCAAGCACGATCGCTGGCATCACCAGGCGATAAATGCTGACTCCACAGCTACGCAGTGCAATCAGTTCACTGTCGCTAGAGAGTCGGCCATAGACCGTCAGGCAAGACAACAGCATCGACATGGGAAATGAAAGCCCAATGAAGTAGGGCAGCTTGAGTAGAAAGACCTGGATTGCGATCGAGATGGGCAATCCAGCTTCAGTGACGCGCCGCACCAGATCAAACAACACGCCGATCGCGACCCCAATCGACGAAAACGCGCCCACCCCAAACAGAAATGGCATGATCAGTTCGCTAGCAATGTAGCGATCCATGACGGTGAAAATAGCCGCCAGCCAACCGAATGGTCGGAACGGAGGCGGATTGGCAGTGGAAGATGAAGCCATAACAATGAAGGGATTATGCGTTGTTGATGCGGCGTTTTGGGAGTAGTCAGTGGTTAGTCGTCAGGCGTCAGACTTAAAAGGGTTACCAGGCCAGAAACTCTCATCGTTAGCCACTAACGACTAATCAACCAACCGCGAATCGCGCTCGAAGCTCCTATCCTGATCTTTCAACCCTATGGCTGGAAATTGTCCCCTAGATAATACTGCCGTACAAGCGGATTGCTGTAGAGTTCTTCCGAGCTACCCGAAGCCAAAATTTGGCCATCGCGCATGATGTATGCCCGATCGGTGATTGCCAGCGTTTCACGAACGTTGTGGTCGGTGATCAGAATGCCGATCTGACGATCGCGGAGTCCGGCAACGATTTGTTGAATCTCCGCGACGGCGATCGGGTCAACCCCCGCGAAGGGTTCATCCAGCAGCAAAAACTTCGGGCCACTGGGACCGGCTGCCAGCGCTCTTGCCAGTTCTGTTCGCCGACGTTCCCCTCCCGATACCTGAGCACCCAGAGTATGTGCCACCTTTTCCAGCCGAAATTCCTGGAGCAGGTAATGCAGGCGATCGTTCCACTCCTGACGGGGTACGTTGGACTGTTCCATCACCAGCAAAATATTTTCCTGTACCGTTAGATAACGAAAAATGCTGGCTTCCTGGGCCAGGTAGCCGATGCCCAGCCGTGCCCGTCGGTGAATTGGAAATGTTGTGATTTCGGTGTCATTCAGCCAAACCCGCCCTTGATTTGGTTTTTCTAATCCCGTAGCGATATAAAAGGTCGTTGTTTTACCGGCTCCATTCGGGCCTAGCAGACCCACAACCTCCCCCTGAGCGACAGAAAGACTGACACGGCTTACAACAGCACGTGCACCATAGGACTTATGAACATTCTCAAGCGCGATCTTCAACAGTCCACTCCTGGCGGGGTCGAGTTAAGAAATACAAAGCTGACGATGATCTTACCCTGTATCCGCGATCGATGGCTCAGCGGGGACTGGAAGCAGGCGGGTTGGAGAGGGGTGGCGCGAGGTCAGATCTTTGGGGCGTTGATCGACCATTTGAATTGGACGGAGAGAATTGGGACTGGGGACTAAAGGGCGCAGGGTTTGGGGATGGCGTCGGGGTGGGAGTCGCGTCGGGCACCAAGTAGATCGATTCAACTTGCTTTGGTGCGTCTGGTAGCGCGACAAATTTACCTTCGTCAATCAAATAGGTGACCGTTTCGCCCCTCAGGCTGTTTCCTTTCTGCAAAACATACACATTCCCGCTCAGCACAATTCGCCGTTCACGACTAAAGTATTGCGCCTGAGCCGATGTCGCCTGAATTTGCCGTGCCGGATAGTTGATCTGGACATTACCACGGGCGGTAATGACCCCTGTTTTGGAATTTGCTTCTTGCACATCCGATCGCAGCGTAAGTGCCTGTCCGGCCTCCGTTTGGGCTCTAGCTGGTGCGTCAACCAGTCCAAGATTTGACACGCTATCGAGCAGCAGGGCGGATGCGAGGGCGACCGGAAGGACGAGCGCTAGTTTGAAGGGTGTGAAATAAATGCGGCGGGAACGGAAAGAAGACATCATGAGACAAAAACTCGGCAGTGGCAATAAAGGCAGACGATAACAGCGCGGGCAGATCTTCTTCAGTAGTGTACTCAATCCTGCCTCAATCTAGAGTGAATTCTCGACCAGGGAAACGCACTGGAAAAAACAATTCTTTAGGAACCTGGATAATGCTAAGCACCAAAGTTACCATCGCGGCACAGCGCTCCGCGTCCTCTGAATAGTTGGATTGTGAGTAGCTGGATTGTGAATAGTTGGATTGCGCGCCCATTGATAGATTCAGGTCATACACAGTGTACGACTGTTGCTGGTCTCAAGAAGTTTCACCTGGATACTTCTACAGTCGGGGCCGATCGATCTCCGGTCAGTTGGATCAGGGAGCAACTTTTCGCAACGTTGGTATCGTCAATGGCGGGTGCGAATTGGTGTCAGAGGGGGCGATCGCGGCTTCACTCGCATCCGGCAACGCCACCTCTGGCGTCTGCGTCAAGCCAAGCTGCTGCATGACCATCGCCACCGCTTCTGGCCCTGTTTGCTGCAGGGTCGTGAGCAAGTGAAACGCGTCTGCTTGAAATTGCTCAACATCAATTTCGGCATAGGTTGGCTGATAGCCTCGGAGACGATTTGTGCCTTCACCCAGCAAAATAACCGCTCCACGCCAGTTTTGGTTGCTCAAGTGGTAGAGCGCAACCGCAACCTGCAAAATACCTTGATAGAACTTTTTGTCTGGTTCTACCGCTTCCATCCAAAGTGCTTCCAGCGTGTCATGGCAGGCATAAAACTCGCGCTGGTTAAACTGCTCGACTCCCTGCCAGAATGCGTCTGGTAATTCTGTCATCAGTTTTTTTGATTTTGGGCTGGCCCATTAGCGACAGCACAATCAAACGGCTAACGTTCTGCAACAATGTACAGCTGGTTAACCGTCGCCGTTAACCTTCCCGCTTATCATGCAATACGCTTGAATTATAACCGTCGCCGTTTCAATGTGTGACAGAAGCGAGTCAGACAGTTGACCCAGGATTCGGTATTTGATTGCTGCGCTGCTGGCTGAGGGTTCTGACTGGCGCTGGCTTGAGCGACTCGCGATCGCTGGGATTAACGGCGCTCGATCGCCCAGACTGCAGTACTTTTCCCAATGCTAGCGGGCGGTTGGGGTAGCGTCGCGGACGGGGCTAACTTAACGTTGAATGGACTGAATGGCACTGTCCTGCAATAGCTTACGCTCTGTCGCATCGATCGCCACGCTGTTCAATAGCGAGAGGCGAAGGGCTTGCAGTTTAGTGGTATCGGCAGGCGTGATGAAGGCTGTTTTGAGCACGTCGTACCAGAGATTGGCCTGGGCATAAAGTCTGGCCTTTTCAACGCGATCGGAGGTCTGCGCGAGCTGTCGCTGGAGTTGGGGCTGCATAGGCACAACCTCGACCACGGACTCGGCAAACAGATTGCTTGAAGGGCGATTGGAGTCGCAGACTAGCTCAACCTGCCAGCGGTACCGTTTACCCACCATCAGTTCTGGCATGGCTGTCGTTGGTGACAGCACCATGATGCCGGGAGTACTCCGCAGGCGATCGTCCTTGATTTCTTTGATCAGCGTGAACCGTGCCTCCGACTGAGCACTATCACCGGGTTCTTGCTCATAAAGCCGAAACTCCAATGGCAGTGGCTCTGCATCCCGCACAAACCAGGCAAAGGTTGGGCGCGTCGATACGGTCTGTCCCTGTTGACCATTGGGCGTCAGCAAAATTAAAGCTGGAACCTGTGACTGGACGGGCATCGCACTGGTGCCACACCCCCTGCCGCCCGATGACCGACCGCTCGTTGGTGCTTTATCCCCCCCATCGGCTAACCCGATCGCGGGCATCAAGCAAAGCCCTAAAACAGCGCCTGCTACCAGGCCAGTGGCGGTCTGTTTGCTAAAAACGGAGATGCAATGATTCATGACTTTACCCAGGAACGCTAGGACTATTAAAGCCTACGAAAAGGGCGCAGCACTGACTTAAATGGGTGAGAGAGCTTCCACCAGGGCTGTGAACGGCACCAGGTGAGTTCGCAAACGACCCCATGAGGAGAATGAGAACAGCGCTGAAATCGACCTTTAAGAGACCTTGCCAGCTCTCTTGCTTGAGCCGTTCCCCGTCCTTCCCGGGCATTAAAAGGTTCAGGTAGAGAGCTGATTCCATTATCGATTACCTTTAGCGTATACCAAGTTTTCTCCCGTCGGCAGATTACATCCAGGCAACTGGCATTGGTGGCGTGGTTGCCAACGTTGCAGAGTGCTTCCTGGAGAAAGATGCAGAGTGCTTGCTTCTGGTCAGCCGACAGGGGGCAGTCACACAGGGGCGTAAAGTCAGGCGGAATAAACGTCCGAATGGAATTAAAGCCAGGCAGGTCGCGTTTTAACGTGTTGTCATAAATCTGATACAGCAGTTCATGAATCGGGGTTTGGACATAGCTGCGATCGCCCGTCAATATGGCCTCATGCATCGATTCATACACTGACCGCAGTTCCTGGTTCAGGTTTTGTAGCTGCGATCGCATGTGTTCCGGGGGTAAGTCGTCCAGGCTTCGGAGCATCGCTGCCAGGGTTTGCAGTGGCCCATTATGGACGGCGTCATAAGTGCGTCTGAGGGTTAAGCTGCGCTGTTCGAGCAATAATCGGGCATCGCGATCAAATAGGGATGTCGTCAAGCCAGCCGCACACAGCGCTAACAGCGACGGCACCACCGGCACCCACCAGCCGACGATCACCAACCCGTAGCTCAGCAAAATTAAGATGGCACTGCTACCAGCCAGTACCAGCAGCGTTTTCCAGGGGGATCGCAACAGTAATCCCGAAATAATGCCGCCAGTACCCCAGAGTAAAATCCACAGGTATTCTGCCCCTTCTGGCCACGCGAGCAGCAGCGGTCGTCGATCGAGCACCGCACTGATGATCTGACTCGTCGAGTGGGCATGATTTTCAATGCCATACAGCAATTGAAACTGGTTATCTGAATCAATGGTGTTCGCTAGCAGTCCCCCTTTCGTCGCAGAAGTCATAACCGTGTCATTGAGACTGTTAGACGCCGTGATGCCAACGAGGACAATCCGATCGCGGATCGTCTCTGGACTGACTTTGCCCTCCAGCACATTGGTCATGGACACCACAGGAAAGGGGTTGGGATTGCTGCGAAAATTAATCAAAATCTGGTTGCCACCAGAGGCCGCCCGGACGTAGCCGCCAGTATTTTCTCTAAAGCGTGGCAGTTCAAACGACCCAAACCGGATTGGGGCACTGGCGCGATCGCCCTGCTGGAATGCAAAGCCCCTCGCCCGTAAATAGCGCTCAGCGAGACGCAGCGACAGCGAGTATTTAATGTTTCCAGCATCCGATTCGGTTGCCAGCAAACAGCGTCGTAGTTTGCCGTCCGAGTCCAAAATGATGTCAGCCAGTCCCACGCGGTCAGGCGGTAATTCTGGTGGTGGCTTTACCCTCAGGGCCACGGCGGAACCGGCCTCGGCCTCAATCCCAACCAGGTTGGCGTTGGCCTGGAAGACACGCGCCAGTTCTGCCCGGTTAGGGTCAGTTGTGCCATCCCGAAACAGATCAAACCCGATCGCTGCGGGATGATAGCTTTCCAGGGTCTCTAGCAGCCTTGCTAGTGCCGGGTCAGGAATGGGATACTTCCCAATTGCGCGAATGTCTGTCTCGTCAATGCCAACAATCACAATGCGCGGATCGGGTGACTCCATTGGGCGCGATCGCAGGAAGCTGTCAAACGCGCCCCATTCCAAAACCTGCAGTGAGCCAGTCAGCCGCGCGATCGTGACAAAGCTGATTACTGCTAACCCTGGCAGTACCCCCGCGCGCCACACCCTGGTTTGCTGCCTGACCTGTGCCCAGAACCCAGCGTTCACTTTGATTTCCATCCCAATAGATAGCAGCAGAAGTTTGACAACGAGGTGTCAGACAGTAGATGGCTGGCAAACGCTCAGAGTCCCAGTGCAGGGGTGCTGTAAGCGTCTCACACGCTAAGTATGAGTAATGTAAATTTATCGCAAAAGGTATAATAATCAAATGCAATATACACCGCCCAGATGATTCATCCGATCGGGTGAATTTGGACGTCTGACCACACGTTAGCCTCTCGCCTTTAATTGAGCAGGCCCAATTTTCGAGCAGCGATCGCAATTTGAATGCGTAAGTCTTTGTCCGGTTCATCGTAGACACCCAGCGCATCCTGTAGCCGCACCCAGTAGTTTCGCACCGTGCGATCGCTCACCTGCATTCGTTCCGCGATGGCCTTGTCTGTGAGCGCCTCTTGAAATTTCAACGCCAGTACCTCCAACCAGCGGCGATCGAACTCTGAGCGCGATCGCAGCTCAGGCGGTAAGTAGATCGACCCGCGCAGCGCAAAGTCTACCAGTCGCACCATTTCGCGGATGGGCAGCGACTTGTCCATTGCGGCAAAACCGCCTTCATAGGCATTGATCATGGGCTTAAGCTGTACCAGCGGTTTGATGTTTGTACTCAGCACCACAATGTTTGGAGCCAGTTTGCTCTCAATTAATGCCTTCAGGAATTGAATACCCACTTCAGCACTTGCAGGCGTACAGGGATTTTGAGGCACACTCAGATCCAGTACGACCAGCGTTGGATGATAGCAGCGAATCTGTGTCTGAGCTGTTTGGACATCCTGCGCCGTGAAAATTTGGGCACCCGAATAGACCCGCTTCAACGCAGGCACCGTCCCTTCTAAAATCGCCTCGTGGTCATCCACCACCAGAAACGTTTGGGCCGTTGAGTCGACCAACGTTCGGTTCATCGTTTACCCCCACATGATGATTGTCTATGAGCACGATTAGCGCCGCTAATGGGCTTCATCAGCAAATGCTACCAGTAACCCGAACGGGTGATACCAGAGTTGTTGCTAGAATCATGTACTGAATCTTGAATAGCGTCTTGCGCCGTTGGTACTGCCCAAATTTTATGCCAGGGTTTTCAGTAAGACTCCTTTCCTGTAATCTAATCAGTCTGCTATTGAAGACGATATTATGTCAGCAAAATCGTTTCTGCGTAAACAAACTTCCCGAGTAATTGGCCTGACGCTACTCCTCGGGTTGGCTGTGCCACAACTCGTCGATGCCCGCCCTTTCACCAGCAATAAGGCAGACAGTGATGACAAGGTAACCGAGTTGCTCAAGGAAGGGCGAAAGCTGACTGATGCGGGCAACGTGCCTGAGGCGATCGCGATTTATCAGCAAGCCGCAGAGCTGGACAACAAAAATCCCAAGATCTTTTCGGGCATCGGTTTTTTACAGGCCAACCAGGGAAATTTTCGAGAGGCCATTGCGGCCTATGAGCAGGCGATTGCCCTCGACCCGAAAAATGCTGACTTCTACTATGCGCTGGGCTATAGCCAGGCCAATCTTGGCAATAATGATGATGCGATCGCGGCCTACCGTCAGGCGACCATTTATAACCCCCGTCACATTAACGCGCAGCTTGGCCTGGGCGTTGTGCTGGCCCGCGAGAAACGCTACGGCGAAGCCCTGAGCGCTTATCAACGCGTCGCGGCTTTGGAACCGCGCAATTACAAGTCGTACGAGTTAATGGGGATGCTGTTTTTGCAGCAAGAACGCCCGCAAGACGCGATCGCGCCGTTGTTCAAAGCAGCCCGGTTTGCGCCCCGGCAAGGAAGCATTCAGGTTAGCCTCGGTGCGGCCCTGCTGGATGCAGGCAACCGGGAACGCGGGATCGCCGCCTTGCAGCGAGCCACCCAGCTCGAGCCACGCAATCCCGCACTCCAGCTCCAGATTGGCAAAATTTTGCAGGCAAAGGGACAGTACGAAAACGCCATCAAAGCCTATCAGCGGGCAGCCGCGCTGAAGCCCGACATGAGCGAAGCGCAAAGCGCGATCGGCGATATTTACATGGAAAAGCAAGACTATCTGGCGGCAGTGGTTTCCTACCGCCAGTACGTGGCTACCGAGCCGCAAAACCCAGACGCCTACTACAAGCTTGGCAAAGCCTTGAAAGGGCAGGATCGCAAAGAGGAGGCGATCGACGCCCTAGAACAGGCTAAGCGCCTCTATCAGGCTCAGAGCAAGACAGACAACCTCAAAGACATCGACAACCTGCTGCATGACCTAAAAAAAGGCAAACGGTGAGAGTAACGGCGAGTCATTAGTCAATCGTCAGTCAATCGTCGTGGTCAACCAGGCTGTGGCAGGGGATAAGGGCACAGAAACGCGACGCAAGTAGGGACACTGTAACTGGAAGCGCGTCGGTTGACCCCTCACGCGCCACGTTGACGCAGGATAAACTCCGCGATCGCCAGATCCATCGGTGTCGTCACTTTCAAATTGCTCTCTTCCCCAGGCACAATTTTGACGGGCAGTTGGCATTGCTCAAACAGGGCGGCATCATCGGTGACTTCCCACCCTAACCGCAGCCCCTCGTGATGACAGCGCAACAGACGTTCTACGTTAAAGCCCTGGGGCGTCTGCGCGGCCCAGAGATGCCGACGATCGGGCGTACTGCGAATGATCTGTGTCGTCGGATCGACCACTTTAATCGTGTCTTTGACCGGGACAGCCGCGATTAATCCGGGACAGTTCATGATTTCCTGGGCACAGCGATCAATCAGATCGGGCGTGACTAAACAGCGCGCGCCATCATGAATTAAGACCCGTTCTGCCACCGCAGGTAACGCCTGTAAGCCCTTATATACTGATTCCTGACGAGTTGCGCCACCGGGGATGAAGTGCAGCATTTTCGTCATTCCCAGACTCACAACAATTTCTTTGAATTCAGGAAAGTCATCTGGTTGACCAATCACGCCAATCCAGCGCACCGATCGCGAAGCTTTGACAGCCGCTAGCGTCCAGGCGAGTAGTGGTCTGTCCAGCAGAGGGAGTAGCAGCTTGTTTCGGCTGCTCCCCATACGACGGCCCGATCCAGCCGCTGGAATCAAAAGATACACAGTATGCCTCTAAAAAAGTTAATGGTTCATTAGCGCGTGACTTCACTCATCTTTCAGGAACACGAACGAGTTTCAGGAACACCGACGAACGGTGGTACGCTTACAGGGGATGTATGGGGTCACAGTGCGATCGGGTTATGTTGCTCAAGATGGGGTTGCATTTTGCGGTTATCGGGGACGCTACCTATACCGCCTCCTCCGAAAATCCAACCATCCGTTTGAACCACGATCGGCGATCGTACTCAACGGCCAGCGTTTCAAATTATGAGCGTTGGTGACGTACATGACGCAAAACTTTCCTGTATCTTCTTTTAGAATTAATAGCGAATTAGCGTAAAGAATTATTATGCGAATCGTAGCCCTCGTTCCCGGCGGAATCGGCGACCAACTTTTATTCTTCCCCACCCTGGATGGTCTGAGGCAGGCTTATCCAAAAGCCCAGATTGACGTGGTTGTTGAACCCAGGGCAAAGGATGCTTACCGCGTATCCAAGTCAGTCCATGACACAATTCTGTTTGATTTTAAGGGGCGTAACAGTCTGGCAGATCTAGGCAACCTGCTGGGATCGATTCGCGAACGAGAATACGAGATTGTGCTCTCCCTGGGGCGGCGCTGGACGGTCGGTCTGCTGTTGTGGTTAACCGGCATTCCCACGCGCGTTGGCTATGCGGGCACCCCTGGACAGGTGTTTTTAACCAACCCAGCGCCATTGAAGCAAGACCAGTACGCCGCGCAGATGTAT
>Ga0070738_10008161_pt1 | contig 10167 bp, 6 predicted proteins | sample Coa_R2_2_FD_66446 | JGI IMG/M metagenome (GOLD analysis project Ga0070738, IMG submission 66446) | Surface soil microbial communities from Centralia Pennsylvania, which are recovering from an underground coalmine fire - Coalmine... | ecosystem: Environmental > Terrestrial > Soil > Unclassified ... | reverse complement strand
TTCATAAAATAATTTTTCATATTGTCCCCGCATCAATTCCCTTCCTTGTTTGCCCTGTCCCGCTCTATCTTTCACAAAGATGGCCGTCACTTCTCAGTGACAGAGCTGAGCAATTCTGAAAAGAAATCTGGCATTCTGAGGAATTTTGGAGCACGATGAATTTCGTTCTCCAACCCGGCAAAAACTGTAGTACGTTGAAAATTGGGATGTCAATAGAAAATGTTTTTACTAATGAGAATTAGGACCCGACGAACCCTTCCACTCCTCTGCCTGCCAATATATGCACTGCTTTATGTTTGCTCTGCGTCCTCCTTGCCGGCGCAGGCCTCGCCGGGCGTCGCCTCCCGCATGGCGCGGGTGGAGCGAGAGATCGAGCGAGGTCCTTTCCGTGCGGAGTGGGCCTCGCTCGGGCGCTACACGGTCCCGGCCTGGTTTCAGGACGCCAAGTTCGGCATCTTCATCCACTGGGGCGTCTACTCCGTACCGGCCTTTGGCAATGAATGGTATTCGCGCAATATGTACGTGCAGGGCTCTCCGGCCTACCTGCACCACATCGCAACCTATGGACCGCAGTCCCGTTTTGGCTATAAGGACTTTGTCCCCATGTTCAAGGCGGAAAAATTTGATTCCGCGGCATGGGCCGCGCTCTTCCGCCGCGCCGGAGCAAAATATATCGTTCCTGTCGCCGAACACTGCGACGGCTTCCCCATGTATGCTTCTGACCTGACGCAATGGAACGCCCTGCGCATGGGGCCGAAGCGGGACATTCTGGGCGAGCTGGCCCGTGCGGCGCGAAAGGAAGGTCTGCACTTCGGTGCTTCCTCACACCGGGCCGAGCATTGGTGGTGGTATGACGGCGGAACTCAATTCGATTCCGATGTAAACAATCCCAGATTTGCCGGTCTGTACGGGCCCGCGCAGCCCATGAACCTGCCGGGAACGCCGAACAAGGGTGAACCCGACCCGGATCACCTGGAAAAATGGCTGCCGCCGGACCAGGCATTTCTGGAGGACTGGCTCGCCCGCACAACGGAGATCATTGATAAGTATCAGCCGGAGCTTCTCTATCTGGACTGGTGGGTCGGCCAGCCCGCCTTCCGGCCTTATCTTGAGAAGCTCGCAGCCTACTACTACAATCGCGCGGCCTCATCGAAGCAAGGGGTAGTACTGACTTACAAGCAGCATGATTTTCCGGAAAACGCAGCGGTGCTTGACATTGAACGGGGCAAACTGGACTCCCTGCGTCTGCTCCCCTGGCAGACAGACACCTCCCTCAGCATCCAGTCCTGGGGTTACGTCAAAGATGACCAATACAGAGACGCCCGGTCTTTGATCGACGAGCTGGTGGATGTCGTCAGCAAGAATGGCAACCTCCTTCTGAATGTCGGCCCGAAAGCCGATGGCACGATTCCCGAGCAGGCCCAGCATGTGCTTTTACAGATCGGTGACTGGCTCCGGCAGAACGGAGAGGCCATCTATGGCACACGTCCCTGGCTCGTTTTTGGTGAGGGACCGACCCAAGACGCAAACAGTACGGCCAAAGGCAAAGACATCAGGAATTACACCGCAGAAGACATTCGCTTCACCACAAAAGGCGGGACGCTCTATGCCATTGCTCTGGGCTGGCCGCGCGGAGGAAAACTCATCATTCATACGCTTTGGAAGGGCACACCCTATTTGCGGCGTCCCATCGCACACGTCGATCTGCTGGGCTCTTCCAGCCCATTGCACTGGGAGCAGACTGCGACGGGCCTGGTGCTCGATCTGCCCGACCTGCCTCCCAACGATGCCGCCTATGTCTTCCGTATCCATATTCAAGGATGACTGCTGATGCACAGACTTTTTCTTACCCGGCGTAAGTTTCTCGCTCTTACGGCAGCCAGCGCCGTTGTGCCGCACCTGCGCGCCTTGACTCCCCAGGTCCACGTGCGTCTGCGAGAGTTCGGCTATGGCGACGTGCGCCTGACCGGAGGACCGCTCAAGGCGCAGTACGACCGCATCTTTGCCAGCTATCTTGCCCTTGAGAATGACCGTCTGCTCAAGGTCTACCGGCAGCGTGCAGGACTGCCGGCCCCTGGAGACGACATGGGCGGATGGTACGATGCCGACGGATTTGTTCCCGGGCACTCGCTGGGACAGTACATCTCAGGTCTGTCGCGCTATGCCTGTACAACCGGAGAGCCGCTTGCTTACGCGAAAGTAAACCAGCTCGTTGCTGGCTTTGCCGCAACCCTGGGCAGCGACAATCATCCTTTTGCCAGCCCCGTGGCTTCCACCACTTGGCCCTGTTACATCCTCGACAAGCACGAAATTGGCCTGCTGGATGCCTTCCAGCTTGCGGGGGTCGAGCAGGCAAAGGAGCTTTTGCCGCGCGTGGTCCGGGGTGCGCTTCCGTATCTGCCAGACCACACCTATGACCGTGGTCCGCAAAGCCCGAAGAAGGCCCCCTATGATGAGACTTACATCCTCTCAGAAAATCTGTTCAACGTCTGGGAGGTGACCGGAGACCGTTCCTACTTTGACCTGGCCAAAAAGTATCTTTTGAACACGGAATACTATCTTCCTCTGGCCCAGGGCAAAGACATTCTGCCCGGCAAACATGCTTACAGCCATGTCATCTCTCTGAGTTCGGCGGCCAAGGCGTATCTGGTGCTGGGCGATCCGGAGTATCTGGAAGCCATCCAAAATGCATGGCAGATGCTCGAAACCTCCCAGCGCTACGCCTCGGGTGGTTGGGGCCCCAACGAGACCTTCGTCAAGCCTCATGAAGGAAAGCTTTTTGAGAGCCTGACGACCACGCAGGACCACTTTGAGACTCCCTGCGGCTTCTATGCGCAGGCCAAACTGACACGTTACCTTCTGCGCTTTACCGCCGATGGTCGCTATGGCGACAGCCTGGAGCGCGCCCTCTACAATACCATTCTCGGCGCCCGAGACCCGGACGGCAGCGGAAACTACTTCTACTACTCCAGCTATCATCCCCTGGCACAGAAGGGCTATTACCAGAAGAAGTGGCCCTGCTGCTCCGGCACACTGGTCCAGGGCGTGGCCGACTATGTTCTGGATCTTTATTTCCACCACCCAGAAGGTGTTTTCGTAAACCTTTTTGCGCCCTCTCAGGTACGCTGGAGCTACGGCGGCATTCCTGTCAGGATCACGCAGAGCACTGCCTTTCCCTTTGGCGAAGAGGTCCGTCTCCATCTGGAAATGCCTGGCCAAGCTGAATTCTCCATTTCGCTTCGGGTCCCATTCTGGGCCAGCAGGCCGCCGGAGCTGCGCGTCAATGGAAAATCTGTGCAGGACGCTACGTTGCACAATGGGTTCCTTCACATCCGCCGCAAATGGAAGGACGGCGATACTCTGGACTACACACTTTCGCGCACGCTACGCGTGGAGGCCATTGACGATAAGCATCCGGAGACCGTCGCGCTTCTCTACGGTCCGCTCATGCTGGCGGCCGCAGCGCCACCAGCAGACCTTGCAGAAATCCCGCTGGATCTGCCCCGCAGCCTGAGGCCGCTCGCCGGCGCTGATTCGGTCTTTCTGTATGCTCTGCCGCAAACTGACGTTCAGCTCCGGCCCTGGTTCACACTGCAGGATGAGCGCTATACCACGTACTTCCGGTTACAAAAAGCACCCGCATGACCCCGTTTTGCTCGCGTGAAGGAGAAAATTCCTTCTGCGCTCCTCATGGATTGCCAGCGGTGGAAGAAGTGGTTTGGGCCGCGCTGGCTTTGTCTGATTTCGGATAGTAGCCGGTGCGTGTGCGTACGGTCAGCTTGCCGTGTTTCGGCGCACTGGCGACGACCTTGACCAGACGATATCCTCCCAGACTGGCGGGCTTGGTCGAGTGATACCCGATGGTGTATTGATTGCGGATGTCGCGCGCGACTTCAGCACAAATCTGGTCCACCTCAGAGAGGGAATGAGGAAAATAGGCCATTCCTCCGGTTTCTGTTGAGAGCAGTTGCAGGGCGCGTTTGGCCCGCCTCGCCTCGCGTCCTCCTCCGGAGTCACCAAAGAGCAGTCCAATGGAATAGACCACGGGGCCCTGCAGGTCCTGCACACGGCGGATGGTCTGCTCCAGGTTCAGACTGGAGGCGTTGTCCTCGCCATCGGTCACCACCAGAAGCACCTGTTTCGGACGCTTGGCTCCCTGGGCCAGATGGTCGGCCGAGGCCACAATGGCGTCGTATAAGGCCGTGCCTCCTTTGGAATCAATATGTGCAAGGCCGTCCTGGAGTTTATTGAGGGAGGAAGTGAAATCCTGGTCGATAAATGCCTCGTCAGAAAAATTGACGATGAAAGCTTCATCTTCCGGATTGGAAGCACGGACCAGGTCCAGGGCGGCAGAGTTCACGGCAGCGCGCTTGTCCCGCATGGAACCGGAATTATCAATGATGATGCCCATCGAAACAGGAATGTCCTGGTGCTGAAAAGAAGAGATGGTCTGGGGAACACCATCTTCAAAGACATGAAAATCGTCCTTGGTCAGATCATTCACCAGCCGCCCGTTGTCGTCGAGCACTGTGGCATTCAGTACCACTTCATCCACATCGCGGCGGAAGGTGAAACCACCATGCTGTCCATGCTTCAGGTCCTCGGTGGAGGCGGCATTTCTTGCCGGATTGGCTGGATTGACCGGCTGGTTGTCTGCCGCATCGGGTGAAATGACGGGGTCGCGGTCCACATTCAGCGGAGGCTGCTGCTGTTGCGCAAACACGGGCAGCCACGCGACGAAGAAAAAAAAGAAGAAGAGGTTCCGCTTATTGCAAAGGCGCATAGTATCCGGTGCGAGCATGCACGGTCAGCTGGGGCAGTCCCGGAGGCGGCACCAGCTTTACTTTCAATTTACGCCACTTGCCATCTTTGCGGGGATCATCCGGTTTGTATCCGAGCACATATTCATTTCGCAACTCAGCACTGATTTTTTCTGCAATGTCTCCCATCTCGGACACATCGTCCACGCGAAAGAGACGGCCTCCTGTCTCAGAACAGATGTCATTCAGCAGGACCGGCCCCAACCGCTCCTCGGTGGTGGCTGCGTAAGGATCAAAGATGCCGATGGCGTAGATCTGCACGTTGGCCTCACGCACGGTGGCGCGTACCTCATTTTCGGTATAGCGGCTGCGGTTGTCTCCACCGTCGGAAACAATCAGCAAGGCCCTGCGTTCATATTTGGCCTGCTTCATCTTATTCAGACCGTAATAGATGGCATCCAGCAGGGCAGTTCGGTGCGCAGCGTGCACATTTGCCAGACGGGCCTCAATGTCCTGCGGGTTCGAGGTGAAGTCCTCAATCAGCTCCGGACGGTCATTGAATCCAATGACAAAAAATTCATCCTGAGGATTGGCCGTGTGCATGAACTGCAGGATAGAATCGCGTGCGCGGATGATCTTGTTGGCCATGCTGCCGCTCATATCAAAGATGATTCCGATGGAAACCGGCGCGTCTTCCTGCGAGAAAGTCTTGATGGTCTGGAGGCGGTTGTTTTCGTAAAGAAAGAAATTGTTCTTTTCCAGGCCCGTCACGAGGCGGTCCATTGGGTCGGTGACCGTTAAAGGGACCAGCACAAGATTCACATCCACGCGGATACGCTCTCCGCGCGAAGCGCTCATGGCGGCGTCACCCTCGACTGGCGGCGGCGGAGCATTGGCGTCTGGTTTGGGCGGAGGAGGCTGCACATGCACCGAATCTAATGAGTCTTCCTGAGCATGGGCCTGCGCCGGGAAAAATGCGGCAGGAAAAAACGCGAAGAGCAGCAAAAATGCAGGGGCGGTCCGACAAACAATTCCTGCCCATCGAGCAGAAGTTTTTGCCGATTTGCGCCCTGGCACGAGCGCCATGACGTGCTTACCCCCGGGGTCTCTCTGTGCAAATGCTAGCACGCCCAGAAAAAGAGCGCTGCCAGACATTTCGATGACGCAGAAAGAAAAAGCGTTTGACCCGGAAAGACAAGAGCTTCACGCGCCCTTCTTGTCCACCCTCTGCGCCAGCGCAAATCGCCAGAAGGCAGCAGCCGGGCCCTCGGGAGCAGGCCCCAGCTTCCGCACCAGAGTGAGCTCACGCCATATCTCCAGGCCCTGCACTTCCACCCTGGCCACCGCGCCCAGACGCAGCGCCTTGGCCGCTGCCCATTCTGAGACAAATCCAAGCCCCAGTCCAGCCTCCACCCCGGAGAGAATGGCCTCACTGGAATCCAGTTCCATCGCAATCTGGAGCTGGCCCAGAGGCAAACCTGCCTTGCGGAAGGCCTGCTCGACCACCCGGCGCGAACCGGAACCCTGTTCCCGCAGTAGCAGCGGCACCTGGGCCAGAAAGGCCAGCGGAACGTTCCCCATCCCGCTCCACTCATGGCTGCGCGGCACAATCAGCACCATACGGTCATCCAGAAACTTTTCCGTATGGACCTCCTTTGACATGGGAGGCCCTTCAATCATACCCAGCGTAACGGACCCCTTCAGCAGCGAGGAGACAATCTGTTCCGTATTGCCGCTTACGACAGAAAGCGTGACCTTGGGATTGTCCTTGAGGAAAGCGCCCAGAATCCGGGGGAGGATGTACTGTGCGATGGTTGTCGACGCACCCAGGTGCAGCATACCGCTGACCTCACCCTCCAGCCGAAGCAGCGCCGTCTTTGCTTCCTCCAGCACACGGGCCGAGCGCTCAGCATATTTCAGGAGCAGCTTGCCGGCCGGTGTAAGCGCAATGCGCACTCCGCTGCGGTCAAACAGCCGTATCCCCAGCTCTTCTTCGAGCGCATGGATGTGCTGGCTCACCGCGGGCTGGCTCAGATGCAGCGCTTCGGAAGCCTTGCGGAAACTGGCCTGCGTGGCCACTGCGCGAAAGACCTTCAGACGAAAATTTTCCATGTTCTCCAGCACAAAGGCCCCGGATTGCCGGGGCCTCTGAGGTCATGACCGAAAAGCCGTTTTATACCGTAACTGCCTTGGCCGCTTCCGCCGGGGCTGCTGCGTTTGCCTTCACCTCGGTGGCCTTTTCATTTCCCGGCTTGCGGATGTCGATGCCGCCCTTGAAGAAGGCGCCGTCTTCAATCGAGATGCGCTGCGCAATCACATCGCCTGAAAGCGATCCTTCGCTGCGGATGTCCACACGGTCGCTGGCATTCACATTGCCGCGTACCTTACCAAGCACCACGATTTCTCGCGCTGAGATGTTCGCCGTCACCTGTCCATTGCGGCCGACGGTCACCCGGTTTCCTGGCAGATTAATCGAGCCTTCCACCTTGCCGTCAATGTACAGCGATTCCGAGCCTGTGACTTCGCCTTTGATGATCAGGCTCTTGCCAATCGTCGCCTGGTCTGCGGAGGCCGATTGTGCCGCTGCGGGAGTGCTGCGTACGTTCTGTTCATAGCTGGGGGTTACGGGCGCGGCCGGACGAACTGGCTCACTGGGGGTTGATGAAGTATTTCCGCTCTGGTTTGGTTTCCACATCTGACTAAAGTTTCCTTTCTTCTCCTCTGAAGCTCACTCCGGGGTTCCCTCGCCCGGAATGTCGAACGTCGGACCTTGTTCCCATTCGAGAGATCTGCAAAAATCCCCCGAATCCGCGCAGTTGGCGCTGCCTGTCTGCATCTTAAACAGGGTTGCATGAAAAATGCACCCCATTGGCAATCTTTTTGTTGAAAGGGTGCTGAGATTGTCCTCCGGGTCGAGCGCCTTTCCACCGGCTGGGCTACCCTCATTGTATGACTGACCGCGACCTCCTGCGCCAGATTGAGCGCGCCCCTGGCCAGAAAGCCGGATACAAGCAGCTTGTACGTGAGCTCGGTCTGGGGGGAGGCCGTGAACGCCGCCTGCTGCTCGAACAACTGGCCCGGTTGACTGCACGCGGCCAGCTTATCAAAATTGACCGGGAACAGTGGGCGGTCCCAAAACCCATGACACAGAAGGAGCACATGGTGGCCGGCCGCATGGACCTGCACCGTGATGGATATGGTTTTGTCCGCCCCAGCGGACGCAGCCGTACAGACGAAGAAGACATCTTCGTCCCCCCCAACGAACTGGGTGGGGCCATGCAGGGTGACCAGGTCCTGGTCGAACTCCTTCCCCCGCGGGCGGACGGACGCCGGCTGGGGCGCGTCCTGCGCGTGCTCACGCGGAACAATCCCACCGTTGTCGGGACCTTCCATTACGCACGCAGCGAGCGGGCGCAAGGACACTCCGTCGTCCCCCTGGATGGGCGCATGACCCAGCCCATTCTCATCCCCTTTGGAATGGAATTGCCTCCGGTGCTCCAGCCCACACCCCACCGCGTTTTAGGCAAAGAAGCGAAGCACCACCGCGCCGGCGACGAGCTGGAAGGCATGGTCGTGGACGTGGAGGTCACCGAATGGCCCACAATGACCCGGCCGGCGCGCGGGCGCGTCATCGAGGTGCTGGGGGGCGAAGACGATTTCGGAGTGGATGTAGAGATTGTTATCCGCAAGCACCATCTGCCGCACGTCTTTCCCGAAAAGGTGCTCGAAGAGGCGCGGAGCGTTGCATTTCTGGAGCCTGAAACCATTCAGGCCCGACGCGATTTCCGTCACCTGCCCATCGTGACCATTGATGGCGAATCAGCCCGTGACTTTGATGATGCCGTTCTGGTGCGCGAACAAGACGATGGCAACTTCGAGTTGCAGGTGCACATTGCCGATGTTGCGCATTACGTGCGCCCAGGGACCGCATTGGACCTCGAAGCCCGTCTCCGCGGCAATTCCGTCTATTTCCCGGACCGTGCCATCCCCATGCTGCCGCAGGAGCTTTCCACAGACATTTGCAGCCTGCGCCCGAATGAGGACCGCCTGGTGCTTTCCTGCATCATGCAGATAGACAAACACGGCGAAATTCTGGGTTTTGAAATCGTCGAAGGCGTCATTCGTTCCGCTCGCCGCATGACCTATACCCAGGTCCATGCCATTCTCGAAAAAGACGAGGCCTTGCGCGAACAGTTCCGCAATCTGGTCCCGGAATTTGAGCGTATGCAGCATCTGGCGCAGGTGCTGAACAAAAAACGCCAGCGGCGCGGCTCGATTGACTTTGACCTGCCCGAGCCCCTCATCGAGTTTGATGAATTTGGCGCGATGAAAAGCGTCACGCGCTCCGAGCGCAACTGGGCACACCGCCTGATTGAAGAATTCATGCTGGCCGCCAATGAATGCGTCGCCTCGTGGTTGCAACAGCAGGGTGTCGCCTCAATTTATCGCATCCACGAAAGACCAGAGCCCCGGCGCGTGGTGGAGTTTGAGGAGACGGCCGCCGCATTTGGCTACTCTCTCGGCATCGGAAACCTTCCGGTGCGCAAATTTCAGATCAAGTCGGAGCGCCGCGAACAGCGGGGACGCGGTCGCAATCCCAGGCTGCACGAGGTCCCGGAGGAAATCAACGTCACGCCGCAGATGTATCAGCGCCTGACGGCAAAAATCGCCGGCAGGCCCGAGGAGCGCATTCTTTCCTACCTGATGCTGCGATCGTTGAAACAGGCCCGCTATAGTGAGAAAAATGAGGGCCACTTCGCGCTGGCTGCTTCATGCTACACGCATTTCACCTCACCCATCCGGCGCTACCCTGATCTGATCGTGCACCGCATTACCAAAGCGCTTCTGCATGAAGGAGTCAGCGGCAAAGGTACGCTCCCTGCCAGTGGACCGCATGCGCCTCATGCCGTCGCAAGGTTTCCCCTGAGCGCCACGGACCGCGCCGCGGGCGAAGGCCTGGACAGCCACTCCCTGGCTAGCATTGCGCAGGAGAGCAGTGAAACAGAACGCCGCGCTGCCGATGCCGAACGCGAACTGGTTGAGTGGAAAAAGATCAAGTTTATGCAGGACCGCGTCGGTGAGGACTTCAACGCACTGGTCCTGACGCCAACCCGGTACGGCCTCTTCGTCGAGCTGGATGACCTTTTTATCGAGGGCCTGGTACCCATCCAGAGTCTCGGCCAGATGGACGGCGACTTCTACACGTATCGCGAAAACACACGGGAGATCATCGGCCAGCGCTGGGGACGCAAGTTCACCTTTGGCCAAAAGGTGCGCGTCATCCTCGACCGCGTGGATGCAAGGGAGCGAAGATTGCAGTTTTCCATTCTGGACGAAGGCCCCTCGCCCCGGGGGAAAGAACGCGCGCATTCGGCAGAAAAGAAGCCACGCAGACAGAAAAAAGCAA
>Ga0070738_10008160_pt1 | contig 10168 bp, 8 predicted proteins | sample Coa_R2_2_FD_66446 | JGI IMG/M metagenome (GOLD analysis project Ga0070738, IMG submission 66446) | Surface soil microbial communities from Centralia Pennsylvania, which are recovering from an underground coalmine fire - Coalmine... | ecosystem: Environmental > Terrestrial > Soil > Unclassified ... | reverse complement strand
AGTATGGCGGAAAGATGGTAAAGCGCGTTGTAATCGCGGACCATGACGAGCAGGTTGCCGGGGCGGACGCCCACGGTTTCCGGAGTAAGCTCGAATCCGGGTTGAAGATTGAACTGGTCAAGCTCCGCATGTGCGCTGTGCTCCCTTTTCGTGGCCCTTTCAGAAGCGCTGAACGCACAAAAAAGTACGACGGTGAAAATGACGCCGGAAATAGTGGCCACCGGCTTAGTAAAGAGATTCACAAGGCAGAGCGCGAACAGGGCCAGCGTGATAAGGCCGAGCCCCAGCGGAACTTCCCATTTTCCGATTTTGAAGTTGAGTGGAACTCGGAATTCCCGCTCGCCCGGCTGTTTGTACCGGAGCACTAGGACCGCCAGACCTTTCATGGCGAAGCTCCACATCACGCCAAAAGCGTAAGCTTCACCCAGGACGAAAATGTTCCCCTGGCTAAGAATAATCGTCAGCAACTGTAGCCCGACAACCAGATTCAGAACGCGGTATGAAGTTCCGAAGCGCCGATGCGGGTATCGAAACCATTGTGGGAGGATGCCGTCCTCGGAAATGCGGTTCAGCACGCCGTTTGAGCCAACGATTGCAGTGTTCACGGCGCCGGCAAGCATCAGAACTCCCACCACAACCACAAACGTGCGGAATGCCAGCCGCAAAGATATCGGCCCCACAAGATACATAGCCAGGCCGCCGATCAGATTATCGAAGTAGTTGCTGCGGACGGCATCCGGAATAATCATGACCGCAAAGAAAGCCACGCCCACTGTGAAAACCAGGCTGTAAACGAAAATCACGAAGCCCGCTCTTTCAAGGTTTCGCAGTTTGGGATGTTCAATTTCCCTGTACACCTGCGCCATAGTCTCTTCGCCGCTCATCGCAAGGACGGAGTGGCCAAGCCCGATCAGAATGCCCGCCAGCCCGATCGTGGAAGGCCAGCTCGTGTGCTTCAGCCACCCCAGCGCGTCATGCGAGTAAACGATGGTGGAAAGTGTTGGCAGCGGGGGAAGGTGAAATCCGCGCACGGCAAGCGTGTAGCCGCACCAGACAATCATGACGACCACCATTACGGTGGTCACGTACATAATGCGCAGCGCCTTTTCACTGGATTCGGGAACGCCCTTGATGTTTTGCCACCAGAAGTAGAGCGTGACAAATATGGCAAAGACCGCAGCGGTGGGGTTCATGGGCAGAGCGAACCCCGCCTTGAAGTGCTGCAGAATCTCGTTCAATAAACCGGCAAGATACAGACCTGCGGAAACGCCGCTGACGGGCCCGGTAAGAACGTAGTCAAACATCAGCGCCGAAACAGAGAACTTGGCCAGCGTCGAGCCCATAGCCTCTTTTACTACGCGATATACACCACCGCGTACGAACATGCTGCAACTCTCGATGTACACCGCGCGCACTGCGTATGCCAGGCACATAATCGCCAGGACAAACCACGGGGCGGACTTGCCAATAAAATGTTCCGCAATGGCGCCGGCATAAAAGGCCGATGACCCCATGTCGTTTAGCACGACGGCTGCGGCCTGCCAGAAGGAGATAAAGGCCAGCATGGCAGTTGTGGCCACCACTACGCGCGGCCCTGGGGTGCTTACGGCCATGCTGGATTTCTCGGTGGTTTCTTTCAACATAGTTGCTGTCCGGGTCTGGCGTTGTGAACTTTAGCAAAGCTGCTTCAACGGACTCGGCAATCTCCTCCCCATTATTCAAGGACGTGAATTACACTGTGGCCGCGGGAGCGAAGTTGCCGGGCGAGTCTTTGTTCCGTGGCTCGCCACCACTGCTTCCTGCTGCCGATAATCACCAGTGAATTTGGTCGGAGCATCTTTTCGAGACACTGCCCCCGATTTCCGCACAGCACGATCTGGATGCTGGTTGCGGCTGTGATGCAACAGTCATACACGAGGCCAAGCGCGCGCTGTTCTGCAAAGGCAACCGACACTGGCGGTCTTGTCAAAGGAAATCCCATAGGGACGACTTGAGGGACAAGGAAATGGATTCTGGCCTTGAAGCATTGCGCCACAGTGCCCGCAGCCTGGAGGGCGGCCCGAGTCGCTTCTGGCGTCGTGAAGATCACATGGATTTCAGCGGCGGCCGTTTCCGTCCCAGGCGCATCCACGGCCTGCCCCGGGCGCTGGTTTTCCATTCCTTCAGTGGGCCACATCATTGTGCTACCCAATTTCAAAATAGGGCAGTCCGCATAAGGAAGTCATAAAGGCTGGCTAAAGATTTCGTGAAACAGTTATTCTGTGGTCCGGAAGCGGTAGCCTATCCACGGGTCCGTCAGGAGGTATTTCGGCCGGGAAGGATTTGCTTCGATTTTTTTGCGGAGTTGATTCACAAACACGCGGAGGTATTCCAGTTCTTCGCCGTAATCCGCTCCCCACACCGCCTGCAACAGTTCGCGATGGGAGATTGTCTGGTTGGGACGGGCCACAAGGTAATGAAGAAGCTGGCACTCTTTTGGGGTCAGTCGGACTTCGCGGCCGCATCCGCGCACCTGATGGGATTGGAAATCGATCGTCAGCCCTTCCCCCAATTGGATGGACTGTGGAGCGCCAGGGGAAGCCAGAGGAATTCGGCGGAGCGCCGCGCGAATCCGCGCCAGTAATTCCGGCGTGCCAAAGGGCTTAGTGACATAATCATCAGCACCTGCGTCCAATGCTTCAACCTTATCTTTTTCAGTGTCACGCACTGTGAGCACGATGATAGCCAGGTCGGTCGGAGCGCGCATATCCCGCACCAGACGGCAAGCCTCAAGACCTCCCATACCGGGCAGATTCATGTCCAGCAGGACAACGTCGAAGACCTCAGCGCGGACCCTGTCCAGCGCTTCTTCCGCCGTACGCGAGTCGGATACTTCATACCCACTGGCGATGAGCGTAGTTCGCATTACGCGCCGGATATGGGGATCGTCATCCACAATGAGGATGCGCCCTGCGCTCATACAGGATCCTCGTCTGGCGGCGCGACAGCGAGGGTCAGCGAAAATTCGCAGCCTTTCCCAGGGATATTTTGCACCATGATGTCGCCCCCGTGGGCGCGAAGGATGTCGCGGGCCACCGTCAGGCCAATTCCGGTTCCTGCCACGCGGTCATGGCCGGGGCAGCGGTAAAACTTTTCGAATACTTTGCTAATGTCGCGCTCGGGAATGCCCGGGCCTTCATCTGCAATGGCGATCTTCAGACGGCCCTCCTTGGCACAGGCCGTAATTACCAGCGCGCCTGCAGGGTAAGAGAACTTGAGCGCGTTATCGATGATCTGCCGCAGGGAAAGCTGAATCAGGCCGGCGTCCACAAACACCGGAGGCAGATCGTCCGGAACGTTCACCTGCACTCGCCGTCCATCTGTGCGGTGTTTCATGTCGTGAAGCGCCGCAGAAATCAAAGTGGCCGGGCCAAACAGCCCTTTATTCAATTGCAGCTTGCCGCCTTCGATGCGTGCCATCTGGATGGCCTCGGTCACGAGGCGCGATAGATGCCCTGCCTCATCGTCAATGATGGCGAGCAACTCGCGGTCCGCGGGGGCCTTGGGCCCGGTTTGGGCCAGTAGCGCCGTGGCGGCGGCCTTGATCGATGTCAGAGGGGTCTTGAACTCATGGGCCAGAGCATCCATCAAAGTGGATTTGAGTTCGTGGCTCTGCCGCGCAGCTTCCGCCCGCGCCATTGTATGCTGTGCTCTGGCGCGGTCGAGCCCGATGGCTACCAGGTTTGAAATCGACTGTAACGCAGCCTCCGAAAGGTGGGACCTGTATAAGGCCAGGGTCCCGATTTCCTCGTCGCCCAATCGAACAGGGCTGACGATAATCGGCGTTCCCGGGTCTGCTGGAATGAAGTTGTCCGGTCCTGTGCGAAGGACCCGTTCAAGATCACCCAGATGTCCTGTCCCCGCGACGCAAATCTCTCCGCAAGAGTGGTCTGCGAGGGCGACTCCTGGGAGTTGGAATGCCTTGACGATCTGCCCGACGATCTGTCTGGCGGGAGCGTGCTCCGGGCTGCTCTGCAAAATGGCCCGGCTGAGAGCGTATAGCCTTTCCAGTTCCTTCTGTCGATCGATTGCCTCGCGAGTCTGCTGCCGGGCGTGCGCCGAAAGCTGCCCCGCGATCAGTGAGGTCACAAGAAACGAAAATAAGGCCACCCAGTTATGAGGGTCGGAGATCGTGAGGGTCCCGACCGGCGGGAAAAAGAAATAGTTGAAGCAGAGCGTTGCAACAAGCGAGGTGAGGACGGCCTCGGCAAGACCCCAAGCCGTCGCAATAATCAGGACTTCGATAAGATAACAAAAACCTGCCGTCGTAGCGTTTACCTGGATCAGCCGAAAACAGAGGAACGTAATGCCAGCCGTCCCCGCAACCGCCCCCGCCATACGAATCACCGCGGGACCCGCGCGCTTCGCGAACTGTCCAGGCTCATCCAATATCTCAGACCTCCGCCAAATTCTCTCCAAATGACACATCAGGTCAATTTGCCTGACTTTTCATCCTACTATAACGCGCCCGAATATGAGCGGTTGGGCAACTTTCCTGGCGGCGGTGTGTCCCTCGGCGGTCCGCCTCCGTCATCCTGAACGGAGTGAAGGATCCCCGCATTCGTTCTTAACCCGACAGGGGAGGGGCAGGTTGGAACCAAAAATCAGCGGGAATCGGAGCAGGGGCGGCCCTGAAGGGCTTCTCGGCCCTCATTCACAATGGTTGGGATCATCCCCAGGGCGGCGACCGGGTCGGCCCACCACCAGCCGAGCAGGGCATTCACGAGCAGGCCGCCGAGTAAGATGGCGGAGATATATGCGCAAATCGATGTCTGACGCGAATCGGCACGCAACGCTGCGCTGCCGAGGTTTCCGGCGGTTTTTCGCTTTGCGTGAGCAAGCCATGGCATCACGATCAGTGACAGCGCTGCGATGGCGATTCCCGCCGGGCTCCGTTCCGGAGCGTCCCCGCTGACCAGAGATTTGACCGCGTCAAAGGTGACATACGCGGCCAGGAGTAGAAAGCTGACGCCGACCATCTTCAAAGCGCGGCGCTCGGCGTGCTGCGCGTTACGCCCGCGACGCTCGGCGCGCAAGCGCCAAAGCAAGATGCCGCCCGATGATGTTTCAATGAAAGAGTCAACGCCGAAGCCGATCAGAGCAATGCTTCCGCTCACGACACCGCTACCTACTGCGACAACACCTTCAATAATGTTCCAACCGATCGTGAAGTATTCCAGAAGAATCCCGCGGTGCAGTTGCGGAATCCGCCCCTCGGCCTGTGTTGCCATGGATTTATCTTACCTTACAATTACGCTGGCCCGCGGCGACAGGTCGGCGGCGGAAGTGTCGCTGTCCATGACTTGTCGTAAATGGAGCGTGAAGGGTCGTTCATCCTTGACGCTGGTCGTACATGCTCTTATGATGTAGAGTTTTCTGCACCACAGCATGATCCAATAAGCACCACGATCCGGAAAGGAATTCGAGGATGGTCAAACTTCATGAACTCGCGCCCGCGCGCATCGTGCCCGTGCTGCACCCGAAGTTTGCACCGGCCGTGCTTGCGGACCGTGCGTTTCTGAAGTTGGTGAAAGAGTCGGGCAAAGCCGTGCCGCTCGTGATTGGTCTCGAGCGCGGCGAGGGCTCGATTTCGGTTTATCGTACGCAGGTGTTGGATGAATCGCATTCGGCAGCCGCATTGAACCTGCGCTACGCAGAACGCACGCTGAAGATGCTGTTGTGGCAGCGAGGCGGGTGGCGCGTGATCGTCGGGGGGCCGAAGAGTGTCGGTGAGCACTTGCGGCAGGTGTATTCGCCAAGCGGCGCGAGGGCGTTCGACTTCGAATTTATGGGCGGTGTGTATGAGATGCCATTCACAGTGGAGATCACTTCGCCTGATAACGTGCCCGAACCGCAGGAAGGAACCATGCGTCTTGGGCGGCACCTCGACGGCTGCCGAATCGGCTTCGATCTCGGAGCGACGGACCGCAAAGTGGCGGCAGTGATCGACGGGAATACCGTGTTCAGCGAGGAGATCGTATGGGACCCGCGGAACGCCACGGACCCAAGCTACCACTTTAACGAAATCATGGCTGGATTGAAGTCCGCAGCCAGCCACATGCCGCGCGTAGACGCCATCGGCGGGAGCGCTGCCGGTGTTTACATCAACAATCGTCCGCGCGTGGCCTCGCTGTTTCGCGGCATTCCTAAAGACGTTTTCGAAGCGAAGACCACGCGCCTGTTTCTCGACTTGCAGCAGGCGTGGGGCGGCATTCCGTTTGTCGTGGTGAATGATGGCGAAGTGACGGCTCTGGCCGGATCCATGTCTCTCAATGACAACGCTGTGCTCGGCATCGCGCTGGGATCGAGCCAGGCAGGTGGTTACGTGACTCCGTCGGGAGAGATCACGACGTGGCTTGACGAGTTGGCTTTTGTCCCGGTGGATTACGATCCCGATGCACCCGTGGACGAATGGTCAGGCGACGGCGGCGTGGGAGCTCAGTATTTCTCGCAACAGGCGGTGTTTCGACTTGCACCCGTGGCGGGGATACAGCTTGATGACAAGCTCGGCCCGGCGGACCAGTTGAAATCTGTTCAGGAACTGCTCAGCCGCGGCGATGATCGTGCGCGAAAGATTTTCGAGACCATCGGAGTTTACATCGGTTACGGAATCGCCCACTATGCGGACTTTTACGAACTGAAACACGTGTTGATTCTCGGTCGCGTCACGTCGGGTGAGGGCGGTACCATTGCCCTCGACAAGGCGGAGGAAGTTTTGCGTGTTGAGTTTCCGGACCTGTCGGAAATAGTGAAGTTGCATCTTCCCGATGAAACCACCCGTCGAGTTGGTCAGGCTGTTGCAGCAGCCAGTCTGCCTGCTATTCGTTGAACCCAGGAGGAGCCAATGAGATTCCATAATTCCGCATCTGAAGTTTACGTGCCGGACGGCAGCCCGGTGGACCAGGCGCTGGCACGCACAACTCACATGGGGATCGGAGCTCACCAGGATGATCTTGAGATCATGGCCTATCACGGCATACTCGAATGCTTCGGCAAACCGGATATGCACTTCACGGGCGTGACGGTGACCAACGGCGCCGGCAGCCCGCGCGACGATCTGTACGCGAATTACACAGATGAAGATATGCAGAAAATCCGCCGTATCGAGCAGCGCAAGGCGGCTTACGTTGGCGAGTATGCTGCGCAAGTCTTCCTTGATTACACCAGCGGCGCGGTAAAGGACAAGAACAATACTGATGTGGTCAGTGACCTCGACCAACTATTGAGGGCGGCGAAAGCGAAGGTTATTTACACGCACAACCTCGCAGACAAGCATGACACCCATGTTGGCGTTGCGCTGCGGGTGATTCATGCGATCCGCGGTCTGCCGGCGGCTGACCGCCCCGAAAAGCTCTATGGCTGCGAAGTGTGGCGCGGGCTTGATTGGCTGAACGACGGCGACAAGGTTTTCTTTGATGTGACCGCGCACGAAAATCTTGCGATGTCGCTGGTGGGTGTATTTGATTCGCAGATTTGCGGCGGCAAGCGCTACGATCTGGCGACCGCGGGGAGGCGCAGGGCGAACGCGACTTACTTTGCGTCTCACGCAACCGACGTCGCGCAGTCGGTGATTTTCGGCATCGACCTGACGCCGCTTATCCACGATGGCAAACTCGACCCCGGAAGATATATCCAGGGTTTTATCGACCGCTTCGCGCAGGAAGTTTCTGATCGAATTGCCAGGCTAAGTTGATGACTGCGGGGCACACGCGGTAACGATGCGTATGCCCTGCGATTTCATTGTGCCGAAGAGCCCCGATGACTCGCAGCTTTTTCTGGACCGCTTCTACGCTGCCGGTGGAATGTTCTGGTTTACACGGAAGAAGTTGGTCGGATCATACTTCTTCTTGATCTGCGTCAGCCGCGCGTAGTTTTCCCCGAATGCAGCTTTCGCGCGTGCCGCACCTTCCTCCATCATGAAATTCACATAGGTGCTTCCTGTTGCGTAGGGATGCAAGGCGTCAAAGTAGTCCTTGCACCATTGAGTAATCTTCTCCTTGTTGGCCGGGTCAGGATCGAGGCCCACAATAACTTCCGCCAGCAGGACGTCGCGATGGCTGAATGCGGTATCGCCTTTGCCTACCCGGTGCACTGCGCCATTGATGGGATAGAGATGAACCGTGGAAAGCGGCGTGGGCATGTTTGCGGCGTGCTCGAGGTGTTTGGGGATTGACTCATCAGCGATGTTCTTTAGAAAGTCGCCACGCCAGTAGTGTTGAAGCCCGGGAACAAGCAGAGGGTCGAAGAGGCTCTGGAGGGTGGGGAATGGCATTGGGCCCGTATGGTCAAGCAATGGATTGCCAACCGACCGCATTGGTTTTGTAGCTTTATTCATCTCCTCTTCTGTTGCCAGTGAGCACCACACAATACCGCAGACCTTCTTCCCGTGAAGTTCTGCCGGGAAAATTGGCACCGGCGGCACGGTCAGAAAGGCGAGGAAACCACTGATGTTTTCAGGCGCCTGAGCAATAAATTCGCGGTAGGTCGTCATTACCTGCGGCGTCTGTTCAAGCGGCCAGAACGTCACTCCAGAAATCACGATTTTCGCAGGGTGCATTCTGAACAGGAAGGAAGTTACAACACCGAAGTTGCCGCCGCCACCGCGAAGGGCCCAGAACAGGTCGGGATTTTCATCAGCACTGGCACGAACAAAGCTGCCGTCAGCGAGCACAACGCTGGCTTCCAGGAGGTTATCGATCGTTAGGCCGTAAGGTCGCGACAGGTGGCCCAGGCCACCACCAAGGGTTAATCCTCCCACTCCTGTCGTTGAGACCGTTCCGCTCGGTACAGCCATTCCGAATGCGTGTGTTGCGTGATCAACGTCACCCCAGACGCAGCCACCCTCCACGCGAACGGTCTTTGCTTTCGGATCAACGTGGATGCCTTTCATGCGCGACATGTCGATCACCAGACCGCCGTCGCAACTGCCAAGGCCTCCGACGTTGTGGGCTCCACTACGGATGGCCGTCAGCAGATTGTTTTCGCGGGCGAACTCAACGGCCGCCATCACGTCGGCAACGTCCGTGCAGCGGGCGATTATTGCCGGGCGCTTCTCGATCATGGCGTTGTAAACTTTGCGCGCAGCGTCATAACCAGAATCAGATGGCGAGATGATTTCTCCGCGAAATCTCTGCCGCAGCTTTCCAACCACTTCTGAATTCATGCATTCCTCCTCGACGATTGGGTTGAGTTATGGAGTCCATGGGGACGGACACGAGGGTCAAATAAAATGTCGAGGGAAGGGAATGGCCGTGCGGAATTCCATTCCGACGCAGGTTGCGGTTCATTGAGATCATGCTTCTGCTACACCCCAACACCCTAGGCCTGCGAAGCTTGCCGAAGGATAAGGACCCCTTTGATTACCCCGTGCCCTTGGTTATGACTCTGACTGGACGAGTATGAAGCCCGACATATCTCCTACCTGGCCAGGCCGAACCCATCTTCCCTCACTTTGTCCCTACGCGCAATGTTTTTTGAACACAAGGCCCGCCCCGACTTGTGGACGAGTTTGCGCAGGTGGGTCTCCGGAACTGTGGCTACGCGGCGTCGAGCTTCTGGTGACTGCTCAGGATGTCATCAATTTCTTCCATCGTGAACTCGTTAAGCTTCACGATCTTTGCCTCGGAGCGGAAGGCAGGCGGCGCGCTCGAGCATGCTTCTTCCTTGTACTTCACGTCAGCGATGATCCATGCCTTGTGTTCGCCGTCCATGCATCCCCAGTTTGCATGGGTCAGAAAGTGCTAACCGGTTTTGAGAAAAATCTGCACTACGCGCGCACAGGCACACACTTCGGGCGAATGTGGGACCTCAATCAAAAACTTTGCTATTTTCATTCCCTCCCTGAATTCCCTTTAAGTTGATGTTCAAGACATATCGAGGTGTCTCTTCCTCTCGCATTTTCAGCCCCTCCAGCAGCAACAACTTACAGGAAAAGCACGAAGCACCCTGTTAAGACCAGAGCCATGCTCCAGATCATGTCCAGGTTCACCCATGCCTCGCGCAAGAGAGCCAGACCCAGCCTTGCGTAAACAATCCATGCAACCAGCCCCGTCACCGCGAGGTAGCCGGCCGTGTGAACGGCAACCGCCAGCAAATTACCGGCTGCCGATCCTGCAATAGCACCGTGCGC
>Ga0070738_10008155_pt1 | contig 10172 bp, 8 predicted proteins | sample Coa_R2_2_FD_66446 | JGI IMG/M metagenome (GOLD analysis project Ga0070738, IMG submission 66446) | Surface soil microbial communities from Centralia Pennsylvania, which are recovering from an underground coalmine fire - Coalmine... | ecosystem: Environmental > Terrestrial > Soil > Unclassified ... | reverse complement strand
AGTGATCCAGGCTTTTCTCCGGCACGTTGAAGAAGCGGTATTGCGTGAAGCCATCGGGATGCATGTCCACCGTGGGCGGAGTCGCTGGAGTCGGCACCGGATAGGCGCCGACATCCGTGTAGGCGAAGCCATTGGAATCCGCTTTCTGGAACATGATTCGAGGCGTGATGCTCAACGCGTCGCTCACCTTGATGAGCAGCGTCCCGGCACCCCCGAAGCTGTTGGTGCGGCCGATGTCATCGACCGTGGTCGTCGGCAGGCCGCCGAGCATGGTGGGATTGGAGTCGGCAGGCAGCAAAGCGGCATCGCCGGGATTCGTGAGATAGCGCCGCTTGAAGAACCCGCCGTCGTGCTGCGCGAAAGCGACCAGCCGCAGCGCGACCCGATCCGCCACGAGAGGCAGGTTGACGATCCCATCCACCCCGTAGTTCTGCGTGGCGGCATCCAGCGTGTGCGAGCCATTGACCTTCACCGAGCCGCTGAAGCCCGTGAGATCGGGGTCGACGGTGATGAGCCGTACCGTGCCGCCCATGGAGCGTGCGCCGTAGAGCGTTCCCTGCGGACCGCGCAGCACTTCGATCCGGGCCACATCGACGACGCGTGGGTCGATGGAATCAGGCACCGGCGTCTCATCGATATAGAAGCCGGTCGTGTTGTCGCCGGAGATACCGCGAATCGACACGGTTCTCGCGGTCGCGGTGCCATCGCCGGTGTAGCCGAAGGCGAGCCCCGGCACCTCCTGCGCGTAATCCCTGAAGTCGTTCACGGCGTGATCCTGCAAGGTCGCTTGACTCAGCGCGGTCATCGACAGCGGCACGTCCTGTGCGGACTGCGAGCGGCGCTGCGCGGTGACGACGATCTCCTGCAGCCCGCCGACGGTCGCCGGTGCCTCCTGCGCGAGCGCTGAAGTGCCGATGATGAGCAAAAGCGGCGCCAGCGCGACTCTCGCCATACACCCGTTCATTTTCTTCATCAGTGCCCCCTGGTGGAAGTTACGCTCTATCGCGTGGTCCGGCGGTCCACGAGCCGCTTGGCCTTCCCGGCGGAGCGCTCGATGGAGCCGGGCTCGTGGACGACGACCTCGACAGTGATGCCGACGTACGACTTGACCGCATGTTGCAGCTCTCGCTGCGCCCGGTGCGCATCCGCACTGGCTGAGCATTCGACATGAATGGTCATGGAGTCGAGCTGATTGTGGCGGGTCAACTCCAGTTGATAGTGTGGCGTCAGGCCGGCGCACTTGAGGATCTGCTCCTCGAGCTGGCTCGGAAAGACGTTGACGCCCCGGATGATCAGCATGTCATCCGATCGGCCGGTGATCCGCGCGATGCGGCGCATGGCCCGGCTCGCGGCCGGCAGCAGGCGGGTGAGGTCGCGCGTGCGGTAGCGGATGACCGGCAGCGCCTCCTTGGTGAGCGAGGTCAGCACCAGCTCGCCGGGACTGCCGTCCGGCAGCGCAGCGCCCGTGGCGGGATCGACGATCTCCGGATAAAAATGATCCTCCCATATGCACAGGCTCCCTTTGGCGTCGGCGCACTCCTGTGCGACGCCGGGACCCATCACTTCCGAGAGCCCGTAGATGTCGAGCGCGATGAGACCCAGTCGCGACTCGATCGTGGCCCGCATCTCCTCGCTCCACGGCTCGGCCCCGCAGAGGGCGATCTCGAGCGGCGAGCGGCGCGGATCGATTCCCTGCCGCTCGTAATGCTCCGCGATGGCGAGCAGGTATGACGGCGTGACCATGATGATGCGCGGCCGCAGGTCCTCGATGAGCTGGACCTGCCGTTCCGTCTGTCCCCCTGATACCGGAATCACCGTGCAGCCGAGCTTCTCCGCGCCGTAGTGCGCGCCGAGCCCGCCGGTGAAGAGCCCGTAGCCGTATGCGACATGCACGACATCGCCGGGACGGCCGCCGGCCGCCCGTATCGAGCGCGCAACCAGGCCTGCCCAGGTCTCGATATCGCGCTCGGTGTATGCGACGACGGTTGGCTTGCCTGTGGTCCCGGAAGATGCGTGCACGCGCGCGATCTTCTCGCGCGGCACCGCTGTCAGGCCGAACGGATAATGAGTACGGAAGTCGTCCTTGATGAGGAACGGGAAGCGGGCAAGGTCTTGCAGCGTGCTCAAGTCCCGGGGATGAACCCCGGCGCGATCGAAGGCTTGCCTGTAATGCCCGACGTGCTCATAGGCATGGTGCAGGGACCACCGCAGCCGCTCGAGCTGCAGCGCCCGCAGCTCCTCCTGCGCGGCGCGCTCGATGGGCTCGGGAGCCGAGCGATCAACGGGCGTGTGCACGCCGGACTCGCCCCCTGGTAAGCGCAACGTTAAACAGCCGCATTGATGATCTTGATGTTCGTGTACGCCGCAAGCCCCTCCTCGGCGAACTCGACGCCGAGGCCGGAGCCCTTGATTCCGCCGAATGGTACATTGGGCGCGACTTCCGCGTGCTTGTTGATGTACACCGTGCCGGCCTCGAGCTGCTGCGCGACGGAGGCGGTCGCCTGCGGATCCTTCCCCCAGACCGAGGCGGCCAAGCCGTAATCGGAGTCGTTCGCCCAGGCGACCGCCTGGGCGACGTCCCGGTAGCGGATAATGGGCAGCGCCGGCCCGAATTGCTCCTCGTCCACGAGGCGGATGCCATTGGTGACATGGGCGATCAGCGTGACCGGGTAGAAGTACCCGGGGCCGGGAATGCGCTCCCCCCCGAGAAGCACTTTGCCGCCGCGCTGCTTCGCGTCCTCGACCAGCTCTACCACCTTGTCGAGCTGCCGCTCGTTCTGCAGGGGTCCGAGCTGGCTGCTCTCACTCATGCCATTGCCCACGGTAATCCGGCGGCCGTAATCCACGAGCGCCGCACAGAGGCGGTCGTGGATGCGCTCGTGCACGTAGAGGCGCTTCAGGGCGGCGCACGTCTGCCCCGAATTGATGAATGCCCCCCAGAAGAGCGGCTCGATGAGCTTCTCGATCTCGGCGTCCGGCAGGACGATGCCGGCATCATTGCCGCCGAGCTCCAGGGTGAGATGCTTCAGGGTCGGCGCGGCGCTCGCCATGACCTTGCGGCCGGTCGCCGCGGAGCCGGTGAATACGACCTTCTGGATGCCGGCATGCCGGCTGAGAGCCGCTCCCAGCTCATCGCCGCCTGCAATCACGTTCAGCACTCCGGGCGGCAGCTCGCGCGCGAGCAGCGCCACCATCCGCAGCGTTCCGAGCGGTGTGAAGGGAGAAGGCTTGATGATCACGGTATTGCCGGCGCGCAGTGCCGGCACGGTGTGCCAGATCGCAATGAGGAGCGGCCAATTCCAGGGCGTGATCGAGCCGACGACGCCGACCGGCTCGCGATGCATCTCGACGCGCCGGCCCGCGGATGCCTCGATCAATTTCACCGGCAGGTCCAGGGAAGCGGTGTAGCTCGCCCACGCCGCGCAACCGCCGAGCTCGAATTCCGAGCCCATTCCCTTGAGCGGCTTGCCCTGCTCGCGCGTCACGAGCTCGGCGAGCTCGCGGGCATTCTCCCTGAGGACCCGCGCGATCGCCTCGCACGCTTGCCGCCGCTCCGCGCTGCTGCGCGCACGCCAAGCGGGAAGCGCGGCGGCGGCGGCGGCGACCGCCTGATCCAGATGCTGCGGCGAGCCCACCGGACACAGTCCCACGATGGACTCGTCGGCGGGGTTGCGGACCTCGCGGTACGCATCGGCCGCCACCGGCCGGCCGCCGATGGTCATTTCATATTTCTGCACCATGGATTCGAACCACTCTGCGGTTGCTGGCGGATGAATCGCTACCAGCGATCCCTCCCGGCTCATCCTGGCGCGGCGGCAAGCAGCGGTCTTGGTGTACCGCGCAATGGCCTTGTATTACCGCGCAGGGTGCGGTTGCGCCCCCGCCTGATCAATAGGTGATGCTGCCGACCGAGGTGCCGCCACACACGAAGATCGTCTGGCCCGTGATGAATCCTGCCTCAGGAGCCACCAGAAACATCACCGCCCGCGCGACGTCCTGCGGTCGTCCGAGCCGCCTCACCGGGATCGATTGGGCGATCCGCGACCGCTTCGGGCTGTCCTGCGGAATGATCTCGTGGAACATCTCCGTCGCCTCGATCGGTCCGGGCGCGACCGCGTTGACGGTGATCCCGTGCTCGCCCAGCTCCAATGCCCAGGTCCTCGTGAGGCCAATGAGGGCTGCCTTGGTTGCGGAATACACCGTCCGCTTGGCCAGACCGAGCGCGGCACGCGAGGAGATGAGAACGATACGGCCGAAATGCTGCTCCTTCATGGCAGGCAGAGCTGCCTGAACCAGCGAGATGGCCGCTGCGACGTGCAGGTTCGTGAGCGCCTGCAGATCATCGGGCGTCACTTCCTCCAACGGCTTTTCCCGTATCGCGCCCGCATTGTGTACGATGGTGGTGATCGGAAACCGGCGCGCGGCCTCGATCGCCGCCTCATGCGTCGCGGCCGCATCGGAGAGGTCGAGCGCGATGTTGTGCACCTCTGCCGTGCGCCCCTGATAGGGCCTGCGCGCGAGGCAAACGACCTGATAGCCCTGATCGAGAAGCGCTTCGCAGGTCGCGGCTCCGATCCCGGAGCTTCCCCCGGTCACGAGGGCAAACTCGTGACTCATGCTGTTTCCCCGGCCGCGGCAAGCGCGACGAGCACCGCCTGTCCCGACTCGTCGATACGCACAGCGATTCGCACTCTGCAGGGCGCGCTCGGCACCGCGCCGTGCACGTGGACAATGGCGGTCGGACCGCAATCCAACCGCACCAAACCGACGCGCCAGGGCACGCGCTCCTGAAAGTACTCCTCCTGACTGCGATGGAGGGTGGTCTCGCTGATCAGCTCGCCGCCATCCGGCTGCGGCGCCCACGCGAGCCGACTCGACAGGCAGCGATGGCACGCCTCGCGCGGTGGGTATTGGACCGCCTTGCAGTCGGCGCAGACCTGCAGCTCGAAACGCCCGCGCACCGCGGCAGCCGTGAGCTCGAGCCCCAGAGGACTGCGTGCGGCCGGCGGCAGCGCCGGTACGCGGCCGGATGGAGAGTCAGAATGGCTGGGATGATCTCTCATGCGTGTGATCCGGCGAGAATCGCGGCTCCGCAGCAGAGGCCCCGGTCATAGTTGACCATGCCGAAGCCGCTCACCAACCCCACTCGCGCCTGAGGTACCTGCGCGCCCAGCGCCGTGCCGGTGAGCTGGCGGATCGCCTCGGTGAGCCCGAGATAGCCGCCGGCGGCGCCCGCCTGGCCGGCGGAGAGTTGACCGCCGGAGGTATTCATTGGAAAGGTACCGTCGAATGTGAACGTGTGCTCCCGGATGAATTGCGCCGCCTCGCCTTTCGCGCAGAAGCCGAGGTCCTCCATCTGCACGGCGCTCATGACCGGGTAATCATCATAGGTCTGCACGAAGTCGACGTCGCCGTGCCGCACGCCGGCCTGGGCGAACAACGCCTCACGATCGAGCGCCCAGCCGCCGCGAGTCTGGACCGGATCATCGGGAAAGGCATTGTGCCGTTCCAGGGTGCCGAGCACCCTGGCGAACGGAAGCCCCAAGTCCGCGGCGCGCCTGGGACTCATCACCAGGAACGCCTCCGCGCCCGCACAGGGCATCACACAATCATAGAGCCGCAACGGCTCGGCGATGACCCGGGCGCTCAAGTACTCCTCCATCGTCAGGGTCTTGCGTAACAGTGCATGGGGAAAGCGCACCGCGTTCTCCCGCTGGGCGATGCAGAGCTTGCCGAAGTCCTCGCGGCGCGCACCGAACGTGCGCATGTAGTGGGCCGTCAGCATGGCGAAGATGGCGTTCGGGCCGCCGGCGCCATAGGGATAGACGGCATCCTGCACGAATTGACTGAAGCTTCGCAGAGTCTCCCGGAAGGAATCGGCCCGATGGGTATCGGCACCGACGCAAGCGACCACAGCTGCATCCCCGGACTGCACGGCGCGCAACGCCCGACGCAGGGCGACGATCGCCGACGCGCCGCCCAGCGGAATGTGATCCAGCCACCGCAGCGACAGCCCCAAGTGCTGGGTCACCCCAACCGCCGTGTCCGGAGCAAGCGTGAAGCTCGATAGGCAGAGCCCGTCGAGGTCAGCTTTGCTCAGCCCACTGCTCTCCAGGAGCGCACGCAACGCGCGCGCGATGAACCAGTGCGCGCCGTGACTCGAGTAGCGAACGTAAGGGATCGTGACCGGTACGGTCACGACCGCATCCTCATGAGCCACTTGTTGCGTAGCGCTCACGTGACAGCCGTCCGCTTCTTCAGCTTGCGCACGTCCACGCACGCCGGACTGGACCGCAGCGCAGTCCCGAGCTCCCTGAGGAGGCTCCTCTGGATCTTCTCGGTCGCGGTGAGCGGCAGGCGATCGCAGAAGCTGATATAGCCGGGCGCCTTGAAGTACGCGAGCCTCTGGAGACTGAACTCGAGGATATCGCGCGCAAAGGCCGGGCGGTCGGCCTCATGCAGCGGCTCGCGAGCGACGATGCACGCCATGACTTCATCACCCCGCACCTCATCCGCCACGGCCGTAACGCCAACCGCGGCGATTGCGGGATGCTGCATCAATACGCTCTCGACTTCCACCGCGGAGATATTCTCGCCGCTGCGGCGAATGAGGTTCTTGCGGCGGTCGACAAAGTGGAAATCGCCGTCGGCATCGAGCCGAACGATGTCCCCGGTATGAAAGTAGCCGCCCGCCCACGCCGCCGCTGTCGCTTGCGCGTCCTTCAGATACCCACGAAAGAATCCGAAGCCCGGTGAATCACCCGCATGCCGCACCCACAGCTCGCCAGCCTCGCCGCTTGCGACGTCGCGGCCACCCTCATCGACGATCCGGTACTCGATCCGCGGCTCCGCTCTGCCGAAGCAGGCGCTGCCCACTTTGCGCGGCTCACGATGCGCGATGATGACCGCGCCCGCCCCCGTCTCGGTCATCGCCCAGGCCTCGAGCAACGGAAACCCGAATCGGCTCTCGAAGGCGGCGTGCAGCCGCGGGCTGATGCCGGCTCCGAAACCGAAGCGAACGGCAGCGTGCCGGTCGCGCTCGGCAGGGGGTGCGCCGAGCAGCATGGGCGGCATCACGCCGAGGTAGTGGACGACCGTCGCACCCGAGTCGCGCACACAATCCCACCACGTACTCGGATGAAAGCGATCGAGCTGGATGATGCACCCTCCGGTCAGCAGCATGACCATGCTCGAGAACGCCATGGCGTTCATGTGGGTGAGCGGCAGCGGCGTGATCAGCCGGTCCGCGCCCGGTCGGATCGCGCACGCGCCACCGAGGCCCGCATACCAGGTCCCCGCCCACAGAAAGTATTCGTTTGGCAGCACGCATCCTTTGGGGCGCCCCGTCGTCCCGGAGGTATAGAGGAGAGCGCACTCCGTATCAACGTGCGGCGCATCGTCGGCAGCCGGTGCCGCACAGGGAGCTGGATGCAACGCGGCAAGCCCGTCCGTCGTGACCACGACACTCCGTCCGGTAGCCGCGGCTGCGCCGATGAGGTCGGGCGCGCGCGCCGCGAGCGTTACGGCCAGACAGATCTCCGAATGGTCCAGAAGAAACTCGAGCTCGGCACTGCGCCAGTCCGTGTTGATGGGCACGATGGAGACCCCCAACGCATTGAGGGCGAGCCAGTGAAGGAAAAACGCCGGCCGGTTCTCGAGCAGGAGCCCCGCACGATGTCCCTGGCCGTAACCCGCCGCCGCGTAGCGCGCTCTGAGCCGCTCGATCTCACACGCCGCCTCATCGTAGGACCAGACGTGCGGCTCCATCCCGTACCGGGCAGCGGTCTGCGGCAATAGACAAAGAAAATCGTGCCCGGGATATCGCGCCGCCGTGCGGCGGAATGCCTCGTAAACCGTCCCGGAGACGCGCGGCGTGCTGCTCGTCATCGCTCGGAACCTTGCCGGCGTCTCTAACTAACTAAAGGAACAGCTGAATGGAAGGCAGCGCGGCATCACAGTTGAGAAGCTCGATCTTCTTCATGCGGATGCGCAGCGAGCCGTCGAAGGACGTGAGGTGGTGCCACGCGACGGCGGCGAGGATCAGCTGCCTGTCGAGCTGGGATTCGACGTACAGGAATGGCGTTCGGATGAGGAAATGACGGGAGTCGGCGTCCGCCTCCTCCACCTGAGGCTGCTGCAGGACGTGCTGGCAGTAGCTCGGCTGCTGTTGCGAGAAGGCGTTTGGCGAGCGCAAGCGGGCTATGCGCACCTTCAACAGAAGCTTGTCCTCGTAGAAGAGCGAGGTATGCGTCGCGCCATCCGGCTGCCCCCGCGTGAGCGGCATCCAGTAGCGCGCATCGTCGGTGAAGAGCTCGTACCACTCCTCGAAGCGCTTCTCATCGATGAGTCGGGCCTCACGATAGACGAAGTCGATGAGCTCCCGATCCGACGGCCCGGTTGCAGCGATCACATTCAGCCCTCCGTGATGCCGAGCGTCATGTACTTCGCCCAGGCGCGGTACTGCCCGCGCATCGCCACCTCGTTGGTGGCACCGTAGGTTCCCTCGAGGCAGTCCGCTTCCGCGGGCGAGTAGTTGCGATGCAAGCTCACCCACTCGCTGGCCATGGATGCGAGCCCGTCCTGGATCGAGCGGTAGCAATGCAGATCATCGTGCCCGACTACCGATGTCGGTGAGTTGATCAGGCGGCTGTAGGTCACCGTACGGGCGAGAAGATCGTCCGGTGCGCCCACCAGCCGCAACGTGCAGCTCTCGATCAGCGTCTTATCGTGCGCGATCGGCCGCGCCACGCGGATCGCCTGGATCGCGCCCTTGATGGTGAGACTCGGATAATAGACGGTGTTGTGGCGGACCTCTCCGAGAATGCGCCTGGCACGCTCCTCGCCATAGGCCTCGGCCATGAGCCGCTCGTACTCGCCGATGCTCGAGTACTTCGAATGGATCGAGAAGTTGACGCCGGTGTAGCTGTGCCCATTGTCGTAGGTCCTGACGCCCATCTTCTCGAAGAACTCGTAGCCGTTGACGAACGGCACGAACTGCTCGATCACCATGGGCATGGGCGCGCCCGCGGGCGCCTGCTCCCAGAGCTTCTTGGCGGTACCGGCCGAGGACTCGTGCGCGACCATCGGATGCATGACATCGTTCAGGTTCTCGATGAACATCTTCCAGTTGCAATCGTGCATGTAGCGCAGCACCCCACCGGCGACCTCCAGCTTGCCGGCGGGTGAGCGCTCGACCATGTTGTCGATGGAGCTCAACGAGTCGCCGAAGTATTCGCGGAAGCCGGGGCCCTGACGTGCGAGGCGCGCAAACACGAATCCGCGGTAGTTCTCGGAGGCAATCTCGGGAAGGCCCTTGGACGCCTCGCAGCTCTCGAATCCGGTTCCCGCATAGCCGCTCTTCAACGGCACCGTGCGCAACGTGCCATCGAGCCGATAAGTCCACCCGTGATAGGGGCAGCGCAGCATCCCGCCAGCGCATTTGCCCTGCACGGCGCTGACGAGCTTCGTGCCCTTGTGCGCACAGCGGTTGGGCAGCACGCGGACGGTGCCATCCGTGCCGCGGAGCATGATGACCGGCTCGCGGGCAATCTGCGTGGTGTAGAAGTCTCCCGCGCTCGGCACCTGGCTGTCGTGCCCCACGTAGATCCAGGTGTTGCGCCAGAGCTGCGCCATTTCCAGATCGAAGAGCTCCGGATCGACATACAGGTCGCGATGCACGCTGTCCGGACGGACCAGCGAGCGGATCGCCAGGGGGTTGTCGCGATAGCGCTGCATGAGTGGCTGCTGCCGCTAGCGTGAGGCCGCCACCACTCGTTGCTCCGAGAGTGCAGGTCGGCTCATCATCCGGCTTCGCCCAATGCTGCCAGCTCCTTTGCCAGCGTCTTGCCCTCTTCGTCCGCGAGCGCGGCCTCATGCAGCCGCGCAAGCACCGCGGCGCCGTCGGCACGCGCGGCGAGTGCTTCGACCCGCGCAAGCAGTGTCGTGAAGCTCCTCCAGCCGCGCTCGTGGGTTTCCCCATAGCCCTTGATCAGGCGCTGAGCGCGCGCCAGCTCCACCGCAAGATCGTGATGCGCCGGGGCGAGCCGCGCGATACGCCCGAGCCAATCCTCGATGCGAGCGTTCTCCTGGACGTAGCGATGAGTTCCCCGGCGCCAGCGCTTCAGCCCGCCGAGGAGATGAAGCAACAGAAAGCCGCTCACGGTGTGGGTGCG
>Ga0070738_10008149_pt1 | contig 10177 bp, 6 predicted proteins | sample Coa_R2_2_FD_66446 | JGI IMG/M metagenome (GOLD analysis project Ga0070738, IMG submission 66446) | Surface soil microbial communities from Centralia Pennsylvania, which are recovering from an underground coalmine fire - Coalmine... | ecosystem: Environmental > Terrestrial > Soil > Unclassified ... | reverse complement strand
CGAACGCGTTCGTGAAGAACCGCTACTCCTGCGTCGCGCACGGCGTCGGCCTCTGCGACGAGTGGCCCAAGATCACCCACATCCAGGACCGCGAGCGCAGCGCCTACGACGGCGAGCTCCAACCCGGCATGACCATCTGCGTCGAGAGCTATATGGGCGAGGAGGGCGGTCGCGAGGGCGTCAAGCTCGAGCAGCAAGTCCTGATCACCGACAAGGGCTCGAAGCTGCTGTCGACGTTCCCGTTCGAGGAAGTGCTGGGCAGCTGAGATCGCGCGTCCTTCGACTCGGCGCTACGCGCCGGCTCAGGATAAGGAGATTGAGTTAAGCGAAGAACATTCCTTCATACCGAGCCAGGCCCGAGGGACCTGAGTCGCAGGACGGAGAGCGTTCACGTCAGGTCGAGGTTGGCATTGCCTCGGGTTGAGCCGCAGTTGGTCGCCCAAGCGCCGTCTCCTCCTCCACCGTGATCACTGGCTTCATCGCCTTGAGGGTGGCCTCGTCGAGGTGGCAGGCGATGACGTGGCGGTGGGCGAAGGTACGCTGCGGCGGCGGGGTGGTGTCGCAGAGCCCCTTGATCATGTAGAGGCAGCGGGTGGAGAACGGGCAGCCCTTGGGCGGGTTGGAGGGCGAGGGCATTTCGCCCTGGAGCACGATCTTGCGCTTCTTGACCCGCGGATCGGCGATCGGCACCGCCGAGAGCAGCGCCTCGGTATAGGGGTGATAGGGCGGCGAGAAGATCTCCTCGGTGGCGCCTTTCTCCATGATCTGGCCGAGGTACATCACCACGACGCGGTCCGCGAGATAGCGCACCACCGAGAGGTCGTGGCTGATGAAGAGGAGCGTCGTCCGGTTCTCGCGCTGGATGTCCATCAGGAGGGCGGTGACCGCCGCCTGCACGGAGACGTCGAGCGCGGAGACCGGCTCGTCCGCCACGACGATCTTCGGATCACCCGCGAAGGCGCGCGCGATGCCGACGCGCTGCTTCTGTCCGCCGGAGAGCTGGCGCGGCCGGCGCTTGGCGAACTCGCGCGGCAGCTTCACGATGTCGAGGAGCTCGTAGACGCGCTCCTCGATCTTCTTCGGATCGCGCTCCCGGCCGAACTTCTTGATCACCCGCGCGATCTGCCCGCCCACCGTGTGGCTCGGGTTCAGCGTGTCGAAGGGGTTCTGGAAGATCATCTGCAGGCGCGAGATCGTGCTCTGGTCGCGCTGCTGCACCGGCAGGTTGGCGAGGTTGAGGTCCCCGAGCTGCACCTTGCCGCCGGTCGCGTCCTCGAGGCCCATCAGCACCTTCGCGAAAGTCGACTTGCCGCAGCCGGACTCGCCGACGATCGCGATCGTCTCCGCCTCGTGGGCGCGGAAGGTGATCTTCTCGTTGGCCTTCACGGTCTTCTTCGAGCCGACCAGGAAAGCGGCGCGGTTCTCGATCGTGTAGTGCTTGGTGAGGTCGTCGACGTGCAGCACCATCTCGCCGGGCTTCACCGGCTCGCGCTCGATCGGCTTGGGCTTGGCGGCCTCCCAGTCGATCTCGCGGAACCGCACGCAGCGCACGGCGTGGCTCGACCCGGCCTCGACCGGCTCCATCGGCAGCGGCCGCTTGTCGCAGCGCCCGGCGAGGAAGTGGTCGCAGCGCGGCCCGAAGTAGCAGCCCTGCGGCCGCGCGTGGGCCAGCGGCAGCTGTCCGCGGATCGCCACCAGCGGCCGCGCGTTCTTGTCCGCGCCCGGCAGCGGGATCGAGTTGAACAGGCCGCGCGTATAGGGATGCCGCATGTCGCTGAAGACGCTGCGGATGTCGCCGGTCTCCACGGCCTCGCCGGAGTACATCACCGTCACCCGGTTGCAGGTCTCCACGATGAGGCCGAGGTTGTGCGAGATGTAGATGAGCGAGGTGCCGAAGGTCGCGGAGATTTCCTTGATCAGCTCGACGATCCCGGCCTCCACCGTCACGTCGAGCGCCGTGGTGGGCTCGTCGAGCAGCAGCAGCTTCGGCTTCGAGAGCAGCGCCATGGCGATGACCACGCGCTGCTGCTGACCACCCGAGATCTGGTGCGGATAGGAGTTCATGATCCGCTTGGGATCGGGGAGGCGCACCTGCTCGAGCATGCTCTCCGAGCGCGCGAGCGCTTCCGCCCGCGTGACGCCCTCGTGGTAGAGCGGCACCTCCGTCAGCTGCTCCGATATCCGCATGGACGGGTTGAGCGAGGCCATCGGCTCCTGATAGACCATGGCGATCTTCGAGCCGCGGATCTGTCGGAGCTGCTCTTCCGTCATGACCCGCATGTCTGCGCCCTCGAACAGGATTTCGCCGCCGACGATGGCGCCGTTCTTGCCGAGGTAGTTCATGATCGCGAGCGCCACCGTGGACTTGCCGCAGCCGGACTCGCCGACGATGCCGTGCGCCTCGCCGGGCATCAGCTTGAGGTTGAAATCGACCACCGCGGGCACCTCGCCCGCCCGCGTGTGATAGGAGATCGAGAGATTGCGGCACTCGAGAACGGGTGTCTGCTCGGCCACTTCCGTGCGTCCCGTCAATCCCGGAGGCTCATCTCGCGCAGCCCGTCGGCCATGAGATTGAACCCGAGGATCAGGCTCGAGACCGAGAGTGCGGGGATCAGCAGCATGTAGGCGAACTTCCAGAGCATCGCGACCTTGGCCGCTTCCTTGATCATCAGACCCCAATCGGGATCGGGCGGCTGCAGGCCGAGGCCGAGGAAGGTGAGGGTGGTGATGGCGACCGTCGTGTAGCCCAGGCGGAGGCAGGCATCGACGATGATCGGCCCGCGCGCGTTCGGCAGCAGCTCGAAGATCATGATGCGGAGCGGATGCTCACCGCGCGTCTGCGCCGCGAAGATGTAGTCTCGGGTCTTGGTGTCGAGCGTCAGCCCGCGCACGATACGCATGATCGCGGGCGCCGAGGCGAAGGTTACGGCGATCACAATGTTGAACCCGCTGGCGCCCAGGTAGTTCAAGATCAGGATGAACAGCACCATCACCGGGAATGACAGCAGCACGTTCGCAATGAAGGAGATCGCCTGGTCCCACCACTTCGCGAGATAGCCGGCCATCAGTCCGAGCATCGAGCCGACGATATAAGCGACCAGCGTCGCGGTGACGCCCCACACCAGCACGCGCTGGCAGCCCCAGAGCACGCGCGAGAGCATATCGCGGCCCTTGAGGTCCGCGCCCAGCAGGAAGAGATGGCCGCTCCGCTCGACGCCGATCCCGGCGAACGGCGCGAGGGGCTTGTTCGGATCGATCAGCGGCAGGAACGGCACGGCGACTGCGATGAAGAGCCAGAAGAACACCAGGCTCACGCCGACCATTGCGATGGTAGACTCGCGCCAGGACGCGACTGCGATCACGTAGAGCGCGACCGTTGCGGGGATCGCGGGCAGCATCACCCAGGTCCTGAAGGCCTCGCCGACATAGCCGCCGAACATCACCGATGCCGTGAGCGGCACCCACATCAGCAGGAGCAGGCTCAGGGTGACGCGCGGCCGCTGTAGGCGCTTCAAGAGCGATAGCGGTGCCTGCGACGCAACCGGAGCTGTCGAGGAGGGAGGGGCAAGGGCTTCGACGCTCGCCAACCGCGGCCCCTCAGCTGAACCGGATGCGCGGGTTCAGGAACGTGTAGCCGACATCCGAGATGATCTGGGAGACCACGGCGACGAACACGGCGACCAGGGTCGCCGCCTGGATCACGTAGACGTCGCCGAAGAGCGCCGCATCGAGCAGCATCTTGCCGAAGCCGGCATACTCGAAGAACACCTCGACCACGACCACACCGGAGAGGATCCAGTTGAGCTGCAGCGCGATGATCGTGAACGGCGCGATGAGCGCGTTGCGGAGCGCGTGGCGCAGGATCACCCGCCGGTGCGGCAGACCTTTCAGCACCGCGGTACGGATATACTGCGACGTCATCACTTCCGCCATGGAGGCCCGCGTCATCCGCGTGACGTAGCCGAAGTCGTAGAGCACCAGCGTCCCCACCGGGAGCGCGAGCTGCCGCCAGTCCCAGCCGTTCACCATGGCCGAATTGGCGGGCACCCACTGCAGGCCGAGCGCGAAGATCACCGTGAGGATGATCGCGGTGGCGATCTCCGGCATCGAGGTCGTGAGCACGGCGATGAAGGACACCGCACGGTCGCGGAAGGCGCCCTCCTTCATGCCGGCGATGATTCCGAGGGTGAGCGAGATCGGCACCATCAGGGCGAACACCCAGAAGGCCAAGACCCCGGTGTTGATCAGGCGGTCGCGGAGCAGCCGGCTCACCGGCTCGTCCTTCTCGAAGGAGCGCCCGAGGTCGCCGGTCACGACGCCGCTCACCCACTTGAGGTAGCGCTCGTAGAACGGCACATTGAGGCCCTTGCGGTCGAGCCAGGCCTGGTAGTCCTGATCCGAGAGTGTCTCGACGGCGAAGCCGCCGAGCTCCGAGACCGCGATCTGTCGCTTGAACCTGTCGCTGTCGAAGATCGCGAAGATCACCAGCGAGACCACCGCCATGATGAGCAGCATCTGGAGCAGGCGGTTGCCGATGAGCTTGAGCATGCAGGAGTTCTGTGACGGCTTTTGCCTGAGGACGTCAGGCCCGGGAGCCGTCCTCCCGGGCCGACGTCGACAGAGGCCTAGGCTTTCCAGACCTTGTTGAACTGGTGGTACTGCGTCGGGTGGCCCTCGTAGCCCTGTACGTTCTTGGTGACGATCGTGTAGATCGGCCGGAACAGCGGCATGATCATGATGCAGTCGTCCTGCAGGATCTGCGCTGCCTTCGCGAGCTTCGGCTTGCGCTCGTTCACGTCGAGCGTCGCTTCCGCCGCGTCGAGCGCCTTGTCGAACTCGGGGTTCGCGTAGTGCGTCTCGTTCCAGGCGACGCCGGTCCGATAGGCGAGCGACATCGCCATGGTGCCGAGCGGCCGATGCGTCCACGCCGTGATGCCGAAAGGCGTCTTGGTCCAGACCTCCCAGTATTTCGCCGCCGGCATCACGTTGATCTTGAGCGTGATGCCTGCCTCCTTCATCTGGTCGCGCATCGCCTCGGCGACGGTCTGGTGCCAGGGGCCGTCGGTATTGCCAACGTCAATGGTGATCTCCAGGTTCTCGGCGCCGGCCTCCTTGAGGAGCTGCTTCGCCTTGGCGGTGTCCCGCTTCAGCGGCGCCAGAGCCTGGAAGTCCGGGTGGACCGGCGCCACGTGGTGGTTCTGTCCGACGTCGCCGGCGTCGCCGTAGACCAGCTTCTTGACCTTCTCGTTGTCGACCGACATGCAGACCGCCTGGCGGATGCGCTTGTCCGAGAACGGCTTCTGATCGACCTGCATGCGGCAGGCGATGGTCTGCGCCGTGCGGGCGACATGGATGACGCCCGGCAGCGACTTCGCGAGGTCCATCTGCTCGACGGTGAACTGGTAGACGCCGTCGACATCGCCGGACGCAAAGGCCGGCAGCTGATTGTCGGCCTCGAAGTTGTAGTAGTGGATCTCGTCGAGATAGACCTTGCCGCCCCAGTAATTGAAGTCCTTGCCGTCCTTCATCTTGGTGACGCGCTTCAGGATGCAGCGGTCGCCGACGCGGAACTCGGCCAGCTGGAACGGTCCGGTGCCGATCATGTTGTCGGAAAGCGGTGGCTTGAAGGACGGGTGTGCGATCGCCGTCGGATAGTTGTAGCAATCCTCCGGTGCCGACAGGACGGGCTTATTGAGGTGGAAGCGGATCGTATACTTGTCGATCACCTCGATCGCGCCCTTGGTCATGCGCTTGATCGGCTTGCCCTTGGCATCCTTCTCGTCGGTCGTGTCGACCATCGCCGAGAATACGGAGAGGCCCACGTTCGACGAGGCGGTCTTGGGATCGAGCCAGCGCTCGACGTTCCACTTGATGTGATCGGCGGTGAGTTCCTCGCCGGTGTGCCACATGACGCCCTTGCGAAGGCTGAAGGTCCAGGTCTTGAGGTCCTCGGCGGCGGTCCAGCTCTCCGCGAGCATGGGCCGCGTCACGTTGTCCGGCCCGGTCATGACGAGATATTCGAGGGTGTGTCGCGTCTGGTTCGACATCTCGACCCAGGAATATGTGGCGGGGTCTTCCATCTTCTGGACCGCCATCGCGATCTTCAAGATGCCGCCCGTCTTCGCCTTGGGATCATCAGGTCCGAAAGGCAGGTTGGATGCGGCGAAAGCCGGCTCGGGCAGTCCCGCAATCGCATAGGCGGCGGTCGCGGAGGTGCCGAGCAGCGCCGCCACGCGGATGAACTCGCGCCGGTCCATGCGTCCGCTCTTCATCAGACGGAACGCTTCGTGGACCTTCGGATGATCGGATGTCCCTGGTTTCCTCGACGCCATTGCGGTCTCTCCTCCTCTGTTCGGCATTGTTAGCGGGCGCCGCTGTCTTCTTACGGACACTCGGCCGCACCTGCCAGGAACGCTAATGCGAAGTCAGGGGTAGCGCAAGGTTCGCACCGCCAATGCGCGGGCCGGGCGACGGCTCCTGGCGGTGCGCGCGGCGAGCTTCTGACCTATGATCGTCCACGGGAACCGGCAGCAGGGGATCGGGCGGGCGATGAAATCTCACGCACAGGTGGCGGTGATCGGCGGAGGCGTGGTCGGGTGCAGCGTGCTCTATCACCTGACCAAGGCCGGCTGGAAGGATGTGGTGCTGGTCGAGCGCAATGAACTCACCTCGGGCTCGACCTGGCATGCCGCGGGCGGCATGCACACCATCAACAGCGACCCCAACGTCGCCAAGCTCCAGCAATACACGATCAACCTCTACAAGGAGATCGAGCAGATCTCCGGTCAGTCCTGCGGCGTCCACCTCACCGAGGGGATCTCGCTCGCCGCGACCCGCGAGAGGATGGACTGGCTCAAGCTGATGTGCGGTCGCGGTCGCTACCTCGGCCTCGGCCAGGAATTGGTCTCTGCGGACGAGGCCGCGAAGCTTTTCCCGTTGATGGACAAGAAGTACTTCGTCGGCGGGCTCTACAACCCGCTCGAGGGCCACGTCGATCCGTCCGGTGTGACGCAAGCCTACGCCAAGGCCGCGCGCATCCAGGGCGCCGAGATCTACCGCTTCAACCGCGTCACCGACCTGCAGCACCGGCCCGACGGCACCTGGGACGTCGTCACCGAGCAGGGCACGATCCACGCCGAGCACATCGTCAACGCCGGGGGCCTCTGGGCGCGCGAGGTCGGCCGCATGGTCGGCCTCGAGCTGCCGGTGCTTGCCATGGAGCACCACTACCTCATCACCGAGGAGATCCCCGAGGTCGTCGCCTCGCCCAGGGAGGTGCTGCATATCGTCGACCCCGAGGGCGAGATCTACATGCGCCAGGAAGGGCGCGGCATGCTGATGGGGACCTACGAGAAGGCGGCGACGCCGTGGTCCGAGCGCACGACGCCGTGGGATTTCACTTACGCCCTGCTGCCGACGGACCTCGACCGCATCGCGCCGTCGCTCGAGCTCGGCTTCAAGCACTTCCCGCCGATCGGGCGCGCCGGCATCAAGAAGATCGTCAACGGCCCTTTCACGTTCGCTCCGGACGGCAATCCGCTGGTGGGACCGGTGCGCGGCCTCAAGAACTACTGGTCCGCTTGCGCCGTCATGGCGGGGTTCAGCCAGGGTGGCGGCGTCGGGTTGGCGCTCTCGAACTGGATGATCCACGGCGATCCCGGTTTCGATGTCTGGGCCATGGACATCTCGCGCTTCGGCGACTGGGCGACGATGGCCTACACCAACGCGAAGGTGCGCGAGAACTACTCGCGGCGCTTCTCGATACGCTTTCCCAACGAGGAGCTGCCGGCGGCGCGGCCGCTGCGCACGACGCCCGTCTATGACCGGCTGAAGGCGGCGGGTGCCGTGTTCGGTGTCTCCTTCGGGCTCGAGCATGCGCTCTGGTTCGCGCGCGATGGCATGAAGCCCGAGGAGGACGTGACCTTCCGCCGCTCGAATGCGCACGCCGTGGTGGGCGCGGAATGCCAGGCCGTCCGCACTGGCGCCGGCCTCATGGAGATCTCGACCTACGCCAAGTATGAGGTGACGGGCGCCGGTGCCGAGGCGTGGCTGTCGCATCTCCTGGCGGCGCGCATGCCCGAGCAGGGCCGGCTCGCTCTGTCTCCCATGCTCAATCCCAATGGTAAATTGATCGGCGATTTCACCGTGGCCAAGGCCGCGCCCGAGCGTTTCTACATCTTCGGATCCGGTGTCGCCGAGGAATATCACATGCGCTGGTTCGGGACGCAGCTGCCGGACCGCGGCGTCGCCATCCGGCCGCTCCGCTCCGAGCTCACTGGCCTCTCGATCGCGGGACCGCGTTCGCGCGAGCTGCTGCAGCGCCTGACCCGCGAGGACGTCTCGACGGCGGCCTTCCCGTTCCTCTCGTTCCGCGAGATGGACCTTGGCATGATCCCAGCCAAGATCGGACGCATCACCTATACCGGCGATCTCGGCTACGAGATCTGGGTCGACGTCGACTACCAGCGCTCGCTGTACGATCTCCTGACCGAGACCGGCCGCGATCTCGGCCTCCGTCTCTTTGGCGCCCGGGCGCTGAACTCGCTGCGCCTGGAGAAAAGCTTCGGCAGCTGGGCGCGGGAGTACCGGCCGATCTACGGGCCCTTCGAGGCCGGACTCGGCCGGTTCGTGCACCTGCGCAAGAACGACTTCATCGGCCGCGACGCCGCTCTCAAGGAGAAGGAGGCGGGTCCCCAGCGCCGGCTGGTGACCTTCGTGGTGAGCGCCGACGACGCCGACTGCATCGGTGACGAGCCGGTCTGGCACAAGGGCAAGGTGGTGGGCTGGATCACCTCCGGAGGCTATGCGCACCACGTGAAGAAATCGGTGGCGCTCGGCTACATCCCGGCGGAGCTGGCCGGCGCCTCCGACGGCTTCGAGGTCGAGATCATCGGCAACCGCCGTCCCGCGGCGATCGCGCCCGTTCCGCTGTTCGATCCTGACGGTACTCGCATGCGCGGATAGGAAAACATGCCGAAGATCGACATCACCTATCTCGGCGGTCCCGAGGTCGAGAAGCTCGCGCTCACCGACGACGAGATCCTCAAGTCGACCGAGGACGTGATCCGCGCGCAGGGCAACGGCCAGACGGTGATCGAGCCGCGCGTCCACCTGGTGCCCGACCCCAAGACCATCCACGGACACTTCAACGTGCTGCGCGGCTACGCGGCGCCGCTCGGCGTCGCCGGGGTGAAAATCGTCAGCGACTACGTCGACAACTACAAGCATGGCCTGCGCTCGGAGATGGCGCTGCTGAACTTGTTCCATCCCGTCACGGGCATGCCCGTCGCGGTGATCGACGCGAGCGACATCACGGACATGCGGACGGGGGCAGTGACCGCGATCGGCGCCAAGCACCTCGCGCGCAAGAACAGCGCCGTGCTCGGCCACATCGGCGCGCGCGGCAGCTCCTATTGGAATGTGCGACTGCTCGACCGGCTGTTCGGCTTCAAGGAGATCCGCGTGCACTCGCGCCGACCGGAGAGCCGCACCGCTTTCGGGGAGCGGCTTGCGCGCGATCTCGGCAAGCCCGTCATCGTCACCGAGGACTGGGAGAGTTGCATCCGGGGCGCCGACATCGTGGTGGAGGCCGCGCGCCTCGTCGAACCTGCACCGCTCCTCAAGACCGACTGGATCAAGCCCAGCGCCTTCGTGGTGCCCTACGGCACCATGAGCGCGCTCGAGCTGTCGCTCACGGACATCATGGACAAGCTGGTGGTGGACGATTGGGGTCAATGCCGGCAGGGGCCCTTCGGGGCGCTCCGCGCCCATGTCGAGGCGGGCAAGCTCTCGGAGAAGACGCTCCACGCCGAACTCGGGGAAATCGTCGCGGGCTCGAAGCCCGGCCGTGAGAGCGACCGCGAGACCATCCTGTTCTGGCACCGCGGACTCAGCATCACCGACATCGCGTTGGGCCACGCCATGCTCGAGAAGGCTCGCAAGATGGGCATCGGCCAGAAGCTGGTCTTTCAGGGGTGACGGTGATGGCCGCGCGCATCGCCAATGCCCGCATGTACTCGGTGGCGCCCGGCGCCGCCGCGGCATGGCGTCGGCTCTTCGAGTGGATCGCGCAGGAGAGCGGCGTCCCGCTCGAGATCGTCGACCACGCCTTTCCCGCGAAGCTCGAGGCGCTGTGGGAGCGTCCGGACCTCGCCGCGACCTTCATGTGCGGCCTGCC
>Ga0070738_10008148_pt1 | contig 10177 bp, 9 predicted proteins | sample Coa_R2_2_FD_66446 | JGI IMG/M metagenome (GOLD analysis project Ga0070738, IMG submission 66446) | Surface soil microbial communities from Centralia Pennsylvania, which are recovering from an underground coalmine fire - Coalmine... | ecosystem: Environmental > Terrestrial > Soil > Unclassified ... | reverse complement strand
TAGTGGTCGGCCAGGTTGTAGAAGGTCAGCACCTGCTTGAGCTTGTTCTTGGCCACGTCGCGGTCCTTGTTGACCACGACCCGGACCTTGACCACGTACTCGATCTTGGAAGGATCGCGGCCGGCCTGTTTGGCGCCTTCGGTCACGTTGGCGACGATCTCCTTGACCTTGGCCGGGTTGGCCAGGTTGACCACAATCCCGTCCGAGGTCCTGCCGGCCAGGTGGGTCATCTGCTCGCCGAGGCCGGCGAACAAAATCTTCACATCCTTGTTCTTGGGCCGCCATGACAGCTTGAACTTGCCGGTGCTGTACATCTCGCCCTTGTAATCCACGGCCTCGCCGGTGGCCACCTCGCGCACGATCTCGGCGTACTCGCGGATGGCCCGCAGTGGCCGCTGGAACTGCTGGTTGTGCCAGCCGGCGATATTCTTGTTGGCCACGCCCAGGCCCAGCAGGAGCCGGCCGTCCGAGAGGTCGTTGAAGGTCGAAGCCTGGATGCCCATCGTCACCGGCGAGCGGCCGAAGATGTGGTAGATGGCCGTGCCCAGCTGGATGCGCTTGGTCCGCGCCGCCATGGCCGACAGCAGCACGATGGGATCGGTGCTGTTGGACTCGCCCTTCCAGACCGCGCCGAAGCCGCGGTCTTCCGCGATCTCGGCCAGCTCGATCGCACCCTGCGCGGGATAAAACGCGCCTGAGTCGAACTCGACGTCCCAGATCATTGGCCGTTTCCTTCGGGCTTGGAATAAGGGCCGTGCTCCCACAGAAAGTCGCACATATGTGTGGGTCTGCTCCTTCTTACTTACGTGTAGAGATGGTTTGGGTCTAGCTCGCGGATCAGGCGGACCTCATCCGCCGACGGCTCCGGCGTAACCGGCGCGTCAGATGGTATCTCCAATGGAAAGCCGGTGGAGGCACGCAGCTCCTCGTGGCTGACGCCGGGGTGCACGGACACCAGCTTCATCCGGCGGGTGGTCTCGTCGAAGCCGAGCACGGCCTTGTCGGTCAGCACGCGCCACGGCCCGCCGCCACGGAGCCCCGCCTCCTCGCGCGAGCGCCCGCCCTCGAGGAAGCCCGGCGAGGTGAGGTGCGACACGCGCTCCACCAGCTTGCGGGCCTCGTGGCGGGCGATGATGATGGTCCGCTTGGCGTTCGACGCCATATCGTTGGCGCCGCCGCTGCCGTTGAAGCGCCGCACTGAGCCGTCCGGGTTCACGATCTCGGTGGTGTTGCTGTTGCCGTACTGGTCGACCTCGAGCGCGCCCAGGAAGCCCACGTCCACGATGCCGCGGTGCAGCATGGTGCCCATCACGTCGATGAAGCTGCCGAAGAACGACGCGCCCCACCACAGCCGAGCGTCGGCATTGCCCACGCCCTGCTCCCGCGCCCGCGCATCCGCGACTCCGAGCTCGTTCAGCGCGATCAGCCCCGGCGCGTGCGTGCGGATCGCCAGCGCCGCCGCCAGCAGCGGAATCCCCAGGCCGACGACGGCCACCTCCCCATCGTGCAGCTCCCGCGCCCCGGCCACCACCATGAGCTCGGACGTGGAGTACTCAGTAGCCATACAGCGCATCCGCTTTCAGTGAGGCGAGTTTCTGCACGCCGCCGACCTTCTCGAGATACTCGAAATGGTCCTTCACCCCAAGCACGTAGTTCTCCAGGTAGGCGCGGTAATCATCGGGCTTGCGGCTGGCGGCCACGTACGCCCGCAAATGGTCGGAGTCGTAGTCGTAGCAGCGATAGAGCGCCGTGGGGTGCGCGCCGTAGGTCAGCGGCACCACAGCCGCGACTCGGAAGCCGTCTACCGTCGTCAGCTCCGGCTGCTGCCGGATGACCTCCGTCGGCACCAGCTGCTCGGCGATGATGATGACCTTCGAAGCGGCCCTCGCCGCCTCCTTCGAATCCCACAGCGGGCCCAGCACACGGGCGTTGCCCTGCTCGTCCGCCATCTGCGCCTGGACGACGCTGAAGTCCGGCTGCAGCGCCTTCAGCAGCAGCACCTTCTCGCCGCCGAACGGGTCCTCCATCTCGCGCACGTTTCCGGACTCGCGCAGCCGCTCCACGATCTCGGAGCCCAACAGCGACTTGATGGGCATGAACGGCACACCCAGCGCGCCGGCCAGGTAGCGGAAGCAGACTGCCAGGCTGCTGTAGCTTTCGGTGCTGATGCGCTTCTGCTCGTAGGCGCGATTGATCTGCTCCACCAGTCCGAAGCGGTCCAGCGAGCCGCCGCCGTAGATGAGGTGCTTGACGCAGCCGGCGCCGACCAGGATGTCGGCGTCCAGCCCGACGATCGCCTGCGAGATGGTGAGGTTCCGGCGGCCCTGACGGATGAGCTCGTGCGAGAACGCCACCGCGTTGCGCGAGATGGCGAAGCCGCTGAGGCCGACGTGGTCGCCGTCCTTCACCAGCGCAGCCGCATCGTGCAGGCTCATGACCTTCGTCATAAGTCGAACCCAGCTTCCGCCTGCGGCGCGGAGCCGCGCGGCTGAACCAGCTTAGCCATCGCGGCTCGCACCGCGCGCAGCAGTCATACGTCGAGCTCCGCGAGGCGGGTGCTGATGGCCTCGGCGGCGCGCCGCGTGGCGTCGATGACGCCGGGCAGGGCCGAGTCGTCCAGCCGGAACGCCGGGCCAACCGTGCTGAGGCCGGCCACCACCTGGTGATCCCCGTCGAAGACGGGCGCGGCGATGCCTCGCACGCCCGGATCGACCTCTCCGTAGCTGACGGCGTAGCCGTGCTCGCGGATGCATGCGAGGTCCGCCCGGAGGGCCTTCGGGTCAGTGACCGTTCGGTCGGTGTAGCGCTTCAGCTCCACCGAGCGCAGCAGCTCGTCGAGCTCCTTCTCGGGCAGCCAGGCCAGCAGCACGCGCGCCGAAGCGCCGGCGTGGGGCGGCAGCGTGTTGCCGCGCTCGTAGGTGAGACGGATGCGGTGCTTGCTTTCCACGCGCTCGACGCAGACCACCATCTGGCCCATGCGCCGCGTGAGGATGACGGCTTCGCCTGTCTCCTCCGCCAGCTCGCGCATGTGCGGCAGCGCGACCTCTGGGACGCCAAGCCCCTTGCGCGCCACGCGGGCCAGCTGCAGCACCCGCGGGCCCAGGCGGAACCCGCCCGAAGCCTGGTCGTCCTCCACGAGGCCGTAGGATCGCAGCGACTGCAGGTAGCGATAGGTGGTGCTGCGCGGCATCGACAGCCGCTCCGAGACGTCCAGCGCGCTCAGCACCGGACCGTGCTCGTCGAACAGCAGGAGGACGTCGATGGCGCGATCGGCGGTCGAGTTCCTCCCTTTAGCAGGCACGACCTCCCATTATATGCACTGGCGTCCTGCGAAATGGGCCGGCACTCGAGCGAGCTTCGGGGGAGCCCTCGTCAACCGTTATACTGCGCAAGTGCAGCGCACGAGACGTCCGCCTTCTCGGCGACGCCGGGTGTCCGACGACTCCGACAAGAATGAGCTCAAGGATGCCGTCGAGGTCGACGGTGTCATCAGCGAGTCGCTGTCGAACGGCTTCTATAAGGTAGAGATCGCCGGCGGCCACAGCGTGCTGGCCCGTCTGGCCGGCAAGATGACCAAGGGCCACATCCGCGTGCAGGTGATGGACAAGGTGCGTGTGCAGATGTCCGTCTACGACCTGACCCGCGGCCGTATCGTCTGGCGGTTCCGGGATTAGCCGTGGCTGAGGCCGAAGCCGAGGCGCCGCAGCAGGCGCAGTGCCCGCCGCACCGCTGGTTCATCGAAGCGCAGTACGGCCCCCAGGGCGGCACCGAGACCTGGACCTGCACCCAGTGCCACGAGGTCAAGACCGTCGTCCGCGGACACAACGACGCCCCCAAGCCCCCCTGGACCGTCGGCAAAGCCACCGCCAGCCCGCCACCTCCAAAAGGGCCTCCAGCAGCCAGTTAGGTTCGCCTTGTGGCATGTCGGTCATGATGTGCCACACTTACACGGCTATGGCATGTGTCTCAGCCCCAGTGCACGTTGGCCCGCAAGGACGGATTGTCCTGCCTGCAGAGTTGCGCAAGGAACTATCCATCACCCAGGGGGAGCGACTCGTCGCGCGAGTGGAGGAGGGCCGACTGATATTGGAGCGGCCAGACGATATCGTGGCGCGTATCCAGCGAAGGTTTGCGCATATCCCGAGTGACGTGAGCCTCGCCGACGAACTCATCGCCGAACGGCGAGCAGAGGCACGCCGCGAACTTGAGAAGTGACCGAAGGCGCCGCCCACAGCCCGTGCGTTGTTGATGCCTCGGCGCTGTTGGCACTTGCGCACAATGAACCTGGCGCTGATATAGTGCTTAGCCGGTTGGCTGGGGCTGCGATTTCGGCGGTGAACTGGTCTGAGGTGGTTCAGAAATCAATCGCGCGCGGCGCCGACGTCGACGGCCTGCGGGAAGAGTATGTCGACCTTGGCCTAACAATCCATCCATTCGGCTCCGCGGACGCCGAGACCGCCGCGTACATATGGGAGCAGACCAAAGGTCGCGGGCTGTCGCTCGCGGATCGCGTATGCTTGTCACTAGCTCGCACACTGCGCTTACCGGTACTCACCAGCGACCGGGCCTGGGCGAGCCTGAATTTAGGAGTGACGGTTCAGCTGATTCGCTGAGGAGTGCCGGGGTCCAGATTAGTTCTGGCTAGGGAGGATGCGGCGGCCAACCTCGATCTGCCTGACGTGCAGGTCCGCTGCCGCCCGCTTCGCCTGTTCCGTGAGCCACTCGCCGGCGACAACCGGGACACCGGGCTTCCCGAGCTTGGACATGATGCGCGCCCGGTCGCTGGCCCGCTGCACGTCCCCGACGCCGACGCCCGCTGAAATTTCGACCACGAAGTAGGAATCCGCGCCACCTTCCCGGTCCTTTCCGGAAAGGACCAGGTCGGCACGGATCGCATCCTCGCGATCCGGATCGCTGATGTCACCTGCATCGACCGCCTCGTCCAATGCATCGGCGAGTGTGGACCTGTCGACGACTCGGAGCCTCCGCGCCAAGCGGCTGAAGTACGCCGCTGCGAACTTTTCGAAGCGCCACTCAAGCAGATCGCCTTCGATGGAGCCAAGGCGGTCAGCCATCGTCCCCATGCGGTCGGCTAAGGTGCCGACCTGATCCGCGAGCGCCTCTATTCGCTGCTCGGTGCGCTCCTGCGCCTGGGCCAGCGCATCTACGCGCATTGTCAACGCATCCAAGCGCATGGTCAGCGTGTCGAGGCGCTCTTCTGTGCGCCGCTCCGCCTCTGCCAGCTGGTCGACGCGGTCCGCGAGCTGCAGGACGAGCTCGGGAAGCCCAAGCAACTCCTCGCTTAGGACCTGCCGGCGCAGTTCGGCACGCCACTCGGGGTGCTGCTCCAGGAGCCGCAGCAGATCCTGAAAATCGTCGACGGTGAAAGCCATACGCTAGCTCGCTGTCCAAGTATGGCAGGGACTTGACTAAGTGCCGAGGAAGGGACTCGAACCCTTACGCACGTACATGCACCGCGCCCTGAACACGGCGTGTCTACCTATTCCACCACCTCGGCGTGGAAGCTCCGAAATGATACCAACTGGCGTGGCCCAGACGAAGGCCGGAGCTAGGGCTTGGAGGGCTCCTCGGAGGGCTCGTCTTCGTCGGCGTCCCAGCTGATGATCCACACGCAGGCGCCGGCCAGGAGGACCGTCATCACGGCCAGGAAGGCCAGCTGGGAGGGCAGCAGGCCGGCGTGGGTGCTCGACGCCAACAGCATGATCACCATACCGATCGCCAGCACGATCCAGCACGTCAGATAGGGGTGCGCCTGCGCCCACCCAAGCACCTTTTTCACCGTCAGCGGACAGTATAGTTCGCTCATGGGCAGCCCCTCTCCCCAGCTCAGTGACTACTCTGCCGAGTCCGCCCGCGCCCTGTTCCGCACCCGCTACGGCGTCGACGAGCGCGTGCTGACCGAGCTGCTCGAGGTGGCCCTGGGTCGAGGCGGCGACTACGCCGACCTGTACTTCGAGCACCGCCAGACGAGCAGCATCGCCTTCGAGGAGTCCAAGGTCAAGACGGCCGGCGGCGGCATCACGCAGGGACTGGGCGTGCGCGTCCTCTCGGGCGACAGCACCGGCTACGCCTACACCGAGGACCTGAGCCTGGAGAGCATGCGCCAGGCGGCGGCCACCGCGGCCAAGATCTGCGACCGGCAGGACAAAGTCGGCCCGGTGGACATTGCCGAGGCGACCGGCCCCGACCGCTATCGCATCCAGAAGCCGTCGATCGAGATCCCCAGCGCCGAGAAGCTGGCTATCATCCGCCGCGCCGACGAGGCCGCCCGCGCCTACGACCCGTCGATCACGCGCGTGAACATCAGCTTTGTCGAGGAAGTGAAGCACGTCATGGTGGCCACGAGCGACGGCCGCCTCATGGCCGACTTCCAGCCGATGCTGCGCTTCAACGTGCAGTGCCTGTCAGAGGTGGGGAACAGCCGCCAGACGGCCGTCGACGGCGGGGGCGGAAGGCTTGGGATGGAGTACTTCGTCGACCATCCGCCAGAGGCCATCGCCCGGAACGCCGCTCGCCAGGCGGTGACGCTCCAGAAGGGCGTCGAGGCGCCGGCCGGCTACATCCCGGTGGTGCTGAGCGCCGGCGAGAGCGGCATCCTGCTGCACGAGGCGGTGGGCCACGGCCTGGAGGCCGACTTCAATAGGAAGAAGACCTCCAACTACTCGGATCGCGTTGGCCAGCCGGTGGCGTCGGAGCTGTGCACGGTCATCGACGACGGCACCATCAACCACAGCCGCGGCACCATCAACGTGGACGATGAGGGCAACGTCGCCAAGAAGAACGTCCTCATCGAGAACGGCGTCCTGCAGGGCTACCTGCAGGACCGGATCAGCGCCAAGCACTTTGGCGTGGAGGCGTCCGGCAACGGCCGCCGCGAGAGCTTCCGCCACTACCCCATGCCGCGCATGACCAACACCTACATGCTGCCGGGCGAGTCCACGCCCGAGGAGATCATCAAGTCGGTCAAGAAGGGCTTGTACGCCAAGGCCTTCAGCGGCGGCCAGGTGAACATCAGCAAGGGCGACTTCGTATTCTCGGTGACGGAGGGTTACCTCATCGAAGACGGCGAGGTAACGCACCCGGTCAAGAACGTGAACATCATCGGCAACGGGCCGGACACGCTCTCCAAAGTGACCATGGTCGGCAACGACTTCGAGCTCAGCGACGGCCGCTGGACCTGCGGCAAGGACGGGCAGTCGGTTCCGGTGGGCGTTGGCATGCCCACAGTGCTGGTCAGCGGCATCACCGTGGGCGGGACGCAGCGCTGACCGCTTCGGACGACCTTCTCCAGCTCGCCCAGGATGTCTGCCGGCGGGCCAAAGCGGCCGGCGCCGACGATGCCGACGTGCTGATTGGAGCGGGCACCGAGTTCTCTGTCACCATCCGCAAGCAGGAGGTCGAGAACATCGTCGAGGCCTCCTCGCGGGCGCTGGGGCTGCGCGTCATCAAAGGCGGCCGTGTGGCGGTCAGCTATTCCTCCGACTTCACGCCAGATGCGCTGACGCAGTTCGTGGCGGACACGGTCGAGCGGGCCGCGATTAGTGATGTCGACGAAGCCGCCGGCCTGCCGGACGAGGGCTACGGCCAGGTGGATCCGGCCACGCTGAACCTGCTCGATCCGGACATAGAAGACATGGACGGCGACCGAGCCATCGAGCTAGCTCGCCGCTGCGAGCAGGCAGGCTTCGACGCCGACTCGCGCATCTCCAACTCCGGCGGCGCGGGCTACGGCTACAACACCGGACTGCGCGTGCTGGTGAATACGCGCGGGTTTTCGGGCATCTCACGCGGCAGCGGCTGCTCCCTGTCCGTCGAGCTGATGGCCGACGACGCGGACGGCAAGAAGCAGAACGACTACTGGTACACGGCCGATCGGTTCTTCAAGAACCTCGAGTCGCCCGAGTCCGTTGGCAAGAAAGCCGCCGAGCGAGCCGTCCGGAAGATCGGCGCCCGCAAGGTGCCGACGCGGGAAGTGCCGGTGGTCTGGGATCCGATGGTCTCGCGTACGCTGATCGGGCTGCTGGCCCGCTCGGCCAGCGGCGAGCTGCTGTACCGGCGCTCGTCCTTCTTCTTAGATATGGAAGGCCAGCAGATCGGCTCGCCGCTGCTGAACGTGGTGGACGATCCGCTGATGCCGGGCAAGCTCGGGACGCGCTCGTTCGACGGCGAGGGCCTGATCTCGAAGAAGAACGAGCTGTTCAGGGAGGGGACGTTCGTCCAGTTCCTGCTGGACACCTACACCGCGCGCAAGACCGGCCGCGCCAGCACCCACAGCGCGGTGCGGGGCGTCGGAGGTACACCGTCCGTGGGCACTTCGAACCTGCTGCTCCTGCCCGGCTCCTCGACACCCGGGGAGATCATCGCCTCGGTGTCCGACGGCCTGTACCTGACGGAACTGCTCGGCTTCGGCGACAACCTCACCACCGGCGACTTCTCCCGCGGCGCCGCCGGCTTGTGGATCGAGAACGGCCAGCTGTCGTACCCGGTTTCCGAGATCAATGTCTCCGGCAACCTGAAGGACATGATCCGGGACATCGAGATGGTCGGGAACGATATTGACTACCGTTCCTCGACGGTGGCTCCCACCATTCTGATGAAGAGGCTGATGGTCTCAGGGCTCTAGCCGAACTTGATGCAGACGTTCTTGGTCTGCAGGTAGCTGTTGAGGGCCTCGAGGCCTTTCTCGCGGCCGAAGCCGCTTTTCTTGTAGCCGCCGAAGGGCAGCTCCACGCCGCCGCCGGCGCCGTAGGTGTTGACGTAGACCTGGCCGGCCTTGATCTTGTCGGCCAGGTACATGGCCTTGTTGATGTCGCGCGTCCAGATGCCGGCCAGCAGGCCGTACTCGGTCCAGTTCGCCAGCTTGGCCACCTCGTCCAGGTCGGAAAAAGGCGTGATGGTCAGCACCGGGCCGAAGATCTCCTCCTGGTGGACGCGCATGCCGGGCAGCACGTCTGAGAGCAGCGTCGGCTCGATGAAGAAGCCATCCTTGAGGCGCTCGTCCTGAGCGCGCTGGCCGCCGGCGGTGACGCTGGCGCCCTCCCGCTTGCCGGTCTCCACATAATCGAGGATCTTCTCGTACTGCACCTTGGAGATGACCGGGCCCATGTCCGGGTCCTCCACTCCTGGCCCGAGGCGCATTGAGCGCGCCTTCTGCGAGAGCAGGTCCACCACCTGGTCCTGCGCCGAGCGCTCCACCAGCAAGCGGGAGCCGGCCGAGCAGGTCTGGCCGGCGTTCTGGAAGATGGCGTTGGCCACGCCGGCTATGGTGATGTCCATGTCCGCGTCGGCGAACACCACGTTGGGCGACTTGCCGCCCAGCTCCATCACCACCGGGCACACGTGATCGGCCGCCAGCTTCATCACACGAATGCCGGTCGGCACCGAGCCGGTGAACGTCAGCTGGTTCACGTCGGGATGCGAGGCCAGCCGCTCGCCGGCGTCTCCACCCCGCCCGGGGACGACGTTGAACACGCCCGCGGGAAGGCCAGCCTCGATGCCCAGCTTGGCCAGCGCCAGGGCCGTGAGGGGCGCCTCCGAGGAAGGCTTCATCACGACACAGCAGCCGGCCGCCAGCGCGGGCGCGGCGCCACGCGCGCCGATCTGGATCGGATAGTTCCAGGGCACGATGTGGCCGGAGACGCCGATTGGCTCCTTGACGGTGTAGTCCAGGAAGCCGGGGCCGATCGGGATGGTGTTGCCCATCAGCTTGTCGGCCACGCCGGCGTAGAACTCGAAGTAGCGTGCGGCAACCTCCACGTCGGTCCTGGCCTGGCGGAGGGGCTTGCCGTTGTCGCGGCTTTCGGTCTTGGCCAGCTCCTCGGCGTCGCGCCGGACGAGCTCGGCCACCCGCCACAGGATGCGCGCCCGCTCGGCCGGTTTCATCTTCGTCCAGGGGCCTTGCTCGAAGGCCTCTTTGGCGACGGCCACGGCTTCATCGATGTCTTCTGGGCCGGCCTGAGCGACGACGGCCAGTGGGCGGCTGCTGGACGGATCGATGGTCTCGAAGGTGGCTCCGCTCCGGGCCTGGCGCTCCTCGCCGCCGACGATCAGCCCTATCCGCTCGACTGCTACTGCCATGGCGCTCCTCCCGGTTTTTCGGTTAGTACTTTTGGTGTCTAGCATCGCACGCGGGCGCTCTAGAGCTGTGGTATCCTTC
>Ga0070738_10008147_pt1 | contig 10178 bp, 8 predicted proteins | sample Coa_R2_2_FD_66446 | JGI IMG/M metagenome (GOLD analysis project Ga0070738, IMG submission 66446) | Surface soil microbial communities from Centralia Pennsylvania, which are recovering from an underground coalmine fire - Coalmine... | ecosystem: Environmental > Terrestrial > Soil > Unclassified ... | reverse complement strand
AAGAATATATCCTGTTTGATGGAGAATTGAGGTGGCGAGCCGCACAATTAATTGGTTGGAGTACTATAAAAGCAGTCTTGTTAGTAAAAGAGCAAATTTTAGCCGCCGAGGAAATCTTTGAGGGACAGCTAGTCACCAGTATCCATAGTCAGAAACTGCACGACTTGGATCTAGCAACATCTTTGATTAAACTCATAGTTTATAAATATCCTGAATTAAAAGATCAATCCAGCGAGATTCCAAAAATCCTGAATACTGCAATCACTCAACTACGACGTGGACAAAAGCACCTAGAACTTAACGAGATTCGCTTGGCACAGCAGGCAGAGCAACAAGAGTGGCTGGAGACAGCAGGTTTCAAAAAGATAGAGGAACTAGAGGTGATGGCAGTTCTTTTAGGGCTACAGCTAAACCCAATCTCAATTAATAACAATATTTTTCCCCTCATTAACCTAGTAGAAGATCTTAAACAAGTTATCCGCCAAGAAGGACTAGAAAGTAGTAAAGCCAGAGAACTCAATAAGTTATCAGCTTTCCAACTTAATGTTGATGAAGAGAAAGCATTTCTCATCCGTACAGAAGTCACCCAAAAAGTTATTCAAGAAAAACTCTCCTTAGGAGATGTCAAACGATTAGTTAGCGATACTTTAACTCAGTATTATCCACAAAAGACAGCCCAATCTCATAAAGTGATGAAGCTCACCAAAACTATCCAAGATTTTCAAGTACAAGCCGCGGATAGAGAAGAATTAATATCTTTGCAAAAAATTCTTTCAGCTAAGCTAGCCGAGATCCAGCAGGCTCTCAACAAATAACAATATTTTATCCCTGATTGCAACTGATGAACGTAGTTGAACTAGTCTGCGTTCAATCTTCCGTATTTTTACTTAATTTTTTTGCTAAACTGTATATATATATTCCTTAGACTCATAATTCTAGCAAAGAAACGAGGAATTAATAACAGCTTAATTTGCTCTTAAATTTAACAATGCACCATATAAAAAGTTGCTTTTCTTTGAATAAATAAAATTCATAGCAACTAGAGACTGATGACGTCATCTTGGTTGCCCCTTAAAAAGGGCGAGTTCTCCGTTAAGAAAATTTAAAAAAGGCTCATATATGTTGAGAACATTTCGACATTCTTGGAAATGGTTCGGCGGAATTACCAATGGGCTAGCAGCATTAGCTAGTGTGGCTATAGGTGGTCAAGCAGCATTAGCAGCCACAGTACCAGCTTTTGATCACATTGTCATCGTTATTGAAGAAAACCACGGTTACTCGCAGATTATTGGTTCAAGTAGTGCTCCATACATCAACTCACTCGCGCAGCAGGGAGCTAACTTCACCAATTCCCACGGTGTGACACACCCAAGCCAACCTAATTACCTAGCCTTATTTAGTGGATCGACGCAGAGTGTTACGAATGACAATTGTCCATTAACATTTAGTGGAAATAACCTAGGTAACCAGTTAATCACAAACAGCCGCACGTTTACAGGCTATTCGGAGAGTATGCCAAGTGCTGGTTACACAGGTTGTTCTTACAACAGTTTGTACTATCGCAAGCACAATCCTTGGGTGGATTTCACTAATCTTGCCAGTTCTGTCAATCAACCTTTTACAAGTTTTCCGTCTTCGACAAATTATACCAGTCTGCCTAGTGTCTCAATTGTTGTTCCCAATCAGCAAGATGATATGCACGATGGCACGATTCAGCAAGCTGATACCTGGCTCAAAAACAATATCGATCCCTATCTACAGTGGGCAAAAACTCACAACAGCTTACTGATTGTTACTTGGGATGAAGATAGTGGAACAACCAACAATCAGATTCCAACCATCTTTGTAGGTGCTCATGTTAAACAGGGAGCGTATAGTGAGCAAATCAATCACTATAATGTGTTACGCACAGTTGAAGCCAGCTTTGGATTACCTGGTATAAACAATGCTGCTAATGCAGCCCAAATTACTGATTGCTGGCAATAATTCATACTTAGACTCAGCAACGCCTGTTTTTTACCTCCAATGAGTAGTTAGAAAACAAATTTCTGTAGAGACGTAGCATTGCCACGTCTCTACAGACCTATGAATTGCAAATTTAGACTTGGATTCAGCAACGCTCGTTTTTGTCCCTAATAGTTAAAGAGAAACTTGGAATAAGCGATCATGAAAATAAATTATAGTGTGATCTAGCATAATAAAAAGCACTCAGTTTTTGTAAGGATACAAAATGATTGAAAATGCTGTGCCTATCTCAACTCTTTTTATCGGAATTAACGGTCTTATTGCTTTTTCTTTATCATGCATCGCATCAGTTGAACGAACAAAAACAAGAGTTTGGCATGGCGAGTCTAAAGAAGATGTAGCGGCACAACCTGATCCATTGGTAAATCCTAATCCTTGGGCAGCTTTAGTTGAGCAATCATCTCAGAAATTTTTCAAAGGTCAACCTCAAGATTATGGATTGTTACAACGGAAGATTCGTGCTCATAGCAATTTTGCTGAGTATGTACCCCATGCATTGCTATTCGTGTTGGCTTTAGAGTTAATGCAGGCATCAACTTGGCTTCTCTGGCTGCTTGGAAGTACTTTAAGTGTCGCTCGGATTGCTCACGCATGGGGTTTAATCAAAACTTATGGACCTTCTCCAGGAAGAGCGATCGGATTTTTCTTGACATGGTTTGTATATATTCTTGGGAGTGCAGCATGCATTTATTACGGGGCTAATAGCTTATAAAGTGCAAGATGTAAGTATATCTACTCATTTGGAATAGGTTGGCGAGTGTCAAGATTAAATTTGTACCCATGTGGCACAATATGAAGCCTGGCTCCAAAAACTGCCAACGCCTCATCTTTCAAGATTTTGTCGCTATTGTTATATGTACTTTCTGATTCATCCACAATTGTGACTGCACCTTCTCCAATCACTTCAATTTGCTGATCACTCACAACTAAAGCAGTATTTTCATCAATACCAAATCCTAAAGAAGCAGGCTCTAGTAGCAACGCTGATATTAAACGTCCTAAACGTCCACGTTGGGAAAAATGTTGGTCTATGATCACTCCCGGTAAGAACCCCAAACCAGGTCCCATTTCAACAGTTTCAATTCTAGGGTTGGTCTGTGAGTCGCCTTCTACAATCATTTTATCTGGCATCACAGCAGCACCAGCACTCGTGCCTGCAACAATACAGCCTTCCTTAAAACGTTTGTGAATGGCTCGATCAAGATCAGTATCCTTGAGAATACTAGTGATTCGAGCTTGATCTCCACCAGTAAAAAATATACCAGTTGCTATTGCGATCGCTTCTAATGCTGTGGATGAAGCAGCATCTTCACGAGTTTCAGTGTCTATAATACGAGCAGATTGGGCTCCCAGTCGCTCAAAAACTCGAAGATAATTTTCTCCCACTTCTCTTGGTAGTTCTGTTGCCGCTGTCAAAATGACGAGATTTGCTTTCGTGCCGCCAGCACGGCGTACAAACTCCCGGAGAATTGGAGAATCTCCGCTTCTATCTTCTGCACCGCCAATAATTAGTAGTTGTCGTTGGATATGACTCGCCACCATAATTTCTCGCTACCTATGAATGGATAATGATTAAAAACTCAGTAGACTAAAACTCAGGGCAATGACCTTTACAACAAAAACCACACCCCCTTTATGGAGTGTGGAAGTGTCATTACTAAGAACAATTAAACATTAATATTATGTGTTAATTCTAAGAAAATTGTGAGGATTGCTCCTCTCATTCGACTGCTCCCACAAATTTTTGTACTCCCATTGTAAAAAAATGTTATTTCCTATCTTAGATATTGAAAAAAATCAACACTATCCCCTTAAAGGTTTCAGTGTTCTAGTCTAAGCAATAGCAGTTTTGGCGATCGCCAAAACTGCTATTCAAGATGGTGCATCCCGATTTGGCAGATTTATTTTGTAATGCAACCATCTTGCTCGCTTAGTATATTTGGCGAGCGAGACGTGAGGGCAAAGCACACGCTTCGCGAACACACAACTTATCCAACAATGGAATGCTCCCTTTTGAGTCTATGTGTGTTTCTTTGCTAGGGGAAGTCTAGTTCACTCAAGAGTGAAAAGAACTCAGAATTTCATCCCTAGTAATAGAAATCACCAATCAAACCCACCATAGCTACCAACAGATATACTGGAAGCACTATAGCCACTAAAGCCACCATAATAGCTGCCAAAGCCACTATAGAAATCAGAGCCACCAAAGTCATTATAGACTTGGCCACCTGTAACTATCTGTTGCTGCTGGTCAGATAATTCAGTCAACAATTCACTTTCCAGAATTTGAGCTAGCATAATTTTGCACTTCACTAGAGGATTCAATTGACAGTAAAATCGGATTTGGGAAAGTTAATAGTGGGAATCACATGATTCCTAGTGTTGACTAAATTGCTATTAGAGAAATGTCGCGCGGAATTTTTCTTTGGAACCAGTGTGCAACTCAGCTTGTTCAAGGCCTGTATTGACAAAGCTGCCACCAGGACCTGAGCCTGCTTGGTTAAGGAACTTGATTGCATTAGGATCATAGTAAGTGCTAACGTTCTTGTTAATGTTACTAAGACCGCCACCTGCAATCATCTGTTCTTGCTGGTCAGATAACTCGGTTAACAATTGGCTTTCCAAAATTTGAGTTAGCATGATTTTACAGTTCTCTAAATGATTCAATTGACAGTAGGTACAAGAAGAATATCTGTTAACTCTTCTTATATTTAAATAATTGCAATAAGCTCAATAATTGTCAGTCGGATAACTTCGGTATTAGAGTCGGAAAAAGTCCTATTTCAATTTTTGCGGGGTGAAAAACGAGAATCCCGATTTCTCCAAGAAACCGGGATTCTGAAACCTGTAATTTTGACAACTTGTCTAAGATTGCTATTGGATGTGCTATTGGATGCAGCCATAAGAGTTATAATTAAAAGCTACTTTTACTAAATATATAAAATTTTTGCGTTCTCTACTGTTTTGGCTTAAACAGCAACTTAGTGCTCGTCGTTGGGCTGTACTGCTCCTGCTTTTGGGTGTTATTGTTCCTTTTGTGATATTTGGGAGCTTAGCAGAGGATGTCTGGGAAAAAGAAGGATTTTTCTTTGATGTACCCATTTTGTTGGCTATCCATAAGACTGCTCGACCTCAACTAGATGTTTTTGTTCCCTATTTGACGAAGTTGGGAGTGTATTGGGGAGTGTTCCCCGCAGCCGTTTTAACAGCACTGTTCTTATTTGTTAAACGGCGGTGGCGTGCGCTAGAATTCTTTCTCATCACCTTGGTAGGCAGTACTATTATTAATCGCACTGCCAAGGTATTGCTACACCGTGCGCGTCCTCATCTTTGGGTTTCTCCTGCTCCAGAATTCGATTATGGTTTTCCTAGTGGCCATGCAATGGCTAGCATGGCCTTCGTAGCAGCTTTGGTCATTTTGGCTTGGAACAGTCGTTGGCGTTGGTTTGTCCTGATTGCAGGAATTCTGTTTGTCTTAGTCATTGGTTGGACACGCTTATATCTGGGAGTCCATTATCCTTCAGATGTATTAGCAGGATGGATGGCGTCATTGGGTTGGACTATTGGTGTCGGTCTACTCATCAATCCCCATCGAGTTGGCAGGAAACAACCACGACAGCACTAGTTTTAAAAATAGTGGGAGCATTGTGCTCTGTGCATGTAGTAGCAGAAATGGGCATTGTTGAATTTAATATGAATTATGTTTGTAATATCTTTGTAGATAAAAATCAAATCTTTGTAGAGACGTAGCATTGATACGTCTCCACACACCTGTGAATTGCACATTCATACTTTGATTCAGCAACGCCTATTTTTTACTACTTATATAGGGCTACTATATCTATCAAACTATTACATTAATGTTGATTAATGTTGATAGATATCTATTAACTGAATCAACAAGTAAGCAACTAAGCAAACATAAATTAGTAAAAAAAAGCAGCTTCCAAAATAAAAACCTAAACTACAATACAAATAGATACCTAACCAAAATTTTAAATATAAAGAGTTAAATCATCCCTTAGCTAGAAGTTTTCGGCGAGTTTTTCTATGACGACAACTAGACAACATGAGCTAGATAACTACTTTGCTTTGATCAATAAGCTCTTAGGGCAACTCTCTCATCTTCCACCTCCATTGAAAGCACAAGTAGAGCGAGAATTGAAAGAGTTGCTACATATCCTTGAAGAGGTGCGTTCACCTCGTTTTATGGTTGTTGGTAGACGCGGATCAGGCAAATCAACTCTCATTAATGCCCTATTTAATGCCCCAGTTGCAAAAGTTGGAGCAGTAGAAGCACAAACGGGAGCAGCTCATTGGTATACATACGAGCATGGTGGTAAAAACATTGAAATTCTGGATACGCGAGGTATTCAAGAAGGAGGAAAGCCCATAGAACAAGATTTCGCTTCAAGTTCCCAAGAAAGTATTCTCCTAGCAATCCGCGAAAAATGTCCTGATATTGTGCTTTTTTTGTGCAAAGCGAAGGAAGTTGACTCAGCAATTCATGAATCTCTTGATATTTTTGAAAGGATTCTGCGGAATATCGAAAATATTCATGATTATGCTCTACCAATTGTAGGTGTTCTCACTCAATGTGATGAACTCGACCCACCAGACATTCGCAAACTACCAACAGATGATGAGGAGAAAACTCAAAACATAAAAGCTGCTGTTAAGGTATTTACAGAACATTTAAAGTCCAGAAAGAGTTTAAACGACAAATTAGTAAAAGTGATTCCAACTGTAGCATTTGTTCGCTACGGAAAAAATGGCACAATGGATGCAAGCCGCGATTATCGTTGGAACATTGATCGTCTTCAATCCCTTCTGGTAGAAGAATTGCCTACTGGACCAAATCTTGCCTTTGCTCGCATTGCTAAAGTTCGTAAGTTCCAAAAAAAAGTAGCAACTAACATCGTTAATATATGTAGTGTCGCTTCTAGTACTGTCGGTGCTTTACCAATGCCCGGCGATGATTTACCAATCATTACAACAATTCAGATGCTCATGATTGCTGCTATTGCATACGTTGCGGGTCGTGAATTGTCATTTCAAACCGTAACAGAGTTTTCATGTGCAATGGGCATTAATATTGGAACTGCGTTTGCACTACGTGAAGTTGCCAGAAGTTTGTTGAAAATTATCCCCGGTTTTGGAAATGTTGTTTCTGCCTCTGTGGCTAGCACAGGTACCCAAGCACTTGGTCAAGCCGCCATTGCTTATTTTATTGACGAAATCCCTTTTAAATCAATACCCGAAACAAATAGAATTAAAAGCTACTTTAAATGTAACTTTATAATGGGCTTCTAGGCGATCGCGCAGTCCCCGCAAAATGTTGATGGTTTGTTCAATTGTGGGTTCAGGCACAAACACGGTCAAGGAGAAAGTATACTGTGCAGAGTTGTTAGCAATGTTTGAGTAGTGAAGGGTTTTGGCAAAAATTTTTGAATGTCAAGATGACTAATTAGAGAGGAAATCTTATGAGTCATCAGGCCACTCATTGCAATGATTTTAACCTCTGGATTCAGTCGTTGCAATGTAAGAATTGCCGTTGCGCCATCCATTTTAGGCATCATTAGGTCTATTAATACTAAACTGATCTGATTCTTATGTTGAGCGTAAACTGAGAGTGCTTCAATGCCATTATTGGCAGTTAAAACCCGATAATTATGACTCTTTAAGGTGGCTTGAGTGATATTAGGGATTGTGACTTCATCATCTACCACCAAAATCAATTCACCACGACCATGAGGCGGTTGTAAATCTTCCACAGCTTCGGTTTGTTGACCGTCTCGACTCGGTAAGTACACTGTAAAGTTAGTACCCTTACCTACCTCACTTTGGACACTTAAAAAACCACCGTGATTTTTAATAATACCAACAGCGGTGGAAAGTCCCAGACCAGTTCCCTGGTCTAACTCTTTGGTTGTAAAAAAGGGGTCAAAAATGCGGTCGATAATTTCTGGTGAAATGCCAATTCCAGTATCTGCGATCGTCACTACACTATAAGGACCGACTTGCGCTTCGGTATGCATGTGAGCATAGCTTTCATCAATCAGAAGGTTGTGGGCGCTAATCTGAAGGAGACCGCCATCAGGCATAGCATCACGAGTGTTGACTATGAGGTTCATAAATACCTGATGAAGTTGCGTGGCATCTGCATGAACGTTCCATAGATCAGGTGCCAGGTCAGCCTGGACTTCAATAGATTTAGGGAGGGTGCGTTGCGCTACCTGGATCACATCCGAAAGCAAATGCCGAAGCTGGACGTGAGTCCGGCTTCCCTCCATCCCTTGACCAAAGGATAGAATTTGCTTGACCAAATCAGCACCGCGTTTTGCGCTGCTCTCCAATATTGTTAGTAGTTGCTTAGCATTATCATCACAGTTGACAAATTTCATTTGTAGAAGTTGGGCTGCAGCTAAGATGGGTGTCAGGACATTGTTAAGGTCATGAGCAATACCACTAGCAAGTGTCCCTAGACTCTCTAACCTTTGAGCATGAAGCAACTGACGTTCAGCTTGTTTTTTATTAGTAATGTCAGTGTTAACGACAAGAATTGATTTAGGATGTCCTTGCTGATCATGGACTAAGTTAAATCGGCTGGCGACAGTAATGTTCTTACCATTTTTTGTGAGTTGTTGCAGTTCCCCCTGCCAGTGATCTGTCTGCAAGACAGTTTTTAGAGCATCCTCAAGTTGCGGTGAATTTGTGTGGTACAAGATCTCCTTAACGTTTTTATGTAATATTTCCTGAGCAGTCCAGCCATATAAGTTCTCAGCACCCTTGTTCCAAAACACAAGCCGATGTTCGAGATCTTGAACGAAAATAGCGTCTGTTGCTATCTCCAAGAGGGCAGCCTGTTCGCGGATTGTTTGTTCAGCTTGATGACGTTCATTAATCTCCTGCGTGAGAGAAGCATCAGTTTTAGAGAGATCCATAGTTCGCTGTTCAACTCTGGTTTCCAGCTGCTCGTTGTTATGGCGCAAAGTTTCCTCGACTTGCTGACGATAGCGAATCTCTCTAATGAGCAGCCCATAAACACTAATAAGTAGTATAAAACTAAAACAGTAGCTAACTCCTAGTAGTAAAGTTGTGTAGAAAGTGCTAGTGTTGGCTGCTTGCGATCGCTGCAACAATAAATGTTGTTCTTCATCATTCATTCCGGTTAGTATTGCCTGAATCTTGTCTCGCAATTTTTTGTTTTGATGATACAGGGCAATTTGAGTAACTTGATCAGTAGGATTGTGCTGGAACAAATCTATCGATTTGTTCAATAAAGCTATCTTCTGCTGGATCAAAGGTTCAATCTCATTCAGTCGAATTTGCTGGCGAGGGTTGTCAACAGTTAACTGTCGAAGTATTTGCAGTGATGTTTTCACTCGTTGTAACGCAACCTGGTAATCTTTAAGATCCATTCTCCCTTGAGTAATAATGTAGTTACTGCGTTCTTGGGCGCTAGTTTCCAAGCTATGAAATAACTCGTCGAATTTATCTAGCACTTGGTGAGTTTGTTCAACCCGCTTCTGATTGTCAATCAGCTGTTGTCTGCTTAGATATGAGGCAATTCCAAAAATGCACAACAAAAGTAGTGCCAACCCAAAACTGCCCTTAACAATCTGTTGTTTAAGAGCCTTTGGTATGACTTTTGATTGATTTTTAAGTGTTGTAACGTTAAAAAGCACAAAACACCTGCAGAAATACCGTAGTTAATTAATTTGAAATTTATAGACCAACAAAAATCAGGAAAGCTATATTCTCCCGTCCTTTGTCTCCCCAATTCCCCCTTCCCTTTAACAACATAAGTTGAGGATATAAAATTTTTGTGAAGAATTTGTGAGGAAATACATCCACGTTGGGATTAATGGCAATTGATAAAAACCTGTCCGCAGTAGTACAAATATACTTATTGACTTATTATCTTTGCTATCAATTCTGATATTGTGTAAGTCGGTAAAATTAAAGGCAACTATGCTAACTCTTGACACTCCCCGACCTAAAGGTGCGGGGATTCTTGGTTCACTGACTCGCCGTTAGACAGCAGGGTAGCCCCAACTGCCCAAGAGGGCAAATCTCCCCAAGCGTAGCTTCCCGTGTGCCCCACGGTAGTGAGTCCTCGCCTCAAAATATTGATACTGGCATTCACATCT
>Ga0070738_10008145_pt1 | contig 10180 bp, 8 predicted proteins | sample Coa_R2_2_FD_66446 | JGI IMG/M metagenome (GOLD analysis project Ga0070738, IMG submission 66446) | Surface soil microbial communities from Centralia Pennsylvania, which are recovering from an underground coalmine fire - Coalmine... | ecosystem: Environmental > Terrestrial > Soil > Unclassified ... | reverse complement strand
CGCCGCGATACCGCTTCGAGGCGACCGTCACGTTGGGCTTGATCCGCACCACGTAGTCGAATTTCAGCTCCTGGCAGACGGCGGCCCACTCGGCCCTGCCGAAGCCCCGATCGGCTAGGATCACCACCCGGACCGTCTCGGGGATCAAGGTCCGCAACAGCCGCAGCAGGCCCTCTTCCAGGCTGTTCTGGCTCCGCAGGAACTTCCACTCCTTATAGCTGGCCCACAGCAACGGGACGGAGCGACCCTTGATGCAGGCGGCGGCCATGAGGGTGTGGAACTCGCGGAATTCGGTCCAGTCGAAGCTGATGAGGATTCGCTTCTTCCGCTTGCGGACCAGCTTCTGGATCACCTCGGCCATCCCCTCGGCGACCTCGATGCGGGGGTTGCAGGTGAACCGCCAGGTGCGCTTGATGGCGCTCTTGGCGGTGATGGGCCCGGCCATCGTGCGGCCGATCTGGGCGAGATTGGGTCGCTCGCAGCGGATGGCGGCGGCGACGAGGACCGCCAGGGTCTTCGATTGGCTGGGCAGCAGCCGAGTCGTGGCGGTGAGGACCCAAGTGAGGATAGACTGAGTGGACACGGTGGCTCCCTCCTCAGAAGATGAAAGACGCGGTGCGTAGCCACACCGATTGTCTCATCCGTAGGGCTGGGCGCCACTGTGTTTTACGCACAAAAACCTCGGTGGGGATGTCTCAGGGCGCCGCCGGGGTTGACCGCAACCGGGTTGCACCGTATGGTAAGCACCGACGCGGGGCCCACGATCGCTCCCCGCCGCCGGCGCGGCTGTCTGATCCTCTGCAAATCATGCCCCGACAGGAAGTTCGACCCGGGCGCGAGGGATGGAACCCTTGACGATCGACCGCACCCAGATCCTGGTCCTGAACTACAACGGGCGCCACTGGCTCGATGCCTGTCTGCCCAGCATCCTGGAGGCGGCCGGGCGCGCTCCGGTCCCCTGCGCCGTCACGGTCGTGGACAACGGCTCGACCGATGGCTCGTGCCAGCACCTGGCCCAGCGATGGCCGGCCGTGGGCCTCGTCCGCGAGCCCAACCTGGGGCTGGCTTCCTTCAACCAGGTGCTGGCGCGACTGGAGGAACCGGTCGTCCTGCTCCTGAATAACGACATCCAGCTCCACCCGGACGCGGTCGGGCCTCTTCTCAAGGTCTTCCAGGATCACGAGGACGCGCTCTTCTCCGCCCCGCTCTGCTGGTCCTTCGACGGCCGGACCTACGAGGGGATGCGGACGCGCGTTCGCCTGCGGTACGGCCTGGTCCAGGGGATGTGCCGGGTGCCCGGGTTCGAGGAGGTTCTCAACCGGCGCGATCTGACCGCCGCGGCCGGGCCGGTGCTGGCCGTCGACCGCCGCCGGTTCCTGGCCCTCGGGGGTTATGACCCCATCTACTTCCCCGGCCGGATCGAAGACCTCGACCTGGGATTCCGAGGCTGGATGGCCGGCTATCGGGGGTACTACGTACCCGAGGCGGTCGCCTACCACCATGGATTCGGCACGTTCGCGTCCGAGCTGGGCCTGGCGCGCGCCCAACGGCTGGCCTTGCGCAACACGTTGCTCTTCATGTGGAAGAACACCGCGGGGACCCGGCTGCTGCGGCACTGGCTCTGGGTGCCGATCCGGCTGAGCTGGGCGCTCCTGCGGGGTCGTCCGGAGTTCGCCCTGGGACTGGCCTGGGCTCTCGGGCGGGCCCATCGGGTCCTGGCCGCTCGCCGCGAGCTGGCCGTGGGAAAGGGCAATTGGATCCAGCGGCAGGAGGCGTTCTATCGACAGTTTGCGTGGTAAGTCGCGACGAGGAGGACCTGCGTCCGGCCGGCACAGCCGGCCGGACGTGCTCACGGACGAAGGGCTTCAGGACTGAAGGACTACGCGATGTCGTCTCGGGCTCCCCACCTGGTGATCGATGCCCGGCCCCAGGGGCCTCGTGGCCTGCTGGCGGCGGAGGTCGTACTCGGCCGCAGCATGCTCCGGCACCTGCTCGACCTGGCGGTCGAGCTGTCGGACGCGAATCAGCCGGTGCGGGTCCACGCGCGGGCGGAGGACCACCGCGAGCTGCGCGAGCTCATCCACGACCGGCACCAGACCCCCGTCGAGTTCCTCAGCGATCCGCCCCGGGGGGATGACGCCATCCTCAGGACCGATTGCTTCTACGACGCGGCGCGGCTTCGTGGCCTGCTGCGCCGGGGGCGGTCCCCGGCCGCCGCGGTGATCTGGCGGCTCGACCAACCGGAGACCCTGCTGGCCGCCGATGAGGAGCTGACGCATCGCCTGACCTACCAGCCGATCGGCAAATACTGGGCGTTCCCCCTGGCGCAGCGCCTGGCCGAGGCCCTCCGCGGCAGCCCGGTTCGTCCCAACGTCGTGACGCTCGCCGCGGCGGCGTTGATGCTCCTGGCGGCGGCACTGGTCGCCTTCGGCCCGACCGGCTGGGCCGGCCGCGCGGCCGTCGCGGCGGCGATGGCCCTGGCCCTGGTCCTCGACACGGCCGACGGCCGCCTGGCACGACTCCAGGGGACCAGCTCGGCGTTTGGCCGCTGGCTTGACCAGTGCCTTGACGAGCTGACCGACCTGGCACTTCACACCGCCATCGCCTGGGCGGCGTTCGTGCGCGCGGGCGCGCCCCTTTGGCTCCTGGTCGGCATGGCTTACGCCGCGGGGAAATACCTCTTCCTCGTGCAGTCGATTCTGGGTGACGACCTGGAGCGGCGCTCGGGGGATCGACCCTCGACCCGGGATTTGCCTGTGCTTCGAGCGAGCTCCGGCCCAGGCGCCCGGGGACTGGTCGCCGCTCTCCGCTGGATCGGGCATGCGGACATCCGCTGGCATCTCTGGATCGCCCTGGCGATGGTGGGGCGGCTGGACCTGGCCCTGGCGGGGTATGCCGCGTATTTTCCGGCTCGAGCCCTGGCCGGCGCGGCCCGCAAGGGGGTGCGCTATGCCTGAACCGCGAGTCTCCGTCCTGGTCCTTGCCCGGGATGAGGCCCACAACCTGGCGGACTGCTTGGCGGCGGTGCGCTGGGCCGACCAGCGGGTCGTCGTGGTGGATTCGCGCAGCCGCGACGCCACCGTGGAGATCGCGCGCCGCGCGGCGGACGTCGTCGCGGTCCGGGACTTCGACGACTTCGCGAGCCAGCGGAACGCGGCCCTGGCGCTGGCCTCCGGCGATTGGGTGCTTGCGATCGACGCGGATGAGCGCGCCACGCCTGCACTGGCGGACGAGATCCGGCGGTGGATCGCCGATCCCGACCACCCCTACCGGGGTTTCCGGGTGCCGATCCAGAGCGAGATCCTGGGCCGTCGCTTCGCCTTCTCCGGGACGCAAGACGATCGCCCGCTCCGCCTCTTCCGCCGCGACAGCGGCCGTTGGGTCGGCCGGGTCCACGAGACGGTCGAGCTGCGGGGTCCGGCCGGCTTGGTCCGCAACGCGCTCCGGCACCGCACGATCCCCACCATGACGGTCTTCCTCGACAAGATCAACCACTATACGACCCTCGACGCCGAAGGGCTGGCCGCGGCGAAGACGCCCTATCGGGGACGCGACCTGGCGCTCCGCCCGCTCTGGACCTTCTTCAAGCTCTACATCCTCAAGCAGGGGTTTCGCGACGGCATCGAGGGGTTGCTGTTCTGCCTGCTTTCCGGCGTCTCGGCGGCGGTGCGGGCCTGGAAACACCGTGAGCTCGAGCGTGGCCGGCGGCAGACGGCGGGTACCGGGAAACCGGTCTCCACGCACCACGCACCACGCACCACGCACCACGATCCCCAAGCCGACTACGAAGCGGTCGTCGCCGCGCGATTCGACGCCCTGCACGGGCGATTCAAGTCGGAGGTGGCCGAGGACGACCCCCGGCTGCTCGGCCTGGTGGAGGGCTTGCGGCCCCTGACGGGCCGCCGCGTGCTCGACCTGGGCTGCGGCAAGGGCCGATTTGCCCGTGCTCTGGGCCGGCGCGGGGCGTGCGTGGTCGGGCTCGACCTGTCTGGGGCGATGCTCGCCGCGGCCGTTGGGATGGGGCTGGGCCGGGTCCGCGGGTCGGCGCGCCGCCTGCCGTTCCCATCGGCGAGTTTCGACGGCGTGATCGCCGTGGAGGTCTTCGAACACCTGCCGCCGCGGGCACTCGACGACGTCTGCGGGGAAGTCCGCCGCGTGCTCCGGCCGGGCGGGACCTTCGCCGTCGTGGACAAGAACGTCTACGCCTTGAGCGCACGGCGGCGATGGCTGCCGAAGGTGGTGGTGAAATGGCTCGACCAGCGGCGCGGTCGCTGGATGTACGCGCATCGTGAGCGGGTCCGGGAGCATTGGTTCCGGCCAGGCGGCCTGAGACGCCGGCTCTTGCAGTGGTTCCCCGAGGTCGGAGTCGTCCACCTCCTGGGGCGGAGCGAGGTGGGGCGGTTCCCGTTCCAGCAAGTCCCGGGTACGCGGCTGATGGTGTTGTGGACGGCCCAGACGGCGGGAGGGTCCGCATGACCGACCGCTACCCGCCGATCCTCCCCTTGCTCCCCCTGATGCTCTGGCGGACCCCTCCGGGCCTCGAGTTGATCCTCGCGCAGGAAGGGGTGCCGTTCGCGCGGCTCAAGGAGGCCCACAGGCTGGCGTTCCGCGGCGGCCGATTCGTCCTCTTTGACGGCCGCACCACGGCACCGAGCTCGCTGTCCGGCCTCCTGGCCGCGGATCAGGTCGCGATCGATGTCGACGCGCTGCGGACGGGTGAACCGTCGGATCCCTTCGCCGCGCTGGTCGATCATCGGGCGGCGCGGGCGGCGTGGCGAATCGGCCCCTGGACGCTGACCGAGCGGGTGGCGCGCCAGCCCAAGGCGTGGGTCCGTCGCCGCCTGATCGGGAAGCTCCGCCGGGCCGTCACGCGGGCCGGCGGCGTCTGGATCCGGCTGGCTCCGTTCCCCTATCCGTACCGCTCGGCGTTCAGCTTCCGGGTCGACCTCGATGAGCCCTTGGCCGAGGACTACCATCGCTTCGCCGCGGCCAGGGCTCCTCTGGCCGAGTGCTGCACGCATTTCGTCAGCACGCACGCGTATACTCACCATGCCTCGGTCTGGAGAGACCTGCGGCACTACGACACACAGTCGCACGGTCATTTTCATCACGTCTACCGCGCGCCGGAATCCAACCGCCTCAACCTGGAGCGTGCCCACCGCATCCTTCACGGCTTCGGGTTCGAGCCCCTCGGCTTCGCCGGGCCCCACGGCCGATGGTGCCGCAGCCTCGACGACGCCCTGGAGGAGATGGGCTATCTCTATTCGTCGGACTTCCAGCTCGGCTATGACGACCTGCCGTTCTTCCCCTGGAAAGGGGAGCGGTTCTCGAAGGTCCTCCAGGTCCCCGTGCACCCGGTCTGTGAGGGTCTGTTCCTCGAGGCGGGCGTGGCCGAGCCGGGCATCATCGCCGAGTACCTGGGCCAGCTTGTCGCCGCCCGGCTGGACGCGGGCGAGCTGGCCATCGCCTACGGGCATCCCGAGCGCCGGCTCGGGCGGATGCCCGAGGTGCTGGATCGGCTCGCGCGAACGGTCGCGGGGCAGACCCTGGTCTGGCGGGTCACCTTCTCGGAGCTGGCGCGGTGGTGGCGGTGGCGGGCGGCTCGGCGTTGGCTGGTCTTTCCCCGCCAGGAGAATCGCCTGGAGATTCAGTTCGACGAGTGGGATCCCCAATTCGACCTCGCGCTGGAGATCCATCGCGGGCCCTTCCATTGTGCGGTGCCGGTGACCGGCCCCCGGCTGTCGTTGTCCCTGGCCGGACTGGCCTATCAGCGCGGGGCGAGCCTCGAGCCGATCCTCGGTCCCCCCGAGATCGACCCCGGCTCAATCAGTCTCAAGTCCGCCGTGAAGTCGGCGATCGACTGGGAGACGGTCACGCCCCTGGCGGAAATCCCCCGCTCGTCGCTCTCGAACCGGGTGAAGCGGGGACTGAGATGGTGGCAGCTCCAGCGCGCGAGGGCCAGTACATGAGACGAGGGATCCCCAGCCCACATTCCTGGCCGTCCTCCTCGACGCCGGCCTGGCTGGCGTCGCGCAGCCGGAGAGAGTCTCCGCCGGGGGCCGTGTTGGTCCACGCACCCAGCACGGCCTTTCAGGCGCCGGGAGGCGGCGAGAATCAACTGGTGCAGACCGCCCGGCACCTCGAGGGGCTGGAGGTGCCCGTCCGGCTGTTCTCTCCCTGGACGGACCGGCTCGAGGCGGCTCGACTGCTCCACCTCTTCGGGATGTCGCGCGAGGGGCTCGAGCTGGCCCGGCTGGCGCGCACCCGCGGCGTCCCGACGGTGCTCTCACCGATCTGCTGGTATGAACCCCGGGCCATCGCCGCGCTCGAGACTCATCCAATCCGGAAGGTCGCGGGCCTGGGGGCCTGGTGCCTGCGCCTTCTGGCGCCACGACTGCCCTCCTGGCGGCGGGAGCTGTTGCACCTGGTCGACGTGGTCCTCCCCAATTCGCGCGCGGAGGCCAACCAGTTGGCACGTCTCTTCGGGGTCGCGCGGCCGCGGTTGCGGGTCGTGCCCAACGGCGTGCTACCCTCCTTCGGCACGGCCGAGCCCGCGCTGTTCCGGGAGCGGTGGGGGTCGGATCCCTTCGTGCTGTCGGTCGGCCGGATCGAGCCGCGGAAGAACACGCTGGGTTTGATCCAGGCAGCCCGGCGCCTGGGAGTGCGCCTGGTGATCATCGGCGAGGCGGCTCCGGGCTACCGGGGTTATGCCCAGCAATGCCGGCAAGCCGGCGGCGACCGCGTCGCCTGGCTGGGCCGCCTGGATCACCACGACCCCGTCCTGGCCTCGGCCTACGCCGCGGCCCGGGTCTTCGCGCTGCCGAGCTGGTTCGAGACTCCCGGATTGGCCGCCCTGGAGGCGGCCCTGGCCGGCTGTGCGGTCCTGATCACACCCTATGGCTCAACCCGGGAGTATTTCGGCGACCTCGTGGCCTACGCGCGCCCGCACCGGCCTGAGGAGATCCGTCGCGGCCTGAAGCAGTGCTGGGACGACGGCCCCGACCCCCGGCTCGCGCCCCGGATCGCGTCCCATTACCTCTGGCCGATCGTCGCCCAGATCACGGCGGAAGTTTATGACCAGGTGGCTCGCTCCGCTCGCTCAAGTACGCGGTACGCCGTACCCGGTATGCAGTAAAGTGGTTCACAGGCTGGCGAAAGAACGGAAGCAAAGACAGGGCTCGTCTTGACTGCGTACTGTGGACTGCGTACTGCGGACTCTCTTCAGGAGGTGTATGACCCAGTCGCCCGCCCAGCCCAGGCCCGTGCAGGTCGGCCGGTACCGCTACAGCAAGCTCCGGTGGCGGCTGCTGGTGCGCGCGCTCGACGTGCTCGGCACCCTGGTCATGACGGTGGTGCGGCGGTTCCGACCGGTCCGGCGGGTGGCCTGCCCGCGGCGAATCCTGGTTGTGCAGTTGGACCATCTCGGGGACGCCGTGCTCAGCACGCCCTTGATCGCGGAGCTGCGCGCGGCTTATCCCGAGGCGACGATCGACGTCCTGGCCTCGCCCAGCAATCATGAGGTGTTCGAGGCCGATCCCTACGTGAACCGGGTCTGGGTCGCCGAGCGGACCTGGTTCGAGCGGCAACCGGACCGCTGGGCGCTGGTCACGGCAGTCTGGAGCCTGGGCCGATCGCTGCGGGGGCTGGGCTATGACCTCGGGATCGACGTCCGGGGCGACGTCCTGAGCGTGCTGGTGCTGGCCCTGGCGGGGGTCCCGCGCCGGGTGGGCTGGTCGATGGGGGGCGGGGCCTTCCTCCTGACCGACGTCTCCGGCTGGATCCCGAACCGGCATGAGGTGCGCTCGCGGTTGGCGCTGTTGAAGGGGCTGGGCCTGACCCCGGACGAATCCGCACGAGTGGAGGTCCACGTCAGCGACCACGACCGCGTGGTCGTGGCGCGCCGGCTCGCCGAAGCCTGGCCGCACCGCCGCAGCCCGCGCCGCAGCGAAGTGCCGGTCAACGCCGGCGGGCGCGGTCGTTCCGGCGAGAGCCGTGAGCCGCGGCCCCATGCCCTGCACCCGGGGGTGGTCCCCGACGAGGCCGACTGGCTCCACGCCGATCGCTTCTCACTCAGGCCCCCACTGCTGGCCGTCCACCTGGGGGCCGGCACGGCCGCCAAGCGCTGGCCCGCGCGATCGTGGAAGGTCCTGGTCGAGCGGTTCCTCAACGGCGGCTGGCGCGTCGTCGTCGTCGGGGGGATCGAGGACCTTCCCCTGTCGACCGACCTGGAGCCGCACGACCGCCTCCGCGATTGGACCGGGACCCTGAGCGTCACCCAGACCACCGCCTTGCTGGAGCGCGCCGACCTGTTCATCGGCGCCGATTCCGGACCGGCCCACCTGGCGGCCTCGGCCGGGACCCTCTCGGTCATCCTCTTCAGCGGGACCAACCAGCCGCGGCAGTGGCGGCCCTGGTCGCGCCATGCCCTGACCCTGCGCCAGCGGGTCCCCTGTCAGCCCTGCCACCAGAAGGTCTGCCCGCTCGCCGACCACCCGTGCATGTCCGGCCTGGATCCCGACCGCGTCTACCGCGGCGCGATGCGATGGTGGTCCCGCACCCACCGGGCGGAATCACCCCACGCGCCGATCTGAGGTGAATCGATGCGTCGTAGACCCGGTCTTCCACGAGGTTCTCGGGCGCCGTTGGACTGGCGCGGCTGGATCGCCTTGGCGTGGGTCTTGTGGTGGGCCTGGGCCTATGGTCGGATGGCGATCCAGGCCAAGGCGCCCCAGGTGCTCGCCTGGATCCGGGCGTTGGGAAACACCGCGAATTGAAGGGATCGCTGCGACAGGTTCCGGAGATGACTGAGCCCGGTCTCGACATCCGCGGTTTCGTGGCTTCCGATGGGTATCCCCTGCACGTCGCGGTCTGGCCGGCGGCGACTCCCGTTCGGGGTCTCGTCGTGGTTGTCCACGGCGTGCAGAGCCACTCGGGCTGGTATCACCGGCTGGGACGAACTCTGGCCTCCTCGGGCTACCTCGCCGCGTTCCCCGATCGCCGGGGTTCCGGCGCCAATTCGAAGGATCGGGGACATACCCGCTCGGCGGGCCGGCTGATCCAGGACCTCGTCGAGTGGCTCCAAACCTTGCGACAAGAGAATCCCCGGCTGCCGACGGCCCTGGCGGGAATCAGTTGGGGAGCAAAGCTCGTGGCGATCGTCGCGGGCCGGCATCCCGAGCTGGTCGACGCCATCGCCTTGATCTGCCCCGGGCTACACCCTCGGGTCGGCGTCTCCGGCACGGAGCGGCTCCGGATCGCCTGGGCCTTCCTGACCAATCCCCGCAAGACCTTCCCCATCCCCTTGTCCGACCCGGCGCTGTTCACGGCCAATCCCGAAGGCCAGGCGTTCATCGCGGCCGACCCACTCAGCCTCCGCGAGGGGACCGCCGGGCTGCTGGCGGCCAGCTTCGTCATCGACCGGCTGGTCAGCCGGTCTCCCGCCCGGATCCGCCAGCCAGCCCTGTTGATGCTGGCCGGCCAGGACCGGATCGTCGATAATGGAAGGACGCTCGAATACTTTGGGAAGCTGGCGTCGGCGGACCGGCAGGTCCTCGAATACCCCGAGGGGCATCACACCCTGGAATTCGAACCCGACCCGACTCGGTATGCTCTGGATCTTGTCACCTGGCTCGATCGCCACCTCGTTTCGTGAAGGCGAGCCGGCATCCGGGGAGCGTCGATCATCATGGAACCCACCAAGCGTGATTTGCGTCAGGCCAAGCGGGAGCTGAAGCGGGCCGGCAGCCAGCGGCGGCGTCGGCAATGGAAGCGCGACCTGCGCGAGAACCCGGAGGAGGCGCCCTACTCGGAGGAGGACTTCGGCCGCTACTCGACGGCTGAGCTCAATGGCATGGACCGCGACAATACGCGGCGGCGAGGCTGACCGCGGTCGCACTCCGCCGCGATCGCGACTCGACAGGCCGGGCTTCCTTCATCCATTTCCGTTTTGCGTTTGGTTACGAGTACGTCCCTCGAGTTCATCCAGCTCGGCCAGCAGGCGGTCGCCGAGCTCGGGGCGTGCCATGCGGACGAAGGCGATCTTACCGCGGAGCCAGGCGGCGAAGTCGGGGCGGTTCGCTCGATTCTGGCGCTCGAGTCCCTCGGTCCGGGCGCGGTGGAGGATCGCGCGGAGGCGGCGGACCTCGGACCGGCGGACGCCGGGGCGGTCGTTGACCACCAG
>Ga0070738_10008143_pt1 | contig 10182 bp, 10 predicted proteins | sample Coa_R2_2_FD_66446 | JGI IMG/M metagenome (GOLD analysis project Ga0070738, IMG submission 66446) | Surface soil microbial communities from Centralia Pennsylvania, which are recovering from an underground coalmine fire - Coalmine... | ecosystem: Environmental > Terrestrial > Soil > Unclassified ... | reverse complement strand
TTAGTGGAGGGGCTCGCCCGAGGCCGGATCGAGGAAGAGGCGCGGGTTGGCCGGCCCGCCGAAGGCGAAGGCGTCGCCCAGGCTCCCGGCCAGGCGGTCGAAGGACAGTCCCCCGATCCGCCCCAGGCCCCAGTTGTCCTCGATGAAGCGCAGGATCGAGGTCTGGTCGGTGAGCTGATGGTCCACGTAGTTGGCCTTGGCGAACGGGCTGATGACCAGCAGCGGCAGCCGCGGCCCGTAGCCGCAGCGGTCGTCGGGCTGCCCCGGCGCCGTGGTGCCGCAGCGGTCCTCCGGCAGGTCCGAGGACTGGTTCACGATCGGGCCCGAGACGTGGTCGTACCAGCCGTCGGAGTCGTCGTAGGCGATGATCACCGCCGTAGCGGCCCACTCGGGCGAGGCCTGCAGGGCGTTAAGGACCGTGACCAGGAAATGCTGCTCATCGAGCGGGGAGGAGTTGCCCGGGTGGCCATCCTGGTAGCGCGCGGCCTTGAGGAACGTCACCGCCGGCAGATGCCCCGTCGCCAGCGCGGCGTAGAAGCTTCTCAGGTCGTATTGGTGGTTGGCCTGGTCGGTGTGCCCGATCATCGCCACCGACGAGGGCGGCAGGTGGTGCGGGTTGGCCGTGGAGGCGTAGTACTGGAACGGCTCATGGTGCGGCGAGTAGTCCGTCTCGGAGGCGCCGCCGATATTGACGTGGCTGCTGCCGCAGATGGCCTTGCCGCTGGGGTCCTGGCCCGTCGGCGTGAAGCCGCCCTGGAACCAGCCCCAGGTGATCCCCCGCGCGTTCAATAGGTCGCCGATATTCGTGTTGGTGAAATAGGCGGTCCCGCTGCCCGAGCAGTCGTCGAAGGCGGGATCGGGGTCGCCGATCAGCGTCCCGGCGCGGATGTCCGCGCTCGTGGTGACCCCGGCGGTCACGCTGATGGCCGTCGAGCCCGGCGGGGCCAGGGCGTGGAATGTATCGCCCGACACGAGGTTGATCGCGCCCGGCGTGGAGGGGCCGAAGGTGGTACCGAAGGAGTTGTCCAGCAGCGTGAAGTGCTGGGCGTAGTTCCACAGCGCGGTGACGGTGTTGCCGTCGTAGTAATCCATCACCAGCTTGTTGGTCGCCTGGTCATTGAGGTGATCGGGCAGCGGGGTGGTGCAGTCGGCCCCGGTCACACCGCCGGTCGCGCTGCCGCTGGTCTCCTGCACGAAGCGGTCCAGCAGCCCGCCGTCCCAGGCGCGTTGCTCGGGGTCGTAGTCGTGGTTCTGGTCGCAGACGACCTCGTCGGCGCGATCGAGGCGCTGGGGGTTGGCCAGGTTGGGGTTGGCGGTCAGCAGGGCCTCGGTCAAGCCGTTGACGCTGGGGGTGCCGGGGCGGGCGACGAAGGGGGGCTCACCCGGCGGGTTGGTCGCCTGGGGGTAGGTGCCGAAGTAGTGGTCGAACGAGTTGTTCTCCTGGAAGATCACCACGAGATGCTTGATCGGGGTCAGCGTTGGCGCGGGGCCAGGGACCCGCGCGGCCTGGGGCGGGGCCGCCCCGACGCTCGTCGTCGTGAGCGCCAGCGCGCCCACCGCCGCGGCGCGGCGGACCCACAGTCTCCATCGACCGGTCATCTTGCAAGCTCCTATTCCGGCGTCGGGGAAGCGGCCGTGGTCGGCACCCCAGCACGCCGTGCGGCCCGCCTGCCCCGCGGTCGGCGCGACAGAGGCGGCACGGGAGCCCGTCGCGCTTGTGGGAGACGGGAGGCGCGGCGCGCAGGGACGGCTGGCCACAGTTCCCATCCCGACGCGGCTGACAACTCCGCGCGCCCAACCGGCGCGCGGATACTTCAGCGTAGCACAGCGACCGCCGGACGGCGTGGGCGGGCCCTGGGCGCCCTGCCCCTGGCGCTACTCGCCCCCTCCCGCACCCCCAGAGCTGGCCGTTCCTGGGGGCCTCCATGGTGTTAGAGTATATCCAGTAGGGTTCTTAACAGGTAGTAGACACGAAAAGGTGCCTATAGCGCCGAGAGGAGTAGACTGAATGGCGACGCAGGTGGAGGCGCCGCGGACGGTCTTCGACCGGCAGTACGGCTCGCGCGCGGTGCTCACGCTCCTGGCCGAGAAATGGACCACCATGGTGCTCTTCGCGCTGGCCGGCGGGACCAAGCGCCACGGCGAGCTCAGGCGCGAGATCTCCGGGATCTCGCAGAAGATGTTGACCCAGACCCTGCGCCGCCTGGAGCGCGACGGCCTGGTGGCGCGCACCCTGTACCCGCAGGTTCCCCCGCGCGTCGAGTACAGCCTGACGCCGCTCGGCCAGACGCTCGGCGCGCTGGTCTGCGCGATCTGCGACTGGGCCGCGGTGCATTACGGGGAGATCGAGGCGGCGCGATGCGCGTATGACGCGCAGAAGCCGGAGACGCACGCCCGCTGGCCCGACGAGCGCTGACAGGCGCTTATGCCGGGCAGCGCAGCGGGTGGTGCGCGCGGACGGCAGGGATGCAGACGTGGACCGGATGGACGTCATCGTGGTTGGAGCGGGGCATAATGGGCTGGTGGCCGCGGCCTACCTCGCTCGCGCCGGCCTCGCTGCCCTGAGTGAGCGTTTCCGGCGCTTTGTCCGGTACATCGAGCCCTACCTCTTGCGCGAGCCGCCGACACTGGCCGAGGTGATCGGCCGTTTTGAGCAGGAAGGCGCGATTGACCTGTCGACCACCGATCCCACCCTGGCGCCACCCGGATTGCACACGGTGACCACCGGCGTCCAGCAACTTCCGTTCGTACTGGCGAGGGGCGACTGGGACAGCAGGCGGGACGAATTCACCGAACGCGTGCTGCGCTCGCTCTTCCGGTTCGCCCCCAACCTGGAGGGGGCGATCCGCGGCCGGGTCACGCTGACGCCGCTGGACTGGGAGCGCGAGTATGGCCTGCCGGGCGGCAACATCTTCCACGGGGCCATGTTCTCCCACCAGCTCTTCGCCTCGCGTCCCGCGCCCGGGCTGGGCGGGTATCGCACGCCGCTCAAAGGGCTGTACCTGTGCAGCGCGGGGACGCATCCGGGCGGGGCGGTGATGGGGGCGCCGGGACACAACGCGGCCCAGGTGGTGCTGGCCGATCGCGATAGCCTGCTCAGCGCGTTCTGGCAATAGCCGCGGCATCCACGTAAAGAGCCGCCTGGTATGTCCCGGTCACGAAGCGTGGAGGCGCCGCAGGCGCAGTGCGCTGAGCGTGATCAACATGCGGTACACTACGGCGAGCATAGGCGGCACCTGCCGGGGACCGCGCCCGCCGCCGCCTCATTAGCGATAGCCGGAGGGTCAAAGATGACGAACACCGTTGAGTCGAAGGTGGCGAAGAACACCTTTCTTGTGCCCGATTCTCGCACCGCCGCACACCACGCCGAGGCGCGCCGCTATCTGCCGACCGGTACGTCGCGCATTCATTACAATTTCGACCCCTACCCCATCTATGCCCGCTCCGGCCGCGGCTGCCGCCTCACCGATATCGATGGCGTCGAACGGCTCGACTTCCTCAACAACATGACCGCGCTGATCCATGGCCACGCCAATCGCGCGATCACGGCGGCGATCGTCGAACAACTCGAACGCGGCACGTCGTTCTCCGAGCCGTCGGAACCGGAGCTCTTGCTGGCGCGCCTGCTCTGCGAGCGGGTGCCCAGTATGGAGCAGATTCACTTCCGTAACTCCGGGACCGAGGCGGTGATGATGGCCATCAAACTGGCCCGCGCCTACACCGGACGCAGCCGCATCGCCAAGTTCGAGGGCTTCTACCACGGCTATTACGACTACGTGCAGATCAGCTTCAACTCCACGCCGTCCAGTTGGGGCCCGGCGGAGCGGCCAGCGAGCGTCCCCAGCTCCAGCGGCCTGTCCGAGGGCATCGGCGAGGATGTGCTGGTGCTGCCGTACAACGACCGCGCTGCGGTGGAGCGACTGCTCGAACAACACGGACGGACGCTGGCCGCGCTGATCATCGACCCTCTGTCCAATCGGGCCGGTTGCCCGCCGCCGGCTCCCGGCTTCCTCGACTTCCTGCGCCGCATCACGCGCGATTACGGCATCGTGTTCATCTATGACGAGGTGATTACCTTTCGCCTGGGCTATGCCGGGGCGCAGGGCAAGTATGGCGGCGATCCCGACCTCACCGCGCTCGGCAAGATCATGGGCGGGGGCCTGCCGGTCGGCGCAGTGGGCGGACGGTGCGAGATAATGAGCCTGCTCGATCCGGCGCAGGGCGGGCCGACGGTCATCTCGGGCGGCACGTTCAGCGGCAACGCGCTGAGCATGGTGGCGGGACACGCGGCGATGGCGCAGCTCACGCCGGCCGAGTTCGAGCGGCTGGACCGCCTGGGGGATCGCCTGCGCCGCGAGGGTACGGCGCTTTTCCGCGCCGCCGGCGTGCCCGGCCAGCTGACGGGCGACGGTTCCCTCTTCCTGATTGTGCCGGCGAGCGAGCCGATCGAGAGCTTCCGCAGCCTGCGTCCCGACGCCGAGGCGTGGGCGCGCCTGGACCGTCTGCATCTTCTGCTGCTGGATGAGGGGGTCATCGTGGCGCGGCGCGGCCTGGCCTGTTTGTCTACCCCGATGGGCGAGGCTGAGGTCGACACCTTTCTCGCCTGCCTGGAACGCGCGCTGGCGCGGCTGCGGGAGGAGTCGTAGCGGCGCCGGGACAGGCGGACCATGCGCGCCGGGAGCGCGCGGGCCGGCTCTACAGTACGGCGATCTCCATCCACAGGGTGGCCGTGGCGCCGGGACCGACGGAGAGCCGCGCCGCGGGATCGTTCAGGCTGTTGGGGGGCGCCACCCAGGGCTCGATGCAGACCATGGGCTGGCCGGGGGCCGTGTAGACCACGAGACAGCCGAACTGGTCGGAGGTGGTGATGCGCAGTTCACCGGACGGCCAGGTGACGTGCAGCGGACGGCGCGACAGTGCCAGCACATCGTCCAGTGCGCCATCCGGTCCCGAGGGCGCGCGGTAGCCGGGCACGTCGTCGATGCGCAGGCGGCTCTTCTCCTCCAGCGGCAGGTTGAAATACGGGTGCCATCCCGGTGCCGCCGGCAGCGTCACGTCGCCCGTGTTGATGATGCGCAGAGCGCAGCGCAGCACCCCCGGCCTGACCGCTACCTCCTCCTCCAGACGCCAGGTGAAAGGAAAGGCCCGGCGCGCCTCCGCATCGCTCTCGATGGAGAGCACCAGGCGGCTGGGCTCCTGGAGATCGACCGTCCAGGTTCTCTGGTAGACCAGGCCGTGCGACTTGATGGTCGTGCCGGCCTCGACGAAGCGATGATCGGCCAGGGTTCCCGCCTGCGGGAAGAGTACGGGATTGCCCGCGTGAATCCAGGTGCCCGGCGGGTCCACCCAGTCACGGAGTTCAGGCAAACGTTCCGCGGGATCGAACAGGATGGACCGCGGGCCGACCTCGAAGGTGGCGACGCGTCCGCCGACGGGATCGATGGTGGCGGTTGTATCGTTCGCGGCGATGCGCGGCAAGGGACCCGGCACGGCATATCCCCCTTCACATCTGTAGCCGGCTTGTTGCAAAGAGCGGATCGGCACGTACGGTGGACCTGGTGCTACCGCCGCGTCATCGTGCCGGCGCACTCCCAGTCTATCATGGCCCATGGATGGGGTGTGCGAGGCCGGCACGCCGGTCCCCAACCATCATGCCATACCTGTGCCACGGGCGACGTCGAGCGCGGGGCCAAGCGCCGAGCCTGCCGCGGCCCGTGGAAACCGGCTGTCGTTCCCAGCACCCTTGCGGCTGTATACTGGGCCAGAACGGCACGTTTGCCGGATCGGAGAAGACGAGCCCGTGATGTTCGATCTGGCTATCCGGCGCAGGAAGGAGTGGTGAGCGATGAAGCGGGAGGACCTGGACGGGACGCGGGCGATGGAGCGGGAGGCGGCGTGGCCGACCGAGCGGGCGGAAGAGCTGGCGCGTTTGGCCCTGGAGTACGGGCTGCCCTCGGCCGATTCGATCCGCGACCGCTCCATCCCCCTCTTCAATCGCACTACCTGGGGTTGGGGGCAGGGCGGCCAGTTTATGGGCGCGCCCTTCCTCGAAGATATGCGCAACCTGGGCGGCCAGGACGTGGCCATCGTGGGGGTGCCGCTCGATTGCGGCACCACCTTTCGCTCCGGCACGCGCTGGGGCCCGCAGGCCATCCGCCGGATATCGGCCCTCCAGAGCGGCTATAATCCCTCTCTCGGTGTCGATCTGGTCGAGTCGCTGACGATGGTCGACGTGGGGGACGTCTCGGTGATCCCGGCCAACATCGAGAAGAGCTTCGACCAGATCGACCGCGCCGTGAGCTACATCCATGAGCGCGCCATCTTCCCCGTGGTGCTCGGCGGCGACCATTCGATCGGCTATCCCGATATCCGCGGTCTGGCGCCGCACGCGGCGGGCAATATCGGCATCATTCACTTCGACCGCCATGCCGATATCAGCGAGCGCAATCTGGACGAGCGCATGCACGGATCGCCCTGGTTCCACGCCACGAACATCCCCAACGCGCCGCCCACCAACCTGGTGCAGATCGGCATCGGCGGATGGACCCAGCCCCGCGAGTGGTTCTCGACGGGCCGCAAACGCCAGACCACCATCCTGACGATGGAGGATGTCGATCAATATGGGATCGAGCGCGTGGCCGAGTATGCCCTGGAGGTAGCGTGGAAAAACGCCTCCTGCGTGTTCCTGAGCTTCGACATCGATTGCATGGACCCGGCCTATGCGCCGGGTACCGGCACGCCGGAACCGGGCGGCTTCCTGCCCCGCGAGATCCTGCGCCTGCTGCGGCTCGTGGCGCGCGAGGGCCTGGCGGGCCTGGAGGTGGTCGAGGTCTCTCCGCCCTACGACGTGGCGGACAACACGGCGCTGCTGGCGACTCGCGTGATCATGGATGTCCTGGGCACGCTGGTGCTCAACGCGAAGCTTGGCCGCCTGCCCACGACGGAGCCGGTGGAACCAGCATGATATTGTTTTGGACGGGATAGACTGGTGCTATCGGCAGTGTCAATTAGAAATTCTCTCAAGGCGTGCCCATACAGGAGGAGGTGCCGAGTGGTATACACCGTCGAATCGGATGAGCAGGGCCGGCTCGTCATTCCGGCGGAGGTGCGCGATGCGCTGAATGTGCAGGGCAAAGCGCACTGGCAACTCGAGGTGCAGGGATGTCGTTCACGGCAACAACTGGGGCAAACGTTAAACATGGGCTGGGCTCGCGCCCCATCAGGTCACGCGGGCGCGCTCGCGGGCCGGGGAGCGGCGGACGCGCGGGCGCAGGGCCAGGCGGGCGGCGTTCTTGCCCGCGGCCTTGGCGCGATAGGCGGCGCCGTCGGCGGCGGCCAGCAGGCTACCGGCATCGAGGCCGGCGGCGCCGTCGGTTGAGGCGGCCCCGACCGACGCCGAGGGGTGGATGACCGCGGAACCGGCCTCGACGTTGAGCAGTGAAATCTCGCGGCAGACGCGCTGGGCCAGGGTCAGGGCCTGTGAGCCCGTGGTTTCGGGGAGCAAGGCGACAAACTCATCGCCGGCCAGGCGCGCGGGCAGGTCGCTACGCCGCAGACTGCGCCGCAGCGCATCGGCCACCGCGATCAAGACGGCATCGCCCGCGGCATGCCCGTACGAATCGTTGATGCGCTTGAAGCCGTCGAGGTCCAGCAACAGAACGGCCAGCGGACGCCCATAGCGCGTCGCCTCTTCCAGGCGCGTCGCCAGCAACTCCTCGAAGAGGCGCCGGTTGGCCAGGCCCGTCAGCGCATCGGTCGTGGCCTGCACGCGCAACTGCCCGTAGGCCCGTTCCAGGCGGGCGCGCACATCGGTATGGATGCGCACGCCCACGATGAGCACAATCAGCGGCAGCGAGGCTGCCAGCAGCGCGGCGGGCGTCGGAACCCTGGCGGCACCGGCCAGCACCCAGGCCAACACCGGTTCGGCAGCAAGGGCCGGCAGTGAGCCGGACAGGCTCTCGCGGACGATCTGCCGATACGCCACCCCCGTGGCTATGGCATGCCCAGGGACCGCCAGCATCCACGAGCTCACGGTCAGCACGATCTCGGCGCCGGCCAGCGCCGGTACGGCGAATTCGACCGACGGCAGATTGGCCGGCGTGCCGCGCAACGCCAGGCAGGCCAGGCCGGCCAGGGCGGTGGCCAGGGCCGTTCGCGCCGCGCCGCGCAGCCACAATTCGTAGTCGAGCCGGCGGTTGAAACGCACCAGTCCGTCGAGGGCCAGCGCGCCGACAGCCACCACGACGGCCCAGGCCGGTCCGGCCAGGATCATCACCGCCAGGAGCGGCGTGGAGGCGGTCATGCTGAGCGCGCCGGCGCGTTCCGTTTGATGGAGCGAACGGACCAGAGGGTAGGCATGAACGGCCAGGGCCAGGACGGCCAGGGCCATCAGGCCAAGCACGGCGTCAGGATCACCTGGCAGCGTCAGGTTGCGCAGCGCGATCAGCAGCGCGCACAAGCCCCCGATGACCGACAGGTCGTCCAGGCCATTGACCAGGGGGCGATAGCGCGGCACCGCGGCAGCGGCTGTTATCAGCGAGCGCCGCATGGTCATTATCACGGTTACAGTGTAGAGAGGAATGGCAACACAGAGCATACACCTACCCACAGCGACATGGACAGCAGCGCACGGGCATGGCAGTATGGAGCGTAGGAGGCAGTCATGTGGCAGAGCGAACCGGATCGCCGGCCCACCTCCGTGGTGCGCGCACGCTGGCCGTTGATCATCGCCGCGGTGATCGCCGGGGCCATTCTGCAATACCTGCTGGCCGGAGCCCCGCCGACCCAGGCTCCCGCGCGACCATCGGACCTGACGCCCACGGCGGCGCACCAGTCCGCGCCGGCCCGTATGCCTTCCTTCCTGCATCGCCCATCCGCATGACGTTGCCGCTCTTGGTGCGCACGATCGCCAGACGGCCTACGCATGGGAAAGGTCCAGCCCGGGCGCGGCCTACCGGCCGAAGTCATTCACAGCCTCTAGCCTGGATTATTGATACCGCTGGCGAATTCTCAGGCGGCCTCAGGGACGAGGTGCAGGAAGGACGCGCGGCGTGTCTGGGCGAAGCGTGGGTCCTCGAGCCAATGAGCGACACGGACGAGATTGAGCGCCGCAGCGGTGAGGACGTGCTGCAGATGGGTCTTGGCCACGCCGATGTAGCGGGCCCGGCGCAACTCGCAGCGGCGCAGCCCCTGCGAGAGGGTGCCCTCCACGCCCGCGCGCACGTTGTAGTGCTCCTGGAACGCCGCGCTCGCCTGGAACTGGCGCGCGGCCTGCAAGGCGAGATGCTGCTCCTTGGGGCGGACACTCAGCCGGCGGCCGTGACGGGCGGTGGTGCAGCGGGCACGCTGGGGGCAGGCCGCGCAACTCTGGCCGGAGAATTGGATATCGATCATCTCCTGGCCCCGGTTGTCGGTGCTCGGCGACCAGCGGACGCTGGCGTGCCCGGCCGGGCAGAAGGCGCGTTGCTCCTCCCAGTGGATCGTGAAGCAGCTCACATCGCAGGCCTCGGCGCTCTGTGCTTGCCATTGGTTGTCGGGGAGGACGGGACCGATCACCCGGACGCCATGCTCCCGTTGGCTGCTGACCAGGATCCCGGCGTCGGGGTAGCCGGCGTCGGCCAGATGCTCGCCGGGCAGCAGCCCCTTGTGGGCCAGCGCGCGGTGGATGGCGGGCAGTTGCGCGCGATCGGGGCGGGCGCGGGCGTGCTCTGGACGTGCGTGATCACGTGCGGGGCGTCGGGCTCGCAGGCCGCGGTGAGCGGGATCTTGTCGCCGATCCAGCAGGTGCTGCGCTTGGAGGTGTAGCGCGCCTCGGGGTCGTGGGGGGAGTTGATCATCTGGGCGGCCGGCGGCAGGTCGTCGCCCGTGCGCCAGCGGGTCGTGCCATCCTCCCGGGGCGCGTAGCACTGGTGCACCCAGACGCGCCGCAGCGTCTCGACCGCGGGCACCAGGCGCAGCCACGCCGGAGCCGTCGGGGCATAGATGGCTGTCAGCAGCCGGACGCCATCGCGGCCGATCTGCTCGGCCAAGGCCGTCCGCTCGGCTTGGCCCTTGGGCAAGCGATACTCGTCCACGCGCGGGCCATAGCGCTCCGCCCAGGCGGGATCGAGCTGTGGCCGCAGCCAGTCCGGGGCGACGACCGCCAGGCTGTTCAAGGCGTGGCGCAGCGTCTCCCCCACGCAC
>Ga0070738_10008142_pt1 | contig 10183 bp, 19 predicted proteins | sample Coa_R2_2_FD_66446 | JGI IMG/M metagenome (GOLD analysis project Ga0070738, IMG submission 66446) | Surface soil microbial communities from Centralia Pennsylvania, which are recovering from an underground coalmine fire - Coalmine... | ecosystem: Environmental > Terrestrial > Soil > Unclassified ... | reverse complement strand
GCATTCATAGGCAGCCGCCCGCATGGGCCTGGCGCGAAGTCCACGAAGACACCGCCGAGACGCGCGCCGACATCCTCGCCCGGATCGATTACCTCTTGTCGATCGATCACTCCTACTTCCACGTCCGGAGCGACGACGTGTGCATGCTGGCGGCCTTCGCCAACACGCTCCGCGTCAATGGAGCCGCGTAATGGGCATCATGGGAGACCTGAACTACTACGCGCGCGAGCGCATCGAAGCGCCCAAGCGCGCGGCCGAGGCGAAGGCGCAGGCCGAGGCGAAGGCGGCGGCTGACAAGGAGATCGCCGACTCCAAGACGGCCGAAGCCGAGGCCAGCGCGGCAGCGGCGAAGACGAGCGAGGAGATCGCCCGCCTCGAGTCCGAGATGCGCCGGCTCGAAGCCAAGGCGCACGCCGATCGCATCGACGAAGTGGCCCGCGCGAGGGCCGCACGAAAGGGCCGGCCCATGAAGCCAGAGGACCGCAGCTGGGCAGCCCGCGCGATCGCGAAGGTGCGGACGTGAACGACGCCCGTCGAGCGCGCGAAGTCCTGGAGGCGCTCCGATGACCGCGCCCGACCCCGAACGCCTCGGCACGTTCGCGACCGTCACCTCGCCGAACGGCGATTACTCGTTCGACCTGGACCACGTCAGGCTCGGGAGGCATGACCTCGTCGAGATCGTCCGGCGCGCACCCAACGGACGGGTATTCACAATGAGACTTCCGTCATGGGCGATCGGCCCGGTGCGTGATGCACTGACGCTGTTTCTCAATAACGAGGAGTAGGCCCCCATGTCCGTCAACTGGCAAACACCCTTCCAAAACATGATCAACGCGCTGCACGCGAACGGCTCAAGCACGGTGCAGGCGTATCTCTCTCAGACCGCGTCATGGAATCCCGCGATCCAGGCATGGATCACGGCGAATAACCCCTACACGTCGTTGACTTGGTCGCCCGGCTCCGTCGTGGTCGACCAGTGGGGAGTCAACTCCATCTTGAGCGCGCTCGCCATGTACGGGCCCATTTACGACTACGACAACTCGACGTTCAGCAGCGGGGCCGGGGCCGGGTATGACTCACTCATGGGCGCGATCGCCACGTGCGCGACGCACGCGCTCACGCTCGGACCTCCCTTCACGGGCGTCAAGCCGGCCGCGCTCATCATCGGCTACCCGGGTGGCGTGCTTGTCGGCTGGCAGTAAGATGGGCGGCCGAGCCTTCGGCGATCGAAACGGCGCCCGGCGCTTCCCGCGCCTCGGCGAACGCAATCCGGCTGCCAGGCTGACGGCGGCCAAGGTGCGCGCGATCAGGCGGGCGTACGCGCTCACTGACGTGACGATGCGCGAGCTCGGAGAGCGCTACGGCGTTTCAAAGGGCGCGATTCGGTTCGTGATCCGGCGCATCAACTGGAGGCACGTCCCGTGAACAAGAAAGAAATAAAGCAATGACGATCGAACGCGAGTTTCACTTCATCTCCGGTACCGGCATCAACGTGAGCGCCGTAGATGACAGCACGGGCCAACAAGATGTCACCGTCTCCAACTCGGGGGTGACCAGTGTCGCGGCCGGTACCGGGATCAGCGTGTCCGCGTCGACGGGGGCGGTCACCATCACGAACACGTCGCCGGGCTCGAGCGTGCTCGTGCGGACGGCGCGAGTGTTCACCGCGTCCGGCAGTTCGATCAGCGCAAGCAGCTCGGCGACCGTCCAGACGCTCTCCGTCAATGAGACCAGCGGCACGGCCATCGACCTCGTCGGGCGCGTGGACATCAACTGGTCCTCCAATTCCACGCCACTCAGCGTCACGCTCTCCCTGCAGCGAGACGGCTCCACCATCGATTCGATCGTTTTCGAGCTTCCTGCGAACACGGTTATCCCGGCAGCCACCGACTTCTCAATGGTCATCGTGTCGAGCTTCACGACGTCGCCAAGCGGCACGCATTCCTATACGCTGCTGCTTCAGAACAATAGTTCGGCGGCGGCCGTGAACTACTCGAACATGGCGATCAGGGCCTACGTGGTCAACGGCTGATGGTGGCGATCCCTGGCCGTTCCGCCTTGCCGTTGCCAGTGCTCGGTCAGATAATGTGTAGACATCTACATCTTTTCTGAGTGGCGATGCCTGGCCGTCCGCCTTGCCGTTGCCAGGAAATGGTGGAGTGCTCCTCCACCTTTTTAGGTCGGTGGCGGTCCCTGGCCGTCCGCCTTGCCGTTGCCAGGGGGCCTCGCAGGACCCCTAGCGAATCCGCGGGGCTGTACGGCGGGTTGCGAGCGGTGGCCTCGAGGCGGTCGCTCGGAGAGGTGGCGGCGGTGGGGTGCTCGCGGTTGGCGCTTGACGGGCCGTATTGCGAGGGTTATACATGGTCGACGTGAAGGACAACCCCGTCGCGATCCGCTTCAGCGAGGAAGACCGCAAGGTCCTGGAGAAGCTCGAGAGACTCTCCGGATTGCGCGGCCCCACGGCCATCATTCGCATGGCCCTTCGTGAGGCGCTCGCGGTGTGGGAAGCGAAACGACACAAGAAGTAAAAAGCGTGGCCGCGCCGGGTGACGCCGGCCGGCCACATGGTCAACCCCTGCAGTAACAGGAGCCAACATGTCTACCGTAGCCACGATCGACCAGGACACCACCGCCATCAAGACCGCCGCCGCCCGGCTCGCCACCGACCCCGAGTACGAGCTGGGCAAGCCGGGGCTCGCCGCCATCTACGAGCCCGCGTTCACCGCCCCCACGCGCGGACTGGCGTATCCGCGTGAGATGGACGACCTGATCTTGTTCATCGGGCGGTTCGCGGCGAACCCCTACGAGGACACGGACACCCGCATGCTCGCGCTCGCGTTCTCGGACCTGTCTATGTACGAGCGCACGTTGGACAGGGAGCCGGCGTGGCGACGCGATGCGGCGCGTGACCTCGTGCGCGACGTCGCCAAGTACTTCGCCCGCCTCGAGGCCGACGCGCTCGCCGCGGAGGTGCCGTCGTGACCGCCCACCTCCGCGTCGTTCCGCGGCCGCTCACCCGCGCGGACCTCGAGGCCCGCCTGCGTCGCCTGCAAGACGAGGTCGACGAGTCGCTCGCGCAACTGGAATCGAGCATGTACGACGTGCTCTCCACTGCCTCGAACGAGCTCGACGAGCTCATCGGCGCCCTCTCACGCGGCGAGGGGGTGCAATCGTGAGCCCCCGCGACACCGATCCGGCCCCGCCGCCCGACGCCGAGGATCTCGTCATCCCCCGCGGGCAAGCGCGCACCATGCTCGTCGCCGCACTCGCCAACGTGGCAGCGGCGATCGGGCAGCTGACCGAGATCGCCGAGGCCATGGCGCGGGCGCTCGACGTGACGAAGTAGCGCCCGTCGCCTGCTGCCTCGGTTCGTGCCGGGGCAGCGGGAGGTGGTCGAACGATAATGGATCAGGTTCTCACGTGGATCGCGGGGATCGTCGGCGGAGGGGGCGCTCTGACCCTCATCGCCGCCGGAGTCCTGTATGTGACCAAGGGCGCGATCGCAAAGGCCGTTAGCCAGGCAGGCGAACGAGAACTTGCGCGCCTCAAGGGCGACTTGGATAAGGAAGCGGTCAAGCACAAGGCCGAGCTCGATCGAGACTTGGAGCAGTTCAAGGCGCAACTGACACTCGAAGCCGAGGTCCGCCGCCGTGTCGCCGAGAAGAAGGTCGCAGTAATCCTAAGATTCATTGAGCTCGGAAATGAGCTGGTTCAGAAGGCTCTGTTCCCCGTGTTTGATCTAAACAACGCCGACAACTTTCAAAAAACGATCAAAGCACTGGACGAATATTGGGGTGCCTACCGAGAGGGCGAAGTCTTTTTTGATGCTAACGCGAGAACCGAGATATTCGCGTTTGGCAAGGAGGTTGAGGCTACCCGTGACGCTTACACGATGACGGGTGGGCCGAGACCGAGCATAATGGCAGCTTCGGCGCGGGCCGAAACCGCGCGTGCTCGGTTTTTCCAAACGCTGCGGAGAGAGTTGCAAATTGAGATGGGCGAGAAGGTGGAGACCAAGTCATCATGAGCGCCAAGAGAACCGGCACCCTCGTCCCCAAGCCCTCCGGCTTCTACGCCCGCGTTTGGGTGAAGCTCCCTGATGGCACCGACGAGCGCCGCTGGGTGAACCTGCAGACGAAGGACCGAACGACGGCCAAGCGCAAGCTCGCGCGGCTCGTAGCGGCCCTCGAGTCCGGGGAGCTCGTCGACGCGGCGCACGAGAAGGCGACCAGCGCCGAGACGTACCGGACGTACACGCTCGACCAGCACGCCGCGCGGAAAGCCGCTGGCATCAGCATGGCACCCGACGAGCAGAACAACCGCGAGCAGCACATCTATCCGGTCATCGGGAGCACGCGCCTCGATGCGGTGACGGACACCGACGTGCGCCTGGTCCTCAAGGAAGCGCAAGCCAAGGGGCTCTCGTGGGAGACGGTGCGCAAGATCCGGGCGGTCATGTCGCGCGACTTCAAGGCGGCGCGGATCGAGAAGCTCATCGCGCAAAGCCCAGTGGCGGACGTCGGCTTGCCCGATGGGCTCAAGAAGGACAAGCGCCCGTTCGTGAGCCTTAGCGACGAGGAGATCGCGAAGTACCTCGGTGCGCCCAAGTGCGATCTCGAGCTCAAAATGGCGTCGATCGTCGCACGGACCGCGGGAGGCATGCGGACGGCGGAGATCCTTCGCTGGGATTGGACGATGATCGACACGGAGAACTTCGACGCGTGCGACATCCTGCGGGCCAAGACGGGCGAGGTGCAGCGCGACGTCGACCTCCCTGAGGTGCTACGGCCGTTCCTACGGGCGTGGTGGGAGCGCGCCGGCAAGCCGGTGGCGGGCCCCGTCTTCCCGACGCGGCGCGGCCGCAGGGTGGGCCAGCCGAAGAAGGGGCGAGGCTTCTCGTTCGCGAAGCGGCTCCGCCGCGATCTGTTCCGCGCTGGCGTCGTGCGCCTACCGCCCGTCGTCGGCAAGGACGGCAAACCGGCACCGAACCCCGCCGACCCCATCTACTTCGACACGCCGGTCTCACGCTGCTGCACGTTCCACAGCTTCCGGCGGGCGTACGACCGGGCGCTCGCGCGGGCGGGCGTGAACCTGCAGACCGCCATGATGCTCTCGTCGCACGCCGACGCGGCCCAGCACATGGCTTACGTGCGCGAGGTCGAGGTCAGCCGGCCCGTGCCGGACGCCGCGTTGCCCGTTATCGATCCGGGGCTGGCGGCCCGGCTTCTGTCACCCGCGGTGACTCCGAGTGGGTCCGACCATGAGCTAAGTTCAGCGCGCCACGGGCGATTCGAACGCCCGACCTACGGCTCCGGAGGCCGTCGCTCTATCCAGCTGAGCTAGTGGCGCGAGGATGCGTGGTCGAAGTACGGCGGCTCGAAGGACCTTTCGCTGCGGCGTCCGCCGCGTCTTTCGGGGGCGCGCAACGTGTACCGCATTTCGCGGCCGATCCAAATGCCCGAAGTGCTGATTGGCGCCCTACGCGCCCGCGTTGAGTGGCCGGCCTCCTTTGCCGTGCTGCAGCCCTCTGCCGATGCCCCGAGGCCCGCGAGTGTCCCGGTCTACCCGCGCTCTTCGGGCTTGCCGGCCTTCTCCCAGCCCTTGATGCCGGCGGGCATGATGAAGACGTCGGTGTAGCCGAGCCTCGCCGCCGCGACCGCGGCGGTATGGCAAGCGTGTCACCATTCGTTCGCGCAATAGAAGATGAGCGTGGCGGTCTTGTCCGCGGGCAGGACTGCGGCCGTGACGGCGCCGGACTCCACCCAGCGAGCGCCCGGCAGATGGCCCTGCTCGTATCGCTCGCGGCTGTTGTCGTCGTAGACGAAGGTGTGGCCGTCGTGGGCCGCGATGCGCGCGGCGACTTCGTCGACCGTGAGCCTGCGCAGTTCGGGTGAGGTCGCACGCGAGCACGCGAGCGTGAGGACGACCACGAACGCAGCGATCGAGCACGCGCCTCGGCGGGACATGCGTCCACCTTTACCACCCGGCGCGGCACTTCGCCGCCAAACCGGCGCTGGCGGGCTCCGCGGCGCCAGGTGACGCGGGGTGGCCGAGGGCGCTGCCGCGCGCGCGCCCGGTCCCTCGGCGGGGCCGGGCCGCACGAAGGGGCCGCGCGGTCGGCATCGGGCGGGCGGGTCCGCGGGATTTGGCGGCGCGGCTGGCCGGTGCGACACTGGGTTGACCGATGCAGGCGGCGCGCTGGCTGCATTCGACGGGGCTGGTGCTGACGCTGGCGCTCGTGGGCGCCTGCGAGCCGCCGCTCGCCCGCAGCGTTCCGGCCGGGCCGTCCGCCCAGATCGCGCTGGACGTCGCGTTCTTCATCCCCGTGCTCGGTAGGTGGGCGACGGACAGCTTCTCGAGGTCGATTCGCGATGAGCTCGCGCATTACGCCATCGACGTGGTCGCTCGCGACGAGGGGGCGCCGACCGTGGCGGTCATCACGCTCGGAAGCTGGACGGACCGCGCGGGCTTCGGTCGATCCATCACCGTCGAGCTGATGCGCGAGGGCCGTGTCACGCCCGCCGGTCGCCTGCGAGTGCCCGACCTGGACACGATGACGCTCGACGTGGCCGCGCAGTACGTGGCGGTGATGATCGCGCAGGCGCTCCGCGGAGGTCAGCGCTCGCCGCTCGTCAGCCACTTGTCGACGCGGGCCGGCGACCACGTGCCCAGCGCGTCGAGCAAGACGGGCGGGTCGCTCGCCATGATGACGAGGTCCCGATGCTCGGCGCGCAGAAAGCCCTCGCGGTGGCAATGGTCAAGAAAGCCGGCGAGAGGCCGGAAGTACCCGGCGACGTCGAGGAAGGCGACGGGCTTGTCCTGCAGCCCGAGCTGGGACCAGGTCAGCGCCTCGAATGTCTCGTCGAGCGTTCCGTACCCACCCGGGAGCACGACAAACGCGTCGGCCAGGTCGCTCATCCTCGCCTTGCGCTCGTGCATGCTCTCGACGACGTGAAGCTCCGACAGCCCGCCGTGCGCGAGCTCCTTGGCCTCGAGGTGGCGCGGCAGGACGCCGACGACCCGTCCGCCGGCGGCGAGCGCCGCGTCCGCGAGTTCGCCCATGAGGCCGACCGAGGCCCCCCCGTAAACGAGCCGGATTCCCCGGCGCGCGAGCTCGGCCCCGAGCGATCGGGCCGCCGCGGCGTACTCGGCCCGTACGCCGGAGCTCGAACCGCAAAACACGCAAACGCTGTGCATTGTCTTGCCGTTCACGACAGCTCGCGCATCGGTCCGCCGTCAAGCGCCGCAAGCAGCCCGGCGCCGGTCGTCGGTCGCTCCGGGGTGGTACGCTCGCGGGCGTCCCGTGATCGACTACGAAGCGCCGTCGTCGCAGCGAGCGCTGCTCGCTCTCGAGCCACACGACGCGCGAACGCGCTTGTTCAAGCTCGCGGTGCTGCTCGCCGGTAGCGACGAGGCGGGCACGGATCTGCTCGCCGACGCGGTCGCCTGCGTGTGCGATCCGCACGACGGCCGGCCATGGGACGCCGACGGCGCGAGCTTCTGCGCGCACATGCGCGAGGTACTCCGCGATCTGGCGCGCGACGAGCGCCGGACCGCCCGGGCGCGCCGTGAGGTCCGTGACGCGGCGTTCGCCATCGACGAGGTCGCCGACGATCCGGGTGGCGCGCGCGATGAGGCGGCGACGTCGGCGCGCACCGCCGAGCGGCTGCAGCGCATGGGCGGCCGCCTTCGCGCCACGCTGGGGGACGACGAGCGCGCCGCGCGGGCGTTCGAGCTGATCTGCGGGGGCGTCGACGGGGCGGCCCGCCTCGCGCAGGCGATGAGCTGCAGCCTCGAGGAGGCGCACGCCGCGTCGCGACGCATCGCGCGTGGCGCCGCGCGCGTTCTCGACGAGGAGCGCCGGGCGGAGCAGGCGCGGATGCGCGAGCTACGCGAGCGCGCCAGGGCGAGGAAGGAGCCGCCGTGAGGGTGCCGCAGCCGGTCGACCTCGCCCGCGGCTGGCGACGCGCCGAGGGGCTCCTCGACGAGGAAGCCGATCGGCTCGCGACGATGAGCGACGACGCGTTCGAGCGCGAGATGGCGTCGCTGTCCGAAGCCGGTCGCGTGCCGGGCGCGGACGAGTTGCGGCGAAGGGCCTTGGAGCGGCAGCGCGACGGGGCATCCTCGTCCGGTTGGGCGCCGGTCGAGACGGACGAACCCTGCGACGTCGACGCGCCGCGCTCCGTGCCACGCCGCCTCGCGCGACGCCGCCCGCAGCTGGGCGGGAGCTGGGTCGTCTGGCTGGTCGCGATCCTCATCGCGGTCGCCTTGGCTCTCGCATGGCGGGCCTTCTCGTCGCGTGTGCGAGGCGGCGTTCCGTGGCGTGGCCCGGGCGCCCCGTAGGATTCGCGCGTACGGTCCGCGCACGGGAACTTCTCGCGCGCCGGCTCGTGTAACGATAGTGGGAGGTGAAGCCGTTGGCAGTGGCCGCCGCACGCTGCGTCGCTCGGGTCGATGCCGACCCGGCGGAGGTCGACGCGTCGATCCTCGACGGTTGTCGGGCCGGCGACCCCGTCGCGCTGACCGCCTTCGTGTCCCGTTACCAGCACCGCGTGTTTGGCTTCCTGTCGCGCACGCTCGGCGCCGGCCCTCACGTCGAGGACCTCGCGCAGGAGGTCTTCCTGCGGGCGTGCCGCGCGCTGCCCGGCTTCGATGCGACCGGCAGCGCACGTCCCTCGACCTGGCTGCTGACCATCGCGCGCCGGCTGGTCATCGACGCCCGCCGAAAGCCGCGGCCGGCGCTGGCCGCAGTCGACGTCGACCACGCGCCGGCCCCCGAGACGCCCGAGACCGAGCGGCGGCGCATCGAGATCGGTCGCGCGATCGAGCGCGCCGCGTCGCAGCTGCCGGACGACCAGCGCGACGTCTTCGTGCTCGCCGAGTTCCACGACGTGGACCAGCGAGAAATCGCCTCGATACTCGGCGTTCCCGAGAACACGGTCAAGACCCGGCTGTTTCGGGCGCGCGAGCGGCTTCGCGCGCTCCTCCGGGGCGTTTGGGAGGACATGTGATGCGCGATCCGTGGCATGCCTGGCGCGCGCAGACGGCGCCGGGAGACTTCGTCGAGCGAACGGTGGCGGCGATCGCGCGCGATCGCGTCGCGAGGGCCCGCACGCGGAGGCGGCGGGCGGCCGTGCTCGCGATGGCCGCCGCGCTGGTCATCGCGGTCGGGGCATTGGGCTGGGCCGCGCTGCCCAGGTCGGCCCTGACGCCGCGGGCGTCGACGACGATGACGCTCGGCGCGTCGCCGCGGGTCGAAGCGATCGGCGCGCGTCCGGCGCGCCCCTCGACGCCTGTCGAGGCTCCGCCGGGCTCGTCCCGGCCGGTCGAGCCGCCTGTAGCGACCGGGTTCCCTCCCGCGCCGCACCGCAAGACGGACGTGCCGATCCCGTCGTCCGGTCCGCCGCCGTCCCGCGCCGCGCCTGCCCGACTGCCGCGCTGCAGCTGCGTGCGAGGCATCTGCGACTGCGGCGAGGAGCCTTAGGAAACATCCGCACCAAGAAAGGAGCACCGTCATGACACGCACGACGACCGCGGCGAGGCGCACGCGCCGCATCGGTTCGGCCATTCGAGTCACGCTCTTGTTGCTCACGTCGGCGGCGACGAGCGCCGCGCAGGAGCCTCGCCCCGCGCCGGCGCCGCCGCCTGCGGCGGCCACGACCGCCGAATCGGAAGGGTACGCATATCGATTCACGGACGACCCCCTCCAGGCGGGCGCGTTCACGCCGAACGACGCGCGTATCGCGGTGGCCCGACGCGCGATCCGGGTCACCCTGATCCGGCCGCGCACGGCGTTCGTGAGCGAGTTACTGAGGAGCGCGGAGCGCCTGTAGCGGCGGCGGGCGATCGCTCGGCGCCGCGACTGCGCGAGGCGGGGTCCCGCGTGCGCTTCGGAGGCGCGGCACGCACTGGCCGTCCGCTGGTCACTCGTTCGACCATCGGCTGGTCATGTCGCGCAGTCCACGATTGCAGCACGTCTCGAATGGTGCCGTACGAGCGGCGATGGCTGGCGAAAATGACGTGCCTGCGGGCCTGGGCGCGCGCGGCGCGGGTGTTGCTGGGTGCGCGTCTCATGCACATCCCCAGCATCGTCACGGCCATCGGCTCAACGATCATGCTCACGGCATGCGCCGGCGGCTCCGAGTCGACGGCGTCGAGCGGCGCGCAGCTCGCGGCGGACGCT